>ERZ827423.739-NODE-739-length-38071-cov-52.203335_pt1 | contig 38071 bp, 43 predicted proteins | sample MGYA00519775_ERZ827423 | MGnify/ENA primary metagenome ERZ827423 (study PRJEB31778, sample SAMEA3449296) | human gut metagenome | biome: human gut; feature: human-associated habitat; material: faeces | place: United Kingdom | collected 2010/2012 ... | reverse complement strand
CCGTCTGGTGCTTTTCGTTTCGTTCGTTGTTTAATTTACAAGGTACACGTCCCACGCGGAACAGTTGATATATTACTACGGCTGTCTCCATTTGTCAACACTTTTTTGTTCTTTTTCAAAATTTTTTCTAATGCGTGAAGCCTGATAATGATTGCGAAAGGTCATCCCGCCTTTTGCAGTCATTTTTTGTTTAGGAGGTAAATGAAAATGGGAATGAAAATCATCCGGTTAGCCGATGCAGCGTTTGTCGGTGACGACGGCCAGGAAGTGCATGGGATGTACGTCTACCTCGTCCCTACTGGCGCAGGTGGTGAGCCTGAGCGCGTGTTCCTCTCGGAAAAGAAGATGTGCGACATCTCCTACACGCCCCAGGTCGGCGATGTCGTGTTTGTCTTTCGCGGCCGCGGCGGCAGCGTCGTTGACATGATCAAAGCCTGATCCAAACCTTCACCTTACCGCAGAACGTCGGGAGACATGCTGTGCTGAGGTCTATCCTCGAACGGAGCAGACGGCCCCGTTTGGGGGTACTTGACTCCATAACGTTTTGCGGGAAGGTGTTGGAATATGGCGGTTTCTCCGGTGTATTCCATACACCGATACACTGATGAAATATACAAGGTCGTGGCATTCAAAGGCCACCGTGACCCTGACTTTGCCTGCGTCCGCGAGGAAGCGCAGCACTACGAAGTAAAGCTGGATAACAGCTTCTCCCGCGCCCGCTCTATGGTGCTGCAATATGCCCTGTGTAATCCCTGGGACTACTTCTTCACCGGTACGCTGGATGAGCGTCTGGTGGATCGCTATAACCTGGATCGTTACGCAAAGCGGCTCATGCAGTTCATCCGCGATAAGCGGAAGAAATATAACGCCTCGTTTCAGGTGCTGCTGGTGCCGGAAAACCACAAAGACGGCGCTTGGCATATTCACGGTCTGGTCTATGGCCTGCCTGCTTCGGCGCTCCGGCCCTTCCGGTATCCGGAGCCGAAGAAGCTCATAGACGGTGGCTTTCTCAACTGGCCGGACTATCAACGGGCCTTCGGTTTCTGTTCTCTGGCCCCGATCCGTGATAAGGTAGCCACGGCTTACTACGTTACAAAGTACATCAGTAAGGATATGGCCCGTCGCTCCTATGATGTCGGCAAGCATCTGTACTTCCACAGCCGCCCGCTGAAAAAGGCTGAACATGCCTCGGATGTCTATCTCTACCATCCCCAGCTGGATGCCTACTGCACCCACGATTACGATTTCTGTAAGACCGGCATGGTGCAAGATGCGGATTGGGCCTTCCCCTATCTTTGGGACGGTGCGGACTTCCCCGAACAGCCGCTCCACCCCGTTCCGTTGGCCCCTGGTGATGCCTTTGATCCCGCAACAATAGTTCCTTTCTATGAACAGATGAAATTGGAGGGTTATATATGATGAAGAAAGAATCTTTTATCCTTGTCCATGCCGGTGAAGCTCCGGCGCCGGAGATCATCCAGTTGGAGCCTGAGCATCTGCTGGACGGCATGTATCAGGCAATCCACTGCGACTGCATCGAGATCGTGCGCGTTCAGACTGGCTTGCTGCTCCCTCATGGTGTCGTGCTGGTCGCCGATGAATCCGGCTGGTTCCGTAAGCAGCTGATCATCAACCGGCTGGCTACTGTCTGGTATGGTGATGTCATGGTCGGTAACGTCCTGCTGGCCTCCGAAGGCTACCGCAACGGCGAGCCTGGTCTGGTCGGTCTCAATGACTTCCAGCTGAAGTATCTGCGCGACGCCTTCGGCATCTGATGAATGAATTACAGATATTCTATGCGGTGTGGCGGTTTCTCCGCCATATATGGTACAAGTACAGGAGGAAGATCATGCGATTCTGGGACAGGCTCAAATGGGCGATGATCGGAGGCTTCGGCTATATGCTGGGCCGGTTTCTGTTTGAGTACCTCCGCCAATTTACAGGAGGATAAGACATGGCAAAGAACAACATCCGCTCCGTTCGGTTCTCGGATGAGATGATAGAGATCATCAACCAGCAGGTGGGCGACAACTTCACCCAGAAGTTTGAGCGCATGGTCTACAACTGCTATATGCTGCTGCCGGAGAAACAGGCTCAGGCCGATCGGCTGGATGTTCTCATCAAGGATAAGCGCGAGGCGCTGAACAAGCTGCAGGATCGCTATTATACCGGCGCCCAGTTTCTCAACGCACTGGAAGCTCGTCTGCGGGATCTGAACCGTTTGTTTGACGCGCAATCGTAACACATCAACCGCACGCTGCGGCGCGGATCGGCTCCGGCTGCAGCTCCGCAGCGTGTTACATGGCGGGGTGTGAGTAAAGGTAGCTGGCTGGGTTCTCACCCCAGAGATGGAGGTTCGACTCCTCCCCCCGCAACCATTAAATCTAAGAAAGGAGGGCATTGCCGAGGCTGCTTCCACTGTCACCGTCGCCAAGATTCTGGATAACACCAGTACTCTGGCCGATATGGTCAAGAACGTGTGGGATATCATGACCAGCAATCCGCTGCTGCTTGTGTTTATCTGCGCGTCTCTGGTGACTCTTGGCTTTTCGTTCTATCGCAAGGCCAAGCGCGCCGCTCGCGGCTGATGCCGCACATAGGGGTGTGGGGGACCGCCCCACACCCCTTTTCACATGGAGGTAACTATGAGTGCATTTTTGACCGGCTGCTGCCGTCTGATTACCAGCATTTTCGATGCGGTATTTTCAGAGCCGCTGCTCGCGTTTTTCATGACGGTCATGCTGGTGGCCGTGGTGGCGGATCTGTTTCTATATATCTATCGCGGTACAAAACGACTTTAAGTGAGGTGTCCATATGCTCAAAATTCTGGTGACCGGCGCGGTCTACATGGTATGTCTGTTCATTTTGGTGCTGGTGTCCTGCCTGATGATCTGGGTGATCACGCGCCTGCTGCGCTGGCTGTTCCCCCAGCGTTTCGGCCCAAAGGCCAGACCGGCAGCGAAGAAGCCTAAGAAGGTCAAGAAGGTCATCCGCGTCGAGGACGACGAGGACGCGGATGAAGATGCGTAACACAGATAGATCTTCGCTGCCCGGCGCCAGGTCGGGAAAATGTGTTACACAAGAAAGCAGCGCCCAGACGGACGCTGCCCTCAAGTAAGTTAGCTGCGGAGCTTACGTCTCGCTATGGACATGATCACCAAGATCAGCAGTAGGGGATTACTGACGATGATCTTGATCGCGTTCCATAGGACAAGCACCGTGCTATATAGTAAGTCGGCCATGAGTTCACCTCCTCCTTTGCCGTTGTGTTGGTAGTTCGGCGGCAAAGGAGGCCCTCTGGCCCTATATTACGACTGGGTAGCTCAATGGTAGAGCCTCTCACCTTGGACGGGTATATGTGAGTGAAACTCCGTCGATGTCGGTTCGAGTCCGGCCCCGGTTAAACTAAATCCCCCGCCTTGCGGCGAGGGATATATGGATCACTTTTTGTTTTTCAGTTCTGTAAGTAGTGCTTCCAGCTCGTCAATAAGTATCTGCTGGTTTTGCTTTATGGTTTTTACGGACTTCATAAACCAAATTAGTAGGGCAAGTTCTAATCCCGCTACTATCCATTCTCCGATACTATATCCCAAGATTTCCATATAAAATACCTCTTTCCGGTTATTTTCTTCTATCTTATCATAAGAAGGGTGGTTGTCAACCATGAAAAGAAAGCGCTTCGTTAAGACATGTGTTTCCATTGTTCTTGTCATGGTTGCCGTTCTTTCTTCTATTGTTCCCGCTCATGCTACTGGTGCTGCTATTGCTGGCGCTCTCATGGAGAATATTTTGGGGAACATGATTACGAAATGTCTTACCCCTGATGGGATAGATTCGGATGAAGCTTCGTATGAAGAGGCTTTGCAGTATTTGAATAAGATTTGGTTGCGTTCGCTGGATTCCCGCAAGGAGGTGGACTATAACACACTATCTTCTGTCTATGCGCAACTCTTGATGCAGGGCGTTCCTTGTGAAATTCGATCTTCGCGCGGTGCGGCGCAAGGCTACTATATTCGCGGCACTGGTGATATGCCGGTTTTTAACGGAAAGGGCCGTTATGGAATCAAGGATAAATATTTTTCGGATGGTTCCGGCAATGTTTTTTATGCAAAGCTGCCTGATAATGGTCGAACTCCGGATACTTCAACCACGGTCCCATCAACTACTGCTCCCAGCGTTAAAGAAGATACTTCTACCACTTATGTCCCCAGTACGCCGAGTGATTATAGTTATTATACGCCTTCTAATGAATTTCAGGCGTTGCAGTATATCAATACTCGTGTTACTTCAATTGCCAATGAGCTGCACCGTGTCATTGACCGTCTTGCCGCTATCCAGCATCATACTTTCCGCTTGTATATGAATATGGGGCGGGTCATTGATTCTCTTAATAATGTTACATCTGGCTTATATAAGCAGGTTGACTTGCTTTCCGCGTATCTCCCTCGTCTGGATGATGTCTATAATCGACTTTTCTCTATTCAGTCCGCTACGTGGGCATCAGTCGATATGGAGAGTAGTATTCTGCTTGGCGTCACCAATATCGGCGCCCGCCTTGACAGCGTCATCAGCAACGGCGCGGTGCAGATCAATACCAGCTCCATTGACGCCCGCCTGGACAAGCTGATTTCCATGTATAGCAAGGTGAACTCTGTCGTACTGGATACCGCTGCCGTCAATGGCGGTCAGATCAAGTCCGCTGTCGGCGGTGAGCTGAAGGATGTGGTTTTCTGGGGCAGCGCCCGCCGCCAAAATCCCCATCTCCTAACTATGCCGCTGAACTATACCCTGTCGGATGCTCCCGTAACTCTTGGCGCTCCGGAACTGCGTTCTATCCCACTGGGCGCTTCCATTCCCGCGTATATCTCCGCTGACCCTGTGCTTGCTGCCGGTGTGTGGAAGTCCGGCAGCACCTACTATCTGTCAGATACCTACAATGCCGTTACCGGCGAGTACGTGCAGCGTATCAAGTCTATCGTCTTTGATGGCTCGGAAAATTGGGTTCGCTCCATCCGTGCGAATGATGCTTCGTTGTTCTCTGTCTCTTGTATCCCTGATAATACCTTGTCTATGCCCATGTGGTCAAGTCGGTATGGCTTTAAGACGTACACCAGCGCTTTTGATTTGGCTGATGATAGTACGAAAACGGTAACTTCCGGCTATTTCTCGCACTACGGCAAGTATATTCGTTTTCAGGACAGCTCCACCAGCCTTGACGGTTGGAAAAAATGGTTGTCCATTAAGTACAAAGCTGGTGAGCCGTTGGAGGTCTGGTATGCTTTGGCCGGTGAAAGCGTCACCACGTATCTGGATTTGCGTCCTACTATCGCAATCCCAGAGGGTGACAGCACCATCTCGGCCGACATGCTGCGGATCACCGCCAAGTACGAGACATACGACAGTTACACCCAGACGGCGGATATTATTGCTGCTATCAACAACATTCCGCCCTACGATGACAGCGGTCTGATCGCGGCCATCACCAACATGTCCAGACCCACCGTGACCACGGATCTGACGGAGATCACCACGCGGCTGGACGATATTCTGGGGGAGCTGCGTTCCACCTCCGGCTCGGCCACATGCGAGCATAGCTATGCGCAGGATATGGAGCAGGATGCCACCTGTACGCTGCCTGGCCTGATGATCTCCACCTGCGCCAAATGCGGGGACAGCTATTCGGAGATCGTTGATCCGCTGGGTCATGACTGGGTCGTGTCCTCCCATGTGGATGCCGTTACCGATCCGGAGACCGGCGAGGAGACCGCCTCGGCCTACGATGTCTATACCTGCTCCCGCTGCGGCCAGACCTACGAGGATCACAGCGGCGACGGTGCGCCGGACGAGGATTACAGCAATACGTCCATCTCCAAGCTGGTGGTGCAGGTATTTTCTAAGCTGGGTACGTTTGCCGGTAAGCTCATCGGTTTCTTTGTTCATCTGCTGGATAAGGCCCTGACCAGCGTGGACAATGTGATCTCCAAATTCAACGACTACACCGCCCAGATCGGCGGCTTCGGCGGAGCCTATCCGTCATGGCTCACCGGCTTCTGGGCCATCATCCCCATGGAGCTTCAGACGGCATTGACCTTTGCCGTCATCTGCATGGCGCTGGGGGCTGTGGGCAGAAAACTGTTCTTCTCGTAACACAATCTTGCTTCAGCTGCCAGACCAGGATCTTAAAATCTGTGTTACGGAGGTCACTATGAAAAGCCTGTTTTGCTTGAAATGTCTATGCTGCTGTGATCTCCCAGACTGTGCCGATTTCATGAACGCCATCGGTATGCCCTATCCCGACCACGGATGCAGCGACTATAAATGGGCCGGTCTGCGGGAAGTGTTCTGCCGGTTACTGGAGGTGCTGTAATGTCAATTCTGCTTGAGCCGCTGCGCTCGCTTCTGAATATGGTCACCAGCCTGATCAACGGCCTGATCGTGGGCTCGCTGCACTTCATTCTTAACTTGCTGGACGGTCTGGATGATGTGGACGGCCTGCTGGATCATACGGTCAACTCCGTCTCCGGCTTCTTCACGGCCTTCGTAGATTTGGGCAGTAGTCTGTTTCCGTTCATTCCAGCGGAATGGACGGCTATCATTGAGGCGGCACTGATCATCCTGGTCATTGGCGTCATCATCAAAAGGAGGGTGTTCTGATGGAAGGTCTCGGACAAGTCCTGCTTTCCTGCCTGGAGCTGTTCCAGATCGAGTTATCCCTGGACGGCTTCACGTTCTCCCTCTGGCAGGTCTTTTTGTGGCTGATCGTGGCCGGTGCGGTAGTCTACCTGATCGTGAAATGGAGTGATGACAATTGAGATACATACAGCTTCTGTCCAGTGTTCTGGTCTTGTGCTTCGCGTTGACCGTGAGTGCCTATGCTGCCGAGCCTGCTACGGTAGATCCACCGGCTAACATACCGGAGAACGTGCCGGAATGGGCGCTGCGTCCGGCGCTGGAGCCTGGCGAAGAACCAACGGATGAAACAGACACCGGCACAGCGGATGATCCGGCATCAGAGCGGGGCTATACCACCATCTACAATTCGGACGGCACCATCCGCTACACGGACGATCCGGCGCTGCTGGCGGACCCGTCCCTGTTTGCCGCCGCCGATGAGACGGACAGCAGTCTGTTCCTCTCCAAGTCCTTCGACGAGTACACCGTCACCGAGGGCTTTCTGCTGCTGTTTCTGATTTTAGGCTTCTGCTGGTTGGTGTGGAAAATCATCAAGGGGGTGTTTTAGTGGCTTCTGTCGTGGCTGAGTTCTTCCAGATCACGGGCGTGGACGCAGTCCCGCCCACCAATATGGCGGAGCTGATCCCGTACCTGCTGACGGTGTTCATCAGTATCGTGCTGGTCGTTGCGGTGTTCCGCATCGTGGGCGCTATCGCCGCCGCCCTGATCAACTGGCGGAGGTTCTGATGACGTTTATCATTCTGGTTATTGCGGCGCTGCTCATTCTATCGTTTCCCACGCTGCGCTGCGCTGTGTCCCATCCCCTTAAGCTGGTGCGCTACGGTGTGGTCGATCTCTACCAGTATATCAAGTACCAAAAGTGGAACGAGTGCAGCACCGGAGAGCTGATTGCTTATGTGGGACTGTTTGGCAAGGGGAAAACCTTGTCAGCCGTCCACAAGGTTGTTTCCATGTATAAGCAATACGACGGCAAAGCCGTCTGGGACAAGGAGCGGCAGATGTGGGTAGAGCAGCGGGTCAAGGTGCTGTCCAACGTGGCCTTGTCTATCCCCTATGATGATTTCGTCTCCCTCCAGCAGGTGGTCTACTGCGCTGAGAAGAACGGCCAGTATGACGAGGAGCATGATACCCTCACCGTGACGCTGGTGCTGGGCGATGAGTTCAGCGTCCAGATGAACAGCCGGAACTTCAAAAGCAACATAGATCCGCTGTTCCTCAACACCCTGCTGACCTGCCGACACTACCACATTTCCATGTTCTATACCGCCCAGCGCTTCGGCCATGTGGATGCCCTGCTTCGGCAGGTGACCAGCTGCGTGGTAGACTGCAACAAGCTGTGGCGCTTCCAGCGGCAGAACCTCTATGATGCCTGGGAGGTCGAAAATGCCACCAGTCCCCGCCTTGTGTCACCGATCGCTCGCCGCTGCTGGTTCGTCACGGACAGGGATTACAACGCCTATAATACCCTGGCCTGTGTGGGCAATCTGCAAAAATCCTTCAAGGAAGGCGACATGCTGTCCGAGGAGGAGATCTTGTCCCTGCGCAGGAACGACCAGCAGGCCAACATGGACGGCGTGGTGAAGCCCTCCCGTGCCTGGCGGAAAAACCAGAAAAAATTGAGGAAGTAACACAACGGACACTCGCTGCGGCGCTGATCGCAGTCGGCAGCAGCTGGAGGATGTGTTACAGCGGGGCCCCGCGCCAAGGCTTTAGCCGCGCGGGGCCCCTGCCCAGATCTCAGCCGTAATGCCATTACGCTTTCATAGATCTGTCATTGCTGATATAATGGATATACCTCCCACAGAAATGCGGAGCATGAACAACGGCCTTGTTGCCGCCTGCTTCCTTTGTCTTGCCGGTTGTCTTTGCCCGCAGGCATCCCGCTGCCCCAGCTCAGCCACTTTTGAACAACCGCTGTAAGGCACTATCGACACGCATAAACGCATAGCCCCGGTGGCTGATCCGTGCGCTGGTCGCACGGTCAGAGCACCGGAGCAATAACTATCAAGTCTCGCCGTCATTTGGGTTATTTGGTTTTGGAGGATTTGGAAATGGCAAGATGGAAATGGTTTGATCACGATCGTCGCGTACAGTTTGAAGCGCTGCTCCGTGCCGGTCACAGCAAACGGGAGATCGCCCAGCTGCTGGGCTGCCATATCTCCACCGTCTACCGTGAGCTGCGGAATGGTGACTGTGTCCAGCTCAATCACGATCTGAGGGAGTATCACGCATATTCCGTCTACGCTGCTGATGACCGTAGCCGGAAGCGCCGCCGAAACTGCGGCGCTCCTCTGAAGGCTGCTGCTGACGGTGAGCTGCTCTCCTACATATCCCTGTATATCAAAAAAGAACGCCGCTCCCCCGCGTGGGTAGCGGCGTCTTTACGCACCTCTGATCTTGGCTATCTCTGCGAGGATACTATTTACCGCTACCTCCGGCGTGGCCTGCTGGATGCACGCCCCTCTGATCTGCCTGAGCATGGCATCCGTAAGCATCCCTGGAAGCAGGACAAGCAGAAAAAGCCTGCCCGACATGGTACCAGTATTGAGCAGCGTCCGAAGATTATCGCGGAGCGCTCCACCTTTGGCCATTGGGAGATGGATAGCGTTGTGGGCAAAAAGCAGGGTATTGGCGAATCTATCGTTGTCATGACGGAGCGTCTGACTCGCATGGAATTGATCTTCAAAGTCCCGCGTAAGGATGCTGCCTCCGTGGTGGCCGTGCTGGATCACCTTCAGCGCTGCTCTGACTTCCGGCATATCTTCAAGAGCATTACCATGGATAACGGCGTGGAGTTCTCTAACGCCCACCGCCTGGAAAACTCCCCAACTGGCTACCGGCGCACATACTGCTACTACTGTCATCCGTTCACCAGCTGCGAGCGCGGCAGCAACGAAAACGCCAACCGTATGATTCGCCGCTGGTTCAAGAAGGGCCGTTCTCTGGCCGCTGTGACGCAGGCAGACTGCATCGCTGTTTCCAGATGGATGAACACCTATTACCGTGCTTCCCTTGGCTGGAAAACGCCCGCAGAGGCTTTCAAATCCGCCTGCGCTGCCGAAGGTATCAAAATTTCTCCCTACCTTTCGCAATTTTTATCTTGACTTTTCAAAATTTTTTCTAATGCCCTTTCGGGTGACATTTTTCGCCGCCCATGCTATAATCTGTATTATTATGGTATACCTCGAAAAGGAGGAGCAAATCTTGGAATTTCTCCATCTCAATGCCACCTTCGGACGCCTGGAGCAGCATGAGCTGCACCTGCACAGTGGCCTGAACCTCATCTGTGCCCCCAACGAGTCCGGCAAATCCACCTGGGGCAGCTTCATCTGCGCCATGCTCTATGGCCTGTCCACTCGTGACCGCGGCCTCATGGCTGACAAGAACCGCTTCGCCCCCTGGAGCGGTGCCGCCATGCAGGGCCGCATGGATATTCTGTCCGACGGCCGCGCCCTGACGCTGCAGCGGGACACCCGCCGCGCCAACGCGCCCATGGGGAATTTTTCCTGCACCTACACTGGCACCGGTACCCCCGTGGAGGGCATCACTGCCCAGAACGCCGGTGAGCAGCTGCTGGGCGTCCCCCGTGACGTGTGGGAACGCAGCGCTTTCATCGGTCAGAATGCGCTGGCCGTGAGCCAGAGCGCCGAGCTGGAGCGGCGCATCTCCTCCCTCATCACCACCGGTGAGGAGGACGCCTCCTTCACCGAGTCCTACGAGCGCCTGAAAAAGCAGCTAAACCGCCGCAAGCACAACAAGACCGGCCAGATCCCTGTGCTGGAACGGGACATCGCGCAGCTGCACCAGTCCCTGCAGGAGCTAGACGCCCTGGAGCAGCAGGCCCGTCAGGCCCAGGAGGAGGTGTCCGCCCTGACCCAACGGGTGGACGGCCTGCGCCATCAGGCGGCGCAGCAGCAGGCTCAGATCCGGCAGGAGCGCATCAACGCCTGGCACCGTGCTGCCCGCACGGCGGAGGAGGCCCAGCGCCGCGCCGACATTCTGGCGGAGGCCGCCGCGCCGCTGCCGGATGACGCCGCGCTGTCTCTGCTGGAGGGGCAGGCTGCCGCGCTGCAAAGCGACATGGCTGCCCTTACCGGCCAGCGCAGTGCAGCCAACGAGGCCCGTACTGCCGCGGCGGAGGCCCACGCCGTCTGGGAGGCCCACCCGCTGTACCCTGACGATGCTGCGGCGCTGGAGCGCCGCGCCGCCAGTATCGCCCCCGCCAAGGCCCCGTCCCTGCTGCTGCCCGCCGCCGATGGACTGCTGCTGGCAATCTGCGCCGTACTGGCCGTGGTGTTCCGCGCCGCCTCACCCCAGCGCTGGATCTTCGCCGGTATGGCTCTGCTGGCCGCGGCGCTCACCGTATTCTCCGTCTGCCTGCGCCGCCGTGCCATCCGGCAGGAGCAGGAGCGGGTGGATCGTGATCGCGCCGCTCTGGCGGAGCAGACAGCCTCGTACCTGCCCCTCCGCGACCGCGCCGCCCAGACCGACGAAGCCGCCCGCCGCGCCGGCGCCATCCTCTCCGGTGCCGAGGAGAGCTACCGCAGCCGCCTGCTGACCCTGCTGACCCAGGTGCAGCGCTTCGCACCTGCCGCCGCCGACCTGTCTGGTGCGCAAATCGCTCTGTCGGACGCCCGCCGCAGCCGCGATACCCTGGCCGACGCCCGCCGCACCGCACGGGAGGCCGCCGTGGGCCGCGACGCCCTGCAAAGCCAGCTGTCGGAGGAGGACCTGACCCGTCCTCCCATGCCGGTGACCCCCATCGCCGGCGGCAGTGTGGAGCTGGAGCTGTCCCAGGCACAGACGGCGCTGGCCGACGCCCGCAGCCGCTATGACCACCTGTTGGGCCGCATCCGCGGGCTGGACCGCAGCAGCGATCTGACCGACCAACTATCTCAGAAGCGGGAGGAGCTGGCCCGCCTTCAGCAGGAGTATGATGCCATCACTCTGGCCATGACGGCCCTGGAGCAGGCCAATATCATCCTGAAAAACCGTTTTTCCCCCGCGCTGGGCGCACGGGCCGCAGACATCTTCTCCGCCCTCACCGACGGTCGCTATGACAAGGTGCTGCTGAGCCAGGACATGGCTCTGTCCGCCGAGCAGTCCGGCGACCCCATGAGCCGCAGCATCCGCCTGCTGAGTCAGGGTGCCGCCGACCAACTATATCTGGCGGTACGCCTTGCTATCTGCGGCATGGTGCTGCCGGAGGAGAAGCACGTCCCGTTGATTCTGGACGACGCACTGGTATCCTTCGATGACCGACGGCTCCGCGCCGCGCTGGATGTCCTGCTGGCCGAGAGCGAACAGCGTCAGATCCTGCTGTTCACCTGCCAGACGCGGGAGCGGGACTATCTGGCGGGGCATAAAAATGTTACGGTCCTGACATTATAGACTTGCCAGCGCCGCGATTTGGTGTTATACCTGTACGTACACCGATCATCCACCATGTTACCATTCACTACATTTATATAAGGAGAAGCAGTTATGAGCGATTGTACCCACGATTGCAGTACGTGCGGCGAGAGCTGTGCGGATCGTAAAAACGAAAGTCCCTTCCAGATCAAGCCTCTGCGGGAGGGCTGCCGCGTCGGTAAGGTCTACGGCGTGGTGTCCGGCAAGGGCGGCGTCGGCAAGTCCATGGTCACCAGCCAGCTGGCGGTGTCCGTCCGCCGTGAGGGCTACAACGTAGCCGTGCTGGACGCCGACATCACCGGCCCCTCCATTCCCAAGGCCTTCGGCATCCACGGCCGTGCCATGGCCCACGGGGACGCCATTGTCCCCGTCACCACCGCCACCGGCATCCAGTTGATGTCCGTGAACCTGCTGCTGGAGCACGAGACGGACCCCGTCATCTGGCGCGGCCCCGTGATCGGCGGCGTGGTCCAGCAGTTCTGGGGCGACACCCTGTGGAACGACGTGGACTATATGTTCGTGGACATGCCCCCCGGCACCGGCGACGTGGCCCTCAACGTGTTCCAGACCCTGCCGGTGGACGGCGTCATCATCGTGGCATCGCCGCAGGACCTGGTGTCCATGGTGGTGCAGAAGGCCGTAAAGATGGCCCAGATGATGCACATTCCCATCGTGGGTCTGGTGGAGAACATGAGCTACGTGCAGTGTCCCGACTGCGGCAAAAAGCTCTATATTTTCGGCGAGGGCAAGACGGAGGAGGCCGCCAAGGAGTACGGCCTGCCCCTGCTGGCCAAGATGCCCATCGACCCGCAGCTGGCCAAGCTGACGGACGACGGCTGCATCGAGCAGTTCGAAGGCCACTGGCTGGACGGCGTGGTGGACGCCATCCTCAAGAAGTAAAAAAAATATCCCGCGGCACTCACTGCCGCGGGATATTTTTTTACTTCTTTTTCTTGCCCAGATACGCTTCCTTGATGGACTCATCGGCCAGCAGCTCCGCGCCGGTGCCGGACTTGGTGATGCACCCCGTCTCCAGCACGTAGGCGTAGTCCGCGATCTTCAGGGCCATATTGGCGTTCTGCTCGATGAGCAGTACCGTCATGCCCTGCTGGTTCACGGTACGGATAATGTCGAAGATACCCTGCACCACCAACGGCGCCAGACCCAGCGACGGCTCATCCAGCATCAGCAGCTTGGGACGGCTCATCAGGGCCCGCCCCACAGCCAGCATCTGCTGCTCGCCGCCGGACAGGGTGCCCGCCTGCTGCCAGTGCCGCTCCTGCAGCCGCGGGAACAGGTCATACACCCACCGGATGTCCTTTTCGATGCCGTCCTTGTCCTTGCGCAGGTACGCGCCGATCTTCAGGTTTTCCAGCACCGTCAGGTTGGGGAACACCCGCCGCCCCTCGGGGGACTGGGCGATGCCCGCCTCCAGCACCTTGTTGATGGGCTTGCCCAGCAGCTCCTGCCCATCGTAGGTGACGGAACCGCTGTCCGCCTTCACAAGGCCCGATATGGTGCGCAGCGTGGTGGACTTACCGGCGCCGTTGGCGCCGATAAGCGTTACGATCTTGCCGTCCGGCACCTCCAGGCTGATGCCCCGCAGGGCACGGATGCCGCCGTAGGACACGTGGAGATCATCAATCTTCAGCATCGTCTGCCACCCCCAGATATGCGTCAATGACGCGCGCGTTGTTTTGGATCTCCTCCGGCGTGCCCTGTGCGATGAGCTCGCCGAAATCCAGCACATAGATACGGTCGGCGATGCCCATCACCAGATCCATGTGATGCTCGATGAGAAGGATCGTCTTGTGGAACTTCTCGCGGATCTCGCGGATGAACTCCGCCAGTTCCAGCGTCTCCTGCGGGTTCATGCCGGCAGCCGGCTCGTCCAGCAGCAGCAGCTTGGGGTCGGTGGCCAGCGCACGGGCGATCTCCAGCCGCCGCTGCTTGCCGTAGGGCAGGCTGGTGGCCAGCTCGTCCTTCACGTCCTCCAGGCCCACCACCCGCAGCAGCTCCAGCACCTCGGCGCGCTGCCGCGCCTCCTCCCTGGCGTTGAGCCGGAACATGGCGGTGAACATATTGCTGCTGCGCCGCAGGTGCTTGGCGATGAGCACGTTGTCGAACACGGTCATGGACTTCCACAGCCGGATGTTCTGGAATGTGCGGGCCATGCCCATTCTGGTCAGCTTATCGGGCGTGGGCTCCAGCACGGACTTGTAGTCCCCCAGGTGCTTGCCCTTATACTGGCGGCGCATCTTGCCGCGCGGGTGGTTCTCCACCACCTTTTTCCCGTCGAACAGCACCTGCCCGTTGGTAGGCGCGTACACGCCGGTGATGACGTTGAACGCCGTGGTCTTGCCGGCGCCGTTGGGGCCGATAAGGGCCACGATCTCGCCCTCATTGACCTCCATACTCAGATCGTCCACGGCTACCACACCGCCGAACTGCATGGTCACATTTTCCACGCGCAGCACGTTTTTCGTCTCACTCACTGTGCGTCACCGCCTTTCGCCGCACTCTTGCGGGTAAAGAAACGCCCGATCTTCCGGATGTCGTCATACACCGACACCTCGCGAGTGCCCATGATGCCCTTGCGGAAGAACAGCACCGCGATCATGATCAGCACGGAGAACACCACCATGCGGAAGCCGTAGCCCAGCAGGGGTACCCGTGCGCCCGACGCGGTGTACGTCTCCAGATCCAGGAACCGCAGCCACCACTCGCTGCTGGCGTAGTAGATGAACGCCGCAATGACGGAGCCGGACACGGAGCCGATGCCGCCCACCACCACCACCAGCAGGATCTGATATGTCATACTGGTGGTAAAGGACACGGAGGACACCGATGTGTTGCACATGGCCAGCATGGCGCCGGCCACGCCGCAGAAGAAGGAGCTGACCACGAAGGAGATCATCTTGTGCCGTGCCAGATTGATGCCCATGGCCTCGGCGGCGATCTCGTCGTCGCGGATGGCCTTGAACGCCCGCCCGTAGGTGGAGTTGATGAGCAGCACGATCAGCAGGATGCACACGCCGGCAATGGCGGCGTAGGGCATCACGCTTTTCGGCGCGGTAAAGTTATTCAGCGGGTCGGGGCCGTTGGTCAGCGGGCCGAACTGGCTGAGCTGCACCAGACCGCGGACGATCTCCGCGAATCCCAGCGTGGCGATGGCCAGATAGTCGCTCTTCAGCCGCAGCACAGGCAGGCCGATGAGAAATGCGAAGAACGCGGCCACCACACCTGCCGCCAGCAGCGCCAGCACCAGCGGCATCTGAAACTGCACCAGACTGTCGCCGTAGTTGCGGAACACGGTGCTCCGCAGCTCCACAGGGATGGTCAGAATGGCATAGGCATACGCGCCCAGCAGCATGAAGCCCGCCTGACCCAGCGAAAACAGGCCGGTAAAGCCGTTGAGCAGGTTCATGGCCACCGCCGCCAGTGCGAAGGTACATACCTTCCGCAGCACGGGGAACCACATGGAGCTGGACGGCGCGAAGGCGTCCACGCATCCCACCAGCGCCACCAGCACCGCCACCAAAATGAGGTTGCAGATGGTGCGCTTGTTTTTCTCCCAAAATGTCGTTTTCATCCTCTCACACCTTCTCCGTCGTTTTCTCTCCGAAGAGGCCCGTGGGTTTGATGACCAGAATGATGATCAGCAGTGCAAACGAGATAACATCGCTGAAATCTGCCAGTCCGAAGGCTTTTGCCAGACTCTCCACCACGCCGATGAGCAGTGCGCCCACCACAGCGCCGGGCACGGAGCCGATACCTCCCACCACAGCGGCGATAAACGCCTTGATGCCCGGGGTGGAGCCTGCCATGTGGTTGATGCCGGTGTTCTTGGCGAAGTACAGCAGCGCGCCCACCGCCGCCAGGAACGAGCCGATGATAAACGTCATGGAGATGACGCGGTTGATCTTCACGCCCATGAGCTGCGCCGTCTCAAAATCCTTGGACACGGCCCGCATGGACATACCGAACTTGGTGTGGTTGATAATAAGCACCAGAATGACCATCAGCACCACCGCTGCCAGTGGGGAGATGAACACCGCCAGCTTGTCCTTCACGCCGAACACGCGGACGCTCTGGCTGATAAGGGGGATATCGGGGAATTGCTTGGCCAGGCCGCCGGTGACGTAGCACACCAGATTCTGCAGCAGATAGCTGACGCCGATGGCGGAGATCATCACGGACATCCGCGGCGCGGTGCGCAGCGGGGAATAGGCGCATTTTTCGATGGCAAAGCCCACGAACACCGTCAGGGCGATCATGATGAGGATGGTCACCCACATAGGCATAGTGGGGAAGGAGGCCGCCAGATAGATCATCATGATGCCCGACAGCATGAACAGGTCGCCGTGGGCGAAGTTGATGAGCTTCAGGATGCCGTACACCATGGTGTAGCCGATGGCCACCAGCGCGAACTGTCCGCCTGTGGCGAGCCCTCGGATCAGATAAGGAGTCAGATTCATGTATGTCACCTCTCAAACCGAAAGAAGTACGGTGGCGCGGACCACCGTACTTCTGTGGGTCAAATCAGAATGGTCACGCAGCCGCCACCATGTCCCAGGCGAACTGAGCCATGACGGAGCCCTGGAACGGATCCAGGAAGCAGATGCGGAAGTACCAGTCGTGACCGTCGGTGACGGACGCGTTGGTGCAGGACACGCCGATGGCGGGGATCTGGGCCTCAGCGAAGGTATCTGCCGCAGCGATGGACACGCCGGAGCCGTAGGAGCCCAGGGAGATCATAGCGCCTGCGGAGACAATGGAGGAAGCGGCGGACACCGCGTTCTCCTCCAGAGAGCCGTTGTCGGAGACGTACAGCTCCACGGTGTACTCCTCACCGGCAATGTCGATCTTATTGTCCAGGGAGTTGGCATACTTGATGCCCAGCACTTCCTGCTTGCCGCCGCCGCCGTTGTTGCCGGTCAGGGGCTCATACACGCCGATGACGATCTTGTGGTTGACGGTATCCAGCTTCACGCCGGCGGCATCGCCGTAGTCAAAGCCGGTGGCCTGCGTGTCATCGTTCTGGACCTCCTGGGTCTTGACGAACTCGAACTTGGAGCCGTCGGCTGCGGCCTTCTTGATGTAGGCGCAGTTCTTGATGGCATCGCCGGTGTAGTTGAACTGGATCTTGCCGGTAACGGCGTCGTCATAGGTCAGGGTCCACAGCGCTCTGGCCACGTCCACGGAGGTCAGGTCAGCGCCCTTGGTCTCGACCGCAGCGCGGATAGCCGCCATGGCCACGTTGTAGGCGTCAAAGCCCAGTGCGGAGACAGCCGCCACAATGTCGTTGCCGCCATTGTCGTTGTAGGCGTCGGAGTTGGCGTTCAGCCATGCCTTGAAGCCGTCAACGAACTCGGACGCGGCGCTGGAAGCGGAGTCGTTCTCATCAAAGAAAGTAGAGCAGTACACGTTCAGACCGGTGTTGGCCATGCCGTCCAGAATGACGGAGGACTCCCAAGTGTCACCGGCCATGATGGGGCACTCCACGCCCAGGTCGTTGGCCTGGGGCAGCAGGCTGGATGCCACGGTGATAGAGTTGGGGGCAAAGATCACATCGGCGTCCTTATCAATGGCCTTCTGCAGATAGTCGGAGAAGTTGGTGGTGTTGGTGGGGAAGGTCTCCATCACAACGGTGCCGCCCAGCTTCTCAAAGGCGGTCTGGAAGCTGCTGGCCAGACCCAGAGAATAGGTGTCGCCTTTCTCGGCCAGCACATAGGCCACGGGGGCGCTGCCGTCGGAGCCCTTGTTGTCGTCATCGGAACCCTGGCTGTCGCCGCCCTGCTGGCCGCAGGCCACCAGGCTCAGCGCCATGACCAGCGCCAGAAGCATCGCAAAAAACTTCTTCATTTCATTTTCCTCCTATGCTTTCTCCGGAGGGCCCTTCCAAATGGGTCCTCCATAGAATGCCCCCATTTTATCGGAACTCCCCTGCGATTACAACTGTGAGTTGCTCCGAAAAATCGTGCTGCTTTTCCCCGGAAGGTCTTGATTTCTCCGGCTTTTCCGCCGCTTTTGTCTCCCCGCCGCGTACATTTGCCGTTATTTTCCGGCATACTTCCCCGACATTTGTCCGCCACTTGCAGACACGTTTTTCGTCATTTTGCCCAAAGCTCTATTATTTTTCCCTATAATCAGCCCTCCCGCCCGCGCTATTTGCACAAAAGAGGCCCTGCGGCGCTGCCGCAGGGCCTCTTTTTCTCATTTTTGCGCGGACCTTTAACGTTCCTCCGATGCCCGCCCGCCGGTGAAATAGTTCTCGAAAGTCTCGGCGTCCATGGTCTCGTGGACCAGCAGATACTCCGCCACGGCCACCAGCTGCTCGCGGTTGGCTGTCAAAATCCGGCGGCACTGCTCGTAAGCGCTGTCGATGATGGCGCGGATCTCCTCGTCCATCTCCGCCGCCGTTTTCTCCGAGTAGGGACGGGTGTGGCCCATGGACTTGCCAATAAACACCTCATCGGTGCCTGCGTCGAAGGCCACGTTGCCCAGCTTTTCCGACATGCCGTAGGTGCCCACCATCTTTCTGGCAATGGCCGTGGCCCGCTGGATGTCACTGGACGCGCCGGTGGAGATATCACCCAAAATCAGTTCCTCCGCGGCGCGGCCGCCCAGCAGGGATACGATCTGCTGGGTCATATACGCCTTGGAGCGGTAGGACCGGTCCTCCTCCGGCAGGAAGATGGTCATGCCGCCCGCCTGTCCCCGGGGCACGATGGTGATCTGGTGTACCGGATCGTGATCGGGCAGGGCGTGGATGACCACGGCGTGGCCCGCCTCGTGGTAGGCGGTGAGCTTCCGCTCTATCTCGGGGATCACGCGGCTGCGCTTTTCCGGACCGGCGATGACCTTGATGACCGCCTCATGGATGACATCCTCGGTGATGAACTTCTGGTCCCGCCGGCCGGCCAGCAGCGCCGCCTCGTTCAGCAGGTTCTCCAGATCCGCGCCGGTGAAGCCCGCGGTGCTGCGGGCCACGCGGCCCAGGTCCACATCCTCCGCCAGCGGCTTGCCGCGGGCGTGGATCTTCAGAATGTCCTCCCGCCCCTTAATGTCGGGCAGTCCCACATATACCTGCCGGTCAAAGCGCCCGGGCCGCAGCAGCGCGGGGTCCAGGATGTCCACGCGGTTGGTGGCGGCCAGCACCACCACGCCCTCATTGACGGCGAAGCCGTCCATCTCCACCAGCAGCTGGTTCAGCGTCTGCTCGCGCTCATCGTGTCCGCCGCCCAGACCGCTGCCGCGCTGACGGCCCACCGCGTCGATCTCGTCAATAAACACGATGGCCGGCGCCTGCTTCTTGGCCTGCTCAAACAGGTCGCGGACGCGGCTGGCGCCCACGCCCACATACATCTCCACAAAGTCGGAGCCGGAGATGGACAGATATGCCACGTCCGCCTCCCCCGCCACGGCCTTGGCCAGCAGGGTCTTGCCGGTGCCCGGAGGGCCCACCAGCAGCACGCCCTTGGGGATGTGTGCCCCCAGTGCCGTATACTTCTCGGGGTCCCGCAGGAACTGAACGATCTCCTCCAGCTCCTCCTTCTCCTCATCGGCGCCGGCCACGTCCTGAAATGTCACCTTCTTGCTGCCCGTGGGTAAGCTCTGGGTGCGGGCCTCGCCGAAGCGGGCCATCTTGTCGTTGGCCGCCGCGCCGCCGCCGTTCATCCGGTTCATCAGGTTCAGCAGCAGGATGAATCCCATGATCGCCAGCACATAGGGCAGCAGCACCTGTACCCAGTTGGTGGAGTGGTCGGCGTGGTAGTCGTAGGCCTCGATGATGCCCGCCTTGTTCTGCTCCACCACCAGATCGTTGAGATCCTCGTAAAACGTCTCAAAGCTGTACAGCTCGCAGGTGGCGGTGGTGCCGTCCCGCAGGCTGGCGGTGAGCCGCTCATTCTCAATGGCGAAGGACTGCACCTTCTCCTCCGTGAACAGCGAGCGCAGCCGGCTGTACGAAATGTCTCCGGCGCGGCGCATATTGCCCGCCAGATACCCCACGAATACCACCACAAGGACTACCAGCAGCAGGCCGGTCGCCCCGAATCGTCTTCTTTCCAAAACCTTACGCCCCCTTTATCCGATCCATCGCACGCCCTGCCAGCTCTGGCCGGAGCCAATGGAGATGGCCAGCAGCATCCGGCCCTGCACCTGCGATACCGGAATGTACGGCTCCCGCAGATACCGGCTGTCATGAGAGCCTGTGCGGTTGTCGCCCATCACGAAAATGCAGCCCTCCGGCACCTGAAACGTGTCCTTTTCGCTCTGTGTGATACCGCTGACCGGCAGATAGTCCTCGTCCAGCTTCTCTCCGTTGATATAGACGAAGCCGCCCTCAAAGGACACCGTCTCTCCGGGCAGTCCCACCACCCGCTTCACCAGCACGTGGCCCATCTCCTCGTCCCAGAACGTGACGATGCTGCCCCGCTGCGGCGCCGGATCGCTGACCAGATAGGGCAGCCGCCAGCCTACCAGCAGCGATTTGGTGGGAATGGTGGTCTCCATGGAGCCGCTGGGCACGTAGGCCAGCTGCAGCAGCACGCGGAAAATGAGCACTACCACCGCCAGCGTCACCAGCAGATAGCCGTAGTCGCTCCACAGCCGCTTCCACCGGCTCTGCTGCATCGGTGCCGCGCCGCTCTCCGGCACGTCCGCCGCAGGCATCTTCCCCTGCGCCGTATCGTTCCGCGCCGCGTCCGCCCTGTTCCGGGCCAGACGCTTGCCGCCTTTGTCTTCCATATGGTCTCCTTTCGCCGCCGGATGGCTATACGAATTGTATAGCCATCCGTGGAAAATTACGTTTTGTTATGCTATCCGATCCAGCGGACACCCTGCCAGCTCTGGCCGGAGCCGATGGAGAACGCCAGCAGCATCTGCCCCTGGATGGATGCCGCCGGTATATACGGCTCCTGCAGCAGGCGGCTGTCCTTGGACCACTCGCGGTTGTCGCCCATCACGAACACGCAGCCCTCCGGCACCTGGAACGTCTTGTCGCACAGGGTCTCCACGCCCTCCGGCAGATAGTCCTCGCCCAGCTGCGCCCCGTCGATATACACATCGCCGCCCTTGAAGGACACCGTCTCCCCGGGCAGTCCCACCACCCGCTTCACCAGCACCTCACCCTCCTCGTCGTTCCAGAACGTAACGATAGCGCCCCGCTGGGGCACGGGGTCGGCCACTGCATAGGGCAGCCGCCACCCCACCACCAGTGATCGGGTGGGGATGGTGGTCTCCATGGACGCGGTGGGCACGTAGATGAGCTGCAGCAGCACCCGCAGCAGGAACAGCATCACCGCCGCCGTGACGACCAGATAGCCCCAGTCGTCCCACAGCCGCCGCCACCGGCTCTTTCCCGCCGGTGCGCCGCCTGCCGCAGCCTGCTCCGCTATCGCCGCACCATCCGGTGCGCCGCCTGCCAGCCGTTTGCCGCCCTTGTCCCTCATCTGTCTGCGTCCCCCGTTCTCTATACGATGCGTATATAAAATACGCCGTTTTACTTGCTGTATACTTCCGGCTTCAGCACGCCGATGTAGGGCATGTTGCGGTACTGCTGGGCGTAGTCCAGCCCGTAGCCCACTACGAACTCGTCGGGCACCTCGAAGCCCACATAATCGGCCTTGATAGGCTTTTCCCGCCGCGCCGGCTTATCCAGCAGGGTGGCGATGGTAACGGACGCCGCGCCCTTGGTCCTGAGATAGTCCGTCAGGAACGCCAGCGTGTTGCCGGAGTCCAGAATGTCCTCCACCACGATGATGTCGCGGCCGCTGATGTCCCGCTGCAGGTCGCGGGTGATCTGCACCACGCCGGAGGACTTGGTCCCGTTGTTGTAGGAGGACACGCCGATAAACTCCAGCTCGCTCTTGAGCTGGGCCGCCCGCACCAGGTCCGCCATAAAGATGAAGCAGCCGTTCAGCACGCCCACGAACATGGGGTTTTTATCGCGGAACGCATCATAGATCTCCTCGCCCAGTTTCGCCACGCGGGTCTTGATCTCTTCCTCAGACAGCAGGACCTTCAGAATATCCTGATCCATATTGCTCTTCGCCATACCGTTTTGTCCTCCGTTAGCTTTCTCTCATTATAATATAATATATGCCCTCGCCGGATGGCTCCGGCAGGAAGCTCCTGTCCACGCCGATGCCCCACGCGGCGGCGGCCACGCCGTCCACACACAGCACCGGTATTTTCCGGCGGTTCTCGGGTCTCACGCCCCGCTCCGCCATGAGCCGCTTCAGACTCCGCGCCCCGCGGCCGTCCGGCAGTGTCAGCCGGTCCTCCCGCCGCCAGCAGCGGGCCGTCAGGCGCTGCTCCGCGCCGCACCGCAGTGCCAGCGCTCCCTCCATGGGTCTTCTGCTCACCACGAGGCATCCCGCGCCGTAGGGGTTCTCCCCCCGGCGCAGTACCGTCTCCTCCGGCACCGTCTCCGCCATGCGCAAGGTCAGCACGCCGCCGCGGCACACCGCCTCCACGCCCTCCGGCAGCGACAGCGCGCCCTCGCCGGCGGCCAGCTGCTCCAGCGCCGCCAGATGCACTGCACCCAGATCCTTCCGTCCCGTGGGCAGCCGATCCAGCAGCAGCCGCAGCATTCTGGGCCGCAGGGCTTCTGGCGCTGCCAGCAGTGCTTCGCAGTCCACGCCGGTCCCCGTTGACCGCAGCCGCTCCGCCGCCAGCGCATCCAGATAGGCGTTCTCCCGCCGCAGGATGTCCGCCGTGCAGGCGATGTGTTCCGCCGCTCGGGGGTTGATTCCCTCCAGCTCCGGCCAGATCTCCAGCCGCAGCCGATTACGGGCGTAGGCCGTGTCCCCGTTGGTCTCATCGGTGACATATGCCAGATCGTGCTCGGCAATATATCGCTCAATGTCCCGCCGCGGCGTGTCCAGCAGCGGCCGGACGATGTTGCCCCGCACCGGCGGGATACCCGTCAGGCCCTGGGGTCCCGTGCCCCGCAGCAGCTGCAGCAGCACCGTCTCCGCCAGATCGTTCTGGTGGTGGGCCGTGGCGATCTTCTCCGCGCCGATGGCCTCCGCCGTCCGCTGCAAAAACTCGTACCGCGCGCGGCGCCCCGTCTCCTCCACCGTCAGGCCCCACGTGCCGCATAGGGCGTACACGTCGGCCCGTTCCGTGTAGAACGGGATGCCCCGCCGGGCGCAGAAGCTGCGGACGAAGTCCTCGTCCCGCTGGGCGGTGGGGCGCATCAGATGGTTCAGATGTCCCGCCGCGGCGGTAAAGCCCCGCTCCTGCCCCAGCGTGTGCAGATAGTCCAGCAGGCAGATGGAATCCCGCCCGCCGGACACGGCGCACAGGATCACGCCGCCCTTTTCCGGCAGCATGTGCCACCGCGCCATCCACGGCGTCAGGTCCATGGCTCACTCCTCATCGTCATAGCGGTTCTCCAGCGTGCCGAAGGCGGTGTACTCCGGCATCCACCGCAGCTCCACCTTGCCGGTCTCGCCGTGGCGGTTCTTGGCCACGATGCACTCCGCCACGTTGCGCTTTTCCGAATCGCTGTTGTAGTAATCGTCCCGATACAGGAACAGCACGATGTCCGCGTCCTGCTCGATGGCGCCGGATTCGCGGAGGTCCGACAGCATGGGCCGCTTGTCGTCGCGCTTTTCGTTGGCACGGCTCAGCTGGCTCAGGCACAGCACCGGCACCTGCAGCTCCTTGGCCATGATCTTCAGCATACGGCTGATGTCCGACACCGCCTGCTGGCGGTTCTCGCCGGAGTAGCCCTTTCCGCCGGCGGAGGTCATCAATTGCAGGTAGTCGATGACCACCAGCCCCAGATTCTCCAGCCTGCGGCATTTTGCGTTCATATCCGCCACCGTCAGCAGCGGATTGTCGTCTATGCGGATATCCATCCGGCTCAGGGAGGACGCGGCCTCGGCGATGCGCTGCCAGTCGCTCTCCCGCAGGTTGCCCGTCACCAGACGGGTATTCTCCACCAGTCCCTCGCTGGCGATGAGCCGCGTCACCAGCTGCTCCCGCGACATTTCCAGGGAGAAGATGGCCACGGTCTTTCCGGATTCCTTGGCGGCGGACAGCGCCACGTTCAGGGCCATACTGGTCTTTCCCATGCCCGGGCGTGCGGCCAGCAGCAGCAGGTCGGACTTGTTCAGGCCGTTGATCTTGGCGTCCACGGCGGACAGGCCGGTGGACAGGCCCGGCAGCGTCTTGCCGCCGCTGGCAGTGAGCTCCGCCAGATGGTTCATCACGTCCTGCAGCACCATGCTCACCGTCACCATGTTCTGGGCGCTGCGGCCCCGCCGGATGGCGTAGACCTTCTGCTCCGCTGACTCCAGCATGTCGCCTGCGTCGCCGTTGCCCTCCTGCACCATGGCGGTGATGCTGCCGGCGGCTGCCGCCACCTGCCGCATCAGCGACTTGTCCAGCACGATCTTCACGTATTCCATGACGTTGGCGCTGGTGGGCGTCACGTCCATCAGCTGCACCAGATAGTCCCGGGTGTTGTCGTTATAGACGCCGTTTCGCTCCATCTCCCCCGCCACAGTGACGCCGTCAATGGGCCTGGAATAGATGAACATATGGTAGATGGTCTCAAAGATATCGCGGTTGGCCCGCAGATAAAAGTCCTCCGGCTGCAGCTTGTCCATGACGTCCTTGATGCAGTCGGGGTCGATGAGCATGGAGCCCAGCACCGCCTGCTCCGCCTGGGGCGAATGAGGCGCCTGCCGCAGCAGCAGATCGTCCGCAGCCATATGAGACCCTCCTCTCCGTGGTAAAAGTTACTTCTCCTCGATGACCAGCACGTACACAGTGCCGCTGACCTCGAAGCCCAGCTTGGCCTTGACCTCGTAGCTGCCGAAGCTCTTGATGGGCTGATCCAGCACCAGTTTCTTTCCGTCGATCTCCATGCCGAACTGCTCCTTCAGCGCACCGGCGATCTCCTTGCCGGTGACGGCGCCGAACAGCTTGCCGCCTTCGCCGCCCTTGGCCGCGATTTTCACCTGGCAGCTCTTCAGCTTCTCGGCAATGGCCAGCGCCTCCGCCTTGGCCTCCGCGTCCGCCTTGGCCTTGGCCTTGGCCTGCAGCTTCATGGTGTTCACCGCGTCGGCAGTGGCCTCCACGGCCAGTCCCTTGGGCAGCAGGAAATTGCGGGCATAGCCCTCCGCCGCCTCGATGAGCTGGCCCTTCTTGCCCTTGCCCTTCACGTCCTGCTTCAAAATCACTTTCATCGCTCTGTATCTCCTTTTCGTCAGTTTTCAAAGTAACGGTCGATGGCCTCCAGCAGTCTGGCCTTGGCCTCCTCCACCGAGATGTTGTCCGCCTGACCGCCGGCGGTGGTGGAATTGCCGCCGCCGCCCAGTGCCTCCAGAATGACCTGCACGTTCACCTCGCCCAGCGAACGGGCCGACATGTACACGCCCTCTCCCTTCCGGTACAGGACAAAGGACGCCTTGATGCCGCGGATGGTCAGCAGTTCATCCGCCGCCTTGGCCGCCGTCACGCGGTCGCACTCGTCCTCCAGCGCCACCACGGCAATGTCGTCGTGGTACAGCTCCGCCTGCCGGATGATGGCGTACCGGTCTACCATGGACTGCAGGTCGCCCTGGAACAAGCGCTGCACATCCTGGGTGTCGGCGCCGGTGCGCCGCAGGTAGGCCGCCGCCTCGAAGGTGCGGCCGCCGGTACGGTTGGTAAAGTTCTTGGTATCCAGCACAATGCCCGCCAGCAGTGCCTCCGCTTCGCATTTCAGCACATCGGAGGGCTCCAGCAGATACTGCATCAGCTCTGTCACCAGCTCGCTGGCGGAGGAGGCGTAGGGTTCGTGGTAGTTCAGGGCCATCTTCTCAATGTAGCTGCTGCCCCGCCGGTGGTGGTCGATGACCGCCACGCGGTTGCAGGTCTCCAGCATCTCCTCGGACTCCACGCTCTCCGGCCGGTTGGTGTCCACCACCACCAGCAGCGCCCCGGGCTGGCACTTCAGAAACGCCTCGCCGCCGGAGATCATCACGCCGGCGTATTCCGGCTGCTCCGCCATCTTACGGATCAGGGGATGGGCGGCGTTGTTCTCGGTGTCGATGACGATCTGGCACTTCTTGCCCCGTTTGCGGGCGATGCAGCATACGCCCATGGCCGCGCCGACGGAGTCCATGTCCGCGTACTTGTGGCCCATGACATATACCTGCTTGGCGTCGTCGATCAGCTCGCCCAGCGCGTTGGCCATGACCCGGGACTTCACCTTTGTCCGCTTCTCCGTGGACTTGCTGCGCCCGCCGTAGAACTCGAAGTTTACCCGGTCCTTCACCACGGCCTGATCGCCGCCGCGGCTGAGCGCCATCTCCAGCGCCAGCGAGGCGTTCTTGAACAGCTGGTCGAAGCTGTCCTCATCCCGTCCCACGCCGATGGACAGCGCGGCGGACACGCCCTCTCCGGCCTGCACCTGCCGCACCTTCTCCAGCACGTCGAACTTGCTTTCGGTGTAGCCGCCGTAGTCCTTCTCCTCAAACACAAACAGATACCGGTCGCGGTCGTAGCTCAGCAGCAGTCCGCCGGAGCCCGCGGCCCAGTCGTTCAGCTTCTCCTCCAGCGCCGCCAGCACCGCCGAGCGCTTGCTCTCCGGGCAGGCCTTCATCAGCTCCTCGTAGTTGTCCACCATCAGGATGGCCACCAGCGGGCGGGTCAGCTCCAGCGTCTGGCGCATCTCCTCACTGTCCGTAACGTCCATCCAGTACGTGGTGGCCAGAGGGGTCTGGTCCCGCTCCATCTCCTCCGGATGGCTCAGAGAGCCAAACACCCGATAGATCCGGCCGTTCCAGGGGAACAGCTCCGGATACTCCCGCTTGCCCTCCAGCAGCCAGCGATAGCTGAAATCCGGCACCACAGTGTCCACCAGCATCTCGAAGATCTTCTCCTTCTGGCTGGTGAGCTGCAGGAACATATCGTTGCTCCACAGCACCTCGCCGGTGTTCACATCGAACACCAGCATGGGCAGCGGGGCGTACAGCATGTTGCTGGAGCGGGCGGAATCCATGCCGCCAGATACGCGGTCCATGTACTGCCGTACCGAGGCCTGGGCCATCTTGTTGCGCCGGTTTCCCAGCAGCAGCACCACCACGGCCACCAGGGCCTCCCCCGCCGCCAGCAGCGGCTCGACCGGAATGGTCACGATAACGAAGGCCAGCAGACACAGGCTGTACAGCGCCATATTCGTGCGGAACCCGCGAATGATCTTTTTACTCAAAGGGCGTCCTCCTCCCTTTTGATGGGAATACGTCTCCAATTTAATATAGGAATTGATTATAGCACACAATTCCCGTTGGGACAATAGGTGCTTTTGGAAAATCCCGTCAGTTTCCGTCTCCGCCGCTCCTGCTGCGCGCCCTGTCGGAACCTGTCGGCAAGTTGGGGGTGTACAAACGGGAAAATGTGTGGTATACTTTGTAAAAAGCACAGAAAATTGTGCGTATTTTTTGGTCGTTTCGCAGAGCGCGCGCCTGCGATCATATAGACAAAACAAGGGGACTTTTCCCCGTGACCATCCACACAGCGGCTGGGCGATACTCCGCTCCCCCTCCGGCGATGCAGGGCCGGCGGCGCGGCGGACCGCCTTTGTTTTGCTGCGGCCATTTTTCCATGTCCGGCGGCTGTGCGGCATCTGTGAAAAAGCAAAGGAGTAATCGACATTTATGGCAGAAAAACTGAAAATCATTCCTCTGGGCGGTCTCAATGAGATCGGCAAGAACATGACCGCCTATGAGTACGGCGGCGAGATCATCGTCGTGGACTGCGGCATGGCCTTTCCCGGGGACGATATGTACGGCATCGACTGCGTCATCCCCGACGTCAGCTATCTGGTGAAGAACCACAGCCGCCTGCGGGGCATGTTCATCACCCATGGGCACGAGGACCACATCGGTGCCATTCCCTACGTCCTCAAGCAGATCAACACCCCCATCTACTGCACCCGCTTCACCGCCGGGCTCATCAAGCTGAAGCTGCAGGAGCATGGACTGCTGAACTCCACCAAGCTCATCACCGTGGAGGCGGGCCAGACTGTGAAGGCCGGCAAGTTCCAGGTGGAGTTCCTCCATGTGAACCACTCCATCGCCGACTCGGCGGCCTTCGCCATCCACACGCGGATGGGCACCATCGTTCACACCGGCGACTTCAAGATCGACTCCACGCCCATCGACGGCGAGGTCATCGACCTGGCCCGCTTCGGCGAGCTGGGCAAGCAGGGCGTTCTGGCGCTGCTTGCCGACTCCACCAATGTGGAGCGCCCCGGCTACACCCTGAGTGAAAAGGCCGTGGGCGCCACGTTCATACGGCAGTTCACCGGCTGCACCAAGCGCATCATCGTCACCACCTTCGCCAGCAACGTCCACCGCATCCAGCAGGTACTGGACGCCGCGGCGGCCTGCGGCCGCAAGGTGGCCGTCACCGGCCGCAGCATGGAGAACATTATGAAGGTCTCCACGGAGCTTGGCTATATGAAGGTGCCCAAGAACACCCTGATGGACATCAACCGCATCAAGGGCCTGCCCCTGAATCAGCAGGTCATCGTCACCACCGGCTCTCAGGGCGAGGAGATGAGCGCCCTGTACCGCATGGCCTTCTCCACCCACAAGCAGGTGGACATCGGCCCCGGCGACAAGGTCATCATCTCCGCCAGCGCCATCCCCGGCAACGAGGTGACGGTGGGCCGCGTCATCAATGAGCTGTTCCGCAAGGGCGCCGACGTGGTGTACGACAAGGCCGACATGCTCCACGTCTCCGGCCACGCCTGCCAGGAGGAGCTGAAGATCATCCACGCCCTGACGCGGCCCAAGTTCTTCATCCCCCTCCACGGCGAGCAGCGCATGCTCCAGATCCACAAGCGCGTGGCGGAGAGCATGGGCATGCACCCCAACAACATCGTGGTGGCCGAGAACGGCTCCGTCATTGAGCTGACCACCAAGCACATCAAGTGCGAGACCAGCGTTCCCTCCGGCGAGGTCTTTGTGGACGGCAGCGGCGTAGGCGAGGTGGGAGCTGTGGTCCTCAACGACCGCAAGCTGCTGGCTGAGGACGGTATGGTGGTCATCGTGCTGCCCATGTCCAGCCACGACCACCAGCTGCTGTGCCCGCCGGAGATCGTGACCCGCGGCTTTGTGTACGTCAAGGAGTCCGAGGAGCTGCTGGACACTCTGAGCCGCATTGCCACCGAGACCGTGGACGGCATGTCCGCCAAGAAGCGCCGCGATGACGGCGACGTGTGCCGCGCTGTCCGCTCCGCCGTGTCCAGCTATCTCTACAAGACCACCAAGCGCAGCCCCATGATCATCCCCATGGTGACGAAGCTGTAAATATCTGGAATTTCCCTGCATCCGTGGATTCCCGATATTTTGTATAAGCGTGAAAAACAGGTCTCTGTGCCGCATCGGCACAGAGACCTGTTTTTCATGTTTTGGGAGGGAACTTTTGGTCATGGCGGCGAGCCGCCGCTTCAGGGATAGAGCTGGAAATTTCCTCCAATTTTTGTGCAACAAAAACCGTATTTATTTCCGATTTACTTCCGGTTAATCCCCGTTTATTTCCGTTTTTGCTCTTCATGATGAAGAAATTTCCGGCTCAGAACCACTTCTTCCGTTTGAAATACCAGATCAGAAGCGCCACCACCAGCGCCGACACCGCCGCCACCGTGATGTAACCATAGCGCCAGCCCAGCAGGGGCATGTTGAGGAAGTTCATGCCGTACCACCCCGCGATGAGGGACAGAGGCAGGAAGATGGCGGTGACGATGGTCAGCACCTTCATCACCCGGTTCTGGTCGATGTCTACCTGCGCCTGATACTCGCTGCTGATCTGGGTGGCGTATTCGTGGAGCATCCGTGTCTCGCCCCGCAGGTTCTCCACCTTCCGCAGAAAGTGATTCAGCCGCTTCTTGCTGTGACCGGAGAGCTGCTCCTCCGCGTCCTCCAGCAGGGTGGAGGCGAAGTCGCACAGCTGCGCATAGTAGCGGTTGGTACGGTTCAGTTCCTTGCGGATCACGCTCATCCGGTGGAGAAACCGTCCCGTATCGTTGTCCAGCACCGCTTGCTCCAGATCGGTCAGCCGCGTCTCCAGCTGCTGGATGTAGAGCAGGTCGTCCCGGATCAGGTACAGCAGCAGCGCCACCAGAAAGCTGTCCGGACTGTCCGGCAGCGGCGCGCCCTGCTCCGTCAGGCGGGCGGCGCAGTCCGCTGCCGCCTTGTCGTGGTCCACCACCGCCAGACCTCCGCCCGCCCATGTGAAGCCCAGACGGCGGGCAGGCTGATTGGAACGCGGCGGCGTGCGCAGGTGGCCGGTGACGCCGGTGCGGTCGATGTGCAGCCAGCAGAACTGAGACTCATGCGGGTCGGCAGGCGCAGTTGGCACGGACAGTCCGGCGGGCAGCGCCGCACTGTGCGCCTCCTGCGGCGTAAGGATGGCCAGCACGCCCCGTCCGTCCGCCGGTGGAGCGGACTGGGGCTGTAAGCCGCCGGCAAAGAGATAGTACATGGGACTCTCAGCTCCTTTTCAGGTTCAGGCTTGCAGGACAGCAGGGCAGTGCGCCCTCGCGTCCCGCAGGGCAGCGCCGCGATGATTTTGCGGCGCATACGTCTCCTCCGGATAGCTTTGACGGTTACTTTTTGTGTTCTATTCCCCATACCGTCGGCGGTACAGCAGCTGCTTGGCCGCCTTCTTCGCCTCCGGCACGTATCCCCTTCCGTCGATGACCTGCTGCAGCTTCTCGTCGGAATACTCCCGGAAGTTATATATGAACCTCTCCACCGGGTCGGTGATGGCCTGCTCCTCCGCCTGCCGCTTTTCAAATTCCTCCAGCGGCGACGGCGGCGCAAACATGGCCACATACCGGCACGTCTCGCAGGTGTAGATCAGCACCTTCATGTGCCGCTCCATGATGGGCAGGCCGGGGTCATCCACCGTGGTCAGATAGCTGGCGCAGCGCGGCGGCATCATCTTCCCGCCGCACAGGGGACACTCCTTCGCAAGAATGGCCATTTCCCGCTCCTTTCTCCGTCAGAACTCCGGTGCGTCCGGCGTCTTGCGGTACAGCAGGGGCTTGCCCTCGGCGTCCACCAGGACGGTCAGGCCGCCGGAATTGCCGCTGGCGTGATAGAGATACTGCACACCCGTTTGGGTGTCGGCCCAAATTTCGTTGCAGGTGATGATCCCGCTCTCGTCCAGCACCTTCACGAAGCGGTCGGTTTCTTTCTTGGCCATAGCGCCTTACGCCTCCGGCTTATCATCGGACAGGATGGTCTTGGCGCTGGCGGCCAGGCCGGCCAGACCCTGGATCTCGCTGGGGATGATGATCTTGGTGGCCTTGCCGTCGGCCACCTTCTCCAGCGCCTCCAGCGCCTTGAGCTTGATGACCTGATCGTTGGGGGCGTTCTCGTTCAGCAGCCGCATGGAGTCTGCCATGGCCTGCTGCACCTTCAGGATGGACTGGGCCTCGGCCTCGGCGGCCATGATCTTGGCCTGCTTGGCGGCGTCAGCCTGCAGCAGGACGGACTGCTTCTCGCCCTCGGCGATCAGCACCTTGCTGGCCTTCTCGCCCTCGGCCTGCAGAATGGACTCGCGGCGCTCGCGCTCGGCCTTCATCTGCTTTTCCATGGCGTTCTGGATCTCGCGGGGCGGCAGGATGTTCTTCAGCTCCACGCGGTTGACCTTGATGCCCCACGGGTCGGTGGCCTCGTCCAGAATGGAGCGCATCTTGGCGTTGATGGTATCGCGGCTGGTGAGGGACTGGTCCAGCTCCAGTTCGCCGATGATGTTGCGCAGGGTGGTGGCCGTCAGGTTCTCGATGGCGCTCATGGGGTACTCCACACCGTAGGTATACAGCTTGGGGTCGGTGATCTGGAAGTAGATGACGGTATCGATCTGCATGGTGACGTTATCCTTGGTGATGACGGGCTGGGGATCGAAGTCGGCCACCTGCTCCTTCAGGCTGATCTTCTTCACCACGCGCTCGATGAACGGCAGCTTGAAGTGCAGACCCACGCCCCAAACGCTGTGGAAGGCGCCGAGGCGCTCCACCACGTAGGCCTTGGACTGCTGGACCACGTTGATGCAGCTGACGATGACCACCAGGATGATGATCACCAGAACGATGATGGCGATGGTGCCAGGGATGTTGTACGGCATATGCGTTTCCTCCTTATTTCTTCTTCTCTTTTTTGGTGTGCTTTTCCTTCTTGTTCTTGCGGGTCAGGTGGATGATGCGGGTGACGACAAAGGCCAGGACCACTAAAAGGCCCCTTAGAAAATAGGGCATTTACGCCTCCTTTTCCACGTACAGCTTGACGCCCTCCATGCGGATCACGCGGACCATGGCGTCAGGCTCGATGATCTCCCCGGTGCTGCTGCGGGCACACCAGGTCTTACCATCTATGTAGACGGCGCCGGTGGGCACATCGTTGTCGATGCGCTCCGTGACCCGGGCCGAGCCGCCCAGCACGCGGTCGGCATTGGTAGGCTTGATGTCCTTTTTCATCAGCTTCGTCACCAGCGGACGGGTGGCGGCCAGCGCCACGATGGACACCACAAAGAACAGCGTCACCTGGAGCCAGATAGGGCCGTTGCAGACGGCGGCGACGAGGCCCGCCATGCTGCCCAGCACAAACCAGATGGACGTCAGGCCCGCCGTGACCGCTTCCACCACGCCGAAGATGATGATGGCGGCGATCCAGATAGCAGTGGACATATCCGTGCTTCCTCCTTTCAGACAGAGGCCGATGAGACCGCTGAGCGCTCCGATGCCCAGCAGGACCCCTGCGGCCAGCCACTTGTTTTTCGGGGACAGATTGGTGAGGAAGGCGGAGAAGGCATTGTGCAGCGTCTCCCGCGGCAGGGGCCGCTGCGGCGTCTCCGGCGGAGTGTCCGGTACGGCGGGCTGCGCCGGAGGCGGTGCCTCCTCGGCGAACATGTCGGCAATGGACACCTGATAGCGGTTGCAGATATACAATATCTTCTCCATCTCCGGATAGCCCCTGCCGGACTCCCACTTGCTCACCGCCTGGCGGGACACCTGCAGCTGCTCGGCAAACTGCTCCTGGGTCAGGCCGCTGCGGCGGCGCACCGATGACAGCTGCTCTCCAAATGACATACGCTCGTTCCTCCGTTCCTCTTGCTGACAGTGTAGCACATGGGCGATTTTTGTCCAGCACCTTGAAGTTGCGCCGGCCATTTTTCATACCAGACCGCGCAACCTGAAGTTTACATTTCCTATTATAGCCGATTTGCGCCGGAAAAGCCATAGGGATTTTCCACGCAGTTCGGGTTGCGCCGCAGCGAAAAGTCGGGTATACTGTTGGATACGAATCTGAATGAACGAGGTACGCCGAACATGGTGACATATATGATACCCTGCCTGCTGGGGCTGGAGAAGCTGGTGGCCGATGAGGTGAAGCGTCTGGGCTTGCAGGACGTGCAGGCGGAGAACGGGCGCATCCTGTGCCGCGGCACAGCGGCGGACTGCGCGCGGCTGAACATCAACCTGCGCTGCGGCGCCCGGGTAATGATGGTGCTGGGGCAGTTTCCCGCCCGCAGCTTTGAGGAGCTGTTTCAGGGCGTGCGGGCCATCCCGTGGGAGGATTATCTTCCCCGTGACGCGGCGTTCCCCGTGAAGGGCTACGCCATCTCCTCCCAGCTCCACGCGGTATCCGCCTGCCAGAGCATCATCAAGAAGGCCATGGTGGAGCGGATGAAGGCGGCCTACGGGCTGGAGCAGTTTCCGGAGACGGGCGTGAAGTACCAGGTGCGGTTCTCCATCTTCAAGGACGAGGCCGCCATCTGTCTGGACACCTCCGGCGAGGGGCTTTATAAGCGGGGCTACCGCGCCGTGGGCGTGGAGGCGCCGCTGCGGGAAACGCTGGCGGCGGCGCTGGTGACGCTCAGCCGCTATCGGGGGCGGGACCCGTTCTGCGACCCGTTCTGCGGCAGCGGCACCATCCCCATCGAGGCGGCGCTTATCGCCAAAAACCGCGCTCCCGGACTGGACCGGCGGTTTGACTCCCAGCGGTGGGCCTTCCTGCCGGCGGAGGCGTGGATGAACGCGGCGGACGAGGCCCAGGACAAGGAGTTCCACGGGCAGTACGACATCTGGGGCGGCGACATCGATCCCCGTGCCGTGGACATCGCCCGGGACAACGCCCGCAAGGCCGGAGTGGACGACTGCGTGCGGTTTGAGGTGGCGGACGCCGCAAAGTTCCGGCGGGACAGCCGGTACGGCCAGCTGGTGACCAACCCGCCCTACGGCGAGCGGCTGATGGAGCGGCAGGAGGCGGAAGATCTGTACCGCATGCTGGGCAGGGTATGGCGGACACTGCCGGAGGGGTGGCGCACGCTGGTGCTCAGCAGCCACACGGAGTTCGAGCGGGCCTTCGGGCGGCCGGCGGATAAAAGACGCAAGCTCTATAACGGCATGATAAAATGCGACGTGTTCTTCTATGGAAACGTATGACTGCGAAAAAAAAGAGGCTGCGTAAAGAAAGTGTTAATTTTCAATTTGTTCACTTTCTTTTCTGCGGCCATGCTACAATACTAAGAAAATCTTAAAGTTTTCCCCAGACAGTTTATTGGAGGAGGCGTTTCCCGATGAAGCACGTTTTCATCATCAATCCCACGGCGGGCAAAACTGACAGCCGTCAGAAGATATACGACATGGCAGAGGCCCTGCGGACAAAGCATGATCTGGATGTGCAGTGCATCCTGACCAAGAAGCAGGGGCACGCCACAGAGATCGCCCAGCGGCTGTGCGACAGCGGTGAGGAGCTGCGGTTCTACGCCTGCGGCGGTGACGGCACCGCCAACGAGGTGGCCAACGGCATTATCGGCTACGACAACGCGTCCATGACCGTGATCCCCGTGGGCACCGGCAATGACTTCCTGAAAAACTTCGGCGACGATCTGGACAAATTCCGCGACGCCGAAAATCTGTGGGACGGCCCCCAGTTCCCCATGGACGCCATTGACGTCAACGGACGTATCGCCCTGACCATCGCATGCTCCGGCATCGACGCCCGGGTGGCCGCCGACGTACATAAATACAGTGAGAGCCCCCTGCTGGACGGCAAGAGCAGCTATATCTACTCGCTGGCGGTGAACTTCCTGTTCAAGGGCATCGGCTCCCACTGGACCGTGTCGCTGGACGATACGGTGATGGAGGGCGACTGGTCTCTGGTGGCGGTGTGCAACGGCCGGTACTACGGCGGCGGGTTCATGCCCGTGGCCGAGGCGCGGATGGACGACGGCGTGCTGAACACGCTGGTGGTCAGGGAGGTGAACCGCCGGACGTTCCTGAAGTTCGTGGGGCCCTATTCCAAGGGCAACTACCACAAGTTCCCCGACTACGCCCAGTGCTACACCCCCCAAGTCATCCATATCCACTCGGACAAGCCGGACATCGTCACCTGTCTGGACGGCGAAAGCGTGGTGAACCGGGACGTGACCATCAAGCTGTCCGACAAAAAGCTGAATTTCTTCGGCCCCGCCGGATGCAGCTGCAACCGCACTGCCCGCCCCAAGGGACCTGAGTTGAACAATTTGTGAATTTTTCAAATTTTTCCCGTTTCCCCCTTGCAAATCCCGAATAGTGTGGTATGATAAGCACCGTTAGCACTCCATGTATTTGAGTGCTAACGGTGACTTTGTTTTTTCAATATTGAGTATGAGTATATAAAAGGAGGAAGCAGCTATGAAACTGACACCGCTTGCTGACCGCGTGGTGCTGAAGATGACCGAGCCGGAGGAGACCACCAAGGGCGGCATTATCCTGACCGGCTCCGCCAAGGAGAAGCCCTCTGTGGCAGAGGTCATTTCCGTGGGCCCCGGCGGCACCGTGGACGGGAAGACCGTGGTCATGTCCGTGAAGGCCGGCGACAAGGTCATCACCGACAAGTATGCCGGCACCAAGGTGACGCTGGAGGACGTGGAGTATATCATCGTCAAGCAGAGCGACATCCTGGCCATCGTGGAGTAATTCCCTGAAAGGGGGAGCAGGCTCCCCCTTTCGATCCCCCACCGCCAGCTGACATCGGTCACTGGCGAACGCCGCCCAGGGCGGCTGGGTCAATGTATTTTTGCCACGTTCACGCCGCGGCAAAAATCAATAGGACCCGTTGATTTATTCATTCAGAATGGGAGGCAATTTTATGTCTAAGATCATCAAGCGCGGGGACGAGGCCCGCAAGGCTCTGGAGGCCGGTGTCAATCAGCTGGCCGATACCGTAAAGGTCACGTTGGGTCCCAAGGGCCGCAACGTGGTGCTGGATAAGAAGTTCGGTACGCCCCTGATTACCAACGACGGCGTGTCCATCGCCAAGGAGATCGAGCTGGACGACCCGTTTGAGAACATGGGCGCACAGCTGGTGCGCGAGGTGTCCACCAAGACCAACGATGTGGCCGGTGACGGTACCACCACCGCTACCCTGCTGGCTCAGGCCATGATCCACGAGGGTCTGAAGAACCTGGCCGCAGGCGCCAACCCCATCGTCATGAAGAAGGGCATGGCCAAGGCCGTGGACGCCGCCGTGGCCGCCATCAAGGAGCAGAGCCAGAAGGTCAACGGCACCGCCGACATCGCCCGCGTGGGCACCGTGTCCTCCGGCGACGAGAACATCGGCAAGCTCATTGCCGAGGCGATGGAGAAGGTCTCTGCCGACGGCGTGATCACCATCGAGGAGTCCAAGACCGCCGAGACGTACAGTGAGGTGGTCGAGGGCATGATGTTCGACCGCGGCTATATCACCCCCTACATGGCCACCGACATGGAGAAGATGGAAGCCGTCGTGGACGATCCCTATATCCTCATCACCGATAAGAAGATCTCCGTCATCAGCGACATCCTGCCCCTGCTGGAGCAGATGCTGCAGAGCGGCAAGAAGCTGTTCATCATCGCCGAGGACGTGGAGGGCGAGGCCCTCAGCACCCTGCTGGTCAACCGTCTGAAGGGCGTGCTGAACGTGGTGTGTGTCAAGGCGCCCGGCTTCGGCGACCGCCGCAAGGAGATGCTGCAGGATATCGCCGTGCTGACCGGCGGTCAGGTCATCAGCGAGGAACTGGGCCTGACCCTGAAGGACGCCACCATCGACATGCTGGGCCGCGCCCGTCAGATCAAGGTCACCAAGGAGAACACCATCATCGTGGACGGCATGGGCGATCCCCAGGCCATCAAGGACCGTGTGGCTCAGATCCGCGCTCAGATCGGCGTGACCACCAGCGAATATGACAAGGAGAAGCTGCAGGAGCGTCTGGCCAAGATGGCCGGCGGTGTGGCTGTCATCAAGGTGGGCGCTGCCACTGAGACGGAGATGAAGGAGAAGAAGCTGCGCATCGAGGATGCCCTGAACGCCACCAAGGCCGCCGTTGAGGAAGGCATCGTGGCCGGCGGCGGCACCATCTATGTCAACGTCATCCCTGCCGTCACGGCGCTGCTGGACAGCACCGAGGGCGATGAGCGTGTAGGCGTGCAGCTGGTGGCCAAGGCTCTGGAGTCTCCTGTGCGTCAGATCGCGGCCAATGCCGGCATCGACGGCAGCGTGGTGCTGGAGAAGGTACGCACCTCCGGCAAGAACGGCTACGGCTTCGACGCCTACAAGGAGGAGTACTGCGACATGATCGCCAGCGGTATCGTGGATCCCGCCAAGGTGACCCGCAGCGCCCTGGAGAACGCCGCCAGCGTGTCCGGCATGGTGCTGACCACCGAGTCTCTGGTGGCCGACAAGCCCCAGCCTCCTACGCCGGCTCCCGCCGCACCCGACATGGGCGGCATGGGCATGTATTGATCCCCCGGAAAACAATAGAGAGGGTGCGGCGGCATAGCCGCCGCACCTTTTTTCTCCCGTTTTTGCAAAAACCTGTTGACAAACGGCCGTACGATGTGGTATAGTAACTCGTGCCTGTCGAGGACGGCATGGCGGCGTAGCTCAGTTGGCTAGAGCATGCGGTTCATACCCGCAGTGTCACC
>ERZ827423.730-NODE-730-length-38338-cov-4.861087_pt1 | contig 38338 bp, 35 predicted proteins | sample MGYA00519775_ERZ827423 | MGnify/ENA primary metagenome ERZ827423 (study PRJEB31778, sample SAMEA3449296) | human gut metagenome | biome: human gut; feature: human-associated habitat; material: faeces | place: United Kingdom | collected 2010/2012 ... | reverse complement strand
AGTCCCAATGTGGCCGTTCAACCTCTCAGTCCGGCTACTGATCGTCGACTTGGTGAGCCGTTACCTCACCAACTATCTAATCAGACGCGAGCCCATCTGTGCGCAATATATCTTTGGCAACAAAGTCATGCGGCTCCGTTGCGTTATGCGGTATTAGCACCCGTTTCCGGGTGTTATCCCCCACACACAGGCAGGTTGCTCACGCGTTACTCACCCGTCCGCCACTGATCCCGGGGAGCAAGCTCCCCGTTCTCCGTTCGACTTGAATGTGTTAAGCACGCCGCCAGCGTTCATCCTGAGCCAGGATCAAACTCTCGATCATTTGGTATCTTAAAGCCTGCGCTCTCGCGCCTGCCCTAAAATCATGTCGAGCTTTTGCTCTTAGCATTTTTTTACTTTTTTGAAAGAGTTTCGTTTCTCTTAGGAATTGTCGAGATCTTTCACAAATTTTCTTTGTACTTTGACCTCTTTGTTGTTCAATTTTCAAGGACCACTCGCTGCCCCCTCTTGCGGACAGCCTATATAGAATACCACATGCCGCCTGCTTTGTCAAGCCTTTTTTCAAACTTTTTTCCAAAAGTTTTTTCGCGTTTTTCCGGAAGCTCCCGCTTCTTTCCTTTGCCGCCTTCAAATGCAACAGGCACACTGCAAAGCCCCGCTTTGCAGTGTGCCTATTATAGCACTCTTCCTTTTCCTTTGTCAAGCTGTTTTTGCAGTTTTTTCCGCACTTTTTTTACATTTTTTCGTGATAGAGCGCAATTGCCACCTTTGCATCCTCCGCCGCGAGCCCGATCAGCATGGAGCGCGATGCGGAAATCGTGCCGCGCAGATCCTGTGCACACATCATCGCGCGCGTCGCCGCGGAAAAATAGAGCTCCTCACTGCCGACGACCTCCTGCGGAAGCGCCGGCGCCATGCCGATATAGGATAAAAACGCATCCAGCTTTTTATCATAAGAAACACCAAACACAGGAATCCCCGCGGCGGCGCCGAAAATCAGCGTGTGCAGGCGCATGGAAACAACAAATTCCATATCCGCCAAAAGCCCCAGCAGCTCTTCCCCGCTTGCGCCACGAATCAGCAAGCTATCGGTTTCCATAAGCGCTCTGACGCGCTGCGTGACACCGTTATCACGGTCCTCCTGCATTGGAATGAATACAGGGACAAGATCATATTGGCGCGCAACGCGATCGCACACGGAAGCGAATGCCCGCGCGTTTGCAGCAAAATCAGTTTGCCATGCCCGCAGGGAAACCGCAAAATAGCGGTGGTTCTCTTCAATATGATAGTGCTTCTTCAAATGCACGAGCCAATCTTTCTCCGGCAGCTCTGCCAGAAAAGAGGGATCCGCCGTCAGACGAACCTTTTCCGGGGCAATTTTCAGCTTTTTTACAAGGCGTTCGGACTCCGGCTCACGCAACGTAATCAAATCAACCCCGTCAAGGCACCGCTTCACGCGCTGCACGGAGGTTTCATACATCAACGGACCGACACCGTTTGCCCAAATCATCGTTTTGAGCCCCATGCGCTTTGCCAGACGCAAAATCGCAGTATAGTAGAGAACGGAACGGCGGCTTGTTTTATCCTGCAGCAGATTTCCGCCGCCGGCAATCAGCATTTTCGCATGCTTCATGGCGCGCAGGATGACAAACGGGTTTCTGCGGCTGATGCAGCGCACGCCGTATACCGTCTGCGAAGCGTGCGGCGAATGCGTCATTGCCGTGATGCGGGCATGCGGCTCTTCCCGCCGCAACGCCTGCGCAATCAAACGCAGGAGAGAATCGTCTCCCGTGTTGGAAAAGCCGTAATAGCCGATCAGAAGAATATCACCGTAGCGATAATATTCATACGGTTCCATCTTTTTATACATACGCTCATAGTCATCCGTCATTGTGCCGACGGAATAGCATTCCCGCACCATTTCTTCGCACCGCTCGCCGAGCGCATCACGCGCGGAGGCTTCCATATTCAAAAGCTCGCACAGATCGCGCACAAGCACCTCGGCGCTCGGCAATGCGCTCCCGCGGCAGCAAAAGTTTGTTTCGCGGCATTGTTCGAATTTATCGGAATCATAAATCCCGCAATAGCCTTCATTGCCGGAAAGCACTGTGGGTTTGCGCATCGCCATTGCTTCAAGCGCCGCACGGGAAACGCCGACAAAGACATCGCCCGTTGCAATCAGCGGACCGATATCCGTTCGTGCACCCGTCAGAATCACAACGCGGCGGCCCGCTGCCGCGTTCGCTTTTTCCGCAAGCTCCTGCAGCTTCGCAAAATCATCGCCGCTGCCGACGATCAAAATTTCAAGGCCGGGGCAGCGCGCAGCAAGCTCCGCGCCCGCGGACGCAAGCAGCAATGCGGTAAGGCTGCGATCGGAGTCGATGCGGCTGACATGAACGATGCGCGGAACACCGTGCGCAAGACCGAGTTCTTTTTTCACGGCGCCCGGGTCGGTATCGGCAGAAAAGGTTTCCATGTTGATACCGTTGATCGTCACTCCGATATTGCCGGAATATACGGCATACTCATCAATCAGATATTGCTTGATATCCTCGCTGACCGCCAGAGAGCGCTCGCCCCAACGCGTCAGACGGCGCAGAATGCCATTGACCTTAAAGGTGCAATGCGCCGTTGTTACCATGCGGACATGATACCGCTTGGAGAGCAGCGAGCACAGATATGCGGGGATGCGCGCATGCGCATGAATCAGATCGAATTTTTCCTTTTTCAAAAGCCGCGCAAGAATTTTGTAAGCGCGCAACATGTGCAGTGGGTTGCGCGTGTTCAGCGGTGCCGTAATATGACGCACGCCGGCTTGTCTGAGCTTATCGACATATACGCCGCCGGCAGAAGCCACAGTGACATCATAGCCGCGCCGAACCAGTTCCCGAGAGACCTCAAGTACATGGGTTTCGGCTCCGCCTATATCCATCATCATGGTTGTCATCAATACTTTCATAGCTACCTCTTGTTTGCTCGCGCCGAGCCTTTCAATCAATTGTCTTTATCAAGTGTCTTTATTCCGCGGTGTCACTCGAAACGGAATACTGATCCGCGCCCGTTTCCGCTTCAGTGATATACCATGTGCCTTCGCGCCGGCTCATGGTGTAAGTAACACGGTTATAATGATCATCCAGCTCTTCGCCGCTGCTTTTATCGGTCAGCACCGTGCGAATCAGCGCGCCGACCTGCGCCTGATCCGGGTTGGAATCCAGCACCACCGCACGCAGCGTGCCAATAGTCAATTCGGCTTTGACGGTTTTTGCAGTCTTTTGAAACTGCGCGACAAAAGCGTCACGATCTTTCGGCTCCCAATCAAATCCGGAGGCATACGCCTCGGCGTCTTCGCGGTTATATCGTTCGATCTGACGGATGATAAAGCTTTTGAGTTCTTTCTGCGCTGCCGAGTCATCCGCTTCGAAAAGCGCCTCATAGGCAGCCGATTTGGAATAATCCGCCTGCTCGGAGCAGCCGCAAATTGCAACTGCCGCAAAAGCAATCAGCAGGACGGCAAAAAATCTCACTGTAAGTTGATTCATGAATCTCCTCCGATCCCCTCGGCGGGAATCTGCGGTTATTTTTGGTTTTCAAGCCCAAGAAGGCACAAAAATACAAATTCAGTATACCGCAAAAATATGGCCAAATTATTAACACTCGTGCGAATTTGCGTATAATTTCAAAAAACATGTCATTTTCGGTCCAACCTCCCGCCCTCTTGCAAACTTTGCGGAGTTATGCTATACTTGACTTACCATGTCAAGGACAATTTTATCGGACTGGAGTTGCTGCAATGCAATATCATATATTGGATAAAATTCATTCACCGCAGGATGTCAAGGCGCTTCCCGAGGCGCAGATACAACCGCTGCTCGGTGAGATTCGCAGCTTCTTGGTGGAGCATGTGACAAAAACCGGTGGGCATCTCGCCTCAAACCTCGGCGTTGTCGAGCTCACAGTGGCGCTGCACCGAGTTTTTTCCGTCCCGCAGGATCGAATCATTTTCGATGTCGGCCACCAATGCTATGTGCATAAGCTGCTCACGGGGCGCCGCGAAGCCTTTGATACGCTGCGGCAAAACGGCGGGCTCAGCGGTTTTCCAAAGCCGTCGGAAAGCCCCTGCGACCCCTTTATCAGCGGCCACAGCTCAACCTCCGTTTCCATCGCCTCCGGTTTTGCAGAGGCCGACCGCCTTCTCGGGCGCGAGCGCTATACGATCGCGGTCGTCGGAGACGGCGCGTATACCGGCGGGCTGATTCATGAGGCGCTGAACAATGTGCGCCCGGGGGAGCATCTGATTGTGGTGCTTAATGAAAATGAAATGTCGATCTCTCCGAACACAGGCAAATTTGCGGAATACCTGGCGCGGCTGCGCTCCACCGACCGCTATTTCAATTTCAAGCGCATTGTCCGCACGGCGCTCGGAAAGCTGCCGCTGATCGGGCGACCGCTGGTGCGCCGCGTGACCCATGTCAAGCAAAATGTCAAAAGCATCATTTACCGCAGCAACTATATTGAAGACCTCGGCTTTCAATATCTCGGGCCGATCGACGGAAACGATTACAGCCGTCTGTATTCTCTTTTGGAGCAGGCAAAGCTTTTGCATGACAATGTCGTTGTGCATATCAAGACCAAAAAAGGGCTTGGGTATCTCCCCGCCGAAAAGGCGCCGGATCGGTTTCACTCCGTTGCGCCGCAGGATGAGCAAAAAACCGGGCAGATCACCTTCTCGAAGCTTTTCGGGGAAACGCTTGCCGAGGCTATGCATGCCGACGACACATTGGTCGCCATTACTGCAGCCATGCCGGACGGTACCGGGCTTTCCGAGGTCGCGAAGCGCTTCCCGGAGCGGTTTTACGATATCGGAATTGCGGAGGCACATGCCGTTACCTTTTCAGCCGGACTTGCGGCGGCGGGAATCCACCCGGTGTTTGCCGTGTACTCCTCCTTTTTGCAGCGCGCCTATGACAATCTGTTGCACGATGTCGGAATTTTATCGGAGCCGGTCACGCTTTGTATTGACCGCGCCGGCTTCAATGAGGGAGACGGCGTAACGCACCACGGCATTTTTGATGTTGCATTTTTGGCGCATCTGCATGCATTACGGCTGTATGCCCCCGTGCGCGAGGCGGACGCAAGAATTGCCTTTGCGGAAGCATTTGCCGCGCGCTGCCCCTGCGCCGTGCGCTATGCCCGCGGCGGGGAACACACCGAGATGCTGCAGGGGCTTGCCCCCGTCGCAGATACACACCTTCTTATGACGGCGGAAAAAAACTGCGATGTGATTTTCATCACCTACGGAAATGAGCTTACTCAGGTGCAAAAAGCGGCAGAGCATTTGCGCGCGGACGGCATTCGCCCGGCAATCATTACAGCGCAGCTTCTCTTCCCCGCCGAGCAATCCTTTGCGGAGCTTGCGGGTGCAATTTCAGGGCTTTCGGAAAATGCGCCGATCCTTTTTGCAGAAGAGGGCATAAAAAACGGCGGCTACGGAATGCTGATGCAGAATCGATGCTATGAAAGCGGTATGCTTCGCGTAAGAAAAAGCGAAATTGTCGCCATTGAAGACCCGACGCTTCAAAGCGAGCCCGGGCGCAGCATGTATCAAACGGCAAAGATCGACGGCGATACTTTATATTGCCGCGCCAAAGCGCTTTTAAGCGCCAAACAGAATACATAAAACAGCGCCCCGGCGGAAACACTTCCGTCGGGGTGATTTTCTTGATAACGATCTACATCCGCACAATTCTCATCTATTTTGTGCTGATTGCCTCCATGCGGATGATGGGAAAAAGGCAAATCGGAGAGCTGCAGCCGTCGGAGCTGGTCACGGCTCTGCTGCTTTCCGAGCTTGCCGCACAGCCCGTCGCCGACAGCAATATTCCTCTGCTCAGCGCCATTATGCCGATTCTTCTTTTGCTCTCCATTGAAATTATCCTCTCGTATCTGACCTCGCACAGCCGCATCGGAAAGCGCCTCTTTTTCGGCGTGCCGAGCATTCTGATCGCAAACGGCACTCTGCGGCAAAAAGCGCTCGAGCGCTCCCGTGTTTCCCCGGAAGAGCTGCTCGCGCAGCTACGGCTGAACGGAGTCGGCTGTATTGAGGATGTTGAATATGCCATTTTGGAGGAAAACGGGCGCATTTCCGTGCTTGAAAAGGCGGAATGCGGCAAGGTTCGCCCAAAGGACCTCGGGCTGCAGCCAAAGGCGGACGGAATTTTGCACCCGCTCGTCGTCGAAGGACAGCTCAGCACAAAAAACATGCAGCATCTGCAATATTCGAAAAAAGATGTGATGCGTATGCTGCGCAGCCATGGAATTACCGATCTGAAAGAGGCATATCTGCTTTCCGTCAATGACAGCGGGCAAGCCTTTTGCATCAAAAAGCAGCCAAACGGGGAGGCGGAAAAATGAAGGGTTTCTGGGCAGCGGTTCTGCTGTTTTTCGCATTGACCGCTTTTTTGATCGTGCATACCGTGCTGATCACGAAAATGACCGCCGCGCTGGTTGAAACGGCAGCGGAGCTGCCGAAAACCGCAGAAGAATTCGAAGAGGCTGTCAAACAGCCAAGCAGCGGCGCCGAGCAGCTCTGGGCGCAATGGGACAAAGCCATTCCCCTGCTTTCGATCTCCGTTTCTTATGCGCAGATTGACCGTGCGGACGAAGCCATTGCAGAGCTTGTCGCCGCGGGGCGCGCCAAAGACTGCGCAAACTACCTCGCGGCGCGGGAAAAGGCAAACGATACTCTGGCGCGCATCCATATGCTGCAGGGCGTGCACTTCGGAGGGATATTTTAACTCCGCACGCTCCGATTCACCGTTTGCGGTAAGCGCAGTATCGTTGCCGCACCCCGTAAAACATAAAAAACCTCATTCATACGAATGAGGTTTTTTTGGTGACCCGTGGGGGAATCGAACCCCCGTCGCCGCCGTGAGAGGGCGGAGTCTTAGCCGCTTGACCAACGGGCCGCTTCAAAACAGCTTCTGTATTATAGCATACCGAGATCAAAAAAGCAACCCTTTTTTTCAGTTTTTTCGAAAATTGTGCAACGTTTGCCCCGCCGCACGGGCTGCGGCGGGGCAAAGCATCCGTTTATAAAGCCGATTCCTGCGTCTCCGGCTTTCCGCCCGGGAACAAACCAAAGCCTGCAACCGCGCTGACCGCAGAGAAAAAACAATGCAGCCTGCGGGCGTTTGCGGGCCCGCACTTTCCAAAATCGTTTGCATGATCGCGTTTTTCTGCTCTTTTTTCGCAACGATAAGAATCACTTCTTTTTCGTTTGCGATGGAAACATTCAGAAAATGCGCCGTTTCGGCGAGGGCGGTTCCCATGCTGTGCAGAACGGTGCCGCCCGTTGCTCCTGCGCGGCGCGCGGCCTTCATCGCATCATCCGCTCTTCCCTCATTGGCAATTGCAATAATCAGCTCATAAAAAGCATTGATCTGCGGGGCTGCTTTTGCGGCATTGGGCCGCCGTTGAGATAACACACGGTATTTCCTCCTGTGACACTTTTTACGGGAACGGCAACGAGAACGCCGTGTCCCGGCACGCCGATGAACAATTCTTCTTTTGCGCGGGCGAACAATTCCTTTGTCGTCTTCTGCGGCGCAAGCGCGAGCACAATACGCTTTTCGTCGGATGCAATTCCGAGCAGCTCCAGCATGCTCTGCACCGCAGTGCCGCACACGTGCAGGATCACGGAAAGCGGAGCGCCGACTGCATCATATACCGCGCAGAGCCGCTCCGGGGAAGCGGGATTGACAACGAAAATAATGTAATTCGTGCTGCATCCTCCTCCCAAAGCTCAACAATATCGAAGGCGCCGACGGCTTTGCCCTTTTCGTATTTTTTCCACGCACTCTTGCCGCAAAGCCGATTGCCTGAATAGACAAAAGCGGGAACATGGCAACCATTGCAACCAGGCCGAAGCTGTCGGACTCTGCGCCGGCATCACTTCCGATATGTGCCGCGACGACACCGAGCGACAAAACAAACGGAACGGTCATGGGGCCGGTCGTCACCCCGCCCGTATCAAATGCAATGCCGAGAAAATCGACATCCGCAAATGCGGCAAGAAGAAAAGCGGCACCGTAAAAAGCAAGCAGAAAATACCGCTGCTTTGCCCCCGTGAAAATACGAAGCATGCAAACCGCCAAAAACAAACCGACGCCCGCGCCGTCGGCAACCAAAAGCACCGCGGTTTCGATATGCGGAACGGTTTTGGAAAGCATCTGCAGATCCGGCTCCGCCACCTTGACGGCAACTCCGAGCACAAAGCTCACACACAAAATCAAGGGCAGATTTTTGGTTTTGGTCAGCGCCGTTCCGATTTTTGCACCGATAGGCGTCATGGAAATCTCCGCGCCAAGGGAAAAAAGCCCCATTCCTAAAATCAAAAAAACGGTGCCGAGCAAAAAGCTTAAAAACAAATCCGTCAGCAACGGGGTAATGCTTAGCGACAAAAGCGTCACGATGGCAACAATCGACAGCACGCTGCGCGCCCTCAGCCGTTTTTTCAAAAATCAAGGCAGCAGTTTTGGGGGGCGCCTCTTTTCTCATGCTTTCCCTCCCCCGTTCTTATTTCATTATATCTTAAGCGACAGCGGTGTTGCAAGTGTGCCTTTTCGAGCTTTTTCGACGATTTCCTATGCAAAAACATTAAAATATCTGCTGCATTTTTGTATAAATGGATATTTTTTCATTCCCGGCATGTTTTTTTCGGGAATTTTTCTTGAACTCGGAGCGCAAATGCGCTATAATAAAATGTGATACCGCATCCTAACAAATACGATCCGTCATTTTTCGCGATACGATACATGATTTTTCATACGGAGGTCCCGCTTTGATACATTCCGGTGCTTACGGCACGGGCATGGCGCACAGAGCGCCTTCCGCGCCGCTTGAATCTTATCACGGCAAGCAAAAGCGTGAGTTGCTCGCCTATTTATTTAACGAACATTCAGACGCAATGGCGCGCGCAGTATTTTCCGTTCTTAAATCGACACAGGATGCCGAGGATATTGTGCATGAGGTGTTCTGTGTTTTGCTGACAGGCGGTGCAGAAACGCTTTGCTCGCTTGCCCCGCAGGAGCAAAAGCGCTATCTGTTGACCGCGGCGCACAATCGCGCGCTCAATCACCGCCGCCGCTCTGCGCGGGAGCTGCTCTGTCTTGACGACAGCTGCAGCACGGAATTTTGCTGTCACCCGGATCTCAGAGAAGACGATTTTACGCAGGAGCTATGCCGCAGAAGCGAGCTCGCGCTGCTGCGAAAGGTTTTGGGCTCTTTGCAAAAATCCGACCGCGAAATTCTGTATGCATTTTATTTCTCAGAGAAATCGCTTGCACAGCAGGCGCGCGAGACCGGATGCGCCGCCGCTACAATGCGGCAGCATCTGTGCCGTGCACGCATGCGTTTTCGCAAGAAGCTTTTGCTGGAACAAAAGCGCTGAAAAGCAGGAGAATATTTGCCCCCGATGCTTTTGATACGGCATCGGGGCAATTTTTTCGGGCAAGCCTTAAGAGCGCCCTTTTCTTTTCGAGGACGAAAGAAAGCACGGGTCCTGCGGCGGCAGGGAGCATAAAATCACATCCTCCCCGAGCCGCTCCACCCTGCAAAACGGCAGCATGATCTTTTCCGCTTTCCCGAGTGAAAAGCATTTTCCGTCGTCCAGCAAAACCTCCAGCGCGGCAACCTGCCCGCTTGTAACGTCAACGGCAATATCCGTGACATATCCGAGCTTTTTCCCATCGCAAAGATTCACAACTTCCAGGTGCAAAAGCGAGCGCACACAGTTTTTTTCTTGCATATTCCGCCCTCCCTATGCTTTCATCTGCGCACGCAAAAACGAAAAAATCCGCTTTTCCATGCGCGATATTTTCACCTGCGTCAACCCGAGGACCCGCGCCGTCTGCGCCTGCGTCAAATCCTTGAAATAGCGCAGATAGACCACATTTCTCTCTGTTTTGTCAAGCTTTGCAATCGCCTCACGCAGCGTCAGCTTTTCACATAAGCGCTCCATTTGCCCGCAATGGTCGGAAAGCGTTCCCTCCAGGGTCAGCTCCCGCTGCGCTCTGTCCACCGGCTCCGACAGGGAGCGCACGGGCAGCACGCCCTCCATTGCAAAGACAAGCGCCGCTTCGTCAAGCCCCGTTTTTTCGCAAAGCTCCGTCACGGTAGGCTCCCGCCCTTTTTCCGTGCGCAGCTGCTGTGCAATCCGCAAAACGGTGCTCCCCTGTTTTTTGGTTTCCCGGGAAACCTTGAGCATTCCATCATCACGCAGGTAGCGTCGAATCTCTCCGACAATCAGCGGAACGGCATAGGTGGAAAACGCCGTTTTGAACGAAAAATCAAAGCTCTGCACGGCGCGATACATGCCGATCACTCCGATTTGAACCAAATCCTCAAAGTCCACGCCGCGGTCGTTGAAATGCTTCGCGATGCTTCGCACAAGCGGCATGTTCTGCGCCACAACCTCATTTTTTGCCGTTTCGTCTCCCCTCTGCGCGCGCTGCACAAGATCGAGATTTTTTTGCCGCCGCTGCTCGCTCTCAGTCATTTCCGTCCTTTTTTGCGAAGGTCTTTTTCATCATCACGCTTGTGCCGAGCCCGGGGCGGCTTAAAACACGCACGCTGTCCATAAAGCTTTGCATGATGGAAAAGCCCATGCCGCTGCGCTCTCCCGTTTCATCCGTGGTATAAAGCGGCTCCATTGCCTTTGCAATATCCTCAATGCCGCGCCCCTTATCCCGCACAACGATGCGGATTGAGCGATCCGCATACAGCGTTGTATGTATATAAACCGTGTTTTTTCCGCCGCGCGCCGCATAGCCGTGCACAATGGCGTTGGTCACCGCTTCCGAGACCGCGCAGCGCACATCGGCAAGCTCCGAGACGCTCGGGCCGCATTGCGCCGCAAAAGCGCAGACAACCGAGCGCGCCAGCCCTTCGTTTTCCGAAAGCGCAAAAAATTCCGTTTTAAGCTGATTGACAGCCACTTTTCTCTGATACATTTTCTTCATCCTTTCCTTTCCTGTGCGGTATTATCGGCAAGTGCCGCCTGCTCTGTCGGAATCAATCGGTCAAGTCCGCTGAGCGCGATAATCTTTACGATCTGCGCAGAGGCATTTTTCACGGAAAACGAAGCGCCAAACGATGCCGCCACGGTATACCGCCCCATTAAAAGCCCCAGCCCGGCGCTGTCCATAAATGCCGTTTTTGCAAGATCGATACAGCAGCTTTGCGGGCGATACCGATAGAGAAAATGATCCATGCGTTGCCGCAGGGGCGCCGCACTGTGGTGGTCAATCTCTCCCTGCGGGGTGAGCACCAGCTTGCCCGACTCATATTGCACCGACAAAAATTCCCTATCGTCACACGCGGAAAATTCCGTTTGATTCATAGCGTCACTTCCTTTGCTTTTTTCGTTTTTTTGAGTATACCATGCCGCCGCCTGCAAAAAGCGTCGAAAGACGGAAGACACGGCATTTTTTTCATCGGTTTTTCCGTGCTGCGGAATATTCAGGCTATCCGGGCAAACAACAGCCGCACGCCGCATGCAAGCGCATAGGCATAAAGGGTGCGAAAAAGCAAAAAGCCGAAAAAGTCACGCTTTTGTTTTGTAACGCGCCACAGCGCCGCAAGCGCGGCAGGGCAAGGCGGCGCATTGAGGGAAAAACATAAAAACGCACCTGCTGCCGGCAGAGAAAATGCAGCGGAGGTGTCGGCACGAAACAGCGAAAGCGCCGCAAGGACGGATTCCTTGGAAAAAACACCACACAAAAGCGCCGCGCTCTGCCAAGCTTCACAAATTCCGAGCGGGAAAAACAAGGCGCAGGCAAAATTGCCAAACACATATAAAAGACTTTCCCGCGGGGTGCGGGCAAGCGTAAAATGCGGAGTGAGCTCGATCAAAAGATACAAAAGGACGCTGGTCAGAAACACGATTGTCAGAAGGCGAAAAATCAGCTCGCGCAGCCGCTGCCACAGCTTTGCAAAAAATTCCCGCGGGCGCGGCATATGATAGGGCGGCACCTCAAAGAAAAACGGCTGTGCGCGCGTTTTTTCCCTTTTCGAAAACAGCAAAAAATAAAGCAGCATGCCGCAAAATCCGGCCGAGCAGGCAATGAAAAAAAGCATGGGACGGCTGCGAAAAACACCCGAAAAAAACAAAGCCGCAAGCGGCATTTTCGCACTGCACGGAATCAGAGGAATCAGGCGCTTCGCCCGCCCCTGCTGCGCCGCGGGCAGCGTATCCGCAGCGCCGTATGCCGCTACCGAGCAGCCAAGCCCCAGCAAAAGCGGAACGGCACATCGCCCGCCGAGGCCGAACCGCTTTAAAATGCTTTCACACAAAACGGCGGCGCGGCAAAGATACCCGCTCTGTTCAAAAAAAGTTACCGCCGCAAACAAAAATACCGTTTGCGGCAGAAAAGCCGCCACAGCGCCGACCCCGCCGAAAAACGCGCCGCAGGCAATCCTTGCCGCAGGCGCGGCGCAGCCATGGGCAAGCAGCGCCGCGTATGCTTTATCCCGCAAAGCGGAAAAAACGGTTTGCAGCCGCCCGGACAGCACCGCCGTCGGGCCGAAGGCGGAAAAATACAAAACAAAGAATAAAAGGAGCAGAAAAAACACCGTGCCGAAAAACGGATGCAGCAAAATTTTGTCCATGCGCCGCGATATTCCGTTCTCCGGCGGCACATACCCCAGCGCAAGCAAAGCATCCGCCCGTGCAAAGCGCTGCCGTGCCGTGCCACCGAAAGATGGACGCATCGGGTTTCCGCCTGCGCGAATCGCGGCACACAGCGCCTCCATGCCTTCGTTTTTAAGGGCACTGACCGCAAGCACGGGGCATCCGAGCGCCCGGGCAAGCTTTTCCCGGCGAACGCTTCCGCCGCCGCGGCGTAATGCATCCGCACGGCTGAGCACTAAAAGCATCGGCAGCCCGAGCGCCCCGATCTCAAAACAAAAGGGGAGCTGCCGCGGCAGCGCGGCGGCGTCCGCAACGCAAACAATCAGATCAAACGAGCCGCTCCGAAGCGCGTTTGCCGCCGTTTGCTCCTCATTCGTGCGCACGCTTTCAAGAGAATACAGCCCGGGCAGATCCGTCAGGGTGCTGCCAAAAAGCCCGGTCTCGGCGCAAAAAGATGCCTCTGTGCCCTGCGTTGTCACGCCGGGACGGTTTCCGACGGGCGCATGCGCCCCGGTGAGCCGATTAAATAGTGCGGATTTGCCGCAGTTGGGCGCACCGACAAGCACCGCTCTCACAACGCCACGCCGAGCAGTTCGCCAAGCAGCACACCGTCGATCGCATATACCGTGCAGCGCGCCTTGATCAGCATCACATCCCGCACCCGCCGAAGAACATAGACTTTCTCCCCCCGAAAAAGCCCGAGCGGCGCATAGCGCTCATCCGTGCGGCAAATCACCGCCGCATAGGGATATTCCCTCTTTTTTCTTTGCAGCATAAAAAATCCCCCCGGCGCATTCTATGTGCGTCGGGGGGAGGAATATGTTGCTTTCAGGGGCAGCGGCTGCATTTTCGCTTCACTCCGGCAAACTGTGCCCGGCGCAGCGTGCCGCTTTGCACCGCTTCGCTTTTTTGCAAAAAGGTGCAGCTGCGGTCGGTATGATAAATTTCGGAGCCTTTGACATAATAAACGATCTGCCCCTGCTCCGATTCCTCCTCACCGGAGGAAACCGCAGGCGGTGCCATTGCCGCCGCGCTCTCTTCCCCCGGCAAAATCAAAACAGTTTGCTCCTCATTTTGAGAAAAAATCCGATACGGATCGCTGCAGCCGAGGAAAAACACCGCAAACAAAATCAATACCGCCGCTGCCGCTTTTCGTTTCATTATAAACTTCCCCCCTTGCCCGCAGGAATTTATTTGACAAACAGCCCCTCGCTGCGATATAATAAAAAACAACAGTTTTCGACAACTTTGAAACAACGGAGGAACCGCACCATGAAGCTGAATTACGGACGCACCATCCGCATCGGCCTTGCCTTTATGTCGATTCTCGCCTTTTGGCAATTTTACGACCAGGTCATTCCCGTCATCCTTGAAAATCATTTCGGGATCGACACGGTTCGCACCAATATGATCATGGCTTTGGACAACGTGCTTGCCATTTTCATGCTGCCGCTGTTCGGCAGCCTGTCCGACAAAACAAGAACGCGCTTCGGGAAGCGCACACCCTATATTCTCTTCGGCACGCTCGCTGCCGTTTGCCTGCTTTGCGTGCTTGCTTATTTTCAAACGACAAGCATGTTCCTCGGCTTTTTCCTTTGCCTTTTGGCGCTGCTTGTGACCATGAGCATTTACCGCTCTCCCGCCGTTGCCTATATGCCCGACGTTACGCCGAAGCCCCTGCGCTCCAAGGCAAACGCCGTGATCAATTTGGTCGGCTATCTCGGCGGCATTTTCAGCACGGTCGCCATGATGTTTCTCGTCAAAAGCACAAAAACCGAATCAGGCGGGATTGTGTATGCTTCCTTTGTGCCGATCATGCTCACGGTAGCCGCTTTCATGCTGGTCTGCGTTTTGGTGATGGTATTCACCACAAATGAGCCGAAGCTTCTCGCGATCACCCGCGCCGAGGTTGAGGCTGCGGAAGAGCTGCCGGATGCGCCGACGGAGGAAGCCGTTCTCGAAAAAACGCCGGGGCTGCGCCGCTCGCTGATCTTCATTTTGCTCTCCGTTTTATTCTGGTTCACGGCTTATAATGCGGTAACCACCGCATTCTCCCGCTTTTGTGATGCCCGTTGGGGCGTAGACGCGGGAAAATCCTCTCTCTTTCTCACCATCGGAACGGTCGCTGCAATCGTTTCGTTTCTGCCGCTGGGCTTTCTTTCCTCGCGCATCGGCAGAAAGAAAACCATTCTGCTCGGCATCGGCTGTATGGCGCTTTGCTACGCCGTGATCTATTTTCTGCCGTTCGGGCCGTGGATGTATGCGCTGTTTTGCCTCATCGGCATCGGCTGGGCTGCCATCAATGTCAACAGCTATCCCATGGTGGTTGAAATGTGCCACGCAAAGGATGTCGGAAAATTCACCGGATATTATTACGCCTTTTCCATGGCGGCTCAGATTATCACACCCGTGCTCAGCGGTCTTTGCATCGGGCGCACGGAGCTGTTTGGGCTGACGCTCGGGCTGAACCTCGGATATAATGTGCTCTTCCCGTATGCCGTTTTCTTCATGTGCGCCGCGTTTGTTACCATGCTGTTCGTCCGCCATGGAGACAGCAAACCCGCACCGAAAAAAGGACTGGAAGCATTTGATACCGACGACTGATACGGAGGAAACCATGAGCAAATATACAATCGGAATTGACTACGGAACCCTTTCCGGCAGAGCCCTGCTTTGCCGCGTGGAGGACGGCGCGGAGCTTGCAAGCGCAGTATTTGAATATCCGCATGCCGTAATGGATCGTACCCTTGCTGCAAGCGGAGAACCGCTGCCGCGCGATTTTGCCCTGCAGGACCCGCAGGACTATCTTCTTGTGCTGCAAAACACCGTGCCCGCGGTTTTGCGGGAAAGCAGCATTGACCCGGAGGATGTGATCGGGATCGGAATCGATTTCACGGCGTGCACCATGCTCCCCGTGGACAAAAACGGCACCCCGCTTTGCTTTTCCGAGCAATTCAAAAATGAAAAATATGCCTATGTCAAGCTGTGGAAGCATCATGCCGCACAAAGCTATGCCAATCGCCTCAATGCCGTTGCCGCGCAGCGCGGCGAGCCATTTTTAAAACGATACGGCGGAAAGATCTCAAGCGAATGGATGATCCCGAAAATTTGGGAAACGCTGGACCATGCGCCGCAGGTTTATCATGCCGCCGCGCATTTTATTGAAGCCGCGGATTTCATCACCTGGCAGCTGTGCGGCACACTCACGCGCAACTCCTGCTGCGCAGGCTATAAAGCGATTTATCACAAAAAAGAGGGCTATCCCTCCTCTGAATTTTTCGCAGCGCTCGATCCTGCCCTTAGGAATGTTGTGCAGGAAAAGCTGTCGGGGCCCGTGGTCGCCCTTGGGCAATGCGCCGGGCGGCTGACAGAGCGCTATGCAAAGCTGCTCGGGCTCAGCACCCGCACCGCCGTTGCCGTTGCCAATGTGGATGCGCACGTTGCCGTGCCCGCCGTTAAAATCACAAAGGCGGGGCAGATGCTTGCCATTATGGGAACCTCCACCTGCCATATGATGCTGCAAGACAAGGAGGTTTTGGTGCCCGGCATGTGCGGCGTGGTGCAGGACGGCATCCTCCCGGGCTATTTCGGCTATGAGGCGGGGCAGTCCTGCGTGGGCGACCATTTTGCATGGTTTATGGAAAATCTGTTCCCTGCATCCTATGCCAGGGAAGCCGCGGAGCGCGGCATCGGCCCCATCGCCCTGATTCAGGAAAAGGCGGCTAAGCTGCGCGCGGGGGAAAGCGGGCTTTTGGCGCTGGATTGGTGGAACGGCAACCGCTCGATCCTGGTGGATGCTGACCTCAGCGGGCTGATGCTCGGCATGACTCTTGCAACAAAGCCGGAGGAAATTTACCGCGCCCTTGTGGAGGCTACCGCCTTCGGAACGCGCATGATCATCGAGAATTACCGCCGCTGCGGCCTGGAAGTGAAAGAATTTTTCGCCTGCGGCGGAATTGCGGAAAAGAGCCCGTTTGTCATGCAGATCTATGCCGATATTCTCAATATGCCCATCCGCATCTCCGGCAGCCCGCAGGCGCCCGCGCTCGGCTCTGCCATTTTCGGTGCCGTAGCGGCAGGCAGCGCAAGCGGCGGATACGACCGCGTGGAGGATGCCTGCGAGCACATGGGCAAGCTCAAGGATGTTGTTTATCTGCCAAGTGAGGCGGAAAGCGCCATTTATACGCAATTGTTTGCGGAATATGAGCGGCTGCACGATACCTTCGGCCGCGGCGAAAACGATGTGATGAAACGGTTAAAGGCGCTGAAAAACAGAAGCTGAACAAACGCCGTGTGCAGGGAAACCGCACACGGCAATTTTTCTGTGTCAGCAACTGCGGCGCGGTTTTGTGACAAACGCACCGAGCAAATAGACGATATAAGCCCCGAAGCAAACCGCAGGCACATACAAAAGCGTGCTGACATACCAGCCAAAACGCGCCGCAATGTCTTTGCAAAAAATCAGAGTGCTGTCAGCCGGACCGACGAAAAACATATTGATCGTACCGCCGGAGGGCGCATAAAAAATAAGATTGATGCAAAATGCCGCCGCGCAAAGCACCAAAAAGGTGTAAACGGCAAGTCGAAATTCCGCCGCGCTGCGGCATCCCTCGCCGCGCGCCAGCAAAGAAAAGCCCAAAAACACAAGCAGCATATGCCACAGATATGCATGCAGCGTCAGCGTCCAATACGGGTGCGAGATACCGGAGGGTTCGAAAAAGGTGAGAAACCCGCCCAAAAGATTGAAGGTGCAGAGAAAGCCGGTGATTGCGCGACGCAGCTTTCCCTTTTTGAGAAACGGCAGCACAAGGCAGGCATACATCGGGATGCTGCACAGCTGAAACGGGAAGATCCACCATTGATATTCTCCGCCCTCAAGATAAAATGTATAAAACAGCTGCTTGTAAAACTCGGAAAGCACCAGAAAAATCCCGATGGCAAAAACAAGCCGATTGTATTTCCGCGCGGAAACTCTGCGCATTGCAAGCGCCGCAATCACGCATGCGGAAAAGCCGAGCAGCATAAAAAGCAGGTGGAATGTACCGTATGCTCTCGGCGGTGTCATCTGCCATGCCGTTTTTCCGAGCAGCATCGTCAGCCATTCTTTCATATTCTTGCATCCTCCGTGCGGTTCAAAACGGTCGATAACCGAATTATACCATATTCTTCGGCAAAAGTCTACCGTTTTCGCGCAGTTGCTTGCAATTTCCACCTGAAAATGATATAATGGAGCATCGCAAAAAGGAGGCTCCTCATGATTTTGCATCTTTTTCTTGATCTTGACGATACCATCCTCGATTTTCGGAAATCCGAGCATACGGCGCTCTCGGCAGCTCTGCGGGAGGCAGGCATTGCGCCGACCAAGGAGCGCATGGCGCGCTATTCGCAAATCAACGCCGAGCATTGGCGGCTGCTGGAATGCGGCAGGCTGACGCGAGAGCAGGTGCTTGTGCAGCGCTTTGCCGTTCTTTTTTCCGAATACGGAATCGCCGCCGACGCGGCAAAAGTGGAAAAACGCTATGAGCAATTCCTCTCCGAACAGGTGTTTTTTATGCCGCAGGCACTGCAAACGCTGAAAGAGCTGAAAGCAGGCGGTTATCATTTATATCTGATTACAAACGGCAATGCCTCCGTTCAGCACCGCCGCCTTGCAAAAAGCGGCATTGCCCCGCTTTTTGAACACATTTTCATTTCCGAAGAAGTGGGCGCGGATAAGCCGAGCGAAGCTTTTTTCTCATATTGCTTTACGCGCGTCGGGCACTTTTCCAAAAGCGAGGCTTTGGTAATCGGAGACAGCCTGAGCTCGGATATTCTCGGCGGAAACCGCGCCGGTGTGCGCACGGTTTGGCTCAGCGAAAGCATCGCCGCCCCGGAAAACGCCGCAGCAAAGCCGGACTATATTCTCCCGGCGCTCGGTGCCCTGCCCGCCCTTTTGAAAACACTCTGAAAAAAAAGTGCGGTGCCCGCCGGGCACCGCGCTTTGCTTTGCTCAAAAGCAAAGCTTTTTCATCACATCGGATATTTTGATATTCTGCGGACATACCGCCTCGCAGCGGCGGCAGCCGATGCATGCCGAGGGTCGTTTTTCCTTCGGCAAAGCGGCGATCGCCATGGGCGCTATAAAGGCAAAATCCTTGGTGAAGGCATGCTCATTGTAAAGCTTTAAGAGATACGGAATATCAAGCCCGCGCGCGCAATAGCTTGTGCAATAGCGGCATGCGGTGCACGGCACGGAGGTGCGCTTTGTCATCTGCTGCGCAATTTCCTGCAGCGTTTCTTTTTCGGTTTGCGTCAGCGGGCGCAGCTCGGAAAAAATCCGCAGATTGTCGCGCAGCTGCGCGAGAGAAGACATGCCCGAAAGCGTTACGCCGATGCAATCAAACCCCTCAATAAAGCGGAACGCATATTCCGCCGGGCTGCCGCCGCCGAGCGCCCCCAGCTTTTCCTTTTTCTGCGACGGCAGATTGACAAGCTTGCCGCCGCGCAGCGGCTCCATCACCCACACGGGCAAATGATATTGCGCCAAAAGCTCCAGCTTTTCTTTTGCATTTTGGAAGGAGTAATCCAGATAATTGAACTGGATCTGGCAAAACTCCATATCCTTGCCGTAAGCCTCCAAAAAGCGACGCATCGTATCAAGATTGCCGTGCGCGGAAAAACCGAGGTGTCGAATTTTTCCGGCATCGCGCTGCTGCTTCAAATAGCTGACCGTACCGAACTTTGCATCGTCCAGATAGGAATCGATGTTTTGCTCGCACACATTGTGACACAAATAAAAATCAAAATAAGAAACGCCGCAGCGCCGCAGCTGCTCCTCAAAAATTTCCGTTGCCCTGCCGAAATTTTCAAGCGCATAGCCCGGAAATTTTGTTGCAAGGAAAAAGCTTTCGCGCGGATAGCGGGCAAGCGCTTTTCCCATAAAGGGCTCCGATTTTCCGTTGTGATAACCCCATGCGGTATCATAATAATTGATGCCGCCGCGCATTGCCTCATCCACCATCAAAAGCGCCTGCGCTTCGTCAATTTCACCGCTTAGCAGCTGCGGCAGACGCATTGCGCCAAATCCGAGCGCCGAAAGCTTTTCTTCCCCAAAAGAATGATATACCATTCCGACTCCTCCTTTTCGCGTTTTTCAAACGATTTCAAACTGCTGCTCCGGCGAAAGAGAGACCACCTTGCAGTCATTGGCATAGGTGCATTGCGGCAGCGCGATCATACAGGTCAGAAGCGGCGCGTCCGCCGGCAGCGGACACAAATGCCACACGCCCGCATTGATGCGCACCATGGTGCCGCGCGGCACCTCAAAGGCGCGGGTTTTCTGCGGGATCGGCTCCGCCCCGGAGGGCTGCGCAACATGCAGAATCATATCGCCGTCCAGCGGCAAAATGACCTCTGCCGTTGTTGTATGATATTCCACCGTGTCCACAATGTAGCGCTCGGGTCTGCGCACGGTGATAGGCGAAAAACCCGTGACCGATGCAGAAAACTGCAGCAGCCGATCCGGATAAAAGCTGTGCAGTTCCCCGCAAAGGGCATGTCCCTGCGGATGCAGAAGATCGGTATATTCGCCGAACGGCGCAAATGCTTCGCGCGTAAGCGGCTCTTTTTGAATTTGCAGCATTGCATTTCCCCCTTTAAAACGAAAACTTTGTCCAAGGACTGTTTTTGAGACAGAATTTCTGCAATTATTGTAGCATTTTGCCGCAAAAATTGCAAGACGGTGCACCTCTATCTTTTTTTCTTTGTGTTTTTCTCTTTTTTTGCATTTTCTCTTGCATTTTTTTCGCAACCATGTTATACTAGCGGGGACGGGGCATTAGCGCAGCTGGGAGCGCATCACACTGGCAGTGTGGGGGTCAGGGGTTCAAATCCCCTATGCTCCACCAAAAACGGAAATTCCGTCGATGGAAATCGGCGGGATTTTCGTTTTTCGTATTTTACTTTTTTTAAGATATATATCTTTTGTTATGTCGCAAGGGCGGCATTTCTTTTTGTGTTTTTTGCCCGATTGCGCCACAGGAGGACAGCATGAAACATTCGCTTACCGAGGGCTCCATTTGGAAAAGCATGCTCTTTTTTGCGTTTCCGATTCTGCTCGGCAATATTTTTCAGCAGCTCTATAACACAGCCGATGCGTTTATCGTCGGGCGTTTTCTTGAAAAAAATGCCTATGCGGCGGTCAGCTCTTCGGGCAGCCTGATTTTTCTTCTTGTCGGCTTTTTCACGGGAATCGCAGTGGGCGCGGGCGTTGTAATCGCAAGATATTACGGGGCAAAAGACTATGATAAGCTGCATACCGCCATTCATACTACCCTTGCCTTCGGGCTTGCCGCCGGAATCATTCTCACGGTGCTCGGCATGACGCTCACCCCGCAGCTGCTGCGCCTGATGAAAACGGACCCGCAGGTTCTGCCGAATTCCGTTGCTTATTTCCGCATGTATTTTGCCGGCTCGATCGCCATTGTGCTTTATAACATGTGCGTCGGAATTTTGCAGGCAGTCGGAGACAGCCGCCACCCGCTGTATTACCTGATTTTATCCTCGCTGATCAATGTCGGGCTGGATCTGCTCTTTGTCGGCGTGTTTGGACTTGGAGTCTGGTCCGCCGCAACGGCGACCACCATCGCGCAGTTTATCAGCCTCGGGCTCTGCCTGTACCGCCTTTGCCATTATGATACGGTTTATCGCGTGCAGCTGCACAAAATTCGTTTTAACATCCCGATGCTGCGGCAAATCGTGCATTTCGGGCTTCCCTCCGGCGTGCAGAATTCCATCATCGCCTTTGCCAATGTCATTGTGCAAAGCAACATCAACGCCTTCGGCGCGGATGCCATGGCAGGCTGCGGCACCTATTCCAAATTGGAAGGTTTTGCGTTTTTGCCGATCACCTGCTTCACCATGGCGCTGACGACCTTTGTCAGCCAAAACCTCGGCGCGCACCAATATGACCGCGTCAAGCGCGGCGTGCGTTTCGGTATTCTCTGCTCCGTCACCATGGCAGAGGTCATCGGCGCATTGATTTTCCTGTTTTCTCCCGCCCTGGTTGCGCTCTTTCAGAATGACCCGCCAGTTATTGCAATCGGCGTCAAGCAGGCGCATATTGAAGCATTTTTCTATTGTTTTTTGGCATTTTCGCATTGCATTGCCGCCATTATGCGCGGGGCGGGCAAGCCGACGGTGCCCATGTTTGTGATGCTTGCCGTTTGGTGCGTGCTGCGCGTGAGCTATATCAGTATCGCAGTACCCATGGTGGAGCGTATTGAGGTCGTTTTCTCCGCCTACCCATTGACCTGGTTCACAAGCTCCGTAATCTTTCTGATTTATTTTCTCAAATCCGACTGGCTGCATAACTATGACCGCCTGGAGCAGAAAAAAGCACTGCTGTAAATAAAAAAAGATTCGCTGCCCCTGCTTTTCGGGGGCAGTGAATCCGTGTTTTCGGCATTATCCGATTTTTTTGCCGTCCCAAAGGGAAAAGGCTTGCCGTGCCCAGTCCTGCGCAAACTGCTGCGCCCGCTCCGTTTCAAACCAATGGTCACAGCCCGGCAGAGTTGTGATAATCGCGCCCTCCTTGCCGACGAAGCGCTGCACCGAGCTTTTGGACACGAGCGGGTCCTGACCGCCGAGCAGAACGGCGGTGTTTTCGCACAGGGCATGCGCCCGGTGGCGCTGCAGCCAGCGAAAATAGTCATAGGTCAATTCGTATTCGCCCGCAGACACCGTTTTTTGCCTGCGCAGCTGCGCGGGAGTGATGCCCGCCTGATTCAGCTTTGAGGCAATGACATCCGCCATGTCAAGCACGGGAGAAAGAAACAGGCATCTTTCAACACCTGCGCCCTCAAAGGCAAGCATACAAAGCCAGGCGCCGACGCTGTCCGCGAAAACACCGATATTCTCCCAGCGCCGTTTTGCATGCACCAGCAGATTCTTCAAAAAGAGAACGGACTGCCACGGATGCAGGGCTCTTTGCTCCTCCGTTTCGCCGCTTTGCGCCATCTCCGCGTCGACGACCTGCCATCCGTGCGCCAGTGCAAGCTCGGCAAACGGTTCGATTGCAAAGCGATTTTTGTTTTCCCAATGGAAAAACAAAAAAGCGCGGTCCGTTTCTTCTCCGTATATAACAATCGGCGTTTGTTCCATGGCAAAACGACTGATTTTCATAGCTTTTCCCCCTTTTGCAAACACATGGCAAACCACTGCGCAGCCTTTTCTTCCGGCACGGAAAAATCTGATTTTATTATAGCGATTGTGTCGAAAAATGTCAACAAGACCGGGAATTTTTCGTTCCGTTTTTTCTGCGCGGAGAATTGCTTTTCCTCCGCAGGAATGATACAATGGCATAGTTCCAAATTCAATAAAAGAAACATGAGGTTTTCTATGAATCAACAGGAAAAAACGCCGCTTTTGCAAATTTTCCGCGCGGCTTTGATTCTTGCCGTCCCCATTGCCCTGCAGAATCTTCTCACCTCCTGCGGCTCTTTGGTGGATGCCATCATGATCGTGCCGCTGGGAAATGCGGCGACCGCCGCAGTCGGCGTTTCCGGGCGCTTCACCTTTTTGCTCAATGTCGTTGCATTCGGCTTTTGTTCCGGCTCCGCAACGCTCATCTCCCAATACTGGGGAGCGAATGACCGCGGCGGAATCCACCATACATACGGCGTCGCCGCTTCCTTTTCCCTTGTATTTTCCCTTTTGTTTGCCGCCGTGCTTCGCTTTTTCCCGCATTTTTGCGTCGGGCTGTTCGGGCCGGATCCCGCCGTTACGGAGCAGGCTGTCGAATATGTGGAAATTTTGGCATTCGGCATTCCGTTTTTAATGTTCTCCCAGGTCACCTGCGCAGCGCTGCGCGCAGTAGAAAAGGTCAATGTACCCCTGATCTCCTCCTTCGTCAGCGTGGCAGTGAACACCTTTTTCAATTTCTGCCTCATCGGAGGCCATTTCGGCTTTCCCGCGCTCGGCATTCGCGGCGCTGCCATCGCAACTGCGCTCGGCGCCGTTGTGCAGGCGATTATTGTTTTGCTTTTCTTCCTGTTTTCGGAGAATCCCGTGCGCTGTTCCCCCGGCGAAATGTTCCGTCTGCCGAAAGGATTTTTGCTCAAATTTTTCAAAACTGCGGCGCCCGTGCTGCTCAATGAAGGCATGTGGGCGCTGGGCACCAATATTTATGTCATGGTGCTGGCGCGGCAGGCAACCGAGGATTATGCAGGGTATACGATTTATGAAACCGCGCAGCAGCTTGTCTTCGTCTTCTTCGTCGGCATCTGCAATGCCTCGGCAATTCTTGTCGGCAAAGCGGTCGGACGCGGAGATGAAGAAACGGCGCGGCGTCTTGGAAAAATCTTTCTCATTGCCACCCCATGCTCCGCCGTTTTAATCGGGCTTCTGTTCGTCGCCCTGCGCAATCCGCTTTTGTCGCTTTTTGTCATTGAAACAGAAGGCGCACGCCAAACGGCTTCCAATTTGCTGCTTCTTTACGGGCTGTGGCTCGGCGCACATATGATTCCCTATACTTCCATCTGCGGCACATTCCGTGCCGGAGGCGACACAAAAACCGGCTGTATTTTTGAGCTTTGTTCCTTGTATTTGGTCGGAATTCCCGCGGTGTGCCTCTCGGGCCTTGTATTTCATCTTCCCTTTGTTGCAATCATCGCGGTGCAGCTTGCGGCGGAGGATATTCCGAAAACGGCTCTGTGCCTGATTCATTTCAAGCGCGGCAAATGGATCCGCTGCCTGACAAACGATGCGGTAGAATAAAAAAGGTCCCTTGCGTGCCAAGCGCCGCAAGGGACTCCTCTTTTATAAAACCAGCTCATACATCACAACGGCATTTGCAATCCCGAGCAAAATTCCCGCCATGACCTGAATGGGCGTATGCCCGACGAATTCTTTCAGCTTTACCTCGGGCAGCTGCTCCGACGAGGTCAGCACATTGAACACGCGCATCATCTCATTCAGCATTACCGCCTGCTTTCCCGTTTCCAGCCGCACGCCCATGGCGTCTTTGCAGACGACGATCGCCAATATCAGCGAAATGGCAAATTGAAACGAGCCGGGCCCGTAGCAAAGCAGCGCCGCCGTAGTAAGCGATGCCACCGTCGCACTGTGACCGCTCGGCATGCCGCCGTCGCCGACAAGGCGAGACAAATCCAGCTTTTTATTCATAAATGCATAAATAATCGTTTTGAGCACCTGTGCCCACAGCCATGAGGTCAGCCCGATAATCAAAAATCGGTTTGTTACAAGAGCATACAGCCAGTCCTTCATTTTCTCTCCGTCCCTGCACCGTTTGCAGCATTTTTTCGTAAAAAATCCCGCCGACTCATGCGACGGGATTTTAGTTTGGTGGAGACGAAGAGATTCGAACTCTCGACCTTACGGATGCGAACCGTACGCTCTCCCAACTGAGCTACGCCCCCTGAACACACCTATTATAATATATCGGTCGAAAGAATGCAAGAGTTTTTTTATTTTTTTGAAAAGCAGGAAGACCGGCTCCGACAGAAAAACGGTCCGGCACGAAAAAATTAAAGGAATGCCCCGTTTTTTCTCCTTGCTACGCCACCGAGGATGAAAGCCACTGCCCTATCTGCGACGCGCCGGAGGACGCCTCCGCGGGAAAAACATTTTCAACGCACGCCTCCGTCACCGCAAAAACGTTTTTCCTGCGCCGGGGATACCAGGTGATTCGCGAACAGACGGTGCTGCGGCAAGGCATTCCTCTTCTCAATTATCTCATGGAAAAACCGATTGAAAACCGATGCAATCATCGGAACAAAACAAAATTCTGAGGTTAAAAATGCAGCCGCCCGACGCTCCGGGGCGGCTGCATTTGCTCTATGGCTGTTTTTTCGGCAAAGCCCATCCTTCCCTATGCGCCAATCCGGAAAGCCGATGCGTTCACCGTGATCCGCAGTGTGTTCCGTGCTGCTTTGTATATTCTTCCTCGGACACCGGATCACACCATTCGTTCCGACAGTTTTCACCGGGAACCTCTATGGCGATACGGCTGAACCGACTGTCCTTTTTTCACTCCGCCAATGCCTGACACTGGCAGAGATCATAATCACGCTGCCCTCATGTAAGCTGACGGCGGCTTTGCCCTCCTCCCGATACCAGCCCTTGCCTGCCGTACAGAGCCAAAGCTGCCCTCCGCCCTTTGAGGCACAGTTGGTATGCCGGTTATTCAAAGGTCACATTGGCGGCAAAAAGAATACCGCCTCAAGGGATGGAGAGGCAGTTCAAACCGGATTCCCGTGAACTTCACGGTGTCGTTTTTCGAGCTTGCGGACGCGGTTGGCTGTCTGATATCCGCCATCTGTTCGGCGTTGCTGATTTTGAATCCGTAGTTGCCATCGGCACACTTTTGGGCTTTTACCAAAGCAATTGTAAATATTGCACACAAAATACTGCGTAGCAGCGCGGTGTTTTGTGCATTATTTGTACACAATTACGATTTTACCACAGTTAAGATATTTCAAATTGACAAAATATTGCGTAAATGTTACACTTAACCTAGAGATAATCCCCCAAAAAACAAATAGATATGTCTCAAAAACATAAGTGCGGATTGCATTTTCAGCCTGAGACTTCAAAATCTGCACATATATTTGCTCTTCCTTGTTGAAAGTTTGGACGTTTTTTCAAAGCACGATATGAGAGAATTTGATATAAATAGCGAAAATGCGTGTGTAATGATTGAAAAGGAGGTTTATAATGAAACGCTTGAAATATAACATAAATAACATACTGTGGTTATGCAAACCGTATTGGAAGTATGATAGAGCGTATTTTATTTTGTACATTCTCACTTCTTTCGCCTTTTTCCCATTCGGTGATATCATATACATTTATTTGCCAGAGCGAGTAGTGGATTTATTGATGCAGGGGAAATCGCTCAGCTATATGGTATTTTTTGTATCAATAGCGTGTTGTATATCCTTCCTGACGCATATGTTTCCGAGCTTTTTTTATCCTACTTTTCAGAAAAAACAGGCTAGAATTAATCAACTCGTGAACAAAGAAATCTATGAGAAAGGACTGGCTACAGACTATAAGTTTATTGATAACCCCGAGTATTATAACAAGTTTTCATGGGCAATTAACGAATATTCGAACCAAGTCAATTCCGCCCGCGAATTCATAAGTAGATTTTGTCAATACTTTTTTTCCATTTCTGTATTGTTGACGATCATTGCAACCATTGGACCATGGATATTACTGATTGAATGTATACAACTGATTCTGCAAGCCGTTTTTAATTCATACAGCCAAAAGCTTTCGATTAGCCAGAAAAATGAGATGCTGCCGATAGACCGAAAAATGGGGTATCTTCATCGGGTGTTTTACTTAAAACAGTATGCGGCAGACTTGAAAACGACTTTGCTTTCAACCAAATTGTTTCATGAATATGCGCAAAACGGCAAAGCAAAAGTTGATGTTACATATAAATATGCGAAAAAAATATTATTTATAGGGTTAGTCAGAGAAGCTGTTTTAGCAATTACAGAGTTTGTGATCATCATTTACCTTGTCAGTAGTATTATCAATGGCAGAATCCCTGAAATCGGTTTGTATATAACAATGATACTTGCTTTCTATCGTTTGGATTCAAAGTTGAGCGAGTTTATAACATTGCTGTCAAACGCACAAGGACTGTCTCTAAATGCTGAGAAGATCAGGGAATTTTTTAAAATGCAGTCTGAAATTGAGTCTGCAGATGAAGGCAACGCAATTCACCCTGCTGACGGACCGTTTTCTGTTTGTATAAAAAATCTGGATTTTTCTTATGAAAATTCAAATTTCCGACTGTCGAAAGTTAATCTCGATATAAGAAAAGGAGAAAAAATTGCAATTGTCGGCGCAAATGGCGTGGGAAAGACAACGCTTGTGAAACTACTCTTGAGATTATACGATGCAAATAATGGAGATATACTGTATAACGGGATTTCAATAAAGAAGTACGATCCGGTTAAGTTGCGAAGAAAAATCGGTGTTGCGTTTCAAGAGACAAATGTATATGCCTTATCTTTTATTGACAATTTAACTTTGTATGATGATTACTCAAGAGACCAAATAAATGAAATCGTCAGAAAGATGGAGTTGAACAGTATTCTTGAAAAAGGGAATGGCACAATAGATGTTGAGATGACGCGCGAATTTAATGAAAAAGGAGTCATGATATCGGGAGGAGAAGCACAAAAAATAGCACTTTCTCGCATTATTTCAGGAGAATTCGGTCTATTGGTTCTGGACGAACCCTCATCTGCATTGGATCCGATTACAGAATATAACATTATGAAGTTAATTATGAATGCGGCGAATTTGACGACAACTATAATCGTTGCACATCGACTCTCAACTGTACGTGATGCAGACCGAATTGTTGTAATTGATGACGGTGGTATTGTCGAAGCAGACACACATGATGAGTTAATGTCTATAAGGGGTAAGTACTTCGAAATGTTTACAAAGCAAGCAAAGAATTATGTGAAATAGGGAACGAATCACTATGAATAAACAAATCATTACAGTTAGTGGAAATAGTATGTACCCTGCTATTCTGCAAAATGATAAAGTTTTTATCTCAAGAAAAGATGATTACGATGCTGGAGCAATTCTTGTATATGTTTACCGTTCTGAACAATATCTAATTCACAGATTTTTACGTTGCATAAATAAGATAATGCTGAAAACATACTGACGGTATGCTTATAGTGTATTTAAATTAGGAGAGGTCGAAGAATGAAAGAAATACGTTGGTTATTAAATCCATATGTTAAATACGGCAAATTATATTTGATCATTTCTATATTATTTGCTGCAATTATCCTCCCGCTTGACTCTGTTCTTCAAGTATACTTTCCACAAGCAGTGTTAAACTTGCTTTCTTCGCATAAAAATTTTTTAGTTATCGTTTTAACTGCAATCGGTTTTGAGAGTGTTTTTTTGTTAATTACTCTTTTAGATGACCTCTTTAATAATGCATACAAAGAGGCTGTTAGTGTTCGGATACGCGCGAACATCAATCGCGAAATATATGAACAATGCTGCAAAACGAGATATGATTATGTCGATACCCCGGATTACTATGATAAATTTTCATGGGCAATAAAGGAATATGCCAACAAAAGCACAGAGACCGTTGGTTTTATTGTGTCTAGTTTGACTTTAATTATAACAATAGCGTCGCTTATAACAATAATTGCAACAAGCATATGGTGGGTAATTATTATTATGGCAACAAGTTTTGCATTAAAGTCGCTTGTGGTTGCAAAAGTTAACAAACTTGATATGCAAAAAGATGAGGAGATCATTCCAATTGATAGAAAAATAGCTTACTTTCACAGCGTTTTTTATCAGAAGTCATATGCGGCTGAATTGCGTACAACAAAATTGAAGAGTATTATTTTAGCTCATTATGAACAAGAAATCCAAAATAAGATACACTTAATCAGAAAGTACATTGTAAAAACACTTTATTTATTAATTATAAATGACTTGCTTGTCAGAATTGCGGATGTATTCATAATAATTGGAATTGCCGGATCTATATATAATGGCAAGGTGTCCGAAGTGGGCGCTTATATGACATTGTTGCTGGCAGCAAACAAGCTTAACGATCTATTTTATCAAATTTTTGATATCTTCCACACCGGTAACAAATTAGAGAAATACGGAGGTAATATCCATAAATTTTTTTGTTATCAAACAGAAAAAACGGATGGCATTGGCGTTTTGACGGATAGACCATTTGAAGTTGAATTCAAGAATGTGAGCTTTTCATATCCAAATTCGTCTTTTGCGTTAAGAGATATCAGTTTTAGGATAACTGCCGGTGAACGAGTTGCCATAGTCGGCGAAAATGGGGCAGGTAAATCAACAATTGTAAAGCTTCTGTTGCGGTTATATGATGTACAGTCTGGCGAGATATTGATAAATGGTGTGAACATAAATGATTATAATCTGTTTGAATTACGTAACGCCATAGGTGTCGCATTTCAGAATACGAATATTTATGCTTTTTCCTTAGATGAGAATATTGGACTTTATGATAATTCAACAGAAAAAGCAATAACGGAAGCAAAAAAAGCATTTGGGTTAGATTTAATTGTTGCAAAAAACGGGGCTTCAAATAATTCTACATTAACCAGAGAGTTTGATGATAATGGGATTGTACTTTCAGGCGGTGAAGCACAAAAGGTTGCAGTTGCAAGAACTACAACAAAAAAATTCTCCCTGCTTATGTTAGATGAACCTTCAGCCGCATTAGATCCTATGGCTGAATATAATTTGAACCAGTCTCTGTTCAAACGAAGTAAAGAGACTACCACTATAATGATTGCTCATCGATTGTCATCTGTTAGAAATATGGACAAGATACTAGTGATAAATAACGGAGAATTAATGGAAAGCGGAACGCACGACGAGTTAATGAGGGTACAAGGACTATATTCTGAAATGTTTTTAAAACAAGCAGAGAACTATCAAATATGAAAAGAAAAAACTTATGAATAGAAAAGACATTGTACAAGCATTGCTAAAAAACAAAACGCTTGAAGTTGTTGTTATGGGAGACAGTATGTACCCCGTTATTCATCAACAAGATGTGTTAACTGTTGAAGCTGTCGGTGAGTGTAATATCGGAGACATAATAGTATATCAATATGAAGGAGAAATGTTGGTTCACAGAATTATAAAGAAAACAGCGACAACTTATTTCTGTAAAGGCGACAATGCGTTTAGACTTGAAAAAATAGAAGATACGGATATAGTAGGTAAGGTCTGTAAGCTGTTTCGATCCGGAAAAAGAATTCCATTATTGAAAGTAAATAATCAATTTATTGAAATGTCATACAAGATACATATGTTATACTTGAAAAACAAGTTTGACAAAAATATTGTCAAAGAAACAAAAATATATAAAGATTATATACAAGAATTAAATCGTTTTGCAGAAAGGTATGGAGAGCCATGAAAAAGCGAAAGGACAAAAAACAGAATGTTTAAATCTTTTGCGTTATTACGAAAACACTGCAAATCTCATTTTTGGATATTGAATTTTTGCACTTTGGCAATAGGTGTATCTGTTCCGATAAATACGTATTTGTTGAAGAAATTGCTCAATAATGTCAACCTTCCATTCTTCGGGTATTACATAGGCGCATACATAGCTTTACTTGCCTTTGTCGTTTTATGCAATTATTTGAAAAAGTACGTCTATACGCTCGCTGAATGTAAGTTGACAAAGACATTGAACAAAGAAATGTTGAATATATTCAGTTCTGCAAATTACAGCGATCTGGAATCACCGGCCGTCAACGATTCGATCAGTCGAATGGGAACTCCCGCCGCTCTTGCCATGAAATCTTACAGCGCACTTATATCGTTGCTTCAAAATGTCATAAGTTATACGGGCATTCTCTCCATTTTCTTCTCCGCTTCCGTGGTTTTTGCACTGTTAAGCATACTGCTGTTCACCATATCATTTATATTCAACTTTAAAGAAATTCAAGGAATCCGCAATTTGCAATTTCATCAAACGGCAACCGAAAGAAAGAGAAATTATTTTTCAAGTCTGTTTTTAGATAAAGTCGTAGAAAAGGAGATCAAAATTTTCGGTCTTTCTTCTTACTTGCTGGGTATATATGATGATACTTCTATGGCGCTCATAAAAGAACGAATGGTTATCCGACGCAGAGGCTTTAAGAACGGATTGCTTCCGCTCGTTGCTACATTGATGTTTAATACTTTTTGCGTAATCTATCTTTTGTTTTTGGGGAAGCAATCCATCATAACACTGGCAGAGATCATTGCTTTGATTTCCGCCTTGCCAACATTATCAATTATGTCCGGTTGGACATTTCCATCGTTGTTAGGAGAACTGGACAAATATAAGATCCCATGGCAGGACTACAAGAAGCTAAACACGCTTTTAACTAAAGAATCAAGTGACTTCTTGTGTCATGAAATTTCAGGGGATATCATTTTTGAAAATGTATATTTCAAGTATCCGAACACCGAAACCTATATTTTGAATGGCATAAATTTTACGATAAAACGAGGTCAAACAACAGCGATTGTCGGAGAAAACGGTTGTGGAAAATCTACCATCGTAAAACTATTGCTGGGATTATATTTGCCTGAACGCGGGGAAATAAGAATCGGAAAAACACCCTTGCAAAGCTTGACTCGAAAAGAACGTCTGTCGCTAATGACCGCTGTGTTGCAGAAATTCTGTATTTACCAGATTCCCGTGAAAAACAATATTGAAATTGCCGATCTCAGCTCTGCTTCCGGAGAACTGAAGTTGGAAGAAATCAAGCACGGCACCTCCTTTTTGGATGATATCCAGTTAACTTCCCGAATCGGTGAAATATATCCGGATGGCATATCTTTATCCGGCGGACAAAATCAAAGAGTTGCATTGTCCAGAGCATTGTATTCATCTGCTGAGTTTTGTATCTTAGATGAACCGACAGCCTCTGTAGACCCGCTTACGGAATCAAGCTTTTATGAAATGATTCATAAGAACAATTTTGACAAAAGTTTGGTTATTATCTCGCATCGCCTGCCATCTGCAAAACTTGCAGATACGATATTGCTTATAAAAGAGGGAAAAGTCAAGGAATCCGGTTCACATGAAGACCTGATGAAATTGAATGGTCTTTACTTTGAAATGTTTACAAAACAAGCATGTCTATATCAAAAGTAAGAGAAGAAAAAATGAAAAAAACGATAAAACTAAAATCGCTGATTTCTTGTATTGCCATTATTTTTAGAGAAAAACCCTTTTTAGCGTCTCTTGAGGGGTTGTCATATCTTGGTTCGGCAATTACAACCGGCTTTATGCCATTGGTTTGGGCTTTTGTGTTTCAAGCCATTGAGAACTATATCACAGGAAAAAAAGAAAACAGCATTATCCACGCAATGATTTTGTTTTTGATCGTACAACTGGCTGAAGTTCTTTTTAGAATGATTGGCAGAGTTCCCACCAGAGTCTTCTGCTACAATGAACAATTGCAGATGAAATTGTGTAAAAATATATATCTTCATGCCACGGAATTGCCGTATGAAGATTTTCTTAATCAGGAAATATATAATTCGTTTGCTCGCTCCAATAACTCGATTTCCAGAAATTTGCCCATGAATTTGCTGAATACCTTTTTTCAGATTCCTTCACTTGTATTATCTTTATGCGTAGCGATTGTGACTCTGGGCGCATTTTCGCGCTGGCTTGTTCTGATTGCGATCGTATCTTTGCTTCCAATTTCCATTATTCAGGCAATCATATTAAATAAAACGTATGATATAAGCAAAGACCTTACCCCGATAAAAAAGGCAACAAGCTATTTCTATTCTCTTTTTACCGAGCCGACTGCAGTGGCAGAATTCAGAACCTATGGTTGTGAAGAATATTTCAAAACTTCATGGGAGAAAAGTCTGGATAAAGAGAATCTCATTGTAAAAAAACATGCGGCAAAAAGCTCGTTGCAAAGTATCACGGGAGAGGCATTCAAGTTGCTTGGATTTGCGGTTGCCTTGATTTTTTCTTCCATAGCCGTAGCAGCAGGGAGTATTAACTTAGGAGTTTTCGGAGCACTTTTAACAGCATATAATTCTATGCAAACCACATTAAATCAAATTGTATCCAGTCTGCTTAGCATCAATTCTACATATCTGTTCTATTCAGATTATGAATCCTTTCTGAAAAAAAGCATATGTACAATTCCGGTTCTTTGCGATAAAACCATAGAAGAAATCTCCTTTGAAAATGTATCTTACAAGTACCCTCATAGTTCTGTGTATGCCGTTGAGAATTTGAATCTGAAATTAAGATTCAATGAAAGTGTAGCCGTCGTCGGCGAAAACGGATCGGGAAAAACAACGCTTTGCTTGTTGCTTTTGGGTCTTTTGCAACCGACCTCAGGGAAAGTTATCTCAACATTTTCGGACGGTGAAAAACGAGAGAATATCATATTGCAAAGAAAAATCGGCACTGTATTTCAAGATTATGTTATTTACAAGTTAACATTAAAAGAGAACTTGCTTTTGGCGAACCTTCATAGTCAATATGAGTCTGCTGTGCTCGAAAAAACATTGCAAAATTTACACTTCAAGGATGAAGAGACTATCAATCTCGACGAAACTATAGGGATTGAATTCGGCGGAGTTGAATATTCCGGGGGTGAATGTCAAAAAATTGCACTGGCCCGAGCGCAACTCTCGAAATGCAATTATATTGTTATGGATGAACCGACGGCATCGTTGGATCCAATGATGGAATTTGAATTATTAAACAACGTCTTATCCACCGTAGAAAATAAGGGCTTTTTATTGATCACTCATCGTGTTGGTGCCTCGCGACTGGCCGATCAGATTATTGTATTGAAAAATGGCAAACTTGTTGAGCGCGGATCTCATGATGAGCTGATAAATTTACATGGCGAATATGCAAATTTGTTTAAAATGCAAGCTAAATGGTATATTGACAACGAGGAATAACAAATGGAAATTTTATCGATCATACAAAAAACCATAAAAATTCGGCGTTATAATGAAAGCAAATCTTTTTTTGAATTTTTAAATAATAATATAATCCCTTATGTTGTTGTGAAAGGGGAACCACTATCTTTTCTAGCTTACAATGAATCAGGGAAAAGAAAAAGCGCGGATATAGATATCCTTATTCCAAAAGCTCACCTAAAATTAGCGGAACAAAAACTAAAAGAGTTGGATTTTAACAGCGATGTTAACAATCGAGAAAAACATATGTTTATGTTAGCCCACACACATCAAGTTTCGCCATGGTACAAAGGAATTAAACCTTTCGGAGAATTTTCAATTGATCTAAACTTTGATATTTTTTGGGGCGAATATGAAGGCAAGCGAATAGATATTGAGGAATTCCTGTCGGACACCATGGAAATTGAGATTTACGGCGTCAAAGTAAAAACTTTGCCGCCGATAAAAGCAATGATTCAGCTTGTCCTTCATCATTATAAAGACATGAATTCCATTTTTCTGCTCGCAACAAGAAAAAGCATCAGATATGATATGTTCAAGGATGTATATTACTTGTTGAAAAATAATCTTGATGCGATATCTTTAGACAAACTGTATGCCATGAGTGCCGAATATGGGATTATTCCGTATGTATTTTATGTTTTGTACTATACAGGTCAAGTGTTTGACGATGATGTATTAAAGCAGTACATAGAAGCATTCAGAACACCGGAGGGAGATGCACTTCTGAATTGCTACGGATTGTGCGAAAAGGAACGGCGTGAATGGAAGTGCGACCTCAAAACAAGGCTTGATTCGGATCATCTTTATGAACTGATTAAAGCCGATCTGACAGAACGGGATCAGGAAAAAATCGCAATCAATAAGCGAATCTTTATGGGGATAAACGAATGAAAGAAATAGCAAAAGAAAGAATATTGGAAATCGTCAATTCTGTTCAAGACATGGAAGTGACTGTAGATCAATGCGATGACGATCTGCTTGAGTTGGGATTGGATTCTATCAAATTCATTCAAATCATTGTGTCGCTTGAAGAGACATTTGAATGTGAGATACCTGATGAAAAATTGCTATTGACCGAAATGAATTCGGTTAACAAGATGTTTGAAGTGCTCCAACTTGCTGTCAGTGAAAGCGATAAATCGGTTCTTAAATAGAGAGATGCATAAGCAGAGGTGAATCTATGCAGGACAAGTCTTTATTTGAATTGACAATTGTCTCCAATTTTTCTGCGGAGCCGCTTTTGGTGCCCTCTGTCAATCGGATCTTTAAACAAAACGGACTTCGGATAAGAATAGCCACCGTGAATTACGATGAATATTGTTCGACTGAATCGTTACAACAATTTGCCGAGAGCGATTTTATTGTGATTTTTTTGAACTTTGAGAACGCATATTCCGGTCTGTTAGATGGAGATTCCACGACAGATGTAAGCGCGATTGTTGACTTTGAACTTGAAAAAGCACATCACATTCGGAAGGCAGTCAGCGAAAAATCTAATGCGTTTGTATTATGGTTCGGATATGAAGATTTGCAATGGAATTCTTCTGTTGTGTTCGGTTCGCAGTATGCTTTGAATGGATTGGTGGACAAGATCAACAACCGGATGCGAGAAGAATTGGACTCCGAAATTGTTTTTTTGGATACAAAACGCTTGATTGCATCCGTTGGGGTATCGAATGCGTACAGTCATAAAAATAAGTACAGGTGGAATTATCCGTATAGTCAATTACTGTCTGAAAAAATCGGACTGGAAATCTATAAGCAATACCTAATTACGCGCGGAATCACCAAGAAATGTATCGTGCTTGACTGTGACAATGTATTATGGGGCGGAATACTTTCGGAAGACGGGTTTGAAAATATCAAGCTGAGTTCTTCCGGTTTGGGGAAACCGTTCCAGGTTTTTCAACGATTTCTTTTAATGCTGCATAACCATGGCGCTATTCTGACCGTATGCAGTAAGAACGATGAGGCGGACGTGCTAAGAGTTTTCAGCGAACACAGCGATATGGTTTTAAGAGAGGAGCACATTGCGTGCTTTCGCGCGAATTGGAATGCGAAGGCAGAAAACATACGGGATATTGCCGCAACACTGAATATTGGCCTTGACAGCATAGTGTTTATTGACGACTCAGATTTTGAGATTGGAGCAATTCGCAGTGTGCTACCGGAGGTTACAGCTGTTCAATATAAGCGGGATAGTGTATATGAAGCACTATCGTGTTTTAATCTGAAACGGGACGCAGATGCTGCCAGCGTAAAACAACGCCATGACGCATATAAAACCGATGAATACAGGCGCGAGCTAAAAAAACACTGTCAAACATTTGATGAATATCTTGCTTCGCTTGACATGAAAATAGATATTCATGAAGCAACTCCAATCGAATACGCACGAATATCGGAACTTACACAGCGTACAAACCGAATGACGAACGGCATAAGATATACCGTCGAAGAATTGAAAGCATATGTAGCAAAAACTGAATTCAAATTGTATTCTGTCAGAGTCTCAGACCGTTTTTCAGATCTCGGCATCGTGGGTGCGATTGCCATTGAAGGTGACGAGCTGCAGCTTTTCAGCCTATCATGCCGAGCGCTCGGCAGAGATGCTGAAATAACTATGTTAAATTGGATAAAAGAAAGACACAAAATTATAAAATATCGGTTTAGTAATACAAGTAAAAATGATGAAATTAAAGCTATTCTCAAAGAATATAAGGTATCTTCGGTTGAATCCGGAAAAGCATAGCGAAACAAACATCTATGCGCTATTCGATTTTGACACCGCTACTTGAGAAGAATTATCAGATTTATAACAACGCTCATAATGCGCCATATACGAAAAAGGAGGTTGTGCATACAATTTATGCGCAACCTCCAAAGACACAAACATTTAACAATCAGAAAAATGAAAAAAGGGGCAGACCTTACGAAATCAATCGTAAAATCTGCCCCTAAAGCCCGATGAATTTAGTTCAAGTCCTCCCCAAAGGTCGATTTGGGGAAATGATATCTTTTGAATTCCACCTTAAAAATCGACATGAAAAAGACGGAAGCCATTGCGGTTTTCGGGGCGCCTCGATATCCTTTTCGGTGCTATTTGTTGGCTCGATGCGCTGAAAAAGATATACAGGTTACTCAAAAGAAATGCCTTTTGCCCATTCAAAAATTTTAGACCTGTACTCATCGACATTTTCTGTAAGGGTAGCAAACTGCACCAGCCAAAAAGCATCATTTGTTTTATAAACAAACAAAAAGTATTTATATGCATCTCTTGTGTTAGGATTTGTGAATTCATATTCGAACGTGGTTAATCCTTCTATGTTTTCTATCTTAGATGAAGAAAGATTATTATTTTGTATTACCAAATCACCGTATTGTTCCAAAGTGCAATTTTGAAAACCATCAGCCAATGTAAACTCTTCTTTCAATGCGAATACAGCCACATTTTTTGAATCGTATGCAACGGTATATTTCTCAACATCTGCTTTTTTAAATTCATCCGTCAGGGTTATGGTCATTCCATTGGAAGAAAAATCTTTCGGGTTGGGCTCATTGTTTTTATTAAAAAAAAGAGCAGAACTAATCAAATAGCCGGCAACGACACACACGATGATAGCTATGATTAATATGAGTATGCCTTTTCGGGCACCACTCTTGCGGTTTGCAATGCTTTCTTCGCTTTCGTTGTTATCAAAACGAAAAGCGTTTCCGTTCGCAGGGCTTAACTTGTTTTTTCCGGAAAGAAAAATATTTTTTTGCCCCTCGGGAAGTTGATAATACTCATTGCAATAGTTTTTGCTTAGGTTATCTGCAATTACAAATATTTTTGCTTTCTGTTCATCAATTTGAAAGACTTTTTCTTCTCCGTTTTTCAAATCGCCGATTTTGCGGCAGGGTATATCGTTTATACGCATCTCATTTGACGTGGGATCTTCTATATAAATTTTCATTTTTGCAAGACTGCCAACAAAACTTTTTTCCCTTTTGATTGTAAGATTTCGCATTTAGATTTTCTCCTTTATTATAAAATATTTTAGCACAAAGCAGCGTTAAAAGCAATACATTTTAGTTCAAGTCCTCCCCAAAGGTCGATTTGGGGAAATGATATCTTTTGAATTC
>ERZ827423.721-NODE-721-length-38702-cov-6.324812_pt1 | contig 38702 bp, 35 predicted proteins | sample MGYA00519775_ERZ827423 | MGnify/ENA primary metagenome ERZ827423 (study PRJEB31778, sample SAMEA3449296) | human gut metagenome | biome: human gut; feature: human-associated habitat; material: faeces | place: United Kingdom | collected 2010/2012 ... | reverse complement strand
ATGATGATGTTCCCCTTTTTGCTTTTGGGAACATTGTAGCATCCTATCTGTCCAATAAATCGGACTTTCTCAAGATATTGTGGCTTGCTGCGTTAAGTCGATAAGCATTAAATCATTTAATTATCCAATTGCGTCCAGTAATGCTGGAAATAGCATCGTTGGATAATGAGCATATGGTATCACACAAACGATCAACCACCTTATCCAGAGAAGGAAAAACTTCGTTATGGAAGCCACGCTTACGAATCTCCTTCCAGATCTGCTCAATCGGATTCATTTCAGGTGTGTATGGAGGAATATGGAATAGAACGATATTATCCGGCAGCTCCAACCCGGCGGACTTGTGCCATGCTGCACCGTCGCAGCAAAGAAGGATAATATCATCCCTATATTTCTCAGACAGCTGCTTCAAAAAGATATTCATGGTTGATTGTAAAATGAAGTTGGACACTTTAGAAAAAGATCCATAGTGATATACCCGCATGATATAATGAAGCTGCAAGACAACATTTATCGAAGGAGGGCAATCACTATGGACTGCCAACATTATACCACAGAACTGCCGGAACGCAAGAGGGGGCAGCATCTTCAGCGGGAAGAAAGAGGCGCAATCCAGGCGCTGAAACGGCAAGGGCTGTCCAACAGGGCCATTGCCAGGGAGCTGTTCGCCTACCACAATCGGAAATGAGCTGCGGCGCGGAACACGGCCCCGCAAATCAAACAAGGGACGTGCCCCTGGCTACAGTGCCAAGCATGGTGAAGCGGCATACCGTTCCAATCGGCTCCGCTCCCGGAAGCCCCATAAGCTGCCTTCCTGCGAACCGTTCGTGTCCTGGATGACCACACAGGTCAGAGAACACAAGTGGTCGCTGGACGCCTGTGCCGGTTACGCAAAACGGCATGGCTTGTTTCCAAGCGGCGAGATGGTCAGCACTCGCACGCTCTACCACGAGGCGTGGGCGGGCAACCTCCCCATTGGGATCGTGGAGTTGCCGGAAGCCGTAAAACGGAAACACGCGCAGGCCTCTAAGCCCCGTGAAAATAAGAAAAACTACGGGAAAAGCATTGATTTGCGGCCTGAAATTGCCTCTCAGCGCACAGAAGAAGGGCATTGGGAAGGTGACACCGTAGTTGGGAAACGGGCTGGAAAGGAAGCCGTAGTGCTCTCCCTTCTGGAAAAGAAAACGGAAAACTACATAGCTTGCCTGATTCCGGGAAAAACCAGCGAGGCAGTCATGGCTGCCATGCAGATGCTGAAAGCGGAATATGGAGACCGCTTCGCCCAGGTGTCCAAAACCATTACAGTTGACAACGGCTCTGAATTTGCTGACTTTGCCCAGTGCGAAAGCTGGGGAACCAAGGTGCTCTTCGCGCATCCTTATACTTCATGGGAACGGGCATAGAACGAACGTCACAACGGATTGTTCCGGGCGTTCGTTCCAAAGGGCACTTCCATGCAGAATTACACAGCTGAGTATATCCTGTTAGCGGCAGATGAACTGAACGCACGCCCCAGAAAGAAGCTGGGTTACGCAACGCCGGAAGCGCTGTTTGACTTGTTCCTTGACCGGGCATATGCAACGGATAGCAAACCCGTCTGAATCTGTCAAGGAACCGGCTCCGCCTTGCCTGCGGCATCCTTGACAGCTCCAGCCGTGCTTGCTGTAGGATAGTCAAGTCCGGCTTGCGCCGAACAAATTTTATTCATGCGGGTGTCCAACTTGCACTTGCAATTTGCGTAGGAGGATTATACAAACGAGCTGAACAAACGAATCCTCCCGGCATTAGGACACATGAGGCTTGCAGAGTTGCGCCCCGCTGTTCTGAACGGTTTCTTTGTCGGCATGACAAAAGACGGCGCAAGGCGGGACGGAAGCCCGGTGGATATTCCCGTGCAACAATCAAGAAAACGCAGGACGTGCTTTCCTCCGTCCTGAGAGCCGCCACGGAATGGGAAACGATAGAGAAGAACCCTATGGATAAAGTCCGAACCGTGGGGGAACGGGCAGCGGATAAGCTGGAATTTTTCACCCCGGAACAGGCGGCGGCATTCCTGGACTACATTGAACGGCCATATATTGTCAAGACCAGAGGACACAACAGAACGGACGATACAGGCATGCTCTGCAAAACCGGAGCATAATGACTCAGGCATAAAACAAAGCAGGTCGGATTCCATGTCCTACCTGCTTTGTTTTATGGTTGAGGCACCGAAACCGGCTCTCCATCATAGAAAATAACGCCAAATCATGGTGCGCACAGCAACTTTTGGTATCTTCTGAAAAGTTGTGGTTTCATCCAAAATTGTCATGATATTATTGATTCAAAAGAAGACCAAAAAGTTAAGTATTTCCAGAGTTTGCGGAATAATAATTTTTTTCCTGTCCCGTTCCGTCTAATTTTAATCAAAAATAAAACACTTCAAAAAAGTCCGGAAAATTCGGTTTTTCAAAATCCCGATTTTTCAAAAATTTGAATCCTTCAAAAAAATAACGCCAAATTAACGCCAAGCCAATTTTGGGGTCTTTCAAACCACCTCAAAAAGTTATGAAAACACCCGGTTTTACTAGAAAACCGGGTGTTTTTCTGGAGCTAGTGACCTGACTCGAACAGGCGACCTTCTCATTACGAGTGAGATGCACTACCGACTGTGCTACACTAGCATTTCTTTAGCCCATTCATTATATCCGGAATCGGCGGAAATGTCAACTGCTTTTTCAGGCAAGTCGCCGATTTCCCCGGCGCAGGTACAGCATGGCGCTGACAAATCCTTCCGTTTTGCGGGATATATCATTGCTTTCCGGCAAAAAGGATGCTATAATGACGCCGTTGTGGGGTGAGCGTATGAAAAAACTTCTCAAATATCTGAAGGGCTATGAAAAAGAGTGCGTCCTCGGGCCGCTTTTCAAGCTGCTGGAGGCCACGTTTGAGCTGCTGGTGCCGCTGGTTGTGGCCAGCATCGTGGATCAGGGCATCGGCAGCGGCGACCGGGGCTACATTGTGAAAATGTGCGCCGTCATGATCGGACTGGGCATCGTGGGGCTTGCCAGCTCGGTGACGGCACAGTATTTTTCCGCCGTGGCGGCGGTGGGCTTTTCCACCCGGCTGCGGCATACGGTGCTGGAGCATATTCTGAATTTAAGCTACAGCCAGATCGACAAGCTGGGCGCCTCCACCATGATCACCCGGATGACCTCCGATATCAACCAGGTGCAGAACGGTGTGAACCTGACGCTGCGGCTGCTGCTGCGCTCGCCCTTCGTGGTGTTCGGGGCCATGATCATGGCTTTTACCATCGATTTTCAGGCGGCGTTGGTGTTTGCCGGGGTCATTCCGGTGCTGTGCATCATCGTTTTCGGCATTATGCTGATCACCATGCCCATGTACCGGCGGGTGCAGGCATCCCTTGACAGCGTGACGTCCGCGTCCCGGCAGAATCTGACGGGCGTCCGGGTGCTGCGGGCTTTCTGCAAGGAGGACGCGGAGGTTGCCTCCTTTGAGGAAAAAACGGAGGACATGACCCGCAAGCAGCTGTCCGCGGGACGGATTTCCGCCCTGATGAATCCCGTGACCTACGTGGTTATCAATCTGGCGGTGGTGCTGCTGGTGCATGTGGGCGCGTTGAAGGTGGAAAGCGGCGTGCTGACTCAGGGCCTGGTCATCGCGCTTTACAATTATATGTCCCAGATTCTGGTGGAGCTGATCAAGATGGCGAATCTGATCATCACCATCACCAAGGCCGTCGCCTGCGGAAACCGGGTGGCATCCGTGCTGGAGCTGGAACCCGGCCAGAAAAACGGTACCCGCACGGCTGCGGATCTGAAGGGACAGGTGGATTTTCAGGACGTGACCGCCCGGTATGACGGCGCGGGAAATCCCTCTCTGGAGCATATCTCCTTTACCGCCCAGCCGGGACAGACCATCGGCATCATCGGCGGCACCGGTTCCGGCAAGACGACTTTGGTGAACCTAATCCCCAGACTGTATGACGCGGCTGACGGGAAGGTGCTGCTGGACGGCGTGGAGACGGAGGCCTATGACCTGACGTCCCTGCGGCAGGCCATCGGCGTTGTTCCCCAGAAGGCGGTGCTGTTCAAGGGCACCATCCGGCAGAATCTGCTCTGGGGCAACGCCAGCGCCACGGATGACGAACTGTGGGAAGCACTGACCATAGCTCAGGCGAAAGAAGTGGTCGATGGCAAGGATAACCAACTGGACGCGCCTGTAGAGCAGGGGGGCGTCAACTTCTCCGGCGGTCAGCGTCAGCGTCTGACCATCGCCCGGGCGTTGGTGCGCAAGCCCCGCATCCTGATTCTGGACGACAGTGCGTCCGCACTGGACTACGCCACCGATGCCCAGCTGCGTATGGCCATCCGCAGGATGGAAAATCCGCCCACGACCTTCATCGTCTCCCAGAGAGCGGCGTCCGTGCGGTACGCGGACGAAATTCTGGTGCTGGACGACGGCGTTCTGGCGGGCAAGGGTACCCACGATGAGCTTCTGGAATCCTGCCCGGTTTATCAGGAAATCTACTATTCCCAGTTCCCCAAGGAGGCGGTGCAAAATGGCTAATCAGATGGCGATCCTGCGGAAGGTACTGCGCCGCATCCGGCGCTATTGGATGGGGCTGGTTGCGTCGCTGCTGCTGGCAACGCTGTATGTGATCATGAGCCTGTATATTCCCATTCTGGTGGGCAATGCCATTGATTGCATTGTGGACGCCGGCCGGGTGGATTTTCCCGCCATGTGGGGTTATCTGCGCAACGTGGCGGTTTGCGCCGCCGTGGCGGCGCTGGCGCAGTGGCTCATGAATCAGATCAACAACCACATGACCTACGGCGTCACCCGGGACATCCGGAACGAAGCCTTCCGGCATATTCAGGTGCTGCCCCTTTCCTATCTTGATAAACAGCCCCAGGGCGACGTGGTCAGCCGGGTGACCGCCGACGTGGACACCTTTGCCGACGGACTGCTCATGGGCTTTACCCAGCTGTTTACCGGCGTGATGACCATTCTGGGGACGCTTGTTTTCATGGTTCGCATTCACTGGGGCATTGCCCTGGTGGTGGTGTGCATCACGCCGCTGTCGCTGCTGGTTGCGAATTTCATTGCCACCCGGACGTATTCCATGTTCAAGCTCCAGTCTGTTACCCGTGGTGAGCAGACCGGTCTGATCGACGAGACCATCGGCAATATCAAGGTGGTGCAGGCCTTCGGTCATGAAAAGGCTTCCATGGAGCAGTTCGACGAGATCAACGGACGGCTGCAAAAGGCGTCTCTGCGGGCAATCTTCTTCTCGTCTCTGGTAAACCCCAGCACCCGGTTTGTCAACTCCGTGGTGTATGCGGGCGTGGGCTTAAGCGGCGCGCTGATTGCCATTTCCGGCGGCATCACCGTGGGCAATCTCACCAGCTTCCTGAACTATGCCAACCAGTACACCAAGCCCTTTAACGAGATTTCCGGCGTGGTGACGGAGCTGCAAAATGCCCTGGCCTGCGCGGGACGGGTGTTCGAGCTGATCGAAGCCCCGGCGCGGACGCCGGAGCCGGAGCATCCGGAACGCCCGGAAAAGGTGCAGGGCGCGGTGGAAATCAAAGACCTGCGTTTCTCCTACACGCCGGACAAGCCACTGATCGGGGATTTCAATCTGTCCGTCAAGCCCGGCCAGCGGGTGGCCATCGTCGGCCCCACGGGCTGCGGAAAGACCACGTTTATCAACCTTCTCATGCGGTTTTACGACCCGGATGGGGGCGAAATCCTTCTGGACGGAGTAAACACCCAGAAAATGAACCGGGGCGAGCTGCGCCGGAGCGTGGGCATGGTGCTTCAGGACACCTGGCTGAAGGCCGGAACGATCCGGGAGAACATCGCCATGGGCAAGCCCGAGGCAACCGAGGAAGAAATCCTTGCCGCAGCGAAGCAGGCGCACGCCCACAGCTTCATTATGCGTCTGCCCCAGGGCTATGACACCGTCATCGGGGAATCCGGCGGCAGCCTTTCTCAGGGACAGAAGCAGCTATTGTGCATAGCCCGGGTGATGCTGTGCCTGCCGCCTATGCTGTTCTTGGACGAAGCAACGTCCTCCATCGACACCCGGACGGAAATCAGGATTCAGAAGGCGTTTGACACCATGATGCGCGGGCGCACCAGCTTTATTGTCGCCCACCGCCTGTCCACCATACGGGAAGCGGACAGGATTCTCGTCATGCGGGACGGCCACATCGTGGAGCAGGGCAAGCACGAGGAGCTGCTTGCCAAGAACGGCTTCTATGCCAAATTGTATCAGAGCCAGTTTGCACATTGACAAAACGCAAAACGTGCCGGAGCGGAAGCTCCGGCACATTTTTATGTAAGCATCATACTATTTCTCGATAAAATGGTTAACACCATTTTATCCTGCGAATCCTTCGCAGGCCGCCGGTGGCGGCGAGAAATGTATGGACTTACGTTTTTTGCGGCTACGCCGCTGGCTGCTGAAGCAGCAGCCGAATAAAACGGTTTTTAACCGTTTTATTGAAAACTAGTATCAGTCCGGCTGTAATGGCCTTGGCCGTGGCTCTGATCGGACCGTCCCACGCAATGACCCGGACGGCACTTTCCGGAAACGTCTTCTTCCTGTTTTGCTGAGCCAAATCGTTACCTTCCGCCGGAAAAGCAATCACTCGTGTGAACTCCAATAAAATGGCAAACTGTCAACCGTTACAGATTGGCCATTTTGCCGAAGTGACTATGTATTTTTATCATAGCGTTCATCCGTCTATGAACGTTTATGCGTTTACTGCTTCCATATAAAAAATATCACACTACGGGAGAAAATGCAGTAGGAATTTAGGGTCTATCTGAAAACCGGGAATATAACCAGCAACGAGGGAGGCAGCGCCTCCCTCGTTGTGTCTTTGAAAAGCCCCTGCTTTCATCAAATGAAAGCAGGGGCTTTTTACCATTATGTAGACTCCCGTTCCAGGATGCACGGGGAGGTGCAGTAGGATTGGGTTTGTAAATTGGGCTTTCGTATCCGCTGCAGCACAAACCGGGCGGCATTGATGCCCATGTCGTGCATGTCCACCTCCACGGCCGTGATGGCCGGGTCGGTCAGCATGGAAAAGGGGTAGTTGTCAAAGGTGAGCAGCGCGATATCCTGCGGTACCTTCAGACCTATCCGGCGGATGTATTGCAGGCAGTGCAAGGCAAGATGGTTATTGCTGCAAAGCAGCACCTCCGGACGGGGGCGGCGCATCAGCAGACCGTACAGCGCCTCGTCGTCCAGCGCGTAGGGCGATTCATTGCAGACGACCTCAACGCTCAGCTCTTCCTCAGACATGACCTGATTGATTCCTCGCAGGCGGCTCTGGGACAGGGCGTCGTTTTCCTGTCCCGTGATAAAGGCCATTCTCCGGTAGCCCTTGTCCAGCAGATAATTCGCGGCAATCTGCCCCGCCTGCTCATGATTGACGTCGATCCAGCAGATGCTGCACCGGAACCCCGGCTTTCCGATGACCAGATAGGGGAAATCCACCCGGGAAAGGATCGCGGCCAGCTCTGGGCTTAAAACGAAAGCATGAATGATGAGCGCGTCCGCCTGCCGCTGCTGGATGATGTCCCGGATGTAAAGGGGCGCCGCCTGTTTCGTCAGCGGCTTCAGAGTCAGGGAATAGTCCTTGCCGTCCAGATACGTGGCAATGCCGGAGATGATCTCGAACATATGGGGATTTTCAAAGGCAACGTTCTGGTAGAAATCCGTGATGAACAGCACCGTGCCGCTTGCCTGCCGGGCAAAATTCTTGGCTCGCGCGTTGGGGCGGTAGCCGAGACGGTCCGCGATTTCCCGTATCGCCGTCTTGGTCTGGTCGGGGATGGTGTAGCTGTCGTTCAGCGCCTTGGAAACCGTGGCAATGGATACCCCCGCCTCCTTTGCCACGTCATAGATCGTCACCGCCATGAATCCGTTCCTCCCGTACTTCATACTCCCATGCACCGATTATGGCATGACTGCCGCCTTTTTTCAAGAGCAATCTGCCCCGCTGCGGTGCGGGAATGGGTGCGCCGCCAAGATTCATGGTGACTGTGATCCTTGTATTCTCCCAATTCCGGCTGTAGCTGTAGGTCTTCCCTGCCGCGAAATTCGTCACGAAATCGCCGTACCGCAGGGCGGGGTGTGCCTTGCGCAGGGAGATCAGGCGGCGGTAGATATCCTCCAGCGGGTGAGCGTTTCCCCACGCCATCGCCTGGCGGTACTCGCTTTCGCTCAGGCCGCAAAGACCCTTTTCGTCCCCGTAAAACACGCAGGGCATACCGGGGAAGGTCATTTGCAGCAGCACCGACAGCTCCATTTTGTCGACATTTTCCCCGCACAGAGACAGATACCGGCTGACGTCATGGCTGTCCAGCAGATTCAGCTGGGCAAACAGGGCGTTTTCCCGATAGCGCAGCAAAAGGGTGGAAACATTGGTATCGAAGGTTTCCGCATCCACCGTTTCCTCCGCGAAAAATCTGCGGCAATACCGGCGGAAATCGTAATTCATCGCGGAATCCATCATATCCCCGTTCAGATAATGGGCGGCGTTTTCCCAGACCTCCCCGACGATAACGGCATCCGGCTTTGCCGCCTTTACCGCGGTACGGAACGCGCGGAGGAAGCCGTCGTCCAGCTCGTTCGCCACGTCCAGCCGCCAGCCGTCGATGTCAAACTCCCGTATCCAGTAGACGCCGATGTCGCAGAAATACTGCCTTAAATACGGGTCGGCGGTGTTTGTTTTCGGCATATCGGCAACATAAGAGAAGCAAGTGTATTCCGGAAGCTCACCGGGGGCGGGAAGCTTTGGTTTTTCCGGGAGCCGGTAGAAGCAGGAATAGTAGTTTGACGCCATACCGTTCCGCAGAACATCCTGAAACAGGAAATGGCGGCTGCTGATATGGTTGAATACGCCGTCCAGCAGAACCCGGATACCAAGGGAATGGGCTTTCTCCACCAGCGCGCGGACATCCTCTTTGCTCCCCATATGTGGGTCTACCTGGTAGTAATCGAGGGTGTCATACCGGTGGTAAGATTCCGCCGCAAAAATCGGGTTCAGATAAATGCAGTTGAACCCCATGGACGCGATATAATCCAGATTCTCCGCAATGCCCCGGATGGTGCCGCCCAAACCGGTTTTCCCATCGGCGCCGCCGGAAAGCGTCCGGAATCCGTCGGCGAAGCTGTCCGGGAAAATGTTGTAGACAACGGCGTCCTTCGTCCATTCCGGGACGGAAAGCCGGTCAGCGCGATGGTTGAAGGGAAGCTGGAAGAAATCGGCCCGGGTGGGCGTCCCGGCCATTTCGTAGCAATCGCCAAAATAGCAGAGCGTCTCCGCCCCATCCGACAGTTCAAAATAGTAGGCGATACGCTCAAGCTTTGTTTCCAGCCGAACCTCGTACCAGTCAAAATACCGGTCCTCCCGGATTTTTTTCATGGGCAGGCAGGCAAAATCCAGCTCCGGCGTCATGGCGGCGCGGTCGGCGTAAAAGAAGCGGCAGCTCTGCGCCTCGCCTTTTCCGGTTCGCAGGCGGAAAACATAGTGGGTAGCGTCCGTGGCAAACGCGAATTCGCTCAATGGTCTATGGTAAATTGTTGCGGGATTCATACATTATCCTTTCACCGAGCCGCCGACGACGCCGGCAACGTAGTATTTCTGCATTCGAATAAAGAGCAGTACCACAGGGATCGCCACGATCACCGCACCGGCGCAGAAGACAGTGTAGTATTCGTAGATATTCGTCTTATCCACCATGGTGTACAGACCCTTTGCGACCGTAAAGTTGTTGTAATTGTCCTTCATGATGACCGACACGAAGATATAGTCCACGATGGGGTTAATGAAGGCATTGATGGCCGTGGTCGCGATCACCGGCTTGGCGTTGGGCAGGATGATTTTCCAGAAGATCGTGCTGTTGGTAGCACCGTCCAGGATGGCAGCCTCATCCAGAGATTTGGGGATGGTGTCAAAATACCCCTTGGCGATGTAGTAGTTCAGCGCCGCGCCGCCGGAATACACCAGAATCAGCGCCAGAAGCGTCTGATCCAGACTCACCGCTTTCATAAAATGGTAAATGGCGATGATGCTCATAAAGCCGGGGAACATTCCCAGCACCAGCGACGCATTCATCAGGAATTTGCGGCTGGGGAAGCGAAGCCGGGAGTACACATAGGCGACCATCAGCACCAGAATCGTGGTGATGGCGCAGCTGCACCCGGCAACCAGCATCGTATTGCCGAACCAGCGGGGAAAATCAAACAGCCTTCTGTCCGTAAACAGCCGGACGTAATTGCCGAGGGTGAAGCTTTTCGGCCAGAGATAGGAGGTATACGCCCCCTGCTCCGCCCGGAAGGAGGACACGACCAGCCAGAAAACCGGCACCAGCCAGAGCATCGCCAGAACCGCGATCACCACATTCAGCGCCACCGAGGAAACGAGCTTGCGTCTGCGCATATTGTTCATTGAAACTGATCCTCCTTCTTCACGGCGCCTGTCCGGTTATACACCAGCAGGGAGCAGCTGCCCACCAGCATAAAAATGAAAATGCCGATGGTGGATGCCAGAGAGTAGTCATTCCGGTTCACGGTCAGCTTATACAGCCATGTGACCAGCAGATCGGTCTTTCCCGCCTGATAGTAGTCCAGGGAGAAGGGGCCGCCGGCGGTGAGCAGATAGATGACGTTGAAGTTGTTGAAATTCGTCACAAAGGTGGTGATCGTTGCGGGGGCCGTCACGAAGAGCATATAGGGCAGCGTGATGGAAACAAATCTTCTGACCGGCCCCGCGCCGTCCATTTCCGCGCTTTCGTACAGCTCGGCGGGAATGTTCATCAGCACCCCGGAGAAGGTCATCATGGTGTAGGGAATGCCGATCCACATATTCACCACAACGACTACGATCCGCGCCAGCGTCGGATCCAGCAGGAAGGGCAGCGGCGCGCTGATCAGTCCCAGCTCCTGTAGCAGCACATTCACCGCTCCCGCAGGCTCCAGCGCCCGGGAAATGAGAAGCAGGCTCACAAACTGAGGAATGGCGATGGCAATGACGAAGCAGGTGCGCCATACCTGCCTGAGCTTCACCAGCTTGCTGTTGATGGCGACGGCCAGCAGCATACCGAGGATGTAATTCGTAAACGTGGCGAGAATCGCCCAGACAATCGTCCAGCCAAGCAAACCGAAGAACGTATTGGTCTTGATCTCGTTGCCCAGAAAAATATCCGTCACGTTGGTCATGCCGACCCAGGTAAACAGATTTCCGGGGGGCTGGTGATCCGCGTCGAAATTGGTAAACGCAATGAGGATCATGAAAATGATGGGCAGCAGCGTAAACAGCACCAGCGTCAGCATGGGCATGGACAGCAGCGTGATATGGAAGCGCTCATGGGTCAGGCTGTGCAGGTCGTCCCGGAAGCCCGCGATTTTCCGCCCCTCCCGCAGGTTCTCCTGGGCATGCCAGGAATCCCGGATGTTCGCGTACCAGATGTACAGGAATACCGCAATCACCGCCAGCGACAGCACGCTGTACAGAAGAATCAGCATGGAGTTGTCGCCGGGAAATCTCTGGTAGATCTGCAAATCCTCGTTCCAGACCTTCCGCTGGGTCTCCGTACCCAGCGTAGAGAACTTACTCAGATACTGCAGGGCAAAATTCTTAAGAAAGCAGAGAAACCCGATCTGGGTCAAAAGATAGATCAGCCCGCGAACGTACTGCTTATAGCGGATGCAGCCGGTTCCCATGATAAAAAACGACAGCCGTGTCCAGAAGCTGCCCTTCGCGGCGGCGCAAAGAAGTATATTCCGTTTTGTGTTTTCTTGCATGGATATCCCTCCGTGAGCATGGGATGGCGAAAAAGGGGCTTTTTACAGCCCCTTTTTCGGAATGAACATGCGCTTATCCTGCCAGCGCCTGCTCCACAAGCTGATCCAGCATGGTCTGCAGATCGCCGGTGGAATGGGCTTCCAGCTCCGCGCCGAAGGCTTCGGCAGGCGTCCAGAAGCCGCCCAGAACCATCTGGGAAACGGCGAACGCACTCTGTGCGTTCAGAGCCTGAAGCGCCAGGTTGGAGGCGATGGTGTCGTCGGCCAGCGCGTTGACATTGGACGGGCCGTAGTTCAGCACGTTGTAGCGCTCGATCTGGGCTTTCTCGCCGGTCAGATACTCCGCCAGCTCCATGGCGTCCACGGGATAGGCGGTCTGGGAGTTGACGCCGTAGATCTTGCAGCCCAGGAAGGAGCCCATCTGAACCTGCTTGCCGTCACAGGTGAAGGTCGGCAGCTTGCAGCAGCCGTAGTTGTCGCCCAGCTTCTCCTGAATCGCGGAGGCAACCCAGGTGCCGGACACGCCGCAGGCGATGGCGTCGCCGATGCCGCCCGACAGAACGGAGTCATCACCGGTCACGAATGCGGGGTCGTTGCAGAACGCCCGAATCGCTTCCGCGGCGGCAAGGCCGTTGGCGTTGTTGAAGTCGATGACCTGCTTGCCGTCCTCGATGGTCAGCGTGCAGCCGTTGCCCAGGAAGAAGGAGGCCAGATACCAGCCGTTGGAGACGTCCATATGTACCTTCTTGCCGGCGGCGTTGGCAGCGGCCAGAATGCCGTCCAGGGTCTTCAGGTCGTCCTCGGTGAACACAGATTTGTCGTAGTACAGGAAGTAGCCGTTGTCGGAGGTCATGGGGTAGCCGTACAGAGTCCCGTCGTAAGTCGCCGCGTTGATGGAGCCGGGGGTGTTGGCAGCAATGATGGCGTCGGTATTCCGGGTCACCTCGTACAGGGCGTCTGCCTTGACCAGATCCACCAGCTGGTCGTCCGCAAACAGGAACACATCGGCGGCAGCGGCAGGGTCTTCCAGATAACGGGCCTTGCCGTCCACAGCGCCCACGGCGCCGTACTCGAAGGTGTATTCCTTCTCGGGATGCTCGGCGGCAAATTCGCTGCACAGCTTTTCCGTCAGCTCCAGCTCGCCCTGGTCTGCCCAGACCTTCAGCGCGACCTTTTCCTTCTCGGCGCTGACCGCAGCGGTTTCGGCCTGTGCCTTGGTATTCTCCGCGGCAGGGGAAGTGGTTTCAGCCGGAGTGCCGGAACAGGCTGCCAGCATACCGGCGGTCATCAATACTGCCATCAGCAGTGCAATGATTTTTTTCATAGTTCTCTGCTCCTTCATAATTATCTTACAAACGGATTTCTCCCTTTGCCGCTTTCATTATATAGACCGCACAAAAAATGGTCAACGAAAATATAGGAAAGCGTTTTCGCACAGACGATGAATAGAGAAGACCGCCCCGGAAGCCCGTCCGCCCCTTCGGAATATCCGCCTCCTTTGGGCAGCATTTATCTCGTGCAGCCGCGACCTAATGAAACAGGCAGGAAAAGGAGCGGGACTTACATCCCGCTCCGATACTATTTTTGAATTGCTTCGTTGATTCTCGCAATCTCGCTCTCGGAGAGTTCCGTGCGTGTTTCGGAATCCGTGACAATCGCGCCGCCGTCATACCCGCTGCCCACAAGTGGTCCGTTGAGCATTATATAGTTCCAATAATCCGTGCTTTCCGAATCCTCAAGCCAGCTTTCCTCAGCCATAAACTGGTCTAATACTTCGCCGGTATCATAATTGACAACGATAAGAATATTGTCGTCGCTAAAGTCATCATCTGTTGCATACTGCCAATCTGCCTTGACCAGCAGATAGTGGATAGACAGGTTGCTTTTCTCCAGTCCATCCGCTTTCAATTCAATGGCTCTCGTTACAGTAAACGGCTTGTCGGGAGCGCCGAACGTATCTGCAAATCGTTTTTCCCGGTCTGCAAATTCCTCGGTGCTTGTGTATTCCTTCAGACGCTCGATCAGGAAATCTGTAATGGAAACTTTTTCCCCGTTGATTTCAATATTTTCCACGGCGCTTTCGTCTTTTTTGCTGCCGCAGGCCGCAAGGCTCAGGCACATTACCGCCGCCAGAAGCAGTGCAATCAGCTTTTTCATTTTGTTCATCATTTCAAACATTACAGCAGATCCTGTGCTTACGGCTTGGCCGTGAGTATCATGGATGCGTCGGCATCCCAGCCGTTGCCGATCAGCAGGATCCGGGTGCCGTCATACCGGTATGCCGTAAAGGTCCTTGAGGAGGTCTTGCCTCCCTCTGCGGTGCGGCTCAGAACGACGGTTTCATCCGTCGCCTCCCATGCGTCATACATGCTGTGCTGCGTACCGTCAGAGGTGTAATGGGCATCCAGAGTGCCGTCCGGGTAGAAGGTAATGGAATGGGTTCCGTCGCCGTCGCCGCCATAATTGTTCCGCATGGAAAAGGTGTGGTCATCCAGAGCAGCATGGATGGCGTCCGCGTCCATGACCTCGTATCCGGAGGAGGGAATCGTCTGGGCTAGAATTGTCCTGTCGTAGTAATCAAACCGCTGGAATCGCTCCTCATCCGTGGCATAGCGCACGGTGTCCTCCACGATCTCGGCATCATAATAATGCCCGTTTTCGTCTTTGATGGCGGAAATGGTGATCTCATAGGGGAACCCCGTGAACTGCGTATACCAGCTTAAGTCCGTGCCCTCGGCAAAATACACGACCTGCAGGAAATCGTCGTCGCCCACCTGAAAATCCCACGCGCCTTCATAGCCCGTGCCGGCTCCCTTTTCACCCTTCATCTTACCCACCAGCTGAACCCTCTGGTTGATGGTGTCGTCAACATAGGTCACGTCCAGACCGGTTACCCGGAAGGTTTCCGGGTCAAGCATGTACGAGCCGGAAACCTTACAATATTTCAGATAGAACTGGGCGGTATATTGCTGGTTTTCCTCATCGTAAAAGGCGCCTGTGCCGTAGGTTCGGGCGGCAAAACCGTTTTCGATCCGGTACACATCCAGATACAGGCTGCTGCGGTTCATGCCGCCGAAGCTGTTTTCGGCGGAGTAGTCAATGGCATAGATGTAGCTGTCATCGGTCGCCACGGCGCTGAGAGAATTGACCTGCAGGCTGGCGGGGTTTTTCAGAACGGTTTTCAGCTTCTCAATGGCGTACCCGGCGCAGGCCTCTACGTCGGCATAGGCGCTTTCCGTAGGCTCTGCCGACAACTCGGAGGATGCTTCGGAGGCCTTGCCGCAAGCCGCAAGGCTCAGGCACAGTACCGCCGCCAGAAGCAGTGCAATCAGCTTTTTCATTTTGTTCCTCATTTCATGTATTCCTGTATTTTTTGCGTCCATTACAACGCGCCCCGCTCCACGGATATGTAAGAATTACAGACCGAGCAGCTGCTTTTTCTTTGCGTCAAATTCTTCCTGCGTGATAACGCCCATATCGAGCAATTCCTTAAACTTTTTGAGTTCGTCAGCAGCGGAAGCCTGCTGAACAACAGTTGTTTGCGGGGCGCGAAGTTCACTTCTTCTATTTTCAATAAACTCTACAATTTCTCTTGCAAGAGCCAAATTCTGCGGACTTACTGGGATAGAATTTTCGTCATTGATTGCGGCAAAAACGCCGTTTTTATTTTCCACACTTCCCGGAAATGCAAACTGAATAAAACCTACAGACATTCCAGCAGGTTCTTTAAATTGTATCGCTGTCAAGTCTGCAAAATTGATGCGTTTTCCTCCGTTTGTGCCGCCTTTGGCAATATTTGCTACAATAGCGCCAGTTTCCATAAAGTGTAATACCAAATAGGTATCATATACTTCTAATGATGTTCCGGTGTGTGCCTGCAATTCATATTTACAATTCTTAACAATACCTTTTGCAGCGTTAATTTTGCCATTAGCAAACGCAAATGCTTGTGCGGCACGTTCACGGTCAGCAAATTTGTATGCCAACTGTTTTGGTTTTCCGCCAATTACGACTTGTGCCACTCCGTTTGTTATCGGAGAAGGTGTAACAAGCATTCTTATATTGGATAGTTCGCCATACGAAAATTCTTCTTTTCCGTAGATCAATTTGTCGTCAGTGATTACAAATTTTTTTGTTCCCGGGGGCTGCATAAGCCCTAAAGCAAATTCTTCATGCATTGTCTTTTACCTCTCTTTATGTATACTTTGACACGGAGGACGCCCTGCGGCCGGATAAAACGCTTTTAAGCACATTATCCAAAACCCATACAGGAATAGAATACAGCGCGAAAATCCCGAAAACAATTAACTGGCTGCATAGTATTGGGAAATTTCTCCTTTTTGCCCAAAATCATGGGAACGCAGCAAAAACGCGGAAGATTTTGTGAATCTCCCGCGTTTTGCAGTAAAATCAAAGAAATGGAACTTAAAACAGCGCGTTTTACTCAAAAATCGCATTTGACAGGTCGATGGGGTTCTGGATCGGATTGTCAATATCCGTTCCGTTTCCGGAAAAAACAGTACCGAAAAAGTCCAACGGCATTGCACCGGGAAGGTTTACAAATTGAATGCCAACATCATTGCCCTCAATCCTACAGTCCGGAAATCCGTCTTTGGAAAAGGAATAGCGCAATGTATCATAGGAAAATCCGATTTTGTTATTCCGGAATGTACAGGCTTCCACGCCGATCATGCCGCCGTTTTCCACGGCCGCGCCGATATCATAGCCCGTGAAAGAGCAATTCTCAATCATCGTCGATGCCGTGGCGGTAAGCCCGTTGCCGCCGTTGCCCACAAAATCCAGATCATGCAGCACTACCTTGTCCGGGACGTGGGTGCTGACGGTCAGACTTCCCTCGATCACGGTTCGCCCGCTGCCGTCGCAGCAGCCGTAGAGATTCACCGCGCGGGAGGATATGTGCAGATCGCCGGTGTAGGTGACCGGCGGCAAATAAATATCCACGACGGTGTCTGCCGGAATCTCCCCGTCAATGCGGTCAAGGAGCGCCTTCAGATCTTCTATGGTATTCAGCGGGGTATCTTCCGCTGTAAAAGCCGCATGCACAAGGGGCAGTACCTCAAAGGTATGTTTTAGTCGGATGGTATCACCGTTTTTCATTGTCAGCGTCCAGACAAGCTCATTTGTTCCGCTTGCTCCGGTAAAAACCACATCCGTTTCCAAAACAGCGGCGCCAAACATCTCGTTATAGCGCGGCTCCGCGATATCCAATGCACCGTTTTCGTTGGGGAATGCTTCCAGGATACAGCGCTCCACCTTGGCAAGAAACGCTTCCGGGTCTACCGGCGTTCCGTTCCGGTAAACGCCAAGCATGGCAGGCAGATAGGAGGTTTCGTCCACGGAAAGAGAAATCGTCCGTTTTTCCTCCGGCTGCTTGTCTTCAATGTTGTTTAAAAAAGTGCCGACAAGCAGCTCATACGTTCCGTCCTGATCGGTATAAGTGACGGACGCGCCGCCCTCGTAGGTTTTCGGGCGGTGAGGCAGGAACACCGCCAGTGCCGCCGTCACCAGCACAAGCGCGCACAGAGCCGCAATCAGCGCCTTTTTCCGCCACAGACGCGGGGGCTTTACTTCCTGCCTCTCAATCTGGCTTTGGGCGCAATGGGGGCAAAAGGAAGCGCCCTCCGGCAAGTCCGCGCCGCAATTTCTGCATTTTTTCATGTTATTCTCTCCTTAAAGCGCCTCCATCAGATAAAGCACGCTTTTATATCGTTTTTCCGGATTTACCATGGTGCATTTTTGCACGATACGGCCTAAGCGGCCGCTTGCCAGTTCTTTGGACGGATGCTTTCCCGTGAGCATGATATTCAGCAGCACCCCAAGAGAATAGATATCCGCCCGCTCGTCCGTCTGGGCAATCCCGTATTGCTCCGGCGCGGCATAGCCCGTGGTTCCCAGAATCTGCGTGTCCTGGTTTGTGTCGCTTTTGAAAATGCGGGAAGCGTCAAAGTCGATGAGTATTGCCTCGCTGCCCCGTATCATCACATTTTCCGGCTTGATGTCCCGATGCACCGCGCCCAATTGATGCAGCACCCACAGGGCGTTGCACAACTGCCGGGTGATTTTCCGCGCTTCGGCGTGGGAGAACAGCGCGCCCTCCAAAAGGTAGGCAAGAGAATCCCCCTGTATGTATTCTTCCAGCACCGCCACCATACCGTCCCGCTCCGCAGTCTCCATAATCTGCGGCAGGTTTGGGCAGGAGATGCCCACCAGCTTCCGGTAGACCTCCCCATTTCCGCGATAATGGCGAAAAATAAAGCGTGTTCCGTTCTGTTTGTTTTGCAGAAGCGAAACACTGCCGCGCTCGCTATGTTTGATCGTCTTTACGGTTTCATAGTCCGTTTCGATGCTTGATAACAAATATGGATAAATCGCTCTCACCCTCTTACGCTATGCAAAGCGCATATTGATTTTGCTCGCCTGAACCAGTATAATTATACAAAGAAAACACACGGTTGTAAAGGCGGTGGAACATGAAAGACACGAATAATCTGCGGCAGGAGCTGATGGAAGCCCCAAGTCTCGACCAATTCTTATCGGAAAATCAGGACAGCTTCAACCGGGACAGCATTTGCGAATTACTGAACCGGCTTTTTCAGAAGCGAAGGATTTCCAAAGCGACGCTTGCCAAGCGGTCCGGTATGAGCGAAGTATATTTGCATCAGGTCTTTTCCGGGCGGCGCAATCCCTCCCGCAGCCGTCTTCTGTGCCTGTGCTTTGGCCTGAACGCGTCGCTGGAGGAAACCCAGGAGCTTTTGAAGCAATGCGGGTTTGCCCAGCTTTATCCCAAGGACAGGCGGGACGCCATTATCCTTTACGGGATTCTGAACGGAATGGATTTATTTGGAGTAAACGACAAGCTGTTTGCGGAAAATGAGGAGACGCTGTATTGATGGCAGCGGGGAGGATTTCAGAACCCCTGCGTGTAGCTGTTGATACTGTTGGGTGAACACCCCGCATCCCGTGCGGCGCAATTCATCCTGATTTTCTTCATCATACCTGACCTCTTGATTTTCAAAATTTCCATCAAAAATCAAGCGCACAAGTGCCTTTGGCAAATCCCCCGAATTTTCTACTTTCGGAAAAGAAAAAACCTTGAAATCAGATGATTTCAAGGTTTTTCTTCACTCTTTCGAGCTTTTGGTGGAGATAAGCGGGATCGAACCGCTGACCTCTTGAATGCCATTCAAGCGCTCTCCCAGCTGAGCTATACCCCCATATTCGGTTCGCTGTTCGGACAGCTTCTGTATTATAGCATACCTGCGGAATTTGTCAATAGCTTTTTTTCATTTTTCCAACGTCCATTTTTTCGCGGTTTTCCGCTTTCGTGGCTGGACAAAGGCTTTCCCGTGTGCTATCCTATATACAGCGATCCTGACAGTAAGCTTTCGGGCTGCCTGAAAGGTGCGAATATGGTGTTTGACCGCGGAAATTTCCGGGGCCTACTGCTGTTGCCGTACCGTCAGGGTGCGGCAATTTCTGTTGGGGGTGTTTTATGTGGAAACAAGGCTCGCAGTGATGAGCATTATCGTGGAAAACGGGGAAATGGGGGAAAGGCTCAACGCGCTGCTTCACGAGTATGGGGAATTTATCATCGGCCGAATGGGCATCCCCTACCGCAAACGGGGCGTCAATGTTATCGCCATTGCCATGGACGCGCCCCAGAATACCATCGCCGCTCTGTCCGGCAAAATCGGGAGTCTGGTCGGCGTCAGCGTCAAGACCGCTTACTCCGGCGTGATCTCCAAAGAATAACAAGGGAAAGAGGTATCTACCATGAACAAAAAAGTACGTTGGATCACTGAAACTGCCGTTATGCTGGCGCTTCTCGTCTCGTTGCAGGCGCTGACCAAGGGCTTTGGTCAGTTCGTCACCGGCTCCTGCGTCAACGCCGTGCTGGCCGTTACCGTTCTGACCGCCGGATTGGGCAGCGGCATTGTCGTGGCCGTGCTCTCCCCGGTGCTTGCCTATCTGCTGGGCATCGCCCCGCAGATTCTCGTCCTCCCCGCCATCATGGTGGGCAATACCGTGTTTGCGGTTCTGCTGCGGCTGATTGCCGGTACGGACAGCAGGAAGGTCGGCCAGCAGATTGCCGCGTGGCTCATTGCCGCTCTGGCAAAGTTTGCCGCGCTGTACCTGATCGTGGTGAAGGTCGTCTGCGGTGTGATGGCGCCGTCTCTGCTGGCGGCCGGCACGCTGAAAGAGCCGATGCTGAAAGCCCTCCCCGCCACCTTCAGCTGGCCGCAGCTCGTCACCGCCCTCATCGGCGGCGGCATTGCACTGCTCATCGTCCCGGCGCTTCGCAAGGCGCTGCATCGGTAAAGAGAGTTTTACAAAGTTCAAGCGCGGACACGATCTGTGTCCGCGCTTTCCTCATTCCTCCAACAGGCACACCGCGTGGCAGGCCATGCCTTCGCTGGTGCCAGTGAAACCCAGCTTTTCCTCCGTGGTGGCCTTCACGTTTACCCGGGAAGGGGCAATTCCCACCGCAAGGGCAATGTTTTCCTCCATCTGCGGGATGAAATCCTTCAGCTTCGGCCGCTGGGCGATCATGGTCACGTCGATGTTGCTCACCCGATAGCCCGCCGCGGTGACCTTTTCCGCCACGTTTTTCAGAAGCAGCAGGGAATCCGCCCCCTTGAATTTTGGGTCGGTATCCGGAAAATGACGGCCAATGTCTCCCAGCCCCGCCGCGCCCAGCAGGGCGTCGGAGACGGCGTGGAGCAGCACGTCGGCGTCGGAGTGGCCGTCCAGCCCCTTTTCGTAGTCAATTTTCACGCCGCCCAGTATCAAATCCCGGCCTTCCACCAGCCGGTGTACGTCATAGCCATGCCCGATCCTCATTTGGTTTCCTCCAGCAGAAGCTCTGCGATCCTCAAATCCAGGGGAGTAGTGACTTTCAGATTCCGCTCGTCGCCCTCCACGATCTTCACGGAGAAACCGATTCGCTCTACCGCGGAGCAGTCGTCCGTGACGTTGGCATTGTCCGCTTTCGCCTTTGCCAACGCGCCCCGGAGCAGGTCAAAGTCGAATACCTGTGGGGTCTGCACGGCGTACAGCGACGCCCGGTCGGGGGTGGATTTCACGATTCTCCCCTCGACCACCTTGACGGTGTCCTTCACGGGAATTGCCGGGGCGGCGGCACCGTAGGTGTTGGCCGCCCGGACTACCCGGTCGATCAGCTGCCAGGAGGCCAGCGGTCTTGCCCCGTCGTGGACGGCGGCCAATTTGACCTTATCCGAAAGGGCGTTCAAGCCCAGATTTACCGACTCCTGGCGGGTCTTCCCCCCTGCGACTACGGCGGTGACCTTGTCCATGGTTTTGCAAAGCCCCGTAATGGGCAGAATCAGGTCATCCCGGGTGACGACGACGATCTCCGAGATGGCGTCGCAGTCCTGAAACGCCCGCACCGTCCGGACGATCATGGGTTCGCCGCCCAGCTGCGCCATGACCTTGTCAATCCCTCCCATCCGGGATGCCGTGCCTGCGGCCACGATCACCGCGCCGCAGTATTGTAACTTCAGCAGCTTCCGCGCCGGGCGGGTCACTTTGGTAATATCCACGCTTACAGCTCCTTTACGAGTTTTTTGAAGAACGCGCCCCGTACCATGAAGTTTTTGAACTGGTCAAAGGCGGCGCTGGCGGGACTCATCAGCACCACGTCTCCCGGCTTCGCCGCGGCAGCCGCCGCCCGGACAGCCGGTTCAAAGCTGCCGCAGTCCACGATTTCCAGCGTGTTCGGGTCGTATTCCGGGCAGCGTTCCACCGCGTCCCGAATCTTTTGGCCGGTGGCGCCGCCGAGGAACAGCTTCTTTACATGGGCGCAGATTTCCGGCCCAAGCACGTCGTAGGGGATGTGCTTGTCGTAGCCGCCGGCGATCAAAATCACCTTTTCCGGGAAGCTGCGCAGACCCGCAATGGTGCGGCTGGGGCTGGAAGCGATGGAATCGTTATAGAATCGCACGCCGTCCTTCACCCGCACCAACTCAATGCGATGCTCCACACCGCCGAAGGTTTTTGCGACATGGCGGACGGTTTCGTCGGACACCAATCCCTCCACTACGGCGATGGCGGCCATATAATTCTCAATGTTGTGGACGCCGGGAATGAGAATGTCCTTGACTGGAAGAACTTTTCTCCCGTCCCGGCAAATGACGCCGTCTTCGATGCAGACGTAGGCCATGCCCTTCCGGGAGAAGAACCGGGTGGTGCCGTTGCCCCGGAAGGCGGCGGTGATATCATTATCGGCGTTCAGCACCAGAAGGCCATCCTTATCCTGATAACGGAAAATGTTCTTCTTGGCATCCACGTACTCCTGCATGTCCTTGTGGATGTCCAGATGGTTGGGCGCAAGGTTGGTGACCACCGCCCGCTGGGGGCTGCGCTTCATGTCCATGAGCTGGAAGGAGCTAAGCTCCACTACGGCGAGGTCCGTTTCCTTCATCTGCCGGGTAAGGGGGAGCAGGGGCGTGCCGATGTTGCCCCCCAGCCAGACGGTTTTCCCCTCCGTCTTCAGCATTTCCGAAATCAAGGTGGTAGTCGTCGTCTTGCCGTCGGAGCCGGTGACGCCGATGATGGGGCAGGGGCAGACTTCGAAGAATGCTTCCATCTCGGAGGTCACCTCCGCGCCCCGGCTGCGCAGGGCTTCGATGGCGGGATTGTTGGGGTGCATTCCCGGGGTGCGGAACAGGATATCCGCCGCCACGCCATCTAAGTAATCATCGCCCACGTGGAGCTTGCAGCCCAAATTTTCCAGCTCCAGAACCTCGGCGTCCAGCTTTTCCCGGGGCGTCCGGTCGCAGCCCACCACGTCACAGCCGTATTCCAGCAGAAGCCGAACCAACGGCCGGTTGCTGACGCCCAGCCCCAGCACCGCGATTTTCTTATTTTTTAGACCCATAAAGTATGTATCAAAGGCAGAATTCATTGGAGATTCCTCTTTCCCGGAAATTTTACGGTGAGATGCCCGCCTGCGGATGCAGGCACGTTTTCCTTTAGTATATCCCTTCCCAAAAGAATTTGCAAGACATTTGACAATTCCCTTTTCATGGGGTACAATATGGGGGCGACCGGGTCGGACAGCCGCGGACGCGTGCCGAAAGGCAGCGGATGAGGAAAGTCCGGGCTCCATAGGGCAAGGATAACGGGTAACGCCCGCCGAGAGTGATCTCAGGACAAGTGCAACAGAGAGATACCGCGTCCCGCGTCCTCAGGATGCAGGCCGTAAGGGTGAAAAGGTGGGGTAAGAGCCCACCCGGCCTGTGGAAACACAGGTTTTACGATGTAAACTCTATCCGGAGCAACGCCGTGGAGGAACGCATGGTCTGCCCAACCGTTCCGAGGAGGCGGCTTGACCCCGGGAGCAATCCCGGGGCTAGATAGATGGCTGTCAAGACAGAACCCGGCTTATAGACCCGCGTCGCCAAATGTGCCTCAGCTGAAAACTCAGCTGAGGCACATTTTCGTTATTTTTCCGCTTTGTCCGCATCGGTATCCTTCTTCTTGGGAAGGGTGTCCCAGTTGGCGCGGCCGGTGCGCTTTGCCATTGCCAGAAGCTCCTGCGCCAGAGCGTCGGTGACCTGCCCCGGCGTCAGACGCCAGCGCCAGTTAAAGCCGACGGTGCCGGGCTGGTTTATCCGGGCTTCGTTGCCCAGCCCCAGATGGTCCTGGATGGGAATGATGCAGTCCTTCGCCACTGCGGTCATTGCGAGGTTGATGAGAACCTTGTACATTTGGTCGTCCGGGGTAAAGTAGTCGCTCAGGTAGTTGCGAACCTGCGTCTTTGCTTCGGCACTGAGACCCGCGTACCAGCCGGCCAGGGTCTCGTTGTCGTGGGTGCCGGTGTAGACCACGCAGTTGGAATTGTAATTATGCGGCCAATAGTCGTTCGCGCCGCCTACGTCCGCCGGATCGACGGCGAATTGCAGCACCTTCATATTGGGGTAGCCGCTGTCCCGCACCAGGGCGCGGACGCCGTCGGTCATAAGCCCCAGATCTTCCGCAACAACGCTGACGTTCCCCAAATGACGGCGGATGGAATGGAACAGCTCCATGCCGGGTCCCTTCTCCCAATGCCCGCCCCTAGCGGTCTTGGCGTCCGCAGGGATGGAGAAATATTCGTCAAAGCCCCGGAAATGGTCAATGCGCACCACGTCGTAGAGCTTGAAGCTGTACCACATGCGGCTGACCCACCAGGCAAAGTCCGTGGCGCGGTGGAAATTCCAGTTGTACAGGGGATTTCCCCAGGCCTGACCGTCCTCGGCAAAGGCATCCGGCGGGCAGCCCGCGATGGCGGTGGGGGCATTGTGTTCGTCCAGCTGGAACAGCTCGGGATGCGCCCAGACGTCCGCGCCGTCGGGGGACACGTAGATGGGGATGTCCCCCACGATCTGGATGTGCTTGGCGTTGGCGTAGGCCTTCAGGCGGCTCCACTGCTGGTTGAATTTGAACTGCATGTACTTCTGGAACTCTATGTCGAAGTACAGCTCCCGGTTGTAATGCTCCAGAGCAAAGCCCCAGTGCATCCGGATATCCTCCGGCCAGGCGCGGAAGGGCTGGTCGTGGAAGAAGGTTTTCAGCGCCATGAACAGAGCGTAGTCGTTCAGCCACCAGCCGTTGTCCCGGATGAAGTTCTGATAGTCCGCATCGGTGCTGATGCCGCTGCGCTCATAGGCCTTGCGCAGCAGGGCAAAGCGGTGCTCGTGGAGCTTGTCAAAGTCCACCTTGGCGGGGTTGTCGCCGAAGCTCACGCCGTCGCATTCCTCCCGGGTCAGCACGCCCTCCTCCACCAGCGCGTCCAGACTGATGAGATAAGGATTCCCAGCGAAGGCGGAATAGGCCTGGTAGGGGGAATCGTCGGAGAGGCCGTAGCTGGTAGCCCCCAGAGGCAGAATCTGCCAGTAGCGCTGACCGGCCTTTTGCAGCCAGTCCACGAAATCATAGGCCGCCTGGTCAAAACAGCCGATGCCGTATTTGGACGGCAAGCTGGTAACAGGCAGCAGTACACCTGCGTATCTTTTCATTTCCTTTGGCTCCTTGCTTCAATATGTCCCTGATACTAGTTTTCAATAAAACGGTTAAAAACCGTTTTATTCGGCTGCTGTTTCAGCAGCCAGCGGCGTAGCCGCAAAAAACGTAAGTCCATACATTTCTCGCCGCCACCGGCGGCCTGCGAAGGATTCGCAGGATAAAATGGTGTTAACCATTTTATCGAGAAATAGTATGAAAACCCGCCGACCCTTCGGAGGAAGCCCCGGAAAATCAACGTTTTCGCTGAAATTATAATCCCTGTCCTGTGGAAAATCAACAATTTTTTGCAGGAAATTTTCTTTTTTCAAAAGGCGGCGGGAAGCATTGCATTCATCCCCAGGATGTGCTACAATGGCTCCGCTTTCCCCCAAAAAGTTGGGGGCTGCTGTTTGCTTACATAGAAAGGTGAATTCCATGAAATCCAAAATCGCCCCCGGCACGTCGGAGCGGCTTCCCCGGCAAATTCTGCTTTTCAGCCTGCCGCTGATGGCCTCCAATGTGCTTCAGGTTCTGTTTAATATGGCGGATATCGCCGTCATCGGCCGGTTCGCCGGTTCCCTATCCATGGCGGCCGTCGGCTCCACCGCCACCGCCGTAACGCTGTTTACCGGCATTCTCATCGGTGTCGGCGGCGGCATCAACGCCCTCGTCGCCCGGTATTACGGCGCCAGGGATCAGCAGGAGCTGCAAAGAACCGTCCATTCCTCGGCCATTCTCTGCCTGATCTGCGGCATTTTGCTGCTGATTTTCGGCTTCTTCGGCTCCCGGCCGCTGCTGCGGCTGCTGAACACCAAGCCGGAGCTGCTGGACAAGGCCACGCTTTACATGCAGATCTACTTCTGCGGTATGCCCGCCCTTGCCCTGTATAACTTCGGAAACGCCGTGTACAGCGCCATCGGCAACACCAAAAAGCCGCTGTACTACCTTCTGTTTTCCGGCATCGTCAATGTTGTGCTGAATCTGGTGTTTGTCATTGTGTGCGATCTGGACGTGGCCGGTGTGGCCCTCGCCAGCATTATTTCCCAGTACCTCTCCGCCATTTTCCTCACGGCCGCGCTGTTCCGGAGCCGGGAAACCTACGGTCTTTCCCCAAAGTTATTACGCCTGCACCGGAAAAATTGCCGGGAAATTCTGACGCTGGGCATTCCCTCCGGTCTGCAAAACGCCATTTTCTACGTCGCCAATATGTTCATTCAGGCGGGCATCAACAGCTTTGACACCGTTATGGTGGCAGGCAATTCCGCCGCCGCCAATGCCGACGGCCTGGTTTACGACGTCATGGCAGCCTTCTACACCGCGTGCAGCAGCTTCATCGGCCTGAACTACGGCGCCGGACGGCGCAGGGAGATTCGGCACAGCTACCTGATCTGCCTGGGGTATTCCTTCGGCGCGGGCGCCATTCTGGGCTTCTCTCTGGTGGCCTTCGGCCCGACGTTTCTGACGCTGTTCACCACCGACGCCGCCGTCATCGAGGCGGGCATGAAGCGGCTGACCATTATGGGCTTTTCCTACTGCGTCTCCGCTTTTATGGACAACGCCATTGCCGCCTGCCGGGGGCTGGGAAAGAGCCTGTTTCCTATGATCATCGTGATTTCCGGCTCCTGTATTTTCCGTATCCTCTGGGTCATGACCGTGTTCGCCTGGTTTAAGACCATTGCGTCGCTGTATCTCGTCTATATTTTCTCCTGGACGATCACCGCCGCCTTTGAAAACTGGTACTTCTTCCGCTGCTATCGGAAGCTTTCAGTGTAGCGTAGGCTTATGATTCCTTCCCGGTATGGGCTTGGATGGCCTGGGCAATCCGTTCCTTTACCAGCGCCGCCAGCTCCGTGGTCTTCAGATTGCCGTATTCCTCCCAGCAAATGGGCTTGAGATAGTGAATCTGGACGGTAACGGGCTTGCTGCCCTTCTCATCCAGCACCTTGAAGCTGTCCACCAGCGCCACGGGGACGATGGGACATTTGCTCCTGGTGGCGCAGCGGAAGCTGCCGCTGTGGAATTGCCCCATCTGGTTGCCGTTCCGACTGCGGGTTCCCTCCGGGAAGATCAGATAATTTCGCCCCGCCTTTACCTCCCGGATGACGCTCTGAATCACCGTCAGGGACTGGCGCACGTCCTCCCTGTCCATGGGAAAGGACCTGGTGCAGATGGCCACCTGATGGAGAAAGGGAATATCGTACAGCTCCTTTTTCAGCACCGCGCCCACGGGGATGTCACAGGTCGCCGCCACGGCCAGGACATCGAACATGCCCTGATGGTTGGCGTAAAGCATGAACCCGCCCTCTTTGGGGATATTCTCCGTTCCCGATACCTGCAAATCGATGTTGCCGCCCCTTACCGCCCGTTTCAGGATGTACTGGATATGCCGGTACATTTCCTCCTCGGAATACTTTTCGGGGTGCTTTGCGTAACGGCACAGCTTCTGCCACGCGCCGGGGACAATCGGGAAATTTTTCAGTACCATGGTGACGATGCGATTCATTTTGCCTGACCTCTTTCTGTAAATGGCTATTGGGACATTCTATCACGGTTCCATTCAATATGCAAGACGGAAGCCGGGAACAGGGCAAAGCCCTGTTCCCGGCTCTTTTTTACTTCAGGATATTTTTAACCGACGAGACAAGCTCCGCCGCAGTCTCCCGCTTGACGGTGACGGTGGACACGCCGTCCAGCGTTACCAGGCAGGAGGTGGAATTGTAGGCGTAGAAGCTCAGGGTCACCTGGGAGAAGCTGTCCCGGTCTCTGAAAAAGCGGAAGGTGATTTCCGGCTCCCCCTCCGGGGTGATGCCGGTGGCGTAGCCGTTGGAGGCCATATCCGACAGACTGTTCAGGACGGAAGCAAACGCCACATTCTGCCCGTCCAGCTTCCAGACCGTTTCGACGGTGCCTTCGTCATCCGTCTTCTCTTCGGTGGTTCTCGTCAGCACATACTCTTCGCCGTCCACCGTGACGGCAACGCTCTGCACCGTGTCCCAGTCCATCAGAATCACGTCGTCAGGCTGCAAATCGGCGTAGGTGGTGTAGCGCAGGGTATCGCTGAGGGTGGCGTCCCGCTGATAGATCATTTTGGAGCCGCTCAGGCACACATAGCACTCGCCGCCCTCCGAGGCGCTGATCTCCAGCGTATAGGCCGCCTTGCCCCCGTCCAGAACCGTCGCCGTCACCGCCGGGGCGTCCAGACCGTACCGGGACAGATCGGATGCGTTGTAGTCCACGCACTCGCTCAGATTCAGGTTCGTCACCATGTCCAGAAGCGTCTGGGTCAGGTCGTTATCCAGCGCCTTGCCGTCCATAGACCAGACGTAATCGTCGGAATAGGCAAGGCCGCTATTCTCCTCGCGGGTAATTTCATAACCGCCGCCGGGAAGCGCCACCGTAAGGCCGGTGAGCTGGGCAACCTCGGGCAGGGTCTGGTGCTTCAGAATGTCATACAAGCCGTATTGGAAATGCTCGATGATGTCGCTGTCCACCAGATAGACGTTTCCGTCGCCGTTGGAAAAGTACCGCTGGCCGCCCACGGCGGTTTCCAGCCCGATGGAGAGGGTGTGGCTCCTGCCATCCTCCACCGTGATCACGCATACGGGGATTTCCAGACCGTATTGGTCAAGATTCTCCGGATTTTCAATGGTTTTGGTGGATTCCACATCCGTGAGGGCTTCCAGCATTTTGCCAAGATAGGTTTCGTCCAAGGGAAATGCCGCGTCCTGGTCACACACCCAGCCGTCTTCCCCGGCGGTGAAGGAGACCTTCTCGCTGTAGTCCCAGCCGAGGTTCGTCACGGTTTCCGGATTCAGGGAAAATACCGTCCGGGTCTCGTCCTCCTGACCGGCGGCATTTTTGCCGATGGCGCCGGCGATTGCGGTGGCGCCCACCAGCACCGCCAGAATGAGCAGCAGGAGCAGCAGCTTTTTTCCGTTTTTCATCTGCGCTTCCTCCTTATCCAGATAACGATTCCCAGCGTTATAACCGCCGCGGGAATCACACCCACCACCGCTATGGTGAGCGCCGATACCGTGGCGCTGTCCATGGTCAGCGTGTCGCTGCTCAGGGATTTTGCGTGGATGGACAGGCTGCTTTGCTCCGCCTGGCACAGATATCCCAGGGCGTTGAGGAAGAAGTCCTGGTTGCCGCCGGAGACCTGGGTGTTGGTCTGGTCGTCCACCAGCGCCGCGGAGGATACCCAGACGATGTCGCCGGTGATGCCGTCGTCCACGGTGTCGCTGATGGCGACCGCCAGGGCAAAGGGGCCTTTTACGTCCCCCTCCTCCTTTTCGTAGGTGGTCAGGTCGTACCCCGCCGCCTTGGCAAAGGCGGAAGCGGATGTGGTCAGCAGCTTGGTGACGGACAGGGTGTCCCGCAGATCCTCCGCCACCGTCAGTCCCTGAGCGATGGGCAGCAGCACCCGGTAGCCACCGTCGGTCAGGGGCGTTGTGATGGCGTGGGACGCAATGTCCGGCAGCAGGAAATAGGGCGTGCCCCAGACGTAATGGCTCTGGTCGCTTTCCACCACGATGCCGTCCACGGCGGTAACGCCGTAATCCGCCATCAGCGCTTCCAGATTGGTAAGCTCTCCGTTCTTCGGCGGGTCGGTGATGAGAAACAGGTTGCCGCCGTTGCCCAGATATTCCAGGAGCTTGCTCTGCTCGTCCAGGGAAATGTCGCTCTGGGGGGCATTGATGAGAATGCAGTCCGCGTCGGCGGGGACGGATTCCAGCGTCAGCAGGGACAGCTCCGCCGTCTCGATGTTCTGCTGCTTCACGGCCGAGGTAAAGCTGTCGCTCAGGCTGCTCTCCCCGTGGCCGGTGAGCAGGTACACCTTCGGGAGGTTCTCGCTCACCACGTAGTCGATAGCGCTGGTCAGCTCGCTTTCCCCGCAGAAGCTCCAGTTTTCCGTGCCGTAGTAGTAATAGCTGGTGTAGTCCATCACGAAAATGTCGTTATAGTCCACGTACCGGTACCGCTCCCCGGCCTCCACGATCAGGCTGTTTTCCGTGAAGCTGTCGGTATACTGCTGGGTGAAGGTGGGAAACACGTCCGGATCCTTCTTCACCACGCGGATTTTGTCGCTGAGGGACCGGTAGCGGCTCAGCAGGGATTCCAGGTAGCTTTCCTCCTGCCCGCTGCGGACGATCCAGTAAACCGTCACCTCGTCCGTCAGGCCGCCCACCAGCTTCTCCGTCTGCTCCGACAATGTGAACAGCTGATTGGCCGTGGTGTCGAATTTGGTCACACTGGCCGGGAGGGCGGCGGCGAACACGTTGACCATCACGGCAATGGCCAGCACAATGGCCGCCGCGGCCACGCTGTAGCCGCCGACCCGGAACGCCCGGGTGGAGAAGGAATCCGCCACCCGCTTCCAGCTGAAAGTTGGCTTTTTCATTCACTCCACCTCCGCTTTTCCAGGGACTGCACGCTTAAAAACAGGAAAAATCCCGTCACCGACAGGTAATACACAATGGCGGTCACGTCGAACACGCCGTTGACGATGGTATAAAACCGGGCAAACAGGCTCAGCTGGGAGATAATCTGAGGAAACAGCCCCTCAAACCGGCCGGAATCCCAGAGATACGCCCCGATCAGCCCCGCTTCCAGCACTGCCGCCAGAATCAGGGACACAAAGCCGTTTTTCGTCATCAGATACACAATGCCGCAGGCGATCAGCGCCGTCAATGCCAGCGCCGCCAGGGACGAATAGGCCGTGGCGGACGCAAACCCTGCCAGATCGGACAGAAAATAGTTCACCAGCATCACCACGAAGCACAGTCCCGCCGCCACGGCCTGACTTTCCGTCACGGAGGAAATATACATGCCGATGGCCAGCAGCGCCATCCCCAGGAAGAAGAATCCCACGATCGCGCCGTAGGCCGCGGGCAGATACACATTGCCGTAGGCGGACAGCACCACCGGGTACAGGCAGATTACCGCCATAGGCGCGGCGAACACCACCAGCATGGCGGCGAATTTGCCCAGCACCACCTGGGTCATGGTCAGGGGCAGAGAATACAGCAGCTGGTCGGTCTTCTGCCGCCGTTCCTCCGCCAGCACCCGCATGGTCAGAATCGGGACGATGATCAGGAACACGAAACTCATGCTCCCGAGCACATACTCAAAATGCACGGAGGCGGACTGCAAATTGTAGACCATGGTGTAAATGCCCGTGAACAGCAGCAAAAATGCGCCGAACACGTACCCCGTCACCCCCGTAAAATAGGACGAAAGCTCGTGCCGGAATACTGCTCTCATTTGGTTTCCTCCCCCTTCCCGGAATCGGTCAGCTCCATGAAAATGTCCTCAAGGCTCGCCTTCCCGGCGGTCATGCGCAGGATGGCCTTTCCCGCTTTGCTGAATGCGAAGAAGATGTCCCGGCAAATTTCATGTTCCGCCGGCGTGTCCAGCTCCAGCGTCACGTCGCAGGCGCCATCCTGCCGGGCGTTTGCCATCAAATTTACAATGTGGGAAACGCCGGAGAGAATGCCGGGGATTTCCCCCTCCGCCGCCTCCGCGGTCAGCTCCACGGTGCTTTTTCCCGCGAACAGCCGCTCCAGGTTCTCCGGGGTGTCGCAGGCCACCAACTTTCCCTTGGACAGAATCAGGATGGTGGTGCAGACCTGCTGCACCTCCGAGAGAATATGGCTGGAAAGAATGACGGTGCGCTCCTTGCCAAGCTGACGAATCAGCTCCCGTATCTCCGTGATCTGCCGGGGGTCAAGTCCCACGGTGGGTTCGTCCAGAATGATGACCTCCGGATCCCCCAGCACCGCCTGGGCGATGCCCACCCGCTGGCGGTAGCCCTTGGACAGGTTCTTCATCAGCCGGTCGGCAACGTCCAATGTTCCGGTGACGGTCATGACCCTGTCCAGCTCCGCTGAAATGTTCTTTTCCGGGATACCCTTTGCCCGCGCCACGAAGCGCAGATATTCCTTTGGCGTTCTGTCCAGATACAGCGGCGGCTGCTCGGGAAGATAGCCGATAAGGCGCTTGGCCTGGGCGGCGTCCTGGAAGATATCATAGCCGCCGATGACCACCTCGCCGGAGGTGGCGGCAAGACAGCCGGTCATAATGTTCATAGTCGTGGATTTTCCGGCGCCGTTCGGCCCAAGAAAGCCGTAGATCTGCCCCTTCTCCACGGTGAAGGACAGGTCGGACACGGCGGTATGACTGCCGTAGCGCTTGGTCAGATGCTTTACTTCGATCAACGCGGTTCCTCCTTCTGTTGCTGGGCGCTGCCCATACTCGCCTTCGATTATAGTACCGGAAGCTGAAAGGACTCTTAAAAAAATGTTACGCGTCTGTGAATAAACGCAGCCGGGACGGCAATGCCGTCCCGGCTAAAGCTTACGCTGCGGGTAGCTGGACAAAGAAGGTATTGACCCCGTCCGCGCTTTCTGCCCAGATTTTGCCGCCGTGCTTCCCGACGATGCTGTCTGCGATGGACAGACCCAGACCGTAGCTGTGGTTCATGCTCCGGGCTTTGTCCATGCGGTAAAACCGCTTGAAAATGTTCTTCAAATCCTCCTTGGATATGGCGTCCCCGGCGCTTGCCACGGAGAGCAGGCAATGACTTCCCTGCCGCCGGAGGATAACCTGCACCGTGGAATCGGGAGAAGCGTACTTGGCCGCGTTGTCCAGCAGAATGTCCGCCACCTGTTTCAGGTGCTGCTGGCTGCCCTTGACAAAGAGGTTTTCCTCCACATTGCTTTCCAGGGTCAGACCCTTTTCAAAATACACCGGCTCGAAGGGGAGCAGGGCGTCGCTTACCAGCTCGCTGAAATTCAGCCGGGAAAAGACCAGATTCTGTCCCCCGTTGTCCGCCCGCGCCAGCTCCAGCAGACTTTCCACCAGCCCCCGCATCTGGTGGGACATGGTCATAATGCTGTCCACGAATCGGCTGCGCGCCTGTTCGTCGTACTCCGGCTCCTGCAAAAGCTCCGCGTTGGTCAGAATCACCGTCAGGGGCGTTTTCAGCTCGTGGGAAGCGTCCGCCACGAATTGGCGCTGCTGGTTCCATGCCGTCTCCACCGGCTTCACCGCCCACCTTGCCAGCAGGAAGGACAGCCCCAGAAACACGGCAAAGCCCAGTACGCCGATGCCGATGCAGGTATTCGTCAGGCTGCGCATGGTGGCAAGCTCGCTGGACATGTCCACGAACACGATGGTCTGCCCGAAGGGCGTGGTGCGCTTCTGAAAGCGCAGGCTGTAGTCCTTCAGGATGCCGGTATCCTCGCCGGAATTCAGCGCCAGGGTGATGATCTGCTGAATGGCCGCCGTGTCCGTCAGGTCATAGTAGCCGCCAAAGCTGGCAGACAGCTCGCCCAGGGTGTTGACGCTAACATAGAAATAAGGAAGCTGTGCCTGTCTGGGAAATTCCCCGGGGCGGCCGGGGGAGGCGCGATCCGCCATAACGCTCTGCATCACCCGGATGCTCTGCTGCTCTAAATTATCATGGGTAAAGTGGAGCAGCATCCCGAGGATTGCCAGCAGCATGACGGTGACGACGGCCATATTGATGCAGATGAACTTGACTCTCAGCCGGCGAATCATTCTTCTGCCACCTCCAAACGGTATCCCAAGCGCCGGACGGCCTCAATGCGCACATTGGAATTGATGGCGCTGAGCTTCTTTCTCAGGAAGCCCACGTAGACCTCCACGTGGTTCTCCACGGCGTTGGAATCGTAGCCCCAGACCCGGGCGAGGATCATTTCCTTCGACAGTATCCGATCCTGCGCCTGAAGCAGAAACCGCATCACGTCGAACTCCCGGGCGGACAGCCGCACGCTTTTCCCGCCGCAGACCAGGGTGCAGGTGTCCAGGTCGAGAGAGGTATTGCCGAACACCAGCTCGTCCACCTGTTTGCCCTGACGGCGCAGAAGGGCGTTGATGCAGGCCAGCAGCTCCCGGGTGTCGAAGGGCTTGGTCAGATAATAGTCCGCGCCGGAATTCAGGCCGTATATCCGGTCTTCCACGGCGGATTTTGCCGTCAGCATGAGGATGGACGTGGTGCAGCGCTTGGCGCGCACCTCCCGGGCGACCTGGTAGCCGTCCATTTTGGGCATCATCACGTCCAGGATCAGCAGATCGTAAATCCCCAGCTCGGCATATTCCGCGCCGGTCTCCCCGTCGTAGGCCACCTCCACCTCGAAGCCCTTGCCCTCCAGAAGCGTTTTGATGGAATCGGCCAGCAGCTTTTCGTCTTCGATTACCAGAATTTTCATATTACATGCCTCCATAAATTCCGTTTTCATTATAATACCAAATATTCCTGAATTGGAACTGAAATCCTATTTGTTAACAGTTCTTTTACAACCTGCCGCCGAATTTTTCAGATTCTGTTCAGCATTCCGTGCTATTCTGTGGGCAATGAAACATGAAAGGAAGCAAACCATTATGGATGAACAATTCTACGATTCCAACAACTCTTACGAAAATCCTTCTCAGGAGATCCCCGTCTACACGCCCCCCACGCCGAAGAAGCGGGAGAAGAAAAACCGCATGGGTCTTCGCATCTGCGCGCTGGCGCTGGTGTTCGCCCTGCTGGGCGGCGCTCTGGGCGCGGGCGGCGTTATCTGGTATGAAAGCAGCCGCGGCCAGACCGGCACGGTAAGCAAGAACGAAACCGCCATGCTTCAGGGCATCCGGGAAAAGAGCGTCCTGAACACCGTCACCGTGGACTCCGGCAAGGAAATGACCGCCGCAGAGGTTTACGCCGCCAACGTCAATTCCACCGTCGGCATCACTACCTCCATCACCACCAACTACTGGGGCTTCCAGACCACCTCCGCAGCGGCAGGTTCCGGCTTCATCCTCACCGAGGACGGCTACATCCTGACCAACTATCATGTGGTGGAAAACTCCAACAGCATCACCGTAGCCATGTACAATGGCGACACCTATGACGCGACCCTCATCGGCTACGACGAAAGCAACGACGTGGCCGTCCTGAAGGTAGACGCTCAGGGGCTGTCCCCGGTGGTTCTGGGCGACTCCGACAACCTGAACGTGGGCGACAGCGTGGTGGCCATCGGCAACCCTCTGGGCGAGCTGACCTTCTCCCTCACCGCCGGTCTTGTCAGCGCCAAGGATCGGGAGGTCACCCTCTCCAATTCCCTGACCATGGATCTCATTCAGACGGACTGCGCCATCAACTCCGGCAACTCCGGCGGCGCGCTCTTTAATCTCTACGGTGAGGTCATCGGCATCACCAACGCCAAGTATTCCAGCTCCTCTTCCTCCTCCGCGTCCATCGACAACATCGGCTTCGCCATCCCCATCAACCATGTTCTGCCCATCGTGAAGAGCATCATTGAAAAGGGCTACATCTCCAAGCCCTATGTGGGCGTCAGCGTTTCCGACGTGAACCAGCAGACCCAGCTCTACGGCATCCCCGCCGGCGCGGCCGTCCAGGCCGTTTCCGATGATTCCCCCGCCGCCGAGGCCGGGCTTCAGGCGGGCGACGTCATCACCAGCGTCAACGGCACGGAGATCACCGGAAGCAGCGATCTGGTCAGTCTGGTAAGCGAGGCCGCCATCGGCGACACGCTGACCATGACCGTCTACCGTCAGGGCTCGACCATAGAACTCACCGTCACCGTAGGCGAGCAGGTTCAGTCGGCGCAGGCCAACGAGCAGACCCAGCAGACCGTCTCCGACAACCCGAGCGGCGGCCGGAACGGCTACCCCTTTGGAGGAAGACGGTAAAGCGGTTGCTTTCAAACGGCATACAAAAAGTCTCTGCCTGACGATGTCGGGCAGAGACTTTTCGTTCTGCGATTATTTCCAGTGCTTCAATGTGGGAACCAGCGCTTCCATATGGGCGCGAACCTGCTGCTCCGGCCAGCTTTCGCTTGCCATGTGCTTTGCGCAGAAATCGATCAGCTGTTCCTTGCTGGAATAGGTAAATTTTCCGCCCGCGTAGCACCACTTGCAGTATTCCTCGTTGAAAGAGCCGTCGGTTTCCCGGCTGAGGGTGGAATCCTCCAGCGGCATTCCGCAGCACTGGCAGATCAGCTGTCTGGGAGACCCCAGCAGCGTGTTGATGGAAACGTCGTAGAATTTTGACAGCAGCTTCAGCGTTTCCACGTTCGGCGTCGTTTCCCCGGTTTCCCAGCGGGACACCGCCTGCCGCGTGACAAAAACTATTTCCGCCAGCTCGTCCTGAGACAGTCCCTTTTTTGCTCTTAAGTTATACAAAACATCCTTTGTATCCATGAAAAGCACCTCCTTGGCATAACTGTACCACAGGATTCCCACGCTGGCAAGCAACCCGCTGTTACTGTCTACAGATTCGCAATGACTAGCAATGCCAGGAACGCAACTGCGGCAACCGTTCCAATGAGCGCCAGAACGTTCAGAACTTTGATAACCTTTCTGCCAAACAGCCGGTACAACACGGCAAACACACCGATTCCGACCACGCCGCCCAATGTGTTCCCGATCAGGTCGGTGATATCGCTCCCGCCGATTGCGAGAACATACTGCATGACCTCGTAAAAAAGGCTTACGCAGAAAATCGGCAAAACCTTTTTCCAGAATCCCCCATCGGGCTTCAGCATGGAAACATAAATGCCGAAGGGCACAAAGGCGGCGACATTCAGCAGAATTTCGGACACGTCTACCCTGTCATTTACGATTCCAGAACCCGCAAAGGGGATAAGATTGACGCTTCTGTAGTTCATGTCCCGCAGGTTGGAAAAATCCATCTGAAGCTTGAACAGTATGATCCATGTCAGCGCCAGCAGATACACCATCAGCAAGACTTTCGTCAGTTTTCTATTTTGTTTCATGGTTGCTCCTATTCTTTTTCAGCAAAAATACCGATTGCACGTCCGGGTTGGATTCACGCAGTCTGCTACCCATTTGTCTGCTCCAGATAGATCAGCAGCACCGCGATGTCTGCCGGGCTGACGCCGGAAATTCTGCCCGCCTGACCGATGGACACCGGGTGTATGGCGGCGAGCTTTTCCCGCGCCTCCAGCCGCAGGCCGGGGATGTCGGCGTAATCCAGATTCTCCGGGAGAAGGCGGGCCTCTTCCTTCCTGAATTCCTCCACCTGCTTTTCCTGCCGGGTCAGATAGCCCGCGTACTTGATCTGAATCTCCACCTCGTCGGTGACGGCGGCGCTCAGCTCCGGCCGCTCCGGGTCGAAGGGAGCGATGTCGGCGTAGCTCACCTGAGGGCGGCGCAGAAGGTCGGCCAGACGGGCGGAATTGGCCACGGGGGCAGTCCCCTTCCCCTCCAGCATGGCGTTGAGCCGCTCCGACGCGGGAACGCCGCTGCTCTCCAAGCGCTGCACCTCCCGGCGCACTTGGGCGTACTTTTCCTCCACCGCCTGTACCCGCTCCGGAGGAATCAGGCCGATCTGGCCGCCGATGCGGGTCAGGCGCTGGTCGGCGTTGTCCTGACGGTGCAGCAGCCGGTATTCCGACCGGCTGGTCATAATGCGGTAGGGTTCCTCCGTCCCCTTGGTCACCAGATCGTCGATGAGGGTGCCGATGTAGCTGGTGTCCCGGGTGAGAATCAGGGGGAGCCTGCCCTGAATTTTCAATGCGGCGTTGATGCCAGCCACCAACCCCTGGGCGGCGGCTTCCTCATAGCCGGAGGTGCCGTTGAACTGCCCTGCGCCGTACAGACCGGAAACCAGCTTGGTCTCCAGCGTGGGCTTTAACTGGGTGGGATCGACGCACTCGTATTCGATGGCATAGGCGGGGCGCATCATTTCCGCGTGCTCCAGCCCCGCCACGGTGCGCAGCATGGCAAGCTGCACATCCTCGGGCAGGCTGGAGGAAAAGCCCTGAATGTACATTTCCTCGGTGTCCAGCCCGCAGGGTTCGATGAACAGCTGGTGCCGGGGCTTGTCGGCAAAGCGGACGATTTTCGTCTCGATGCTGGGGCAGTACCGGGGGCCGACACCGGAGATGGTGCCGTCGTACATGGGGCTGCGGTACAGATTCTCCCGGATAATCCGGTGGGTCTCCTCGTTGGTATAGGTCAGGTAGCACACGGCGGAATTGTTGACCTTGTGGGTGGTGCGGAAAGAAAACGGCTCCGCCGTCTCGTCCCCCGGCTGCACCTCCATTTTGGAAAAATCGATGCTCCGGCGGTTGACCCGGGGAGGTGTCCCGGTTTTGAAGCGGCGAAGGTGCAGCCCGAGAGCGCGTAAATTATCCGCCAGTCCCACGCTGGGGTGCATCCCGTCGGGGCCGGAGGGAATGACGCTCTGGCCGGTGATGACGGTGCTGTCCAAGTACGTTCCCGTGGCGATGACCACGGCCTTCGCGCCGTACTGCGCCCCCAGCTGGGTGCGCACGCCGGTGACGGCGCCCTCTGCGGTCAGAATTTCCACGATCTGCGCCTGCTTCAGCTCCAGATTTTCCTGCAATTCCAGTGTGTGCTTCATATATTGCCGGTATTTTACCCGGTCGGCCTGAGCCCGGAGGGAATGGACGGCGGGGCCTTTGCCCCGATTCAGCATCCGGTACTGGATACAGGCATGGTCAGCCGCCGCGCCCATCTCACCCCCCAGCGCGTCCAGCTCCCGCACCAGGTGTCCCTTTCCGGTGCCGCCGATGGCGGGGTTGCAGGGCATATTTCCCACGGCATCTAAGTTGATGGTAAAGAGAATGGTGTGGTTGCCCAGCCGGGCGGCGGCAAGGGCGGCTTCGATTCCCGCGTGTCCCGCCCCGATCACGGCAACGTCACAGCTGCCCGCGTAATAGCTCATAATGGTTCCTCCTGTAAAAAGGGGATTAGGGAACCTCTGAATAAATCGTCTGCGACTGTGAGCGGATCTTTTCCGCCCACTCTTCGGTATCGAAAACGGGAAATACAC
>ERZ827423.719-NODE-719-length-38718-cov-4.229289_pt1 | contig 38718 bp, 47 predicted proteins | sample MGYA00519775_ERZ827423 | MGnify/ENA primary metagenome ERZ827423 (study PRJEB31778, sample SAMEA3449296) | human gut metagenome | biome: human gut; feature: human-associated habitat; material: faeces | place: United Kingdom | collected 2010/2012 ... | reverse complement strand
ATGGAGTTAAAAAGATAGAAATGCATTTCTTGCCTGATGTGTATGTTCCATGTGAAGTATGTAAAGGAACAAGATATAATAGAGAAACTCTAGAAATAAAATTTAAAAATAAAAATATAGCAGATGTGCTTAATATGACAGTTGAAGAAGCACTTACATTTTTTGAAAATGTTCCAAAGGTAAAAAATAAACTTAATATGCTTATGGAAGTTGGTTTAGGATATGTTAAGTTAGGACAAAGTGCACCTACTTTAAGTGGTGGTGAAGCAAGTAGAGTAAAACTTGCAAAAGAATTGCAAAAGAAACCTACTGGTAAGAGTGTATATATATTAGATGAACCAACTACAGGCCTTCATACAGATGATGTAAAAAAACTTATATCAATACTACAAAGAATAGTAGATAATGGGGATACTGTAATAGTTATTGAGCATAATCTTAATATGATTAAAGTAGCAGATTATATAATAGATTTAGGACCAGAAGGTGGAGAATTTGGTGGAGAAATAATTGCTAAAGGAACACCAGAAGAAATAGCCAAAAATGAAAGCTCATATACAGGAATGTATTTAAAGAAAGAATTGGGAAAATAATAAATTCTATTTAACTGTCTACTTTTTGTTGACTAGTTCAATTTAAAAAACATCTAATGAACATTAGATGTTTTTTAGTATTATTTTGAAGTATATAATTTTAATTGAGTGAGGTTCACAAACTTATACTTTTCTTGTATAATATTTTTTGGGTGAAAAATATGAAGTATTTAATTCAGACGATAGGGATAGTAGCATTTATATTATTTGTATATAGTCTTCAGAAAAAAGATAAAAAAGAAATACTTTTTTATCAGCTACTTGCAAATATATTATATGCAATTCAATATATATCTTTAGGTGCTTATATTGCTGGTATATTAAATGTTGTTACTGTAACAAGATGCTTTATATATTATAAATATGAAAAAGATAAAAAAGAAATACCGTTATTTATATTAATTACATATATATTAATTATAATTTTAGTATCAATATTTACGGTTGATAGTTATATATCAATTCTTCCATCAATTATAAATATTATATATATTGTATCAACATGGCAAAAGAATACTAAGGTGCTTAGATTGTCATTTATGGTTGCAGCTATACTATGGATATATTATAACCTTACAGTAGGTGCATATACTGCTATAATAGGAAATATATTTGAAATAATTTCTGTATCATACGCATGTATTAAATTAAATAGAAAAAATAATATAAAAACAAGTTAAAAATATGTTAAAATGTATATAAGTATAATTATAGAGGTGAGTACTAATGAAATTAGTAATATTTGATAAAGATGGTAAGCCTAAATTAAATGCAGTATTAGATTGGTTAATATATATAGTAGGATATGCATTAATATTATTATGTGTATCATCACTATTTAAAACAGTTACAGTTGATACAAGTTATTATGGGATATATGGACTTCTAGCAGCAGTTATAATTTATATTTTAAATAAAACAATAAAGCCAATATTATTTAAACTTACAATTCCAATAACAGGTGTAAGTATGGGACTATTTTATCCTTGTTTAAATATTTTAATATTAAAAATAACTGATTTAATACTTGGGTCACATTTTAAAACAACGGGAATAATTTCATTGTTTTTTACAGCAATATTAATATCGGTAATGAATATTTTGCTTGAAGAATTAATTATAAAACCAATAATTAAAAGAGGTGATAAAAATGAATAGTATAGCAATTAGTATAGGAAATTTTGATATAACTTATTACTCAATATTTATACTTATAGGAGTAGTAATTGCATCAATATTATTTTTTACTGAATGTAAAAAGTATGAAATTAATTTAGATTTTGCTACAAATTTAATATTTTGGACTGTAATATTTGGAATAATAGGTGCAAGATTATATTTTGTATTATTTAATCTTGATTACTATTTAGCAAATCCAATAGAGATTATTCAGGTATGGAAAGGTGGACTTGCAATACATGGAGGGATAATATTTGGCTGTCTATTTGTAATTTTCTATACAAAGAAATATAAAATACGTGTACTTAAAGTAACAGACATGATAGTAGTTGGTCTTATTATTGCACAAGCTATCGGTAGATGGGGAAATTTCTTTAATCAAGAAGCACATGGCCCAGAAGTTGCAAGAAGTGTACTTGAAGGATTTAAAATAATTCCTAAATTTGTAATAGATGGTATGAATATAGCAGGTACTTATTATCATCCAACATTTTATTATGAATCATTATGGTGCCTACTTGGATTTATAATTTTAATTTTGGTAAGAAAATTTTATGAATATTTAAAAGCTGGTCAATTAACAGGAATATATTTAATTTGGTATGGAATAGGTAGATTCTTTATTGAAGCATTAAGAACAGATAGTTTAATGTTTAAAACTATTAAAGCAGCACAAATAGTATCAATTATAATGATTATAATTGGATTAATATTATTTATAAAAGGGTTTAAAGGCTCAAAATTTGAAGATAGGTATGATGATTATGAACTTGAAGACATTAAATTTTAATACAGTTGTAATTGGATGTGGTGTAGCAGGCATGACTGCATGCATTTATTTAAAAAGAGCAGGACTTGACATATGTGTAATAGAAAGAACAGCACCAGGTGGACAACTTAATATGATAAATGAAATAAATAATTATCCAGGATATAAAAGTATAGATGGACCTACTTTAGCATTTAACATATTTGATCAAATAAGAGAGTTAGAAATACCATATGAATATGGTATAGTAAAAGAAATTATAAATGAAGATGGATATAAAATAGTTAAAACGGATAAAAAAGAAATAACTTGCAAAAATGTAATAATTGCAACTGGAAGAAGACCAAGAGAACTAGGTATTTCAAATGAAAAAAAATTGCTTGGCCATGGAGTAAGTTACTGTGCAATATGTGATGGAACTTTATATAAGAATAAAGAAGTATGTGTCGTAGGTGGAGGAAATAGTGCTTTTGAAGCAGCATTATATTTATCAGATATATGTAAAAAAGTAACACTTGTCCACAGGACGAATGAATTTAGAGCAGAAAAAATGAATCAAGATAAAGTATTTAACAAAGAAAACATAGAAGTTATTACAAACTCTAAAATAAAAGAAATAAAAGAAAGAAATGATGTATTAGAAGGGATAGTTTTAGATAATGGAAATACTATAGAAGTAAGTGCTTTATTTGTATATGTTGGTAATGTTCCAGGATCTATAAAATGCGAAAACTTATCCACAGAAGAAAACTATATAATAGTAGATAATAATATGAAAACAAATGTAGATGGTATATATGCATGTGGAGATGCAATTAAAAAAAGTGTATACCAAATATCAACGGCAACTGCAGAAGGAACGATTGCAGCAATGTCTATAATAAATAGCAAATAAATGCTATTTATTTTATTTGATTAATTTATATAAATTTGATACTATTAAAAGGGTGATTTTATGTCATTTTCAATGAATGTAAAAAACGAAATATTGTCATTACAAAGTGAGAAAACTGAAAAAATATCACTTCTTTCATCATATGTAAGGAATAATGCAGTTATAACTACAGATTCAATATTAATAAATACTGAAAATATAGAAATTTCTAAATATATATATAATCTTTTTAAAGAATTATATAATATTGCACCATTAATAACAGTAAGAAGAAACTTTAATTTTAAGAAAAATACATCTTATATGCTTAAAATATCTAAGGAAAAGGATGTAATATTAAAAGATTTATCTATTATTAATGAAGATGGATATTTTATAAATATACCAAGGAATTATATATATGAAGATGAAGAAGATAAAAAAGCATATTTGAGAGGAGTGTTTTTATCAACTGGTTCTATTAATGATCCAAAAACGGCAAGATATCACTTAGAATTTTTAATAGATGATTATGAATATGCAGTTTTTATATGTGATCTTCTAGATTATTACCACTTAAATAGTAAAATAATAGAAAGAAATAATGGCTTTATGATTTATATAAAAGAATCAGAGAAAATAAGTGATTTTTTAAAGATTTTAAAAGCATATAATGCAGTTCTTTATTATGAAGATATAAAAGCATATAGGGAACAAAAAAATCTAGTTAATAGATTAAATAATTGTGAACAAGCAAATGTAGAGAAAACTATTAATTCGGCAAATTCTCACATTAGTGATATAGAAACTATAGAAAATACTATTGGTCTTGATGCACTTGATGAAAAATTAAGAACAACTGCAATATATAGAAAAAGATATAAAGAAGTATCTTTAAGTGAACTTAGTAAAATAATAAGTTTAGAAACAAATACAAAAGTAACAAAATCAGGACTTAATCACAGGATTAGAAAAATAAAAGAAATTGCATCTTCTTTAAAATAATAAACAGTATAAACAAATAATATTAAAATAAAATTATATTTGAGTATAAAACACTTTAAAAAAGTGTTTTTTTTTGATACAATATATTTTGTATTAAAGGGCGTGAAGTATATGAGCAAAATAATTTCTTTAGTTAATCAGAAGGGTGGAGTTGGGAAAACAACTACTAGTATAAATTTAGCAGCAGCATTAGGATACTATGGTAAGAGAACTTTATTAATAGATTTAGATCCACAGGGTAATGCATCAACAGGGATAGGTATAGATAAAGGCGACGCTAAATGTTCTATATATGATGTTTTGGTTGACAGAGTTGAAATAGACGAAGCAATAATTAAGACTAAATTTAAAAATTTAAGTGTAATTCCTTCTACTATCAACCTTGCAGGTGTTGATATAGAATTAATAGAAAGAAGTAATAGGGAACCAGATTTTATTAAAACATCTCAATTAAAAAAGCATTTATCTTTAGTAAAGGATAATTATGATTATATAATTATTGATTGTCCACCATCTCTTGGACTTCTTACAACTAATGCACTTACAGCATCTGATTCTGTAATAATACCGGTTCAATGTGAATTTTTTGCACTTGAAGGAATTATGCAGTTGTTAAATACAATTATGTTAGTACAAAAGAACCTAAATCCTAATTTGGATATAGAAGGAGTACTTCTTACTATGCTTGATTTAAGAACTAAATTAGGTATAGAAGTTGTTACAGAAATAAGAAGTTACTTTAAGGAAAGAGTTTACGATACAATCATTCCAAGATTAGTAAAATTGTCAGAGGCACCATCACATGGTAAACCAATACATATATATGAACCAGATAGTAAAGGAACTCTTGCCTATTTGAATCTTGCTAAAGAGGTGATTGAAAGAAATGGATAATAAGAGAAAGGCTTTAGGACGTGGTTTGGAAGATTTGTTTAATTCCGAGAGTTTAGAATTAAACAAGATTGAAGATAGGATAATGGAGGGTGCTACTAAGGATGAGATTGTTGAGATTAATCTTGATGAACTTAGAAGTAATCCATATCAGCCAAGAAAGATATTTGATGAAGAATCATTACAAGAATTAAGTGATTCTATAAGGGAGTATGGGGTTTTTCAACCTATAATTGTTAAAAAGAGTATTAAAGGTTACGATATAATTGCAGGTGAAAGAAGAGTTAAAGCAAGTAAGTTAGCAGGCCTTAAAACTATTCCTGCAATAGTAAGGGATTTTTCTGATGAACAAATGATGCAAATAGCATTACTTGAGAACTTGCAAAGAGAGAATCTAACTGCTATTGAAGAAGCTAACGCATATAATGAAATAATTAATGCACTTCAAATAACACAAGAAGATTTTGCAAGAAGAATTGGAAAAAGTAGAAGTCACGTAACTAATATGCTTGGGTTATTAAAATTACCAAAGGAAACTCAAGATTTAATTCTTACTAATAAACTAAGTATGGGGCATGCTAGAGTATTAAGTAAACTTGAAGATGTAAATGAAATTGAAAAATTATCTTATGAAATAATTGATAATAATTTAAGTGTTAGAGAACTTGAAAATAAAGTTAATTCTTCATATAAAAGGAACGTAGAATTTAAAAAAAGAGATAGCAAAAAAAGTGGAGAATATAAGTATGTTGAACAAGCACTTGAAGAAAAACTTGGAACAAAGGTAAAAATATTAAATAATAAAATAGTTATTAATTATGCTTCTAGTAATGATTTAAATAGAATTATAGAAATATTAAATGTAAATATTGAGGATTAATATGAAAGAATATAAACTAGGATCAATAGTAATTATGAAAAAAAATCATCCTTGTGGTGAAAATAAATGGCAAATAACAAGAGTTGGCGTTGATATAAAAATTAAATGTATGAAATGCAACCATGAAGTTATGTTAAGCCGTTTAGATTTTGAAAAAAAACTAAAGAAAGTAGTTGAACTATAATGGAAAATAGAAAAGAAAAAAAGAGTTGGTTGAATAATGCGATTATGTTTATGTTTGCACTTATATTACTTGTTGTATTATTAAGTGTTATAGGTTCTGTTTTAAATTGGCAAGGAACTTATTCTGAATTAAATACAGTAACTGGTAATACAGAAACTACTCTTGTAGAAGTTGTATCATTATTTTCAAGGGAAGGGGCAAGATACTTAGTAGGTAATGTTTTAACTACGTTTATGACATTTACTCCTCTTGTAATGTTTTTGTTTACAACAATAGGAATAAGATTTGCAGAAAAAGTTGGATTATTTCAAGCAATATTTGGAAATAAGAAAAGAAAGATAAAAAAATCAGTTTTAACTTTTATAATTGTACTTCTTTCAATTATATCAACTATTGTGGGAGATATTGGATTTGTTTCAGTAATACCTCTTGCAGCAATAATATTTTTAGCTAATAATAGAAACCCAATAATTGGTATAATTGCATCATTCGTCGGAATGACTGCAGGATATGGCGTTAATTTATTTATAACGCAGATGGATTATAATTTACTTGAAACTTCAAATTTATCAAGTCATTTAATTGATAAATCATACAATGTATTAATAAATGGCAATTTAATATTTGGCATAGTATCAACTATTCTACTTTCAATATTAATAACATTTATTACAGAGAAATTTACAACTAAGAAGGCAAAAAAATATAGAATAGATGAAATTTTAGAAGAAGAACCTTTATCAAAAGATTCAAAGAAAGGTTTAAAATATGCAGGAATATTTGCATTTATATCATTGCTTTTCTTTATATATATGTTAATACCATTTGGTACTCCTTTAGCTGGATTATTATTAGATTATAGTGAAAAGACATTCTACGGAAGAGTATTTAGTGGAAATTCTTATGTAATACAGGGTTTAGCATTTATGATATGCACTACATTAATAGTATGTGGTTGGATATATGGAACAATAGCAAAAACACTAAAAACTAAAAATGATTTTTCAAATTATTTATATAGTTCATTAAATAACATAGGAAGCATACTAGTATTATTCTTCTTTGCGTCACAAGTAATTGCTTTATTTAGAAAAACAAATTTAGGAATAATATTTACAATTAAGGTTGTAGATTTACTAAAGAATCTTAATTTTTCTTCAGTAGCATTAGTATTAGGATTCTTTATATTAGTTGCAATAGTTAATATATTTCAGACATCTGCAACAATTAAATGGTCAATTTTAGCACCTACAATAATTCCTTTATTTATGAAATCTAATATGAGTCCAGAATTTACACAAGCAATATTTAGGGCAGGAGATTCAATTACAAATACAATAACACCATTATTTCCATATTTTGTAGTACTTATAGGTATGCTACAAATATATAATAAACAAGAAGAAACAATTGGTATAGGTTATACATATAAATTATTATTACCATACACTATAGGAATATTTGCATTTTGGATAGTATTATTATTGTGTTGGTATATAATTAATTTACCAATTGGTATAGGAGTTTATCCTATTTTATAGGAGGCATTATGAGTTTAACAGCAGGCATAGTAGGTTTACCAAATGTTGGTAAATCAACACTATTTAACGCAATAACAAAAAAAGATATTTTAATTGCAAATTATCCATTTGCAACAATAGATCCTAATGTTGGAATAGTAACAGTCCCCGATTCTAGGTTAGATGTACTTACAGAAATGTATAATCCAAAAAGGACTATACCAACAACATTTGAATTTACAGATATTGCTGGTTTAGTAAAAGGGGCATCTAAGGGAGAGGGTCTTGGAAATAAGTTTTTATCACATATAAGAGAAGTGGATGCAATATGTGAAGTGGTAAGATGTTTTGATAATGAAAATATAATTCACGTAGAAGGTGCAACAGATCCAGTGCGTGATATTGAAATAATTAATATAGAACTTACTTTAGCAGATCTTGAGGTTGTTCAAAATAGAATATCAAAAATAGAAAAGAAAGCACAAACAACAAAAGACAAAGATGCAGTTAGTGAACTTGCAGTATTAAATATAATCAATGATGCACTTACTAATGATATTCCTGTAAGAAGATTAAAATTTACTGAAGAAGAAAAAAAACTAATAAGATCATTTAATTTACTTACTAGTAAACCAATTATATATATTGCAAATATAGATGAAAAAGATATTGGAAAAAATAATGAATATACAAATCAAGTTCGTGAATATGCGCTTAAAGATAATGCAGATGTTATTGAAATGTGTGCAAAAATAGAAAGTGAAATATCAGAATTAGATGATGAAGATAAGGGATTATTTTTAGAAGAATTGGGTATAAAAGAAAGTGGACTTGATAGCTTAGTAAAAGGAGCATATAGTTTACTTGGCTTAAAAACATTCTTTACAGCAGGTAGTGATGAGGTTAAGGCATGGACATTTACTGATGGTATGAAGGCACCAGAATGTGCTGGAATAATTCATACAGACTTTCAAAAAGGATTTATTAAAGCTGAAGTAATGAGCTATGATGACTTAGTTAGTTGTGGTAGTGAATTAAAAGTAAAAGAAAGTGGCAAATTAAGATTGGAAGGTAAAGAATACGAAATGCAAGATGGAGATATCTGCTATTTCAGATTTAATGTATAAAAGGAGACAATATGAAAAAAAGTGGAATTATAACACCAATAATTTTATTGGTACTAGGATTAGTATTATTAATAGTACCAGGTAGTGTAATTAATATAGTTATAAGAGTATTTGGAGCAATTATCATGATTTCTGGTGCTGTATCAGTATACCAAATGATAAAAGAAAGCAATGCTAACTATGAGTTAGTATATGGCGTGTTAATGTGTATATTAGGATTAGTATTTGTTAGTAGTCCAAGTGTAATTGCAAGTATAATTCCAACAATACTTGGAATATGGTTTATAATAGAAGCATCTACAAAACTACAATATGTGCTTGCATTAAGAAGTATGAATGCGCCATTATGGATAAGACCATTAATAGTAAATATTTTAATGCTTATACTAGGATTGGTACTTATATTTAATCCATTTAAAGGAGCAGAAACAATTCTTAGAATAGTAGCAATATTTATAGTTATATATGCAGTATTAGATATTGTAGAATATTACATGACAAAACCAAAAAAAGTAAAGGTTATTAAATAATCTTTATTTTTTATTTTGCTTTATATTTTTCTTTAAAATAAATCTTACTAGAATCTAATACCAATTCATTATGTAATGATTTATAATTTGATTTTTCTAACATAATCATTTGCTTTGCAGTAATTAATCTAGTAGAACAGTTATAAGAATTAATAACATTATTTTTTGATTTATATATAGTAAAATCGTTTTCGTGAGATAAATCTTCAACTAAAGTGGCACCATCTTTAACACAACCTCCAATTATTGCATCATAACTAATATCAAGAATAGTACCATCAACAGAATTACAAAATGGCACGATGTCATCAGGCTTACCAATAGTAGCAAAAGTAATATAACTTCTATTTGGAGGCGTTACATTTTTGTTCCATGTAACAACTATATACTCACCACTATTTAAATCATGATCCCATGTTCTTTTAACATAATTAGATAATAATCTTTCCATTTCATTATAAGAAACGCTATCAACTAAACATGAAATATTATTAATATTTTTAATCTCATCATCATTAAATAACTCTTTATAATGACTTAATAGGTAATGAATTACTTCATTTACTTGTTTTTTTCTAATTTCATACACATTCATTAATCTCACCATAAACATTATAGCATGTATAATAAGTATTTTAAATTAATAATATATAATTATTGTAGAATGATTTTATCCTGTGGATAACTTTATATTGAATGATATATGCATTTAATATTTGTTATTTTTTATCATTTTTTGCCAAAGTCATGGATTGCTTATTTTTGTTTTTTGTAAAATAAGGTTTTAAAAAACAAATTTGAAATAAATAAAAAGGTAAATTTTAAATTTGAATGAACTATAAAATAAAATTAGATATAAAAAAGTGAGATTATAAGGCACTTATTTACAATAAATCCTCACTTTTTTCATATATTTTCTTGTATTAATATAATATTTATTGTATAATACGTGCGAGTAATTAAATTACTCCTTGCTTTTTTTGAAAGTAAAAAGCCGATTAGACCGAAAGGAGGATTAGTATGAAATACGAAATAATGTTTATCGTAAGAGCTAATTTAGAAGAAGGAGAATTAGCAGGAATAGTTAAGAATTTTGAAGAAATTTTAACTAAGAATGGTGCTAAGATAGAATCTTCTAAAGAAATGGGACAAAGAGAATTAGCATATGAAATAAACAAACATAAGAGTGGTTATTACTACTTATATGAAATAAGTTCAAAAGATGATAAAGCTGAAAAAGAATTTAATCGTCTTGCAAATCTAAGTGAAGATATAATTCGTCATATGATAATTAAATTATAAGAAAGAGGTAATTTATGAATAAAGTAGTATTGATTGGACGCTTAACAAAAGATCCTGAACTTAGATATACTTCTAGTAATATTCCTACTGTAACTTTTTCACTTGCAGTAAATAGACCATTTCAAAATCAAAATGGTGTAAGAGAAGCTGATTTTATAAACATAGTTATGTGGAGAAAACAAGCCGAAACTGCTAAGAAATATCTTTCAAAGGGAAGTTTAATTGCAGTTGATGGAAGAATACAAACTAGAAATTATGATGGAACAGATGGTAAAAAAGTATATGTAACAGAAGTTGTTGCTGATAATTTTGAATTTCTTGAATCAAAAGGTCAAAGAGCAAATATGACATCTGATGAAAATATGGATAGCTTTGTACAAAATATGCCAACAACAGATGTTAAAGATGAACCATATATAGATTTTGGAGATACAATCGAATTAAGCGATGATGATATCGCATTTTAAAAAGGAGGATAAATAATGGCAGAATTTTATAGAAAAAAGAAAAAAGTATGTCAATTATGTGCCGGTAGAGAATTAAACTATAAAGACGTAGAAAATATTAGAAAATACGTTGATAGAGAAAAATATAAAATATTACCAAGAAGAGTAACTGGAACTTGTGCTAAACATCAAAGAGTTGTTGCAGAAGAAGTTAAGAAGGCTCGTTTTATGGCACTTATACCATATGTAGGTTAATACCTGCATATTTTTTTATTTTCTTTCAATTTATCTTATTTTTTCTATGTATTTATAGTATAATAGAAATACTGAAAGGAGTATGTAATGATAAACTCAAATAAAATTAAACAATTAATTGAAAATTCATCAAATGTAGTTATTGTATCGCATAAAAATATAGATTTAGATGCCCTAGGAACAGATCTCGGATTATATTTTATATGCAAATCTTTTGGTAAAGATGCTTATATAATAGTTGAAGATGAAACTTTTTCACCTGAAATAAGAAGAGCATTAAGTACTATAGAAAAAAAAGATAACATAACTATTAAAAAGTATAGCGATATAAAAAGATTTATTAATGATAAGACACTATTAATAATTGCTGATACTAATAAAAAAAGTAGGTTACAGAATATAGAATTACTTGAAATAAAAGATAAAGTATTAATTGATCACCATATAAAATCTGATGATGAAATACAAGATTTAATATATGAATATATAGATACAAATGAATCAAGTGCAGCAGAAATAGCGATGGATTTAATTAATGAATTTAATACTTATATACCAAGTGAGATAGCAACTATAATGTTATCTGGTATATATATAGATACAAATGGATTTATATTAAAAACAAATGAAAATACTCATTCATGTGCGGCAACACTTTATAGTTTTGGTGCAGACAATAAAGAAGCTAGCAGATTATTAAAACAAAATTTTAATGAATATAAAAGAAGACAAGCACTTATTATGAAAACAGAATTTTATAATGAAGTTGCTATAACAATAAGTGATGAACTTATTTATAATACAACCGAACTTGCTAAAGCATGTGATGTACTTTTAACATTTAACCATGTAGAAGCTGCATATGTAATTGCAAAAATAGATGAAAATACTATTGGCATAAGTGCAAGATCACTTGGCAATATTGATGTTGAAGAATTAATGACACATTTTGGTGGAGGTGGCCATAAAACTGATGCTGGTGCACAAGTAAAAGAATCTGATGTATTTAAAATAAAAGAAAATTTATTAAATTATATAGGGGGATAGTATGAAAGTAATATTTTTAAAAGATGTAAAAGGTCAAGGAAAGAAAGATGAAATTAAAGAAGTAAAAGATGGATATGCAATGAACTATCTAATTAAAAATGGTTATGCAGTAAAATATACTTCTAGAAGTAATGAAATTTTACTTGATGAAAAAGCAAAAAGAAAAGAACAAGAAGATAAAAATATAGCAGAAGCGAACACAATTAAAAATAAACTTAAAGAAATAAACTTAGTATTTAAAGTTAAAACCGGTGAAGCTGATAAAGTATTTGGCAGTATTTCTCAAAAACAAATAAAAGAAGAACTTGATAAAAGAGGACTTAATATTGATAAGAAAAAAATTATGATAGATACTCCTATATCAACTCTTGGGTATCATTTTGTTAAAATTGAACTTCATAAAAAAGTAATTGCAGAGTTAAGTGTACAATTAATAAGAGGGTAGTTATGAATGGAAAAGTTTTACCACATAATCTAGAAGCAGAGCAATCAGTATTAGGAGCATCTTTTATTTCAAAAAATGCTTTACAAAGAGTTTGTGAAGAATTAACTGAAGCATCATTTTATATAGATGCACACAGTAAAATATTTGAAACCTTAAAAGAACTTTATAATGCTGGTATAGCAGTTGATATAACTACAGTTACAGATAAATTAAAAAACAAAAAATTATTAAAAGCAGTAGGGGATGTTGATTATTTACTTGAAATAGTAAACTCAGTACCAACTGCTGCTAATATAGATTATTATATAAATATAGTAAATGAGAAAGCTGTATTAAGAAACTTAATAGATACAGCTACATCAATAGTATCAGAAGCATACATGGGAGATGCTACTATAAATGAGACATTAGATGATGCTGAAAGAAAGATACTTAATGTAGCAAAGAATAGGAAAACAAGCGAATTTAAAACTATGGCAGAGGCTTTGTCAAAAGCACAATCTGATTTAGAAAAAATAAGTGAGAACGGCGGAGAAATAACAGGTGCACCTTCTGGATTTTATGATTTAGATAAAGTTACTACTGGTTTTCATGAAAATGAGTTTATTATATTAGCAGCACGTCCAGGTATGGGAAAAACAGCAATAGTTTTAAATATAGCTGTAAATGTAGCAGAAGCTACTAAAAAAAATGTTGCAATATTTAACTTAGAAATGGGTGCTGAACAGCTTGCAATGAGAATGATATCATCAGCAGGTCAAATAGATGGATATAAATTAAGAACAGGGAAACTTGAACATAGTGATTGGAAAAGAGTAAATGAAGCAATTAGCCAGTTAGCTGAAACAAATATTAAAATAGATGATACGCCAGGTATTACAATTGGAGAAATAAGAGCTAAATGTAGGCGTTTAGCAGCATCCAAAGAAGGTATTGGTCTTGTAATAATAGATTACTTGCAATTAGTTACAGCATCTAATAAATATGCTGGAAATCGTCAACAAGAAGTAGCAGAAATAAGTAGAGCATTAAAAACTTTAGCACTTGAATTAAAAGTGCCTATAATAGCATGTGCACAGTTATCACGTGCTGTTGAAGGAAGAGAAGACAAACGTCCATTAATGAGTGACTTAAGGGAATCTGGTTCTATTGAACAGGATGCCGATATAGTAGCATTTTTATATAGAGATGATTATTATAACAAAGAAGCAAGGATGGATGATAATAATAGTGTAGTTGAATTTATAATAGGAAAAAACAGAAGTGGACCTACAAAGACAGTTGAACTTTTATTTAAGAAAAATACATCTACATTTATAGGATATAAAAAAGAAGAATAGGTGGTTTTATGAAAGTAAAGGTATTAGCAAGTGGTTCAAAAGGCAACGTTACTTTTATTGAAAAAGATGATACAAGAATTTTAATAGATATAGGTATGAATGCTAAATATATAGAAGAAAAATTAAAAGAAATGGATGTAAATCCAAAATCAATAGATGCTATATTAATAACACATACACATAAAGATCATATTACTGGATTAAAAACATTTGTAAAAAGATATAATACACCTGTTTATGTAAGTGCGAAGATGAAAGATGTCGATGTAGATACAAAAAGGTATATAAGAAAAGAAATGACGGTTAAAGATATAAATGTAAAAGTTATTCAAACATCTCATGACGTACCGTCATATGGATATATTATAGAAGATAGTTTAGTATACATAACAGATACAGGTTATATAAATGAAAAATATTTTGATATGCTAAGAGATAAAAAAATATATGTTATGGAAAGTAATCATGATATAGAAAAATTAATGGAAGGACCTTACCCATATCATTTAAAACAAAGAATTTTAAGTGATAAAGGACACTTATCAAACGAAATGTCATCAGAATATTTATCGAAATTAATTGGTAAAGATACAAAATACGTTGTACTTGCCCATCTTAGTGAAACAAATAATGAAGAGACTATTGCAATTAATGAATTTAAAAAAAGAAATAATGTTGATAATTTAATTGCAGCAAGGCAAAATGAACCAACGGAGTTAATAGAAGTATGATAACAATTATATCAGTAGGTAAATTAAAAGAAAAATATTTAAATGATGGTATTAATGAGTATTTAAAAAGATTATCAAAATATATGAAAGTAGAATTAATAGAAGTTGAAGATGTTTCATTTGATAAGGAAAAAACTTTAAAAGAAGAAGCACGTAATATACAAAAAAGATTAAACTTAAAATCTTATATAATTACTTTAGAAATAGATGGTAAAGAATTAACTTCTTTAGAATTATCAGATTTAATTAATAAAACAAGCATTAATAATAGTGACATAACTTTTATTATAGGTGGATCATATGGACTAGATGATAGTATAAAGCAGTTATCAAACTATAAACTATCATTTTCTAAACTAACATTCCCACATCAATTATTTAGACTCATACTTCTTGAACAAATATATAGAAGTTACAAAATAATTAATAATGAGACTTATCATAAGTGATAAGTTTTTATTTTTTTGTAAGTTAACTTAAACTAATACTAGAATAGTATTGATGTTTATTAGTTTTTTAATCAATATATCATACATATTATTAATTAGGTGATAAAATGGAAATTATTGGTATTTTAGTATTGTTTATAGTAGGAATATATTTTACATTTAAGTTAAAATTTTTAAATTTCAATTTAAAACTGATAATTAAGAGTTTATTTAAGAACGAATCAAATGAAGGAATTACACCGTTTCAAACTTTATGTATTTCACTAGCATCTAGAATTGGTGTTGGATCATTATCTGGTGTTATACTTGCACTTTATGTAGGTGGTCTTGGGAGTATATTTTGGATATGGATATCAACATTACTTTGCTCATCAAACACCCTTGTAGAGTCTATTTTATCAATTAAATATAGAAAAAGCATAGGAAATAATATGTATGAAGGAGGTCCATTTTATTATATAAAAATGGGTTTAAATAAAAAGTATTTATCTTTTTTATATGCACTTATCTTTCTTTTTGCATATACGTGTGGATTTTTAACAATACAATCAAATACTATAAGTAAAATAGTTACTGAAATAGTTCCGATAAATCCAATAGTAATAGGAATTATAATAGTAGTATTAACATCACTTATAATATTTAAAGGAATTAAAGAAATAGCAGGAGTTGTATCTAAGTTAGTACCATTTATGGCTATTTTATATATGGCTACTTGCTTATTAATTATATTTAAAAATTTAGATTTAGTAAGTAATATTTTTATAAAAATAATTACAAGTGCATTTAATATGAAAAGTTTTTTCACTGGTTTTATAATAGGATGTACTAAATCTATATTTTCAACAGAAGCAGGTCTTGGTACGGGTGCAATCGCATCTAGTGCATCTTCATCTACTGATGAGGTCAGTCAAGGACTTATTCAGGTATTTGGAATATTTTTTGATACGTTTATTGTAAGTACATTAACCATATTTGTAGTTTTATCTTCTCCATATGAACTATTAAATTTTAGTAATATAAATGGAATAGAAATAACTAGATATGCATTTACATATCATCTTGGTACTTATGGCGGTTTAATACTTATTGTTTCACTTATTTTATTTGCTTTTTCTACTATAATAGGTGGTTATTATTATGGAGAAATTGCACTTAAATACATAACACAAAAAGAAAATACAACTATATTTAAAATAATAATACTAATTTTATTGTTAATATCTACAATAATTTCACCAACGATAATATGGGATTTAATAGATAAATTTATAGTAATACTCGCACTTATTAATACATATTCTTTAATACTTCTTAGGAAAGAAGTGTTTAAGATAGTAAAAAAATATGATAAAATTAATAAGAAATAAACATTAAATGGAAGTGAAAAGATGATAGGTAACAGTTGGGATACTATATTAAAAGATGAATTTAAAAAAGATTATTTTAAAAAACTTAGCATTTTTTTAAATGAAGAAGTAAAACATAAAACAATATATCCAAAAAGTATAGATTTATTTAAAGCACTTAAATTAACGGATTATAACGATGTAAATGTAGTTATTTTAGGTCAAGATCCATATCATGGTGAAAATGAAGCGAACGGATTATGCTTTTCTGTTAATCATGGGATACAAACTCCTCCATCACTACAAAATATATTTAAAGAGTTAAAAAGTGATTTAAATATTACAAGAGAAGATACAGATTTAAGTGATTGGGCTAAACAAGGAGTACTTTTATTAAATACAGTACTTACTGTAGAAAAAGACAAAGCATTCTCACATAGAGGAAAAGGTTGGGAAATATTTACAGATAAAATAATAGAAAAATTAAACGAAAAAGATGATCCTATTGTATTTATATTGTGGGGAAGTGCTGCAAGAAGTAAAAAAACATTAATAACTAATAAAAAACATATGATAGTAGAATCAGCACACCCATCCCCATTATCATATTACAGAGGATTTGAAGGCAGTAAACCATTTTCAAAAACAAACAACTTGTTAAAAAGTGTAAATAAAAAAGAAATAAAATGGTGATAGTATTACTTGTGTGTTATAATTAAATTAGATTTTTAATTTTATATCTCCTAAATAAGAGTAAAGAAGTTATAAATTAAAGTTAAATATAAAAAAGGAGGTATAGTATGCAAGATAAAACAATAGTATGCAAAGATTGCGGTAAAGAATTTGTATTTACTGTAGGTGAGCAAGAATTCTATAAAGAAAAAGGTTTTACTAATGAACCAGTTAGATGTAAAGAATGCAGAATAAATAGAAAAAATGCAAAATTTTCTACTAGAGAAAAATAATTGTTGAAAATATAAATTAATAATGATATAATATCGTTGTTAATTTTTTATGGCGCCATTGGTGAAGTGGTTAACACGCCAGATTGTGGCTCTGGTATGCATCGGTTCGATTCCGATATGACGCCCCATATTGAAATTTATACACACTCTCGTGTGATTTATAATAAATCAACTGAAAAGTTGATTTTTTTATATTGCAATAGATATATAAAAATGTTACTTATATTAAAACATAATAAAATTATGTTGATAAAGTAGTTTACTTGAAAATATTCCATCATTTTGATATAATAACACACGTTAATTTAGAAGGTATTTTTATGGAAAATTCATCAAATGATAATATCGATAAGGAATATTTAAAAGATGACTATGAATCTACATATGAGTACGGATTATCTCTTTTTAAAGAATCTTTAAAAGAAGTAAGTGTGTATCCATATCATGAAATTTTGCCTTATTTTAATTATCCTTTATCTATGATTGAAAGTGATGTAAAAGAAGCAAGAGAAAGTAAAACAGATAATAATGAGTTTTATAAAGAACAATGCGATAAATTGCTTCTGATGTATGAAAGATTGTTAAATACCTCTTTAATTTGTCAATTTGAAACAGGTACAAAAGAAGAAAAACAAAGGGCAAAAGAAATACTTAAAGTAATCAAGAAGTGCATAATTAAAAATGAAGTTTCTAAACAACCTGAAAATTCCTCTAAAAAACTTGTTAAAAATTTATTTTCAAAATTTAAAAAGCAAGAAAATACTAAATAGTTACTTAATATATTTATATATTAAAAAGTGGATATCTACACATTTATTATGTTTAAAAATAAAATCAAACTCTAAGTTTGGTTTTTCTTTTGTGAAAGAATAAGTTTAAATTTGTATATTGTTCTATAAATGTAATATGGTATAATATACTATTATAGGTGATATTATGATTATTAGTAAATATTTTTTATTATTTGTTTTCTATTCATTTTTAGGATGGCTTATGGAAGTTACCCAGGGATATGTAAGACATAAAAAATTTGTAAATAGAGGTTTTTTAATTGGACCATATTGTCCAATATATGGTTATGGTACAATATCAATGACACTATTATTAAAAGGATACGCAAATGATCCAATTGTTTTATTTGTTATGGCAATAGTAATTTGTTCTATTTTAGAATATACCACTAGTTTTGTTATGGAAAAAATATTTAAAATAAGATGGTGGGATTATTCTAATAGAAAATTTAATATTAACGGAAGAATATGTTTAGAAACGATGATTCCTTTTGGTATATTAGGGTGTTTAATGATATATTTTGTTAATCCTTTTATGTTCGCTATTATTGATATGATACCAAGCAATTTAATTAATATAATTGCGGTAATTTTGTTCATAATATATTTGGTGGATAATGCAGTTTCTATAACAATAATATCTAATTTAAAAGATATTACACTTGATGTTAAAGGTGATTCAACTGAAAAAGTAACTAAAGAAGTAAGAAAAAGAGTACTTGCTGGACAACAAACTTTATATAAGAGAATTGTAAAAGCATTTTCATCATTTAAAGTAGTAAGAAAGAAGTGATAGTGTGGAAATTATAAATAGAGTAAAAGCTTTACTTATAAACAAGCATAATAAAATAATGCTTTGTTTATGTGATGGACAATATCAATTCCCAGGTGGGCATGTTGAAGATGGTGAATCCTTAATAGATGCGTTAAAAAGAGAAATTAGAGAAGAAACAGGAATTGTACTTGATATTAAAAATATAAAACCATTTCATAAGATACATTATGATTTGAAAGATAGAAAATTAAATATATATTATTATGCTATTAATTGTGATGAAGAGGTAAATTTAAAAAATACAGATATGACTGACTTAGAAAAAGAAGGTAATTTTAAAATTAAATATGTTGATTTAGGAAATGCCGAAAAGGTAATAATTGATAATATAGATGCTCATCCAAGAAATAGATTTATAGTAAAAGAAATGGTTGAAGTGTTAGAGGCGTATAAAAAAATATAAAAAACAAGAATTATTTAGATTTCTTGTTTTTCTTTTTACAATATAAACTATTTACTATCTTAACTTTCTTACCGATTTTAGTAACGAATTTCTTTTTTACGCCTTCAGGTAATTCTTTTTTTATAATTTTCATATAACTTCCCTCCGCGTATAATTATATCATGTATATTATAAATAAGTAAATTATTTTATTTAAATAAGAGTAGTGCATAATATTGTATCATGTGATATAATATTATTAAGCACATTATAGAAAGGAGAGAATATGCCAACTAAGATAAAAATAACTAAAGAAATGATACTTGATGCAGCATTTGAAATAGCAAAAGAAGAAGGTATTGAAGGGGTTAGCAATAGGACAATTGCAAAAAGATTAAATTCGTCAATAAGGCCAATATATTATCAATTTGAAAATTCTAAAGAATTAAATCAAGAATTACGTATTAAGATTGAAAAATATTTTTATCACTATTTAATGGATAATATAAATGATGATATGCCAGCTTATAAACAAGTTGGTGTTAAGTATATTGAATTTGCAAAGTATGAGACTAATCTTTTTAAAGTTCTATTTATGAGTAGAAGTGAACTTTTTGCAAGTGAATTTATTACACAAGATGAAGAATTTAAAGAATTATCAAAGATAATTAAACTAAGCACAGAGTTAAGTGATAGTGATATTGAGTTATTTCATACTAAAATGTGGATATTCACGCATGGTATTGCAACATTAATTGCAACAGGTACAGTAGTATTTACTGATGAGCAAATTAAAGAATTATTGTCATATGAATTTCAAGCACTTATGTTACTTGAAAATAATAAAGATAATAAATGGGTAATAAAAAATAAGAAAGAAGGAGTAAATAATGAATAATTTTAAAAATATAATTTGGGGTATAGTTTTAGTTACAATAGGAATAATATTTGGTTTAAATGAACTTAATATTACAAATATTAATATATTTTTTGATGGATGGTGGACACTTTTTATTATAGTTCCATGCGTAATTGGATTATTTAATGATGATGAAAAAACAGGAAGTATTATAGGAATATTAATAGGTATAATTTTATTACTAGGATGTCAAGCTATAATTACTTTTGATTTAGTATGGAAATTAATGTTACCACTAGTATTAATTGTTATTGGTTTATCATTTATATTTAAAGATGCATTTAATAGTAAAATTAACAAAGAGATAAAGAAAATAAATGAAAATAAAACAAAAGATGGTGGATATTGTTCAACATTTTCATCACAAAAAGTAAGCTTTAGCGATGAAGAATTTAATGGTACAGATGTTAGTGCTATATTTGGCTCAGTAGAAATAGATTTAACAGATGCTATAATTAAAAAAGACGTAGTAATAAATGCAAGTGCAGTTTTTGGTGGTATAGATATAAGAGTACCAAAAAATATGAAAGTTAAAATTAAATCAAATTCAATATTTGGTGGAGTTAGCGAGAAAAAAAGAAATATAAAAGAAACTAGTACATCACAAACAATATATATAAATGCATCATGTATGTTTGGAGGGGTAGAAATTAAATGACAACTATACAAAAGGTAATTAAGTATCTTGCTATTGCTTTTGGTATGGCATTGACAATATCTATATTTTGTTTAATTATAAACATCTCAAGTAGTATTGCAAAAGGATTTAATGTAGATAGTAAAAGCGATAAAAAGGATAATATATATCAAATAGATAAAAATATATCATATCTTGATGTTGATGTTGAATTTTCTAATTTAACTATTAAAAAAGGTGATAAGTTTTTTGCAGAATCAAATAATAAATATATAAATATTAAACAGGATGAAAACAAATTACAAATTAAAGAAAAAAAACATATTAAATTAGATGGAAAGTTAGATGAACTAACAATATATATACCAGAAGATTTAAAATTAGATGTAGTTAATATAGAAAATGGTGCAGGCACCTTAAATATTGAATCTTTAACCGCTGATAAATTAAAACTAAGTTTAGGTGCTGGTAGAGTGACCATAGATTATTTAGATGTAAAAAGTTCTGATATAGAGACTGGTGCAGGTAAATTTGAAATTAAAAAAGGAAGCATTAACAATCTTGATTTAGATTTAGGAGTAGGTGAATCTAGTGTAACGTCTAAAATAACGGGATATAATGAGATTGATACTGGTGTAGGTAGTTTTAAATTAAATTTAATTGGCTCAAAAGAAGATTATGAAATAACTGCATCAAAAGGTTTAGGCAATATAATTATAGATGGTAAAAATGTAGTTGATAAGCAAATAGTAGGAACGGGGGAAAATATCATTAAAATAGATGGTGGTATTGGAGAGATAACAGTAACTTTTAATAATAACAATAAGTAGGAGGCATTATGAAAAATATAATTGAGGTTAAAAATTTAACAAAAGAATACAAAAAAATAAAAGCTGTGGATAACTTATCTTTTGATGTAAAAGAAGGGGAAATTCTTGGTTTATTAGGACCAAATGGTAGTGGTAAATCTACAACAATTAATTGTATATTATCATTACTAAATTATCAAAATGGTGATATAAAAGTATTTGGTGAAGAAATGAATCCAGATTCTTATAGCATTAAATCAAAAATAGGAGTAATATTCCAAGAAGTAGCTGTTTTTGAAGAACTTACAGTATATGAAAATATTGACTATTTTTGCGGTCTTTATATAAGTGATAAAGTTACAAGAAGTAAGTATGTAGAAGATGCAATAGATTTTGTTGGATTAAATGAATTTAAGAAATTTTATCCTAAACAATTATCAGGAGGTCTTTTAAGAAGACTTAATATCGCTTGTGGAATTGCACATAAACCAAAATTAATATTTCTAGATGAACCAACAGTAGCAGTTGATCCACAAAGTAGAAATAACATATTAGATGGTATAAAAAGACTAAGAGATAATGGTGCAACAATATTATACACAACACATTACATGGAAGAAGTAGAAATGCTTTGTGACCGAATAATTATATTGGATAAAGGTAAAATAATTGCGCAGGGAACAAGTGACGAACTTAAAGACCTTGCTAATATAGAAGAAAAAATAACAGTAGAAATAAATGATATTGATGATAAATTATTAGATGAAATAAATAATTTTAAAAATGTATGTGACGTGTCATTAAATATAAATGTATTACAAATTACTTATAAAAAAGGAGAAAATAACTTAGGAGAATTAATGGAATATTTAAAGAATAAAAAAGTAACATATAATAAAATATTTTCAGAAAGACCAACATTAAATGATGTTTTTCTAGAACTTACAGGTAAGGAATTAAGGGATTAATGTTCTTTCATAACTATAAATATTCATTAAAGACACTATTTAAAAATAAAGGCCTTATCTTCTGGACATTTTTATTTCCTATAATACTTGGTACATTTTTTAATTTAGCATTTTCAAATATAGAAAATAGTGAAAAATTAAGTATTATAGATATAGTAGTTGTAGATGATAGTGTAGATGATACATTTAAAAGCGCAATAGATGGGTTAAGTGATAAAAATGATGAAAATAGATTATTTAATGTTACGTATACAAATAAAGATGAAGCTATTAAGAAACTTAGTAATAATGAAATAACGGGGTATCTATATTTTGATAATAATAAATCTAATATTGTAGTAAATAAAAGTGGAATTAATGAAACTATATTTAGATTTGTAATAGACGAAGTAAATAGTAAAATAGAACTTACCAATTCAATTTTACAAAATAAAATTATATCCTCAAAAGAAGTAATTGATAAAAATTCTTTATATAAACAAGTAAATGATATTATTAATAATAGTGAAGCAAAACTTAATGATATATCAAATAAAAATCTTGGTTATACAATGATTGAATACTATACATTAATTGCAATGGCTGCATTGTATGGTGGTGCAATTGCAATGTATATAACAAATTATAAACTTGCTAATATGAATAGTGTAGGGAAAAGAACATCTATATCTGGCATGAAAAAAGGACCAATGCTACTTAGTAGTTTACTTGCAAGTTATACAGTTCAGTTAATAGGGATGCTAATATTATTTATATTTACAATATTTGTAATGAAAGTAAATTATGGCAATAGATTCTTGCATGTCGTACTTATTGCATTATTAGGTTCATTATCAGGATTATCTATGGGTGTTGCTATTGCTACTTTAATTAAAACAAATGATAATGCAAAAACAGGTATATTAATATCAATAACAATGTTATGCTGTTTTTTATCTGGTATGATGGGTATTACAATGAAATATGTTATAGATAAAAATATTCCAATAATAAATAAAATTAATCCTGCAAGTATGATAACAGATGGATTGTATTCACTATATTATTATAATTCATTAAATAGATTTTATTTTGATGTATTAAGTTTAACTATATTTTCTTTATTGATGATATTTATATCATATAAAGAATTAAGGAGGCAGAAATATGATAGTATTTAATACCTTCTGGAAAGTTATAAAAAAATATAAAGCCACAGTAATTTTATATACTGCAATGCTTGTTATATTTGGATCAACTAATATGCAAGCTAATAACAAAGTAATGACATTTACAAATACAAAACCAGATATTTTGATAGTAAACAATGATAAAGATGGAGTACTTACTAAAAATCTGGTGGATTATTTAAATAAAAATACAAATATAGTAAAAATAAAAGATAGTGAAGAAGCAAGAGATGATGCATTATTTTATAGGGATGTAAGTTATATAATATATTTACCAACATCATATAGTAAAAATGTATTAAATGGTATAAATAACACTTTAGATATTAAAAGTACAAATGATTATAACGCATCTTTAGCAGAAATGATTTTAAAAAAATATATAGAAGTAGAAAATGTATATGCTAGTATATATCGTGATGAGTCTAAAATAATAAATGCAATAAATAAAAACTTAGAAACTAATTCAAATGTAGAAATTACATCAAAATTAAATACAACAACTATGGAAAAAACAGCAAGATTTTATAATTTCGCTAGCTATTGTATTATGGCAGTTACTATATATATAGTTTGCTTAGTATTATCGAGTTTTCATAATGAAATGATTAATAAAAGAATAGTAGTAAGTAGTATGAATTATAAAAAACATAATAGGTTAATTCTTGGCGCAAGTTTCGCATACGCACTAATTGTATGGATTTTATATATAGTACTTGGAATAATATTACTTGGTGATGTAATGTTTACTATAAGAGGATTAATATATGTTTTAAACACATTAATATTTACATTTGTAGCATTAACATTAGCACTACTTATATCCACTATAACAAATAATAAAAATGCAATTTCAGGTATAGTTAACGTAGTAGCATTAGCACAAGCATTTTTATGTGGAGCATTTATACCAACACAATGGTTACCAAATTCAGTTCTAACAATTGCACATGTTTTACCAGCATATTGGTATATAAATACAAATGATATATTAAAAGAACTAGAAACAATAAGTAGCACTACTTTAAAACCAGTGATTATAAATAGTATTATTTTAATATTATTTTCGCTTATATTTATTGTATTAAACAATATTATTTCAAAAAAGAAAAGACAATTTTAATTGGTAAAAAAGAAAATATTTGATAAAAACAAATATTTCTTTTTTTATGGTATTAACCAAATAAGTGATTTGTCATAAACTAATATAGGTGATTTAAATGAATGATAGAATAACTAAGAAGGTTGTAGTGGATGCTGGTCATGGTGGTAGTGATCCTGGAGCATCTAGTGCAGATGTTATTGAAAAAGAATATAACTTAAAAATAGCTAATTATATATATAACAGGTTAAAAGAATTAGGAATACCTACATATATAACGAGAAGTACTGATGTGACAATAACCCCAACAGATAGAGTTAATAGAATATTAAATGCATTTGGAAATAGTAATGATGTTATAGTACTTTCTAATCACTTAAATGCAGGAGGTGGAACAGGCGCTGAAGTAGTATATGCGCTTAGAAATAATGATACATTGTCAAAACTAATATTGGAAGAAATTGCCAAAACAGGGCAAACAATAAGAAAATGGTATCAAAGAAGATTACCATCTAATCCATCAAAAGATTATTACTTTATTCACAGGCAGACTGGGAATACTGAACCGGTTTTAATTGAATATGGTTTTGTGGATAATGCCAAAGATGCAAATTTTATTAAAAATAATTGGCAAAATTTGGCAGAAGCTACGGTAAGAGCAATTGCCACTTACATTGGTGCACCTTATGATCAAGTTTCAGAAGGAAGTATATATCAGGTACAAAGAGGCGATAGCCTATATAGTATTGCTAAAAAATTTGGTGTAAGTGTAAGTAGTCTTAAAAGTGCAAATAATTTACAAAATAACTTAATTAATGTTGGTCAAAAACTTGTAATACCTGGTTTTGTTGAACCTACATATTCAACTATTACATATGTAGTGCAAAAAGGTGATAGTCTTTATTCAATCGCATCAAAATATAATACGACGATAAATGAAATAAAAAAATTAAATAGCCTTACCAATAATACTCTAAGTATTGGAGATACTTTAAAGATACCCTCTAAGGATAAAACCGATATTGATGTAGATACAACTGCACCTTCTAATACTTACGTTGTACAATATGGTGATACTATTCAAAGTATTGCAAGAGATAATAATTTAGATGTAGATGATTTAATTAATTTAAATAATCTTACAGATTACGAATTATATGTTGGTCAAATACTAAAATTACCTACATATGCTGGTGAGGATGTAGTAAAAGAAGGGGAATACGTAGTTAAAAAAGGTGATAGTTTATATCAAATTGCAATTAAAAATAACACTACAATAGAAGAATTAAAAAAACTTAATAATCTAAAGACAGATGAGCTTGATGTTGGGCAAATATTAAAACTACCAACCAAAGAAACAAATGAAAAGGTGGAAATTATTCCTGAATCAAATACATATGTTGTTAAAAGAGGAGATAGTTTGTACAGTATTGCACTATCTAATAATACAACAGTAGATGAGTTAAAAAGATTAAACAATTTGACAAGCAATTTACTAAGTGTTGGGATGGTATTAAAACTGCCTAAAACGGAAACAGAAGAAATTGTATACACTGTAAAAAGAGGGGATAGTCTTTATTCAATTGCAAGAGAATATAATACAACGGTAAATGAAATAAAAAAACTTAATAATTTAACAAGTAATTTATTAAGTATTGGCCAGACTATAAGAATACCATTATAATTAGTGTAGATTTATACATACTCCACTAGCGGGTTCATAAAAACAATGACTTTTGTATTTACCTGCTAGTTTTTGATTGAACCATGTACTTGTACAAGGAGAATTATTTTTAGGAGAATAAAACCATAATGCGTTAGTAGCAGGATAAAAATATTCTCCTCTTAAGGTTCTTTCTGCAAGTTGCTTTTGTCTTGTTGTAGGATTACTAAAAAATAAAGGACTATCTTTTCCACTAAAACCACCTGGAGATTGATAAATCATATCGCTTACACTTCTTATATTAACAAAATCTAAACAATTTGCAATGATTCTATTTATACCAACATTTCCAACCATAAGCATTCCTAAATTGCCTTCACCTATCGCTTCAGCTCTCATTAATCTAGCAAGTAATTCTAAATCTTTTTTAGTATATTTAATAATCATAAAAATTCACCTATAAAATTATATATATTTATTTGACAAATTATGATAAAATGTGTATTATTTAATTATGCATGTATGTATGTGCATAGGGGATTAGTTAAATGGTATAATAATGGTCTCCAAAACCACTGTTGGGAGTTCGATTCTCTCATCCCCTGCCATTTGGAAATTTGTTCGAGTTATGCAATGCTTGAATTAATATATAAAAACTCATTTTCTCTAGAAAGAAATTGAGCTTTTTTATAATCAAATTAAAAATAACTTTATTATTAAAAAACAAAAGTATGATGTTAGTTATTAATTATAAGATTAAGTTATCCTTTAAAATTATTTCGGCTTTATAACTAAAAAATATATTTATAATAAAGTTTATGATATTAATGTAATCTAACAGCTGTTCCGTAAGCAAAAATTTCAATTACTTGTTTAGAACCCATAAGTCCTTGTGATACTGCAACGCGATATTCAAATTGACAATTAATTACTGCGTGCCCACCCAATTCACTTGCTTTTTTACGAAGCCCATCTTTTACTTTGTCAAATGCTTTATTAGGATCTGCACTTTTAAAAAAAACTTCAGTGCATGAATCTAGTGCAAAAATTGCATCAATTATTTCGTAGTCTTCATTAATATCTCCGGTTGTTATTAAGATATTGATAAACTTATCCATTTTAAAAAATGGATTTTTTTATATTACAAAAAAGTTATTGGTAAATAGAAAATAATTTGTGAAAAAAGTTTATAATATTAGGATAATAATAACATTGTAATATATATGAAAAGCAAAATATAGTACGACTAAATATCTAAATATGTAAATTTACAAAAAGTCAAATAATGTCAATATATGAATTTTAAAGTGTAACTGAAATTTAAAGTATACACGTATAAAGACTTATAATAAAAGAAATTGTAAAAGAGATATAATGGCATTTACATATGCGCGATTTAATGATGTATTTTTATTATAAATTAATTTTACATATAAAAAGAAAATATTATGTATATATAAAATTGGTAAAAATAGGTAATTTTTGAAAAAATATTTTCAAAAAAAGAAACATGTAACTTGCTTCTTAAAACTTAATATATAAAATTTTATAATAATTTAATTTATTGTGTGCTGCTTATCCAAGTATTCCTTTAAATAATCCAAGGGAAATTATTCCCATAATAACACCTGCAAGAACTACACCACCCATAACAGCAAGGACACTTTTTTTAAAATCCATATCAAGAATAGATGCGGCAAGTGTACCAGTCCATGCTCCTGTTCCTGGAAGAGGGATACCAACAAATATTAATAATGCTATATATAATCCTTTACCAGCGGATGCTTTAAGTTTTTCTCCACCTTTTTCACCTTTTTTAAGACACCATGTAAAGAATTTGCCGATATATTTTTTATTACTTCCCCAAATTAATACTTTTCTTGCAAATAAGTATATAAATGGTACGGGTAACATATTTCCAATAATTGCAATTATATAGGATGGAAGTAGTGGCAAATTAAATCCTACCGCATACGGAATAGCGCCTCTTAATTCAATTAATGGAAACATTGATACAAAAAATATAATTAAATATTTCTTTAACATAAATAATCACCATTCTAATAATACCAAATGTAAAAAAAATTTAAAACTGTTTTTTTATATATTTACATAGTTTTAAATTATTTTTGGTCTTCATTATTTAAATATTTCAAAATTTTATTTTGATTTATAATTATTTGCTTTATTTCAGTATGTAACTCTTCAAGTATTAATTCACTTTTTAAATCTGTTTTATAATCATTTGAACTTCTTGCTCTATCTTTTTTAGCTTCTCTATTTTGACTCATCATAATTATAGGTGCTTGTAAGGCTGCTATACAAGATAAAATTAAGTTAAGTAAAATAAATGGGTATGGATCTTTATCTTTTAATACAAATAAATTTAGTATAATCCATAATATTAAAAATAATATCATACAAAGTATAAAGGTCCAACTACCTGCAATTTCAGCAATTTTATCTGCAACTTTATCTCCAAATGTTCTTTTTTCATCACTTTGCTTATCAACATCAACTGCAATTGGTTCTCGAGTAAGCATATTAATTAATTCTTCTTCATCATTTTCTTCAAAATTTCTTTTTAGTAGCATTTGTACTATTTCTTTTTTAGTTTTCCTATTTTCCATATCATCACCATTTTAATAATATCATTACAAAATGATGATGTAAACTATAATTTGTATTTTATACGTAGAATTCTTTAATTACCACAGTAATATAGGTAAATTTTATATTTGTACTACTAGATGGATCTGTAATATTAGTTTTAAATTGCAATGCAGGAGGCGCAGTTGTATCAACAAAATTTGTTTCTTTCAAAATTTTTATTAAGTTCAAAAAAATAAGTCACTAACCTCAGTACCTGTAGTGACGTTATACAATGAAAATGATGCACCTGCATCTTCTTTAACTCCAGCATTTATACGTGATATGTAATCCTTTGATATTCTAGCAGTTTGCATATCTATAAAATTACCGAATGCTATAGTATTGTAAAAAGTAGGTTCCATCATTTTATATATACCAATCTCATGTAACCTTTTTAAAAAGAACCTTTGTAATAATTTTATCTTCAAAGTTCATATTTATTTATCAAAACGATTATATTTTATGTATAAATTTAAGTTTTAAATAAATCATTTATAAGTAGGTTAAAGAAAAAAATTATGACGATTATTATATACAAATGATGGTTTATATATAATAGCATGAAAGGAGATGAAATATGGGTAATTGAAATAATAATGATTTTTGTAAATGAATATATTGTTTTGGTCCAACAGGTCCTATAGGAATAAATTATACAAAAAATATATATTTAGTAACGTTTAACGATGGAACAAATGTAGATGGAATTTTAGTAAAAAGTAATTCGGCGTTACCAATTAATAGAAAAGAACTTGATATTTATGAGTTAATAAATTTAGATACAAGTAATAATACTATACAATTTAATGAAATCGGATATTATAAAATAACTGCAATAGCATTTCTTTCCTTAAAGAAAGATACAATATTTAATCCTGATACAGATTTTATTACACTAGGATTTAAAGTAGCTAATACAGATAATGTTTATATAGGTGCTAGTGAATGGAAAAATGATGAAAATGCTAGACAAATAGTTATGCATGGAGTTATAGCTGTAAATAACTTAGATGAGCAATATGAAGTTGTTAATTTAGGAAATAAAGATATATATTTAAATTCCCCAGATTTAAATAATATTAAATCAGATTCTTATTTTACAAATTCTTTAGTTACAATAATAATTGAATATATGGGTAGATAATAGACTGCTAAATAGTAGTCTTTTTTAATTTTTATATAGATATTACCATTAATTTAAGTAGGTATGTCAAATTTACTATAAAGACATATATTATTTATAAGGAGGACAAAACATGAATTATTTTAATTATTATGGTGATTATTTTCCTAGATGTTATGATTACTCTTATTATCATAATACTAATAACTATTTAAAAGATTATGGAGGATATCCTGCAACGTTTAATATTAATAAATTAAGTAATGAAAATAATAATTATAGAATATCAATTTTTACTGGGGATAATTTACAAGTAACACTTATGAGTATACCAGTAGGTGAAAGTATAGGACTTGAAATTCATCCAGATGTTGAACAGATTTTATGTGTAACAGAAGGCAATGCAGTAGTAGAAATGGGTATTAATAAAAATAATTTTGATTATAAGAATGAAATGCATGAAAATTATATGACAATAGTACCTAAAAATACTTGGCATAATATTATTAATGTAGGAAATATTCCGTTAAAACTATATTCAATATATTCACCACTAAATCATGAAAAGGGCACGATACAAAAAACAAAATATAATGCATAATATCAATAATTTACATTAAATAAACCTTATGATATACTTCTTAAGGGTGGTATTATGGGTAGTGAGTGGATATATCTTACAAATTTAAGATTTGATATTTCTAATAAATTATATTTATCTAAGTACTTTAATTTTTACTTAAGGAATTTAAATTCTGAAGAAGAAAATTTTTTCTTTGAAATACTTAAAAATGAGTACAAAAAAATAATAAAAAAATATGGGCTTAAAAATGCGTATGAAGAATATAAAATAGTTAAAGAAAATAGTACAGTTGATTATATGATGAAAAGTTTAAGAATGTTTTCGATTGCTGATTATTTTTCATTATGTGAGTTAAAAATCCTTGTAAGAATTTATTTAACTGAATCTAATAAAGAAACTTATGAACCAGTAATGGATGATTTTAAAACTAATAATATATCAAAAGTGCTAAGAAATTACCTAAGAAGGCTAATAGTAATTGATTATGATAGGGAATTATTGCTCGAAAAATTAAAAAAATATGATAATTCTAAAACAACAGAAGATGCTTTAATTCTAGAATTTAGGAAATCATTTATTAATTTTTATAATTATATAAATAGAGTTAAAATAAGTTATGATATATATAATTATCGTGATTCTAAGTACAATTCATCTATACTTTTTTTATCAAAATTAGGAAAAACTACATTTGAATCAAGAAATAATAGAAATTTAGTTGATAAATTTATAAACATAAAAGATGATAATTTTGATAATTTCATGTTTATTATTGAGACCTTCTATTCAGAAAATAATAAATCATACAAAAAAGAGATAACTGATTACGTTACACTTCTTGAAATGTTTGTAACTCACAGTCCATCTACTAATAGATATAATGTAGAAGATTCAATATCAAAACAATTTGTTGAGAAAATTTCAGCTTCATTTTCACTTACTCACAGTATAAAAAATAAAATAGATTTAGAGGACTTTAAAAAAGAATTAAAATACATGTATAATTATAGATCTAAGCTACTTCATGGCGAAGTACTTGAAATGAATAAACAACTTAATAAATTTTTAGAAATACCATATTATTCAAGCAGAAGAAATAACGATATAGATAAGGATTATTATAAAATAAAGGGAATTATAGAAAAATATATGTCAAATAGACTAGAAGATATTTTTAGAAAGATATTTGAATTGTATGTTAAAAATTACTTATTTTTTGAAGCAATAAAATAAAGGATTTGATTCCTTTATTTTATTTTTAAGCATAAATATAAATAGGTGGTTTTATGGATAATAAGTATATAAATGATTTAGAAAATTTTGACTTTTGTTCTTTTTCAAATTGGTTAAGTACACTTAATCCATATGAATTTACTCTTGTTGCTACTATAATTGGATTTATAATTTCTCCGTCTCTTACATTAAATCAACAAAATTCTATAGGCAATTTTTTTGAATTGTTAGGTCAAGTAATACTAACTATAAATGCACAAGGTACAACAGTAACTCAAAAACTAAAAGAAAAGCCGGGTATAAAAGAATTTTTAGAAAAAACTACTATTGAAGAAGAGATAGCTAATTTAAAAAAAGAAGTTATTAAGTTAAGAGAAGATACATTAAATAATAAGAAGTTAGATGAATAATTTATTATTTAATTCTTATACTAAAATAAATATTTATTGCTTTAAGAAGTAGTTCTTTATTAATATCTTTTTTTATATTATTAAAATTTGCTTTTTCTTTATTAACTAAATTTAATAAATCTTTGTCACAGTTAATATTAAAACCAAGATAATTAGATAATAAATTATCATTACTATTTGTTAATAACTTAATACTTAACCATCTAGTATTATTAGATATTATTCTTTTTAAATAGTTATCCACAGTATTTATTGCATTTTCAATTTCATCATTATACAAAATCTTGTTTGTAACATTTTTATTATCTGTTAAATGTATATATATTTTATTTTTGATTAAACCTATATCTGATGCATTATATGGATTAATTATAGGTATATTTAATTTATCACTAAATTTATCAATATCAATTTTAGAATTAATACTTTTATCAAGAATACATATAAGTGAATTATTAGATATTTCTAATAACTCTAGTATCATATTTATGTTTTTAATTGATAAGTTATCCACAATAATTACATTTAAAGTTGGTTCTAAAAAATAAATTAAATCTTCTATAATATTTTTATCTAATATATTGTTTTTCTTGATATCCTCTAAATTTATTACTATAAAATCGTTATCATTATAACAATACTTGCCAAATTTGATCTTATATTTTTCTATATGCATATTAAATGTATTTAATTTATTTATCATTTTGTTAAATATTTTATTATCACACAAATTAATAAATGATACAATTATATCACTTGGATTATCTTTATATATATCATTTTTCTTGATTTTAGTTAAACTTTTATTAAGCTTCATAATTATATTCCACCATATAGGTTTTAACAATATTCCTCTTCATAAGCACCTCTTAATATACTGGTACATTATAATATATGTAAAAAAAGTAAAAAGTACTATTATTAATTACATGATTAGGTATATTTAATTGACTTAGTAATATAAATAAATTATAATAATTATAGATTTTAGTAAGGAGTGATTTACATTGTCTAAGTCTAAGGGTAATAAGAAGAAAAGTACAAGTAAAAAAAAGAGAAAAGTTAATAAAAAAAGCAATGTAAATAAGAAAAATCAGAGTAAAAAAATAACAGCAACTAAAAAAGCAAATAGTAAGAACAAAAAATATAATAAAAATAAAACTGGTAATAAAACTAATAATATAAGTAAAGAGAAAATAATAAATGAAAATGAAATTATAAATAATAATATAAAAGATGATAATATATCAGATAAAAAAGATAAGCTAATAGAGGTTTTTGAACCAGAAGTAATTAAAGAAAAAATAAAAATAGACGAATATCCACAAGAAGATTTACAAAGCACCTTAAAAGAAAAACCAGTATTAATTGAAACTGTTCAAACTGGAGAGATTAAAAAGAAGAAATATTATCCTATAATACTTCTTATATTCGTGATTATTTTAATTGTTTCAGGTATAATTTTCTTAAATAAAACACCTGCTAAAACTAGTTTATTTACTAAGATAGATTTTGATGAATATATGGATTTATACAAGAATGAAGGACTATCTTACATATATATAAAAAATGATAATTGTGCTCAATGTGAACTTATTGAACCTTCTTTAAGTAAGTTAGTAACAGAATATAAAATAGATATAAAAGAATTAAATGAAAGCAAGTTAAATGATGATGAGAAAGAAAAATTAATTAGTAGCAATACAGTATTTGATGATGGATTTGTATCGCCTACAATTATATCTATAAAAAATGGTAAGGAAATACTTAATGTAAAAGGAAATAAGGAATATTCTATACTAAAAAGATTTGTAGAAGGGTCAAAAAATCCTGATGCGGCAATGTCTTTTATAAATATAGATATCAATAAGTATTTATCAGTAATTAAATCAAATGAGTTATCAGTTGTCTATATAGGCAGAAAAAATTCAAATGAATATAAAAAATATGCACCTATACTTGAAAAAGTATCAACTGAACTTAAGATTAAAGTTTATTATTTAAATACTGATTCGCTAGAATCTGAAGGCGATTGGAATAAATTAGAATCATCAAATCAAATATTTAGTGGAATGTGGTTTACTCCGGCGACATTAGTAATTAAAAATGGTAATATTGTTGAATATAAATTCGAATTATTAGATGAAGATATGACTAGAGAATTTTTAAGAAAGTATGGTGGTTAAGATGGACGTATATAATAAAGTAAAAAAATTTAAAAAGAAATATAAAGGCACGGTTGCATTTAGATTAAAAGCACATTCAGAAGTATTAGAAAAACATTTAAATCCAGGAGAAGAAGTATTATATGTATTTGCCGGTCAAAAGAATAATTCAAGCATTGCAGTCCCAAATACATTTATAGTTGCACTTACTAATAAGAGACTTGTATTTGCAAGAAAAAGACTATTTTTTGGATATTTCTTCTATTCAGTAACGCCTGATATGTTTAATGATTTAAAAGCAAATTCAGGAGTTTTATGGGGTAAAATTGTTATAGATACAGTAAAAGAATTAGCAATTATATCAAATATATCAAAAAGTGCACTTAGTGAAATTGAAACAGAAATAACTGAGTATATGATGAGAGAAAAAAAGAAATATGCTATAAAGAAAAAAGATGAATCTTAATCTTTTTTTTTATCCTTTATTATAGTATAATCATAGTAAGGTAGGTGAATATAATGATAGTAAGAAAGCCATACGCATTTTTAATTAAAAATTTTAGATTTATTCACTTTTTAATATTAATTTTTTCAACATATATACTTTATAAATCCAAATTATTATTTGACTTTTTTAATAAATATGCAAGTACTAGACAAGTTTTAACAGCAGAAAATATTGCACATACATACGTTCCTACATTATTAATAATATTTTCTTTTATTGTTGTAGCACTTTCCTTAATAATATTTATACTTTTAAAAACAAAAGATAAACCCAAAACATTATATTTTGTAATAATATGTTATTATGTAGCATTTATTGTATTTTCTTTTATTTCAAGAGGTGCAATTAATACAATAGTAATAGAGGGTTTGGCACCTAAAGAAGCAAGGTTATTAAGAGATATAAGCTTAATTGCATTTATCATACAAATTATATTTTCAATTTTATTTTTAGTACGTACTTTAGGATTCGATATTAAAAAATTTCACTTTGGAGAAGATTTAGAATCCTTAGAAATAGATGTAACTGATAATGAAGAAATAGAATTAATATCTGGAATTGATACAGATAAAGTATTAAGAAATTTTGAGATGCAAAAAGAAAACTGGAAAGTATTCTTTATAGAAAATAAAACAATTATAATTATGATATTATTTCTTGCTTTAGTAATTATACCCACTACATTTATAGTAAAAAATAATGTAGCAAACAGAAGATATGAAATAAATGAAGTAATAGATTTAAATAATTTTAATTTAAGAATAACAGATGTTTATGTAACAAAATATGATTATAAAGGAAAACAACTATTAAAAGGTAATAAAAGTTATTTAATAGTAAAATTTAACCTTTATAATTTATCTGCCGAAAGAGGTATAATATTAAATAATTTAAGAATAGAAGCAAAAAGTGAAATTTATACGCCAAATACAACACATTATGCTAGTTTCATAGATATAGGTAATGGTTATTATGATCAAAAAATTGAACCAGAGAAAAGTAATGATTATATTGCTATATATATAATTAATGATGATGATTTAAATAATGAAATGGTTTTAAGATATACAGATAAAATAACCTATAATAAAAAGGGTGTAAACACTTTATATAAAAGGGTTAATATAAAACCAGTATCACTAGATAATATTAAAGAAGGACAAACAGTAAAATTAAATGAAGAACTGGATTTTTCCACATCAAATTTAAATAATACTACTTTAACTTTAACTGGCTATAGCGTAAAAGATAACTACACTTATAAAGTAAATAACAATACTAAGTATATAGTGAATAAAGAAGGTAAAGTATTAAAATTAACATATGATTTAAATTTAGATGAAAATATAAGCTATATAACAGATTTTAAAGATTTTATAGAAAAATATGCACATATAATTTATCTTTATGATAATAAAGAGTACACATTAAATATTAAAGATATTACACCAGTAAACTATAAAGATAAAGATATATTTTTATCAGCAGATGAAAATATAGGCGCATCAAGTAATATAAGAATAGAATTTAATGTTAGAAATATAAAATATACATATGTATTAAAATAGCATTAATTTAAGAAGTAAGGTGAATACCAATGAATAAAAAAGAAATAAGAGACTATCTAATATTATTTTTAAATATTATTTTGATAGTTTTTCTAACGACTAAATTTTCTAATCTGTTTGGTTCAGATACAGATTGGATAAATCAACATACAATAATACCAGATTATTTTAGGCAAACTTTTTACAATACGGGTAAATTATTACCCAATTTAGCATTTAATTATGGTGGTGGGCAAAATATCTTTAATTTATCATATTATGGATTATTAAGTCCAATAGTATTAATATCATATTTATTTCCATTTTTAAGTATGCAAACATATACCATAATAGCAAATATAATAATTTTAATGATAACATCAGTTTTATTTTATAAATGGATAAAATCTCATGGTTTTGATGACAATATAACTTTAATAACATCTTTAATATTCACTTTAGCACCACCATTAATATTCCAAATGCACCGTCATATGATGTTTGTAAACTATATGCCATTTTTAATTATGTCATTAATTGGAGTGGATAAATATTTAAAATATAAAAATAAAACTATCTTAATTTTAGGAATATTTCTAATGATTATGACAAGTTATTATTATAGTGTATGCGGAATAATAGTAGTATCATTATATTACTTGTATAGATATATAGATACAAATAATAATTTTACTTTTAAACAACTAATTATTAATGGAATAAAATATGTATTACTAGTATTTATAGGTATATCTATGGCTGGGATATTATTGATTCCTACAGCATACACATTGCTTCAAGGACGAGGAGAATCAACTTCTACAATTAGCTTAATACAATTACTTACACCACACTTAAAAATATATAAACTATTTAATGGCCCATATTCTATTGGGGTATCTATGATTGGATTTGTATCTTTATTATATTTATTCTATACAAAGAAAAAAAGTAATATAGTATTTGCAACATCTTGCAGTATCATAATATTTATGCCAATATTTATGTATATATTAAATGGAGGATTATATTTAAGAGAAAAGTGTTTTATACCATTTATACCGGTATTTGGTTATATGATTGCAGTTTTCTTAAGCGATTTATATAATAAAAAGATAAACACAAAGAAATTTACTATATTTTTACTCATAATATTAATACCACTATATTATTATAAAGAAAAGCAAATAAATTATCTCTTTTTTATAGGATTTATTCTGTTGATGCTATTAATAGATAAAAAGAAATACATTAAAACTATTATGACTTTATATATTGTTTTAGTAGCATTAGGTATGGCTGGATATGAAGCATTAAATGAGAAATTTGTAAGTAGAGATA
>ERZ827423.717-NODE-717-length-38732-cov-58.521421_pt1 | contig 38732 bp, 34 predicted proteins | sample MGYA00519775_ERZ827423 | MGnify/ENA primary metagenome ERZ827423 (study PRJEB31778, sample SAMEA3449296) | human gut metagenome | biome: human gut; feature: human-associated habitat; material: faeces | place: United Kingdom | collected 2010/2012 ... | reverse complement strand
GGCTGTTTCTCGACTGGGGCATTACCTTTGGCGAGCCGTATGCAACCCCGGAACATGCGGCACGGCCTGTGGCCTACGCCAGTCGCGCCGAACTGTTGGACAGCATCTTGGTAAACAGTGCGGCATCCATGAAAGCGCCTCCGTCCCTAATCGCAATTAGTATCAATAAGTATCAGCGCGGTAGAGTATGCCCTGAATTGCAAGAGGGAAACGGATTTACAATGGTCTATGTGTGAAGCCACCATAGAGGTTCGGCGCGCTCTTGCCGCGCCTCCTTATGCCTTGACGTCGCTGCCGTTATGGAGGGTATTCTCGCCCTCCGGCTTTTGACCGCCATGGCCGCCGGAGGGCGGCGTACCGTCCGGCTTCTGCCCGCCGGGGCCGCTCATAGTGCCCATGCCGATGCTTACCGTACCGGTCTGAGCGGCGCTCTCCGTCTGGGTCTCGCCGGAGGTGAGCGTATAGCTCTCTCCATCCGAAAGATCAGCGGACGAGAAGAACACAAAGGACGCGTTGTAAGCCGCCTCGCCGGTATAAAGCACCGCGCCGTCGCTGTTTGCAATGGTAAAGCTGCCGCCCTGCGTCAGCAGCGACGCGCCGCCAAAACTTCCCTGCGCGGGGCGCTCTTCGCCGCTGGGTGGCTCCTTCCCATTGGGCTGTCCGCCCGCGCCGGGCTGCCCGTTCTGTAGATTCTCACCCGGCATTTCCGTCGTGCCGCCGAAGATCACGCAGGGCTGCGCTGCCGCAAGGCTCATGCCCATGCCGCCGCTGCCGCCCGCCGCCAGCACCGTGCCGCCGGAAACGGCCACCGTGCCATCCGCGTCCAAGGGCTCGTTGTCCGCGGCGTTGGCGGTCCAGACGGTCACATAGCCGCCGGAGATCGTCAGGTCGCCGTTGGAATCAAAGCCGTCGCCGTTGTCGGAGCGTGCCGTGATCGTCCCGCCGAAAATGTTCAGTTCATAGGAATAGCCGCTCGGGTCGGCATTGGCGGCATTGATGCAGTCGTCTGTGGACTGGATGCTGATGCTGCCGGAAAAGACATTGACCGCAGCGCCCTCCAGTCCCTCATAGCAGGAGGTGACGGTCACGCTGGGGCCATCCGTTCCCTCCGCGCCGACGTTCAAGGCATAGTCGCAGTGCAGCGCGTCGTCGCCCGCCGAGAGGGTGAGTGTGTCGCTCTCCACATCCAGCGCCGCCTCCGCGTTTACCGCGTCGTTCACCGGCACGTCGATGGTCAGCGTCAGGTCGCGGATGGTCAGAGAGGCCTCGCCGTCCTCCGTGGTCGCGCCGGACTTGACGCCGTTTTTGCCGTTTGCCTGCACGTGCAGCGTCCCCGCGCCGCAGAGCACCACCCGTGAGCCGTCCTTGCACTTGATGACGGCGTTTTCCGCGTCGGCATTGCCGGTCTCGTCGTTGTTGCTCTCCGTATCCGTCAGCGTGTTTTCCGTCCCTGCGGCGGCTTCAATGGTGACCCCGCTTCCCTTGCCGCAGACGATGGGGGCGGTGGTTTCCGAGGTGAGCGTCAACCCGTTCAGCACGAGCGTCACGCCGTCTGTACCCTTTTCTACCGTCACGCTGCCATCGGCGCAGTTGCCGGAGAGCACGTAAGTACCAGAGGCAGTGATGGTTAAATCCGTTCCGTTGATTTCCACGCCGTCTGCGGAAGCCGCCGCGATCTTGCCGTCGCTGAATTGAATTTCCGTGCCGCTGACGGTTGCGGTATTCTCTTTCTGGTCGGCGGCGCAGCCCGAGAGCAGACTCAAAGTAAGCACCAGTGCAAGAATGATTGTTGTTCTTTTCATAACATATCCCCCTGTCTGCCGTCCGCGGCGATGCCGCAGGAGATCTCCAGATTCCCGTTGCGGCAGCGCATGGCGTCCAGCAATTCTTTTTCCTTGTCCGTATCCTTCAGCGTGACCCGATAGTGGAGGCTATACAGGCTCCCCATGTTCACGGTCTTGACCCGCAGCAGCTTGGAGGATGTGGTATACGCTGCAAAAAGGTCGGAGAACAGGGCGCTGTAATCCAGATTTTCCGGAACGGTCACGCGAATGTCCCGCTCGCGGGCGTCCGTAGCCTGCTTTCCTTGCAGCAGCAGAATCATGCAGGTCACGACTGCCGCCAGCACCGCCATGGCGCAGTAGCCCATGCCGCAGCAGAGGCCCACGGTCATGGCGAGGAAGATCGCCATGATGTCCCGGGCGGAGCCGGGGGCGGAGCGGAAGCGCACCAAGCTGAACGCGCCCGCCACCGCCACACCTGCGCCGAGGTTGCCGTTGACCAGCAGAATGACCAGCTGCACCAGAAAGGGCAGCACCGTCAGCGCCGAAACCATCGTGCCGCCCTCGCCGCTGATCTTCCGGTAGACCAGCGCGATACCGAAGCCCAGCGCCACCGAGAGCAGGCACACGGCGAGGAACACCGGCACGGTCACCGAGGTCGCATAAAGGGACGCAAAAATTCCGTCAAGCATAGCGTCTCATCTCCGTTTCATCGAGTTTATGTTTGCAAAGCGCTTCAAACGCCCTGCCGCACTTGGAAAATGAGATGGGGAAGATCCCGTTTTCCGAAAGCGCCTCCGCCAGCCACAGCGGGGCGGCGTTGGCGATCTTCACCTCCATGAGCACCTGCCCCGGCTCCAACAGCGGCTCGCCCCACGCGCCGCAGCGCAGATCCAGCGCCTCGGTGCGCCAGAGGATCTCGCGGTCCAGCGTCAGGCGCAGAGAGGCGTCCTCCGTCCCCTTCCATGAATCCCGCTCATAGCTGAGAAAGATGCGCGGCGCAAGGCTGCCGCAGGAGGTGAGCAGCCAGTTGAGCTCCTGAAAGATCTGCCCGTCGCCGCCGGACTGCCTGCGCGACAAATAGCGGAGCGCGTCGCCGTAGGGCATACTCACGCGGCGCTTATAGACGATGCCCCGCGCCTTCTTCTTGATCTCGGGAAACACCTGCGTTTCCTCGTCCGGCACGCCGTAGCTGCGCAGGCGCAGCTTTTCCTTGTAGGCGGGCTTTTCCTGCGAGCGGCGGATCAGGCGATAATCCGGCGTGTCGTAATAGAGGTTATAAATACTGCTGTGGGCGAAGGCGTCCGGCTCCATGTGCGCCTCCAGCGCCGGACGCAGGGCGGCAAGCTGCGCCTCCGTCAGCAGGTACTTTACTTCCTTCCGTTTGAATACGGCCTGGTAGGTTCCCATTGTGTGGCCTCCTTTTGGTTTCGTTGCCCCCATTATCCACGGGCTTCTGAAAAAATACTGAAAAGCGAATATAAACTTTTTTCAGAACGATTTCAGGTTTCCGCGTACAATAGGGGCAAGAAAAAGGAGGGATTCCTTTGCATATTCTTATTGTAGAAGATGAAACCGCCTTGGCGGAGGCGGTGGCGCACATTCTCCGCAAGGCGGGACACAGCGCAGACCGGGTGGCGGACGGCCAGTCCGCGCTGGACTATATCCGCGTCGGCGCGTATGACCTTGTCCTGCTGGACATCATGCTCCCGAGACTGGACGGGCTCAGCGTGCTGCGGCAGATGCGGAGCGAGGGCGTGCAGACCCCCGTGCTGATGCTCACCGCCCGCACCACCGTTCCCGACAAGGTGTCGGGGCTGAACGCCGGGGCGGACGACTATCTCACCAAGCCCTTCGACCCGGAGGAGTTGCTGGCCAGAGTCGGCGCCATGACCCGCAGGAAGGGCGCGATGGTGCTGAACGAAATTTCCTTTCAGGACCTGACCCTCGATCTCAACACTGTCACGCTTCGCTGCGGCGCGCGGGATGTGCAGCTCAGTCCCAAGGAATTCGCGCTGGCGCGGCTGCTGCTCTCCCAGCCGAGCATGACCTATTCTAAGGATCTTCTCATCAGCCGCGCATGGGGGCTGGATTCCGAAGCGACGGACAACAACGTGGAGGCATACATTTCCTTCCTGCGCAAAAAGCTGCGGTATCTCGGCTCCAAGGTCAGTATCAGGAACCTACAAAAAATCGGCTACCGATTGGAGGTCGCGCCATGAGTCCCTATCGGAAACGCTTTGTACAGTTCAACATGCTGCTCATCGGCATCGTTCTGACCGTCATGGTGGCGGCGGTCGCTATTTATATGGTGAACGACTACTACAACAGTCTGCGCATGACCATGGAGCAGGTGGTGGCGCCCCTGCAAGGCTTCTCCCAGCCGCCGAAGGGTGAACCGCCGAAGGAGAAACCCGATCAGAAGAGCGCAGAGCAGAAAAAAGACATTCTCACGGTGTTCTACTCCCCCGAGAACGGTACCTACTCAATTTTGTCCCCGAACAATTCCTTTACAGAGGAAGAATTGCTGTCGCTTTTGAGCACCATCGTTTCCCAGAAGGATGACTTTGGCACCCTGGGCCAGCAAGGTGTCATCTATTATCGCAGCGGGGGTGAGCCCTGCCGCATCGCCATCGCCTCCACGGACTACATCACCCGCTCCATGGGGAATTTAGCATTAGTGCTGCTGGCCATCTGGCTTAGCGCCATGCTGCTGTTTTTCGCCGTCAGCGTCAGGCTCTCCGCCCTTGCCGCAAGGCCGATGGAGGACGCCATGCAGCGCGAGAAGCAGTTCATCGCGGACGCCTCCCACGATTTGAAAACGCCCCTGTCCGTGATTCTGGCAAACAACGCCATTTTGCTGGAAAACCCGGAAGCGCCGGTGGGCAGCGTCCGCCGCTGGGTGGACAGCTCGCAGGAGGCCGCCAAGCGGATGCAGCAGCTCATCTCCCAGATGCTCACGCTCGCCGATGTGGAGCGGCCGGACGCGGTGCTTTCCATGCAGCCTGTCGACCTTGCCGCCATCGCCACAAAGGCGGTGCTGGAGATGGAATCCATCGCCTATGAGAAATGCGTTACGCTGGAAACGGCACTCCCCGAGGCATGTATTTTGCGCGGCAATACGGACTACTTGCAGCGCATCGTCAGCAGTCTGCTGGAAAACGCCCTGAAATATGAGCCGGCAGGCGGGAGGGTGCATTTGGCTCTTACGCAGGATAAGAGAAAGGCGCGGCTCTCCGTTCAGAACTTCGGCAGTACCATCCCAGCGGAAGACCTCCCCCATGTTTTCGACCGCTTTTACCGCAGCGACAAGAGCCGGAAAAGCGAATCCGGCAGCTTCGGTCTCGGCCTTGCCATCACAATGGAGATGGTGGAAAAGCTGGGCGGAGAAATTTCCGTGTCCAGCTCCGCAGAGGGCGGCACTGTGTTTCAGGTCACCCTCTGCCGGTAGACAGCAGAAAAGGAGCTTTCGCGTAAGCGAAAGCTCCTTTGTTATGCGGCGTGGGTGGTGGGTGGCCAGTGCAGCGCCTTTGTGGGACAGGCCTTCGTGCACTCGTATTTTGGCCTGCGGCGGCAGCGTCATCGACACGGCCAAGGGCATCGCCATGGGCGCACTGTACGACGGCGATCCGTGGGACTTTTTCCAGACAGGCCAGCAGCCGCAGCAGGCGCTACCAATCGGCGTAGTCCTGACAGTTCCGGCCTCCGGCAGCGAATCCAGCAGCGGCGCAGTAATAAGCTGCACCGACAGTAATGAAAAGGTCCTGTATGGCTCAGAAAAGATCCGCCCCGCATTCTGCATCATTGATCCTACGCTGTTTGTCACACTTCCACCACAGCAGACCTTCACCGGTGTCTGTGATATGATGAGTCATGTGCTGGAGCGCTACTTTTCCCATGAGCCCGGTTGTGATCTCACCGACGCGCTGTGCGAGGCGGTCATAGGAACGATCATCCGCAGCGCAAAGGACGTACAGCGGAATCCTTACGACCTGACCGCATGGTCAAACCTTGCGCTGGGCGCAAATCTGGCGCATAACGGCACCTGCGGCTTGGGTCGTGAGGCAGACTGGGCCTGTCACTTCATAGAGCACGCCGTCAGCGCATTTTACCCGTCGGTGGCGCACGGTGCAGGGCTGGCTGTCCTCACGCCCGCCTGGATGGAATATGTGTATCGGGAAAACGTTCCTGAATTTTCCCGCTTTGCCCATCGCATGATGCAGGTTCCGGGCGACGAAGAATCGGAGGAAGCTGCACGAGCCGGCATACAGGCCTTCCGTGATCTGCTCGCCTCTTTCGGGCTGCCTGCATCGATGTCGGATCTGGGGATTACGGACGACAGCCTGTTCGAAAAAATTGCGAAATCCGCTACCTATTATGATAGGGCTCCGGCCTATTGCATCGGTAACCTGAAAAAGCTATCCTGGCAGGATGTTCTGGCAATTTTGCACTTGGCTGAGAAAACATGCGTACAGAAATAACCGGGAAATGCTTCCCTACAGCCCGTCTCCGGATGGACAGCGGCGAAGAAATTCTTCTGCAGCTTTTGCCGGATATAGCGCCGCAGGCTGTTCGCAGCTTTATCCATTTAGCGCAGATCGGCGTTTTTGATGGCCAGCCTATTGGCCGTATTGCACCGGGGCAGTGCATCGATGTAAGCTATCGGGCATTTCACGATCCGCGGGCAAAATACATGATTCACAATGATACCCTGTCTGGCAGATATCTGCCCGTTGCATTCGGAAGGGTGGCTATGGGTGGCTATGGAGATGATGCTATCTCCGGCGGAGAATTTTTCTTTCCCCTGCAAACGATTGACCGTTGGACGGGCCATTTTCCCGTGTTTGGAACGGTGTTGGATGGACTCGCTGTTCTGCGCCGTTTAGAGAACGTACCGCTTCGCTTTTCGGGTTATGAGCCATACCCTGGCGTAAAAATCATGGAACCGGCAGAGCCGGAAATCATCCGCAGCATTCATGTGGACTGTATGGGGCAGATATACGCACCGCCGCAGGTACTTTCCGACATCGAGGTCCCGGATAATTGGCAGTGCTCCGCAACATAGCAGTTTGCTTGAACGTTGCATACAATATTTCGATACCTCAGAAAAAAAGAAACATGACATCCCAAGTGGGATGTCATGTTTCTTTAAGCAGGCCATCTTTACCGACAGCAATAACAACCAAGAGGTCAAGCAGTTCAACAACTACGGCAGTACGATCTCCATCCAAGATGGTCAAGGCAAGGCTCAGTTTTACAAGTATAAGAGCAACAATGATGTGACAAAGGCCAGCCAGCTGGCACTTTCTTCCAAATTGCAGAATACTGTTGCCAACTGGGTTTGCAACAGCAGTTTTGAGCAGACGGGCTTCTGGACAGCAGGCAGCGGAAATGCCTCCACCGGCTCGTGGTCCTATGCGTCTACGGGTTACATCGGTTCCAAGTCACTGGCCATTTCCCGCACCTCCAGCAGCGGCACTATCCGCGTGGATTCTACGCAGGCGGCCTATTGTCCCGCCAACAGCAGCTACACGCTCTCCGCTTATGTGAAGACTACCGGTATGAGCGGAGGCGGACTGGGTGCTCAGCTTGTCCTGATGTCCTCCGGGAATGTTATCGCCAGCAGTGCACCTATTACGACCAACACAGATTGGACTCGCGTGGAGGTCACATACACGAACACTACCGGAAGTGACATCTCCGACCTTACAGCGGGAATGCGGAATGGCACTTCCGGCACGGCTTACTTTGACTGCGTGCAGTTGGAGGCCTCCGCCAACGCCAGCCGATATAATCTGGTCGATAACGGGGATTTCAGCTACAATTCCTCCTTGGGGTGGAACAAGAACAGCGCATGCACTTCCGCTGACGGCTCCAGCTCGAACTATTACCGCGCTCCTGCGCTCAACGATTCTTGCCTTAAACTTGTTGGTGCCGCCGAAAAGGACAAGCAGGTTTCTCAGAACTATTTCCCTACTTTACAGCTACAACGTAAATGAGGTATACTTTGATGGGATCCAGCTGTTCAAGAAGGAGTTCGGCCACAGCTACAACAGAAAGGGCGGGCATGTATACTATTTGTTCCCGTGATTGACCTTATGAATATAATCCTTACGTTTGATCACTCCTCCACCACTATTTTTGTCCCGGATGGATACGTTTCAGATGTTGAGCATCTTCGCGCATGTTTTTTTGATTGGCTATATGATAACCCTCAATACATGACATGCGATGAAAAGGGGAACACTGTATGCGCCTATGACGCAATGGCATTTTTAGCTTATATCAATCAGGTCATCCTTAGCTCAAGTAATGAAAAGGCGTATGTGATTCCAGCGACACAAACGGTTCACGGTAAACTCTATCGTCTGAAATTCTGACATCGAAAATCCGAGCTATATTAGGGAATGACGTAGGTCAACTGCGTCATTCCCTCTCCCGCACCTGCAACGGCGCGGAGTACTTCTATCTGAAGAACGCGCAGGGCGACGTGACCGGACTGGTCAACAGCCCCATCCGCAGCGAGGAGAACGGCGAATTCTACCCCGGGCGCCCCGTCACGAAGGAGATGCGCCACGACATCCGCCGCATTTTCCGGCTTCTTATTGATGCCGGAGCCGACCGGGAGAACCGCTCCGCCTACTCCGGCAAAACCATCCGCCAGCACTACGAGGGCAGCCCCGTGTGGGAGCTGTGCGGGGATCTGTTCGGGTGATGCGGCTCAGTTCTGGAGCCGCACCTGCCATACATCGTCCAGCGGGTAGGAGATCAGCGCCGCGCCGTCCAGCTCCTCCCGGTGCATGTCCACGGCGGAGACGTGTCCGCTGTCGTAGGTGGTGTAGTAATACACGCCCGTGTCGGCGTCGCAGCAGGAGGTGTAGAGCGTCAGCTCGCAGGCGCCGTCCTCCAGCACGCAGCAGCCCCGCTGCTGCGCCGCCGCGCCCAGAATGTGGAACAGCTGGCTGGCGCCCTCGGCCACGCCGGTGCCGGACGCGCTGTTCAGCCGGGTAAAGGCGGTGCGCACGAACCGGGACTGGGACGACAGATCGCCGGGCAGCCCCATGGCACCCATGCCCCGGCTGTAGGCTCGCAGCGGCAGGGCAGGGGAGAAGCGGTTCTCCGGCGGGCGGGCGGACAGCTGGGCGTAGTTGTTCAGCTGGAACATCTGCAGGGGGAAGGGCGGCTCGTTGGTCAGCACGCCGGCGGGATCGTCGTAGATGTGCAGACCGTCGGCGGTCTGCTCGATCACCACGCAGCGCTGCCGGTCGGCCAGAAGCCAGTGGAGCTTGGCCGGGGGCAGCCCCGGCAGGAAGGCGTCGTCGGTGATGCAGACGCCCTCCAGCAGCCGGCAGGCCTCGTCCACCCCGGCGCAGCTGCCCAGCAGCCACGGGATCAGCTCGAACTGCGCCACGCCGCGCCCCTCCGCCGGGCAGGGGCAGTAGACGGCGCTGGACACGAAGTTCAGCCCGGCGATGCACAGTCCCTTCTCGTTCACCGCGTCGTAGTACAGGGGATAGCCCGCCTGCACCGACGCCATGCCGATCATGGCGTAGTGCTGTGTCACCTCATTCAGATGGCGCATGGGCAGAGGGAAGCTCCGGGGCGTGACGGTGACGCGCTCGCCGAAGCCGCGCTCATAGTCGAGATTGCGCCCGAAGAAGAAATGGTCGGTCAGATAGGTGGCCGCAGTACACATGAGAAAACCTCCTGTCAGGGATTGTCGGTGGGCTTGTCGGGGTATTGCCGCTTCAGAAAGGCGAGGAAGTGCCGGGCGGCGCTGTTGGCCGGGGGCGGGGTCTTGACCGCCGCGCCCAGCCGCCGGAACAGCGGCTCCGACAGCGGCAGCACCTGCACCTGCCCCTCATAGCCCGCCAGCGAGAAGGACGACAGCACGGACACGCCCAGCCCTGCGGCCACCATGGACAGAATGGCGGCATCGTCCGAGGCGGTGACCTCCAGCAGCGGCGAGTCCGGCGGCAGCAGCCGCGCCACATACTGCTCCGGGCAGGAGAGGAACGTCTCCTGCAGCAGCCGCTCCAGCGGGATGGTATCCTCCTGCCAGGGGAAGTCCGGCGGCACCACCGCCACCAGCGGCGCGTCCGTCAGCGGCGTCCAGTAGAAGCCCTTGCCGCAGGACTCCTCCACCAGCGCCAGCTGCACCCGTTCCTCCTCCAGTGCGGTGGCCAGCTCGTAGCCGCCCACCAGCACGTCGATCTTGATCTCCGGGTGCAGCTTGCGGAATTTGGCCAGCAGCGCCGGGAGCCGCGCCCGGGCGATACTGGCAAAGCAGCCGATGCGCAGGACGTGGTTGTGGGATTCCCCCTGCAGCGCCGCCTCCTGCCGCAGCGCATCGCTGGCGCGGAGATAGTCCTGAATATAGGGCAGCAGGTGCTCGCCCTCCTCCGAGAGCCGGACGCCGTGGCTGCTGCGGGACAGCAGGGTGCAGCCCAGCTCGGCCTCCAGCTTGTTGACCAGATGTGTCATGGCGGACTGGGTATAGCCCAGCTGCGCCGTCGCTTTTCCGAAGCTGCCGCATTGCACCGCTGTCAGCAGTGCCCGCAGCTTTTTATCGTCCATAGTGCCTCGCTTTCTGTACAAAAACAACAAAATGTGAGCCTTGTTTTTTAACTATATCACAAAGGGACTTGCCGTTCAATGGCCTCATTGTAAACTTTCCAACAAGGAATAAAGGGCATCCGATCATATTTTGTGCGTCATCAATTAAATTCATGCCGCGTTTGATAAGTGTCATTTCCGTAATGATGAAAAAAATGATACCCTATATGCAGGAAATGCATCGCGCACGGCGCGCTGCGCGCCCCGCACAGGACGGGGCCGGAACAAGAGAGAAATGGAGAAACCATAATGAACGGACAGAAGAAAAACGCCCTCGGCGAGATCGTCATAGTGGGCTTTGCGCTGTTTTCCATGTTTTTCGGCGCGGGAAACGTCATATTCCCGCCCTTTTTGGGCATGGAGGCCGGCAGCCGTTGGCTGGAGGGCTTTTCCGCGTACTTCATCGCGGACATCGGCCTTGCCATGATGGGCATGTTCGCTCTGCTGCGCGTGGGCAGCAGCGAGCAGGTGCTGCGGCGCGCGGGCAAGCTCCCTGCCGAGATCCTTATGTGCGCCATCGTGCTGTGCATCGGCCCCATGGTGGCCATCCCCCGCACCAGCGCCAGCACCTACGAAATGGCCATCGCCCCCAACCTGAGCGGCGTGTCGCCGGTGGTGTTCTCCGTGGCTTTTTTTGCGCTGATCCTTGTGCTGTGCCTGAAGGAGTCCGCCGTGGTGGACATCGTGGGCAAGGTGCTCACGCCGCTGCTGCTGGTGGGACTGTTCGCCATCATTATCAAGGGCATCGTGACCCCGCTGGGCGAGATCGCCGCCCTGCCGCAGATCGGCAATGTGACCGTCACCGGCATCAAGGCGGGCTACCAGACCATGGACGCGCTGGCGGCGCTGCCCTTCGGCATCATTATTTTGCAGAGCGTCACCGCTAAGGGCTATAAGCAGGGCAAGAGCCAGCTCCGCGTGGTGGGCGGTGCCGCGCTGCTGGCGGGCATTCTGCTGCTGGCGGTGTATATGGGTCTGGCCTATCTGGGCGCTACCGTGTCCACGCAGTACACCGGCTCCATCGGCCGCGCCGCATTGATCATGGCCATCGTGGAGGCGCTGATGGGCAAGACCGGCGTGGTCATCTTCGGCGTGGTGGTGGGTCTGGCCTGCGTCACCACCGCCATCGCGCTGACCAGCTCCGCAGCGGCGTATTTCTCCGAGCTGTGCCGGGGCAAGGTGAGCTACAAGGCCTTCGTGGCGGCGATCTGCGTGTTCAGCGCCGTGGTGTCCAATCTGGGACTGGATCGCATCGTGGCCGTGGCCGCACCGGTGCTGGATGTCGTATATCCCCCTGCGCTGGTGCTTATCTGCATCTCCCTTATTATGCCCAAGGTACACGATTTTGTCAGCCGGGGCGCGGTGATCGGCGCACTGCTGACCAGCGCTCTGTGTACGCTGCACACCTACGGCGTGTCCGTGCCGCTGGTGGAGGCGCTGCCGCTGTATGACCTGGGGCTGAGCTGGGTGCTGCCCGCCGTTGTGTTCGGACTGGCCGCGCAGCTTGTGACCATGCTCCCCAGCGTGCGCCGCAGGGAGGAGCCTGCCCGGCGCGCCGGCGAAAAGAACTGATCGCTTCCCCGGGTGGGGCTGTATCTCCCATACGGCCCCACCCTTTCTCTCCTTGAAGGGGGCTTGACAGACGGCGATTCCTGCCGTAGAATACGGACAAGCTGCTGACGTCGAAAGTGCGCTTGAGACGGAAGATGCGCCATATATTCCGCGCCCGCGAAGCGGGCGCTGTGGTCGTGTCGCGGGAGCGGCGCGGCTTTTTTATTTTGGATATAAGAGGTGGTATTTGTGGAAACACGGGTGGCTCTCATGGGGATCATCGTGGAGGAGCCGGAGCGGGCGGCGGAGGTCAACGAGCTGCTGCACCGGTACAGCGAATATGTGATCGGGCGGATGGGCGTGCCCTACCGGGCGCGGGGCGTGAACATCATCTCGGTGGTGCTGGACGCACCGCAGGACGTGATCTCCGCCCTCAGCGGGAGGATGGGCCGGCTGGAGGGCGTAAGCGCCAAAACGCTGTACTCCAACGTGATCACACCGATAGAAGACAGATAGGCATGCTGCACGACAGCTTTGTATAAGAGACCGTATCACGGAAAGGAGAAAACAACATGAAAAAAATGATATCCCTGCTGCTGGCGCTGGCGCTGGCATTGACGCTGTGCGCCTGCGTAACGCCGAAAACGCCTATGCCCATTGAGGATGGCGACAAATCCGCCGCCCAGCCGGTCACTGTGCGGTTGGGCGGGCTGAAGGGGCCCACCTCCATGGGCATGGTGAAGCTGCTGGACGACGCGGAGAGCGGCGCCACGGAGAACGGGTACGAATTCACCATGGCGGCCAGCGCCAATGAGCTGACGCCGCAGCTGGTGCAGGGCGAGCTGGACATCGTTGCGGTGCCCGCCAACGTAGCCGCCATTCTGTATAACCAGACGGAGGGCGGCGTGGAGCTGCTGGCCGCCGGCACGCTGGGCGTGCTGTATATGGTGGAAAAGGGCGGCGAGACGGTGACGGACGTGGCGTCCCTCAGCGGCAAGACCATCTATGCCACCGGCAAGGGCGCTACGCCGGAGTACGCACTGACGTACCTGCTGAGCCAGCACGGGCTGACGCTGGGCACGGACGTGCAGGTGGAGTGGAAGAGCGAGCCCACGGAGATCGTGGCGCTGATGGCGGAGCAGGAGAACGCGGTGGCCATGCTGCCCCAGCCCTTCGTCACCGTGGCGCAGGGTCAGGTGGAGGGGCTGCGCGTGGCTCTCGACCTGAGCGAGGAGTGGGACAAGCTGGACAACGGCAGCCGGCTCATCACCTCGGTGATGGTGGCGCGGAAGGCCTTTGCCGACGAGCATCCGGCGGCGGTGCGCACGTTCCTGAGCGAGTATGCCGCCAGCACGGACTACGCCAATGCGAACCCGGCGGAGGCGGCGGTGCTGGTGGAGAAATACGGCATCGTCAAGGCGGCGGTGGCGGAGAAGGCGCTGCCGGAGTGCAATCTGGTGTGCATCACCGGCACGGACATGAAGACCGCCGTGGGCGGCTATTTGCAGACGCTGTATGACCTGAAGCCGGAGGCCGTGGGCGGCGCGATGCCCGACGACGGCTTCTATTGGATGGACGCATGAAAAAGGTAACGTGGCAGCGCATCGGCGCGGCGGCGCTGGCGGTGCTGGTGTGGCAGGCGGCATCTATGGCCGTGGGCTCGGCGCTGCTGCTGCCGTCGCCGGCGGCGGTGCTGGTGCGTCTGGCCGCCCTGCTGCCCGACGGCGGCTTCTGGCGGGCGGTGTGGTTCAGCTTCTGCCGCATTGCCGGAGGCTTCGGCGCGGCGCTGGTGCTGGGCACGGCGCTGGCCTTCGCCGCCGGGCGGTGGCCGGTGGTGGATGTGCTGCTGCGCCCCTATGTGCTGGTCATCAAGTCGGTGCCGGTGGCGTCGTTCATCATTCTGGCGCTGATCTGGATGCGCACGTCGGCGCTGCCGCTGTTCATCTCGTTCCTGATGGTGTTCCCCATTCTGTACACCAATGTGCTGGCGGGCATACGCAGCGCCGACCGTGAGCTGCTGGAGATGGCGCGGGTGTTTCGGGTGCCGTGGCTGCGGCAGGCGCGGTGCATCCTGCTGCCGGCGGCGGAGCCGTTCCTGCTGGCGGGCAGCGCCGCGGCGCTGGGCATGAGCTGGAAGGCGGGCGTGGCGGCGGAGGTCATCGGCGTGGTGGGTGGCTCCATCGGAGAAAAGCTGTATGAGGCCAAGATCTATTTGCAGACCGGCGACCTGCTGGCGTGGACGGCGGTGATCGTGGCGCTGAGCGCCCTGTTTGAGCGGGCGGTGCTGGCGCTGCTGCGGCGGTGCTGCCGCTGGGCGAGGGGGGGACGGACATGAGAGCGGAGCATCTGTACAAGAGGTTCGGAGACAAGCCTGTGCTGGAGGATGTGAGCCTTACGGTGCCGGCGGGGGCGGTGGTGTGCCTGATGGCGCCCTCCGGCTGGGGCAAGACCACGCTGCTGCGGTGCATGGCCGGGCTGGAAAAGCCGGACAGCGGCACGGTGCGGGATGTACCGGAGCGGATCGGGTATGTGTTCCAGGAGGATCGGCTGTGCGGCCACATGAGCGCCGTGGAGAACGTCCGGCTGGCGACGGGACGGCGCATGGACACGGAAACCATCCGGGCACACCTGACGGAGCTGGGGCTGGGCGGCCAGCTGCACCAGCCGGTGGAGGAGCTGTCCGGCGGACAGCGGCGGCGGGTGGCCATCGCCAGGGCGGTGTGCTTCGGCGGCGGGCTTCTGCTGCTGGACGAGCCGTTCAAGGGGCTGGACGCGGAGACGCGGCGGCAGGCGGCGGCCTATATCCTGCGGCACCGGAATGGCGCGGCGGTGGTATGCGTCACCCACGACCGGGAGGACGCCGCCGCGCTGGGCGCGGAGATCGCGGCGCTGTGAACGCGGACGCTGCCGGTCAAAGCGGTTGACAGGGCACGGCTCCTTCGGTACAATGGCAGCAGGCCTTGCCGCGCAACGCGGCAGTACCATATAGGCGCAGCAAGCATGCAGCAGGCCGAAGGGTCTGCTGCATTTCTCTGTGTGCGCATAGCTGTCACATTTTCCCCGCTCGTTCGTTATAGAGGCAGAAGGTGGTGAGACGCCGTGGACAAGGACATATTCGAGCAGCTGTACCGGCAGCACTATGCCGCGGCGCTTCTGTACGCGCAGGGGCAGTGCCGCAGCCGCCCGCTGGCGGAGGACATGGTGCAGGAGGCCTTCTGCCGGGCGTGGCTGGCGCTGCCGGACGACGTTGTCAGCTTTCGCAGCTGGCTGTTCCGGGTGCTGCGGAATCTCATCATCGACCACCTGCGGCGGCAGAAGCATCTGTCCGACGAGGACGTACCGGAGACGGCGGACGCCGCCACGCCGGAGAGCGTTCTCCTGCAGCGGGAGGACGCGGCGGCGCTGTACCGCGCCATGGAGCGGCTAGGCGCAGGCGACCGGGAGGTGCTGACGCTGTATTGCTTCGCGCACCTGTCGGGGGCGGAGCTGGCGGCGGCGCTGGGCGTGACGCCCGCTGTGATACGCCAGCGGCTGCGCCGGGCACGGACGCGGCTGCGGCAGAAAATGGAGGAGGATGGCTATGAATTTTGAGACGGCCTTTGCCCACTATCAGGCGCACACCGCCACCGCCGAGGAGACGGCGCTGGTGGAGCGGGAGCTGGAAAAATACCGGCTGATCGAGGACTATCTGGCGGAGCAGGAGCTTCCGGAGCTGCCGGAGGACGCGGCGGCTGCGGCCAGCGCGGAGACGAAGGCGGTGAAGCGCCGCCTGAACCGCCGCACACGGAACATCGTGCTGATATCGACGGCGGCGGTGCTGGCGGTGGTGCTGCTGCTGCAATTGGTGGTATCGCCCCTGCTGAACCGGCGGGTGTACAGGGACGAACTCGTCGATGGCAGCGGCTACCCGACGTTCGACGTGGGCATGTCGGCGCTGGCGGGACTGTATATGCCGCTGGGCGACTACTACGGCAGCTACGCCGAGCACAGCGGCTTCATGCGCGACACCCTGCGGCTGATGTTCTACGACCGCACCGGCAGCCACCGGTTTCACATCCAGACGCAGGTGGGACTGTCGCTGGGGCACGTCGGACAGCTGAACAGCGGCGACCTGCACGCCATCGGGTATATGTACAGCGGCTTCTTCTACGACAACAGAAATTCGAGTCACAACTATGTCTGGAGCGGCGACACCGGTCAGGCCGCGCTGGACGCGCTGCCGGAGTATATGCGCCTTACCTCCGCCGTGTCCCTCAACAAGGTGCTGACGGTGGATGAGCTGGCGGACATCATGGCGCGGCATCCGGACGTGGATTTCCTGTCCGCCAACGTGTGGGTAGACGGGGCGTACAACTACGACACGCTGCACTGCTCCTTACAGCACATGATGCTCGTCTACGGCGAAGCGCTGGAGGAGGATTATCCGGGCTTGCAGCTGCGGGAGTACAAAAACCTCACCGGTGAGGACATCACACAGCACTTCCGGGCGATGGTGCAGTATCTGGCCGACCACCCGGAGGTGGCCAAGGCCGGCCCCGACGAGCCGTACCGCTACAAGGAGATGCTGCTGAATCTGGAGGAGGACGGGCTGGAGGTGCTGGGCTTGTGGGTGCAGGGCACCCCCGACCAGATCACCGCGCTGCTGGACGAGGAGCTGGTGCGTTCCGTGTGGAACTACGATGCCAGAATACAGCTGTGGACATAAAAAAGAAATGCCGCCGGAGGGCGGCATTTCTTCTGCCCACTTGCCAGCGGGCGGAGGCCGAGGCACGGGAGCGGGCCTCCCGCGGACGCTGAGAGTAATTACACATAAAAAAACAGGGACTCACGTCCCTGTTTTTTATAACTTGTATTCTTCTGCGAAGGTCTTGTAGCGGGCGGGAAAGTCCGGGTCGCGCTGGGGCGCGGCGTCCAGCGTGGCGTGGAGGTTCAGGTCGTGGTGCGCCGCGTCGATGACGCAGCCGGCGATGTTGGAGCAGTGGTCGGAGGTGCGCTCCAGATCCGTCAGCAGGTCGGAGAGGACGAAGCCCGCCTCGATGCTGCACTGTCCCTGCTGCATTCGCAGGATGTGGCGGGTGCGCAGCTGCTCCTTCAGGCCGTCGATGACCTCCTCCAGCGGCTCCACCTGCCGCGCCAGCGGCACGCTCTTGTCCCGGAAGGCGTCCAGCGACATGGTCAGGATATGATCCACGGCGGCGGTGAGGACGGACAGCTCGCGGCGTGCCGCGTCGCTGAAGGAAAGCTCCTTGTCCCGCAGCTCCTCCGCCGATTCCAGCACGTTCACCGCGTGGTCGGAGATGCGCTCGAAGTCGCCGATGGCCTTCAGCAGCTCGGCGGCCTCCTCGCTCTCGTCGTCGCCCATCTTCCGGGCGCTGAGCTTCACCAGATAGGTGCCCAGCACATCCTCATAGTGGTCACAGCGGCTCTCGTCCTCCCGGATGGAGGCGGCCAGCTCCGGTGTGTAGTGCTCCAGCGAGCGCAGGGCGTTTTGCAGGGCGAGGGTGGCCTGTGCCGCCATGTCGCAGGCCACGGCGCGGCAGCGCTGCAGTGCCAGTGACGGCGTGGCCAGCAGACGCTCGTCCAGCTCCACTGTCTCCTCCGCCTGCGCCTTGTCCGGCACCAGACGGACAGCCAGCTTTTCCAGCAGGCCGCCGCAGGGCAGCAGCATGGCGGTGCAGAGGATGTTGAAGGCCGAGTGCGCTATGGCGATGCCGGCCATGGTTGCCGACTCGTTCAGTAGCGCCGGGGCGAAGATGGCCTTGACGATGCAGAACACCGTCAGCAGCACCGCCACACCGATGACGTTGAACATTAGGTGTACCACGGCGGCGCGCTTGGCGTTTTTGTTGGTGCCCACGCAGGAGATCAGCGCCGTGACGCAGGTGCCGATGTTCTGCCCCATGATGATGGGCACAGCCGCGGCGTAGCTGACCTGCCCGGTGGAGGCCAGCGCCTGCAGAATGCCCACGGAGGCGGAGGAGGACTGGATGATCGCCGTCAGCACCGCGCCCACCAGCACGCCCAGCAGCGGGTTGGTAAAGGCCAGAAACAGCTCAGCGAAGCCCGGAACGTCCTTCAGCCCGGCCACGGCACCGCTCATGGTGTCCATGCCGAACATCAGGGTGGCGAAGCCCAGCAGAATGGCGCCGGTGTCCTTTTTGTGGCTGTCCTTGCAGAACATGTAGAAAATAATGCCGATCAGCGCCAGCACCGGCGTAAAGGAGGTGGGCTTGAGCAGCTGCACCCATGTGCTGCCGCCGTCGATGCCCGCCAGACTCAGGAGCCACGCCGTCACCGTGGTGCCCACGTTGGCGCCCATGATGACGTTGATGGCCTGCCGCAGGTTCATCAGACCGGAGTTGACGAAGCCCACCACCATGACGGTGGTGGCCGACGAGCTCTGGATGATGGCGGTGATGCCCAGACCGGTGAGGAAGCCCGCGCCCGCGCTGCCGGTCATCTTATCCAGCAGCGTCCGCAGCTTGCCGCCGGCGCGGCGCTCCAGAGACTGCCCCATGAAATTCATGCCGAACAGGAACAGGCACAGTCCGCCCAGCATGGTCAACACATGAAAAATGTCCATAGTTCTCTCCTCGATTTTACCTTGTTTCGACTGTACATTTTCGTCCATTTATTATGATACAGGGGCAATGTCAAATCCGCAGGAGGAGAATTGTAAAATCGGGGTAAAATAACAGACCTCCCGTCCGATGGACGGGAGGTCTGTCTGTAGGATATTACATATTGCGCGTCAGCGCTGACCCTTGTCGTAGGGGATACCCTCGGCTTTGGGTGCGCGGGACTTCTTGGAGGTGAAGGCCAGCACCACCAGCGAGATGATGTAGGGCATCATGTTGTACACGGGGCTGGGAATGTTCAGGTTCTTCAGGAACTCGAAGCCCGCGTACACGTTGGACAGGGCGCGGAACAGGCCGAACAGCAGCGCTGCCAGCGCGATGCGCGTGGGCTTCCACTGGCCGAAGATCATGACCGCCAGAGACAGGAAGCCGAAGCCGGCCACGCCGTACTCAAACCGCCACTCGGACACGCCGGCGGTGATGAACACGATGCCGCCCAGACCGCCCAGCATGCCGGAGATCAGCACGCCCGCCCAGCGCATCTTGTACACGTTGATACCCACGGAGTCCGCCGCCTGGGGATGCTCGCCGCAGGCCATGAGGCGCAGGCCGAAGCGGGTCTTGTACAGCGCCACATAGGCCGCGATCAGCAGCAGCAGCGTCACCAGCATGAACCAGCTGAACTCGAAGGAACCGATGTTCACCAGGAACGCCTTCTTCGCGCCGGCGTACTGGATGGTGGAGGACACGTCGTCGGGGTTGGCCGCGGTGTTGATGGCCTTGACGATAACGGTGGCGCCCGCGGTGCCCAGCATGTTCAGCGCCGTACCGACGATGGTCTGATCCGCCTTGAAGTTGATGCAGGCCACAGCCAGCAGCGACGAGTACACCGTACCGGCCAGCGCCGCCGCCAGCAGCACCACGATCAGCATGGAGAAGGCGGAGGAGCCGGTGGGCATGTAGCGCATGGCCAGCGCACCGCCCAGAGCGCCCATGATCATCACGCCCTCAAGACCCAGGTTGATGACGCCGGAGTGCTCGGAGAAGCAGCCGCCCAGCGCCACAAGGATCAGCACGGAGGCGAAGGTCAATGTATATTGCAGCAGCAGTACCATTACTGATCGCCTCCTTTCCCGTTGTCGGAGACTTCAGGCGTTTGCGCCCGCTCCTTTTCCTTCAGTGCCGCCTTTTCCTCGCGCTTGGCGATGGCGGTATTCATGGCGTACTTCATGAACAGCACGAAGCCGCACAGGTAGATGATGATGGAGGAGATCAGATCGGAGATCTGCGCGCAGTACATGCTCTTATCCACATACGCGCCGCCGGCGGTGATATGCTGGATGAAGAAGGAGGCTAGGATCGCGCCGATGGGGTTCAGGCCGCCCAGGAAGGCCGCCGCGATGCCGTTGAAGCCCATGCCCGGCACGGAGGAGGTGGAGCACTGCCACTGCTCGTAGCCGGTGAGGTACAGCATAGCCGCGCCCAGACCGGCCAGCATGCCGGAGATGGCCAGCGTCATGATGATGTTGCGCTTTTCGGCCATGCCGCAGTACTTGGCGGCGTTCTTGTTGTTGCCGGTGGCCCGCAGCTCGTAGCCGATGCGGGTCTTTTCCAGCACCACCCACACCAGAATGGCGATAACGATGGACAGGGGCAGCGCCAGACCCACGTACTGGTTGCCGTTGAACAGGCTGCCCAGACCCAGAGAGGGCAGGATGGCCGAGGCATTCTTGTGGGACAGCACGAAGGTGTAGGGACTGGTGTCCTCCTTCACCTGCGTGAGGAGCATATTGGTCAGGTAGAGGACGATCCAGTTGAGCATGATGCCGGAGATGACCTCGTTGACGTTGCAGTAGGACTTCAGCAGACCGGAGATCGCGCCCAGCAGCGCGCCGCCCAGCATGGCCAGCAGCATGCAGGGCAGCCAGCTCCAGCCCCACGCCAGTGCGGCGTACAGGCTCAGCGCCACGCCGATGCAGTACTGACCGGCCGCGCCGATGTTGAACAGGCCGACCTTGTACGCAAACAGGATGGACAGGGAGCACATCAGCAGGGGCGCGGTCTTGACAAGGGTGTTGCCCAAGTACTTGACCTGCGTTTCCGGCTTGCTGTATGTAAGGAAGTTCTTCATAACGTCGGTGATGGCTTCGCCGGCGCCGTCGGGGTTGATGAACAGCAGCACGATATAGCCGATGAGCAGACCCAGGATCACGCACACAAGGGACGCCAGCAGCGACTGCACCCCGTTATTTTTCAGGATGTTCTTTTTCATGCCGTCACCTCGTCTCTCTTGGCGCCCGCCATATACAGACCCAGCTCCTCCTGCGTGGTCTTTTTGGGGTCAAGCTCGCCCACGATCTCACCCTCGTACATGACGAGGATGCGGTCGGGCACGTCCATGACCTCATCCAGCTCCAGCGATACCAGCAGCACGGCCTTGCCCGCGTCGCGCTGCGCCACCAGCTGCTTGTGGATGTACTCGATGGCGCCCACGTCCAGACCGCGGGTGGGCTGCACCGCCACCAGCAGCTCGGGATCCTTGTCGATCTCGCGGGCGACGATGGCCTTCTGCTGGTTGCCGCCGGACATGCTGCGGGCGATGGTGATGGGACCCTGTCCGCTGCGGACGTCGTACTGCTCGATGAGCTTCTCCGCGTACTTGCGGATGTTATCCCGGCGCAGGAAGCCCGCCTTGTCGGTGAACTCCGGCTCGAAATAGCGCTCCAGCACCAGATTGTCCTCCAGGGAGTAATCCAGCACCAGACCGTACTTGTGGCGATCCTCAGGGATGTGGGACATGCCCATGATGTTCCGCTTGCGGATGGGCATTTTGGTGATGTCCTGCCCGTTGAGGGTGATCTTGCCGGACACCACCGGCTCAAGACCGGTCAGGCCGTAGACAAACTCCGTCTGGCCGTTGCCGTCGATACCGGCGAGGCAGACGATCTCGCCCCGGCGCACCTGCAGGCTCACGTCCTTGACGGCGTTGTTCTTGTGCATCTTGCTGGCCACGGTCATGTGGGACACGTCCAGCACCACCTCGCCGGGCTGGGCGGGCTTCTTCTCCACGTGGAAGCTGACGTCGCGCCCCACCATCATGGAGGAAAGCTGCTCCATGGTGGTGTTCTTCGTCTCCACGGTGCCGATGTACTTGCCCTTGCGCAGGACGGTGCAGCGGTCGGCCACGGCCATGATCTCGTTGAGCTTGTGGGAGATGAACAGGATGCTCTTGCCCTCGGCGGCCAGATTCTTCATGATCTGCATCAGCTCGTCGATCTCCTGGGGCGTCAGCACGGCGGTGGGCTCGTCGAAGATGAGGATCTCGTTGTCGCGGTAGAGCATCTTCAGGATCTCGGTGCGCTGCTGCATACCCACGGTGATGTCCTCGATCAGCGCGTCCGGGTCGATCTTCAGGCCGTATTTCTCGCTGAGCGCGATGACCTTCTCCCGGGCCTCCTTCTTTTGCAGGAAGCCGCATTTTGTGGGCTCCACGCCCATGATGATGTTGTCCAGCACGGTGAAGCATTCCACCAGCTTGAAGTGCTGGTGCACCATGCCGATGCCCAGCGCGTTGGCGTCGTTGGGATCCTTGATGGATACCTCCACGCCGTCCTTCTTGATGATGCCCTCCTCGGCCTGATACAGGCCGAACAGCACGCTCATCAGCGTGGATTTGCCCGCGCCGTTCTCACCCAGCAGGGCGTGGATCTCACCCTTCTTCAACTGAAGCGTGATGTCGTCGTTGGCGATGATACCGGGAAACCGCTTTGTGATGTGCAGCATTTCGATTGCAAACGGTGTGTCCAAGTTTTCGCCCTCCCTTCCGTTTTATGGCCCGCCGCTTTTCGCATCCGCGGGGACGGAAACCACAGTATAGATGATAGTAGTATACTATACTTTGTCCCATAAAGCAAAGACAAATTAGTGAAATCTGCCTGTTTCACCGCTGAATTTCATTCCCGGCACCGAAATGGGAAAAAAGAAAGACCGCCGAAGCAAAAAAGAAAGACCGCCGGGGCAAAAAAGAAAGACCGCCGAAGCGGTCTTTCTTTATGACAGGTTAAGTACAGACTTACTTGATCTGACCCTGATCGTCAACGGTGATCACGGTGGCGAAGTCCTTGGCAGCCTTGGTAATGTCGTTGCTGACGGTCAGAGTGCCGTCGAACATGGCCTTTACCAGAGCCTTGTAGTCGTCCTGAGTGAACGCGCCGTCAGCCCACTGGGTGGACTCCATGGGGATCTGGACGTAGTTCAGAGCGGGATCGTCAGCGGAGACCAGACCCAGAGTGGCGATCTTGCCGGCGTAGTTAGCCCAGTTGCCATTGATGATGACATCGGTCAGGGTGTCATAGGTGGCGGGATACAGACCCTTCATGGCGGAGGTCACGGTCAGAGCCTTGTAGCCGTCGATGGTAGCCTGATCAGCGCCCTCGCCGGCGGCGTAGTTGGCGATGACACCGGCCTGGTCAACGTCAACACCGATGACCTTGGCGCCCTCGACCTTCTTGGCAGCGTCCACAGCGGAGGTGTAGATACCGCCGCCGCAGGCGAACACGACCTGCGTGCCGCCGGCATACCAGGTATCCATCTTAGCGGTGATGTCAGCATCGCCGAAGAACTGACCGCCGTACACATAGTTGACCTTCACATCGGTCAGCTTCAGCTCGGCAGCGGCAGCATCAACGCCCTGCACAAAGCCGTAGCCATAGCGGACAACAGCGGGGACAGCCATGCCGCCCAGGAAGCCCAGGTTCTTGTAGCCCAGCTTCACAGCAGCGTAGCCGGCCATGTAGCCGCACAGCTCTTCCTGATAGATGGCGCAGTACACGTTGCTCATATCAACGTAGGTGGCCAGATCCCAGTTGTCGGGATTGTAGTCGTACTCCTCGCCCTTGGCGGCCACACCGGCCTCCAGCAGGTCGCCCTTGCCCACGTCCAGCGCGATGAACTTCACGTCCTTGTGCTGGGGAGCGGCCTCGACGATAGCGCCGCCGAAGGCATAGCCGGGCATCACGATGACGTTGTAGCCCTCGTCAACAGCGCTCTCGATCATAGCCACACGGTCGGCGGTGTTGTCGCCGGCGGGCTTGAAGTAGGAGAACTCGATCTTGTTGGCATCGGCAAACGCCTTGCAGGCCTCGTAGGTGGTCTGGTTGAAGGACTGGTCGGTGATATCACCGTAGTCGGTGATCATGGCGACCTTATAGGTCGTCTCGTTGGTGTCGCCCTGGTTGTCGTCGGTCTGGTTGTCGTCCTTCTTGTCGCCGCAGGCGACCAGGGACAGCGCCGTAACCAGAGCCAGGATCATAGCAAGAAACTTTTTCATAGTTATTCTACCTTCCTCATTTTTTTATTTTCACGCCTTGCGGCGGGAAAACCGGTATCTCGGCACGGGGAAGCTATTCCCCCTGTGCCCTGTGCATTATAGCAGGGTTTTTCGCCTTTGGCAAGGGAAAAGCGCATTTTGCGGGCGAATTGTAAACAAATGTAATCAAAAATTTACACTTTGTTTCTACAAAACGCACAAATGTACCGCTTGCGGCGACAGCACAGCGGTCGTCCGCTGTGCTGCCGTGCAGGTGTTTATTTTTTCGCAGCCATCTTGACCGCCGCCTCCAGCGCGATCTTCATCATGTTGGTGAAGGTGGTCTGGCGCTCCTCGGGGGTCAGCTCCTCGCCGGTGATCAGGTTGTCGGAGATAGAGCAGATGGCCAGCGCCCGCTTGCCGGTATAGGCAGCGGTGCAGTACAGGCCGGCGGCCTCCATCTCCACGGCCATGACGCCCATCTTGGCAAAGCGCATGTTGCGGCCGGCGGCGTCATAGAACGTGTCGGAGGAGTACAGATTGCCCACGGGCATCTTGACGCCCAGCTCCCTGGCGCTCTCCACGGCGGCCATCAGCAGGTCGAAGTCGCAGATGGGGGCGAAGGTGCCGCCCAGCTCGTACTGGCTGGCAAAGTCGGAGTTGGTGCAGGCGCCCTGACCGGCCACCACGCTGCCCAGCTCCATGTCGGCGCGCATGGCGCCGGCGGTGCCCACGCGGATGATGTTGTCCACGTCGTAGTGGGTATACAGCTCATAGGAATAGATGCCGATGGACGGAATGCCCATGCCGCTGGCCATGACGGACACCGGCACGCCCTTATAGGTGCCGGTATAGCCCTGCACGCCGCGGACGTTGTTCACCAGCTTCGGCTCGGTGAGGAATGTCTCGGCAATGAATTTTGCCCGCAGGGGGTCGCCGGGCATGAGGATGGTCTTGGCGATCTCGCCCGCCTGGGCGCTGTTATGGGGAGTAGACATAGGGGGTGCCTCCTTATAATATAATTACTTTTCCATGGCCTTGACGGCCTTGACGATGCGGCTGGTGCCCAGACGGTCGGCGCCCAGCGCGATGAAATCCTTGGCGTCGTTCAGGTCGGCGATGCCGCCGGCGGCCTTGATCTTCACATGGGGGGCGACATGCTTTTTGAACAGCGCCACATCCTCGCGGGTGGCCCCGCCGCCGCCGAAGCCGGTAGAGGTCTTGATATAGTCCGCGCCGGACTCGCTGACCACGCGGCACAGCTCGATCTTCTCTGCGTCGGTCAGCAGGCACGTCTCGATGATGACCTTCAGCAGCTTGCCGTGGCAATGACCCTTGACATCCCGGATCTCGCTGAGCACCTTGTCATACAGGCCGTCCTTCACCCAGCCGATGTTGATGACCATGTCGATCTCGGACGCGCCGTTGGCCACGGCGTCGGACGCCTCGAAGCACTTGGCGGCGGTGGTGTCGTAGCCGTTGGGGAAGCCGATGACGGTGCAGACGGGGATCTTGCCGGCCACATATTCCGCCGCCTGCTTCACATAGCTGGCGGGGATGCAGACGCTGGCGCAGCCATATTTGATGCCGTCATCGCAGATGGCCTTGATCTCCTTCCAGGTGGCGCCCTGCGCCAGCAGCGTGTGATCCACGCGGGAGAGGATATCCTGCAATTCCTTGTCCATAGTAAACACTCCTTTTCGGAATTTTGCCTGTCGGTCGTTCCATTGTACCACACAGCGGGGAAAAAGGCAAGGCGGGCGTATTCGGGCGTGAAAAAAGGCGGCTCTGTGAGCCGCCTTTTTTGCAGTAAAAGGAGAGAGAAATACAATGGGTGGGTATCCTTTCGGATGAGTCTATCATACAGACTGTTCCTGGGAAAGTCAACCGGTTTGACAGAAGATTAACAAATCATTCACAAACTTGCCCGCACGTTCATAGATCGTTTACAGATGCGCCGAGAAAACCGGTTGACATTATAAAATGATGGTGATATCATTTAGCACACTAATATTTTGTATGCTAATAATTCTAAAACAGTAAGGAGGGTCGCCATGAAGTTCTGCTTTGAGGAGCGGCCGGAGCACTTCGGGGCGCTGTTCGGCTACTGCGACCATCAGGTGCATAAGCTGATGGGAAAGCTGCTGAAGCGCTACGACGTGTCGCCCATGCAGTGCCGGACGCTGATGTATCTGCACGGCACAGACGGGCAGGTGAACCAGAAAACGCTGGAGCGCCACCTGATGGTCAAGCCCAGCACGGTCAACGGCATCGTGGACCGTCTGGAGGAAAAGGGCATGGTGCGGCGCAGCGTCAGCGAGTGGGACGGCCGGTGCCGCCTGCTGTCGCTGACAGAGGAGGGACGGCGGTTCCACGATGATTTTCAGGACGTGCTGCGGCAGGTGAACGACCGGCTGGAGCGGGGCTTCAGCCAGGAGGAAAAAGCGGTGTTTACCGACTTCCTCCTGCGGGCGGCGCGGAATCTGGCGGATGAGGAGGAAACGGAATGTTGAAAAAGCTGGCGCCCTATACAAAGGGCTACCGCCTGCTGATGCTGCTGGCCATCGCCTGCTCCGCGGGCGAGGCGGTGCTGGAGCTGCTGCTGCCCCAGGTGATGAGCGACATCGTGGATGTGGGCATTGCCACCGGGGACAGGGCGTATATCCTGACGGCGGGCGTGAAAATGATATTGATGGCGCTGCTGGCGCTGGGCTGCGGCGTGGGCGCCGCGGCGCTGGCGGCCAGAGCGTCCATGGGCTTCGGCGCGGCGCTGCGCCGGGCGGAGTATGAGCAGGTGCAGCGGTTTTCCTTCGCCAACATCGAGCGGTTTTCCACCGCCAGTCTGGTGACGCGCCTGACAAACGACGTGGCCTCCGTGCAGATGACCACCTTCATGGGCATGCGCATGCTGGTGCGCGCCCCCACCATGCTGGTAACGGCGCTGGTCATGGCGCTGATCATCAGCGCTCGGCTCAGCCAGGCGTTTCTGGTGGTGATCCCTCTGCTGGTGATCGCGGTGGCCATCGTCATCAAGCGGGTGGGGCCGTTCTTCACCTCTTTACAGGGCGCCACCGACGATGTGAACCTGGTGGTGCAGGAGGATCTGAACGCCATCCGCGTGGTGAAATCCTTCGTCCGCGAGGAGCAGGAAAAGGCCAAGTTCGCCCAGCGCAGCGACAGGCTGCGCAGCATGGCGGAGCGCGCCTTCGGCTTCGTGGTGCTGTTCATGCCGGTGATGATGATCCTCATGGGCGGCACCATCACGGCGGTGCTGTGGATCGGCGGCCACTATGTGTGGGAGGGCACGCTGCTCTCCGGCGACCTGATCGCCTTCTTCACCTACGTCAGCGAGATACTGATGTCGCTGATGATGGTATCCGTGGTGCTGATGATGCTGACCCGCGCTATCGCCTGCGGCAAGCGCATCGTGGAGGTGCTGGAGGAGGAGCCGCGCATCACCGATAAGGACGCCGACCCCGCCCTGACGGTGGAGGACGGCAGCATCCGCTTTGACCATGTGTGCTTCAAGTACCACGACACGGCGGAGAGCTGGAATCTGGAGGACGTGAGCTTCTCCGTGCCCAGCGGCGCCACGGTGGGCATCCTGGGCGGCACCGGCAGCGCCAAGACCACGCTGGTCAGCATGATCCCCCGGCTGTACGACGTGAACGACGGCGCGGTGTTCGTGGGCGGCCATAATGTGAAGGAATACACCATGGAGGCGCTGCGCGACGGCTGCGCCATGGTGCTGCAGAAGAACACCCTGTTCTCCGGCACCATCCGGGAGAATCTGCGCTGGGGCGACGAGCACGCCACCGATCAGGAGATCGAGGACGCCTGCCGTCTGGCCTGCGCCGACGAGTTCATCGAAAAAATGCCCGACGGCTACGACACCTATATCGAGCAGGGCGGCACCAACGTCTCCGGCGGGCAGAAGCAGCGCCTGTGCATAGCCCGCGCGGTGCTGCGCAAGCCGAGGATCCTGATCCTGGACGACTCCACCAGCGCGGTGGACACCGCCACGGATGCGAAGATCCGGGGCGCGCTGAAAACGGCGCTGCCCGGCTGCACCAAGCTCATCATCGCCCAGCGGGTCACGTCCGTCATGGATGCCGACCTGATACTGGTCATGGACGACGGGCATATCTCCGCCATGGGCACCCATGACGAGCTGATGAAAACAAGCGACATTTACCGGGAGGTCTATCGTTCCCAGCAGGAAGGGGTGAGCATCGATGGCTGAAGCAAAGCGCGGCGGGCGCGGCCACGGCCCGCAGGGGCACGGCTTCCAGCGTCCCAAGGACTTCCGGGGCACGGTGAAGAAGCTGCTGGCCTATATCGGGCGCTATAAGGCGTCGCTGGTGGTGGTGTTTATATGCCTTGTCATCAGCTCCGTGGGCTCGGTGATGAGCAGCTACCTGCTCAAGCCCATTATCAACGACTATATCCTGCCCGGCGACTTTGCCGGGCTGCTGAAGATGCTGGCGCTGCTGCTGGGGCTGTTCCTGCTGTCGGGTCTGTGCTCCTATGCCTACGCCCGGATCATGGTGCACATCTCCCAGCAGACGGTGGCGCAGCTGCGGCAGGATCTGTTCGACAAGCTGCAGTCCCTGCCCCTGCGGTACTTCGACACCCACCAGTCCGGCGATCTGATGAGCCGCTTCACCAACGATATGGACACCGTGTCGGAGATGATCAACTCCAGCTTCGCCAGCGTGGTATCCTGCGCCTTGACGTTTATCGGCATTGTTGCTATGATGCTGTATATGAACTGGCTGCTGACGCTGATCACCTTCGCGTTTCTGGTGCTGATGCTGCTGGTGGTCAAGGGTGTGGGCGGCCGCAGCCGCGTGAGCTTTCAGGCGCAGCAGCAGGCGCTGGGCGCCATGAACGGCTATATTGAGGAGATGGTGGAGGGACAGAAGGTCATCAAGGTCTTCAACCACGAGGGCAAGGCCATCGAGCAGTTCGCCGGGCTGAATACCGCGTACCAGACGGCGGCCACCGCCGCCCAGACCTACTCCGGCGCCATGATGCCGGCCATGGCCAACCTGTCCCGTATCGACTACGCCGTTACCTGCTGCGTGGGCGGCCTGCTGGCCATCGGCGGCATGTTCGACGTGGGCTCCCTGGGCGCGTACCTGCTGTACGTCAAGCAGGTGAGCCAGCCCATCTCCCAGATCAGCCAGCAGGTGAACGTGCTGCTGGCGGCCATCGCCGGCGCGGAGCGCATCTTCGCCGTCATGGAGGCCGAGCCGGAGACGGACGAGGGCAAGACCGTCATCGTCCGGGTGGAGAAGAACGGCGATACCCTGACGGAGACGGATCGGCGCACCGGCTTCTGGGCATGGAAAAAGCCCGACGGCACGCTGGTGGAGCTGCGGGGCGACGTGCGGTTCGACCATGTGACCTTCTCCTACGACGGGGAAAAGACGGTGCTCAACGACGTCTCCCTGTTCGCCAAGCCGGGGCAGAAGATCGCCTTCGTTGGCTCTACCGGCGCGGGCAAGACCACCATCACCAACCTGATCAACCGGTTCTACGACGTGCAGGAGGGCACCATCACCTACGACGGCATCAACGTGAAGGACATCCAGAAGGCGTCCCTGCGCCGCTCGCTGGGCATGGTGCTGCAGGATACCCACCTGTTCACCGGCACCATTGCCGACAACATCCGCTATGGCCGTCCGGACGCCACCGACGAGGACATCCGCGCGGCGGCACGTCTGGCCAACGCCGACAGCTTCATCCGCCACCTGCCCCAGGGGTATGACACGGTCATCACCGGGGACGGCGGCAGCCTCAGCCAGGGCGAGCGCCAGCTGCTGGCTATCGCGCGGGCGGCGGTGTCCGACCCGCCGGTGCTGATACTGGACGAGGCCACCAGCTCCATCGACACCCGCACCGAGACGCTGATCGAGCAGGGCATGGATTCCCTGATGGAGGGGCGGACGGTGTTCGTCATCGCCCACCGGCTGTCCACCGTGCGCAACAGCCAGGCCATTCTGGTGCTGGAGCACGGGCGCATCATCGAGCGCGGCGACCATCAGGAGCTGCTGGCGCAGAAGGGCAAGTACTACCAGCTCTACACCGGCAAGGCCGAGCTGAGCTGAGGTATAAACGAGGAAGAAACCGGAGAGAATAAAAGGAGGATGTACCATGACGGAAAAGCAGCTTTGTGATATGGCGGTGGCCATGCTGGAGCGCGCCTATGTGCCCTATTCCCACTTCCCGGTGGGCGCGGCGCTGCTGTGCAAGGACGGGGCGGTGTTTACCGGCTGCAACGTGGAGAACGCCGCCTACGGCGCCACGATATGCGCCGAACGGACGGCCATGGTCAAGGCGGTCAGCGAGGGGCACAGGGACTTCGACACCATCGTGATCGCCGGGCGCAGCGAGGATCACTGCGTGCCCTGCGGCACCTGCCGGCAGGTGATGATGGAGTTCGCACCCGACCTGACGGTGATCTGCCTGAACGGAAAGGGCGAGAGCAAGCGCTTCGCGCTGAAGGAGCTGCTGCCCTACGGCTTTGACCAGAGCTGGCTGTAAGACGGCGAAATTTTCATGGAACAAAATCGCGCCCCGCGCCGTCTCAATGGGCAGAAACCCATTTCAGGAGGAAACTACACTATGAAAAAAATCCTTTCCCTTGTGCTTGCCGCCGCGCTGACCCTGAGTCTCGCCGCCTGCGGCAATAAGACCGACAGCAAGGGCGATCAGCCCGCCGCGCCTGCCAGCGCTCTTGACCTGCTGGAAAAGGTGTGGAGCACCTACACCGACGACGAGAAGTTCCCCACCTCCGGCGGCGACTACTCCGAGGCGAACAGCAAGGAGGACGCCCCCGGCGTCTATGACCTGACCGACCGCGCCGCGGTGGACAGCGCTCTGGGTCTGCCGGAGACGGCCAAGGTGGATCAGGCCGCGTCCCTGATCCACATGATGAACCAGAACACCTTCACCGCCGCGGCGTATCACTGCACCGACGACGCCGATGCGCTGGCCACCGCCCTGCGGGACAACATCCAGCAGCGGCAGTGGATGTGCGGCTTCCCCGATAAGGTTGCCGTGGCCGTGGTGGGCGAGTATGTGGTGTCCGTGTTCGGTGCCGAGGATCTTGTGAACACCTTTATGTCCCACCTGAACGGCATCTTCGGCGTGCAGCCCGTCTACGACGAGGCCATCCAGTGAACCGCTGGATAGAGCGAGGCGTATTTCTGCTGGCGGCAGCGGCTATGGTCATAGCCGCTGCCGCTGTTCCCACCCGGCGGGTGCAGGAGGATACGCAGCCGGAGGTATATGTGTACCGGGGCTATGCCGCCGCCACCGACGCACCGTGGAGCGAAAAGTCCCTGGACTTCGCCGTAAAGCGGCTTGGCCATCTGCTGGAGACATATTTCACCGGCGAGGGCTATGACCGCTATCTGGCGGTGGTGCCGGATAAGGCGCAGTTCACGGAGCCGCCGAAGGGCTACGCGCCCGCCGGTGCGCAGGAGACGGCGGACTATCTGGCGCAGCGTCTGCCGGTGGAGGAGATCGGCATCGCGCCGCTGCTGTCGCTGGAGGACTATTACCGTACCGACCCCCACTGGCGGCAGGAGCGGCTGCACCCGGTGGCGCAGGCGCTGGCAGACGCCATGGGCGTATCTCTGCCGGACACGGCAGAGGAGTCGCTGTACACGCTGGCGGGCGAATTCCACGGCAGCTACTGGGGTAAGACGGCGGAGCCGCTGGCGGCGGACGTCCTGTCCTATATCACCTCTCCGCTGCTGGATGGCTGCGCGGTGTACGACTACGAGACGGATTCCACCGGCGGCGTGTACGACCTGACGGCGGCGGAGAAAGCGCCCTATGACCTGTTCCTCAGCGGCAGCAAGGCGCTGCTGCGCATCGAGAACCCGGCGGCGGGCAATGACCGGACGCTGATCGTGTTCCGGGATTCCTTCGGCAGCAGCCTGATACCGCTGCTGGCGCAGGGGTACGGCACCGTGTACGCGGTGGATATCCGCTATCTGGCCACGGACGCGCTGGCGCGGGTGGTGACATTCCCGGAGGAAGCGGACGTGCTGCTGGTGTACAGCGCCACCGTCCTTCAGAACAGCGTGACGCTGAAATAAGCGCAAAAAAGCGCCGGTGCGAAGCACCGGCGCTTTTGTACGCTTTTCTTAGAAGAAGAATTCCTTGATCTGGCCGTACAGGATCAGGATCATGCACAGCGGGGTGATGAACTTCACGCAGATCTTGAAGAAGCCGTAGCTGCCCATGGCGTGGCCGGACTGCTCGCACTCCGCCTTGACCATCTCGGGGCCGACCTCCCAGCCGATCATCAGGGACATCAGCAGCGCGCCCAGAGGCATCATGATGCCCTCGGACAGCATATCCCAGAAGTCCAGCCAGCAGTCGTTCCATGTGCGGATGGCCGTCTCCGGCAGACCCAGCAGCTTCCACGGTGTGAAGCTGGCGCCGCCCAGCTGGTCAGCGCAGACCAGGATGCAGCCCAGGCCCACGCAGGCCGCGGCGATAAGGGTGTAGGTCTTGCGCTTGTCGCCCTTGCCCTCGTCACGAGCCTTATCCACGAAGTGCGCCACGATGACCTCCAGCAGGGAGATGGAGGAGGAAACGGCGGCGAACACCACCAGCAGATAGAACAGGATGCCGAAGATGGGGCCGAGAGCACCCATGCGGCTGAATACGTTCTGCATGGTCACGAACAGCAGGGACGGGCCGCCCAGAGCGCCTTCGGGATCGAGGGCGAAACGGCCGGGGATCACGCACAGACCGGCCATCAGAGCCACCAGCGTGTCCATGGTGATGATGAGGATGGCGTTCTTCTGCAGATTCTCCTTCTTCTGCAGGTAGGAGCCGTAGGTGATCATGGCGCCCATGCCCAGAGACAGGGAGAAGAACATCTGACCGCCGGCGGTGGAGAGCACCGTCAGGAAGTCGGGAGCCTCGGCAATAATGCCGTTTTCCACAGCCCAGCCGGGCACGAACATGTACTTCAGGCCGGCTACAGCGCCGTCCAGCGTGCAGGCGCGGACGATGCAGATCAGCAGCATCACGAACAGGGCGGGCATACCAACGGAGCAGACCTTTTCGATGCCGCCGCCGATACCGCCGAGAACGATCAGCATGGTGATGACCACGAAGATCAGGCCGAAGATGATGGCTTCACCGGAGCTGCCCACGAAGGTGTTGAACACCACATCGCCCAGAGACTTGCTGGTGTCGCCGGCGGCGGCATACACAGCCTCGGCACCGAAGCCCGCGCCGAACAGGTCGCCCACGTTCAGGATCACGTACTTGATGCAGTAGCCGCCCAGTGCGCAGTAGAAGAACAGGATGAAGAACGCGGAGAGGATGCCCATCCAGCCCATCCACTTGAACTTCTTGGACAGAGCGTGATACGCCGCCACAGCACCCTTGCCGGTCTTACGACCGATGGCCAGCTCGCCCACCATGACGATGAAGCCGCACAGAACTGCCAGAATGAGGTAAATAATGAGGAACGTAAAACCACCGGAGGCGCCCATTTTATTGGGGAAGCCCCAGATGTTGCCCAGACCGACGGCGGAGCCGACGGCAGCCATCAGGAAACCAAAATTGGTTCCAAAGCCTTTTCTTTCTTCCATTGTTTTCTCTCCTTAACAGATTTTTGCCCCTACGTTGCCGCAGAAGCTGATATTCTGCCGCGCCCTGTCTATTGACAGGAAACAGCCCGGGGCACCGCCATGCCCCGCAGAGGCCGCCCCGGAGGGGGTGTACCCTCCTGAGAAACCACCTAACCAGAGTATACAGGAATATCTTTCCGCCCGCAATTAGCAGTTTTTATAAAAATCAAGCGCCGTATTGTACACTTTTAACATTCTGTGAACGTGTTGCAGGCGGTATTTTATGGTGGTTTTATTTATTTTTAACATTGAACGGTTCGGCAAAAGTGGCAATTCCCCTGCTTTCCGGCTATCTGTACGCAGTTTTCTCTTTTGGGGAAACAAATTGTCGTTTTCTTAACAGGCATTTGCGCCATCGGCGCTGCATACACCGTCAAAGCACCTCTGGCCGCCGGTGTTACCGCCGCAGGACAAAAAAAGACCGCCTCGCGGCGGTCTTTTCCATCTGTCAGGAGAGATGTTGTCGGGATGGCGGTCCCGGAAACAGACTAACAGACTCTTATCAAAAGCCCGCCGCCCCGAAGGGCGGTGGGGTTTTGAACTTTTTTTTTTGGGGGGGGGGATATTTCTTAGCCGAAGAAGCTCTTGAGCTGACCGTACAGGATCAGCAGCATGCACAGCGGGGTGATGTACTTGCAGCAGACCTTGAAGAACGGATAGCTGCTCATTTTGTGTCCCTCGGTGGCCTCGCACTCGTTCTTGACCACCTCGGGGCCGATCTCCCATCCGATCATCAGCGTCATCAGCAGGCCGCCCAGCGGCATGAACACGCCCTCGGAGATCATGTCGAAGAAGTCCAGCCAGCAGTCGCTCCAGCCCTTGTAGCCGTCCAGCTTCAAAAGCTCCCATGGCGCGATCCCGTTGGAGCCCAGACCGTCAACGCAGACCAGCACGCACAGCAGCGCAATGAGGATGGAGGCGATGAGGGAGTACTTCTTGCGCCGATCGCCCTTGCCCTCCTCGCGGGCCTTGTCCACGAAGTGCGCCACCACCGTCTCCAGCAGGGAGATGGAGGAGGACACCGCCGCCAGCACCACCAGCAGGTAGAAGATAATGCCGAAGATGGGGCCGATAGCGCCGTTCATGGAGTCGAACACGTTCTGCATGGTGATAAACAGCAGCTTGGGGCCGCCGATGGGTCCCTCGGGATCCAGGGCGAAGCGGGCGGGCATGACGCACAGACCGGCCATCAGCGCCACCAGCGTATCCATAACGATGATCAGAACGGCGTTCTTCTCCAGATGCTCCTTCTTGTCCAGATAGGAGCCGTAGGTGATCATGGCGCCCATGCCGATGGACAGGGAGAAGAACATCTGCCCGCCGGCGGTGGAGATGACCTCAAAGATGCTGGGTGCCTCGGCAATAACGCCGTTGGCCACCGCCCAGCCGGGAACGAACATGTACTTCAGGCCGTTCACGGCGCCGGGCAGGGTGCAGGCGCGGATGATGCAGATCAGCAGCATCACGAACAGAGCAGGCATACCGATGCCGCAGAACTTTTCGATACCGCCGCTGACGCCGCCCATGACGATAAGCATGGTCAGCACCACGAAGATCAGGCCGTAGATGACGCCCTCGCCCTGGTTGGTCAGGAACGCGCCGAACACATCGCCGCCGTTCATGCCGTTGGAGCCGAAGCCGGTACCGAACAGGTTGCCCACGTTCAGGACGACATACTTGATGCAGTAGCCGCCCAGCGCACAGTAGAAGCTCATGATCAGGAAGGCCGAGGCCACGCCCAGCCAGCCGACCCACTTGAACTTCTTGGAAATGGCGTGGTACGCCGCGATAGCGCCCTTGCCGGTCTTACGGCCCAGCGCCAGCTCGCCCAGCATGACGATGAAGCCGCAGATGACCGCCAGAATGAGGTAGATAATGAGGAACGTAAAGCCGCCGGAGGCGCCCATCTTATTGGGGAAGCCCCAGATGTTGCCCAGGCCGACTGCCGAGCCGACCGCGGCCATCAGGAATCCAAAATTGGATCCAAAGCCTTTTCTTTCTTCCATTGTTTCTCTCCTTTAATCTTTTTCTCCTGATAACACGTCCGCCGGTGCATACCGGTAGGACTGTAAAAAGTATACAGGAAATCGCCGAGCGGTTCAATTAGCATTTTTGATGAAATTTTAGCGCATATTTCTACTAATTTAACATTATCTTAGCGCGAGACGGATTCTGTATTGCAACGATTTCAACAAATATCTGCACTCAAAGCAGCACAATTACAGGAAATTTTTGCCTGAATTGTTTGCGGAATGCGCTAATATCGTGAAAAGAAACTTTTCACGGAAGTTAAGAACGCGTTAATGCGCGCCGCGCCCGCAGACTGCCTCCCGCCCTGATCCCTGCGTCACACGGGCACGACCGTTTTCCTCCCATTCCGACTGAAAAAACTGTTGCCAATGGGCAGGAATTGTAGTAGAATAAGGGTTACGAACTTGTCCTCCGCTGTGAGCTGCGGAGCCGGTCTCGCGCAATGGATACCCACGAATCATGTCAGGCGGGGAACCGAGCAGCATTAAGAGGGATCATCCATGTGCCGCGAGGGTGCCGGCTCTGTGGCTCACAGCGGAGGACGTTCGCTTTTATTTTGCATCTGCAGGGGAGGTGTGCCCATGTATCAGGCGCTCTATCGCAAATATCGCCCCAAGACCTTCTCCGAGGTGGTGGGGCAGCAGCACATCACCGACACGCTGCAGCGTCAGGTGGCCGACGGTCAGGTGGGGCACGCCTACCTGTTCACCGGTACCCGGGGCACCGGAAAGACCACCTGTGCCCGGATCCTGGCCAAGGCCGTCAACTGTGAGCATCCTGTGGACGGCGCGCCCTGCAACCAGTGCGCCGCCTGCCGGGGCATCGACGACGGATCACTGCTGGACGTGACCGAGCTGGACGCTGCCTCCAACGGCAGCGTGAACGATGCCCGCTCCCTGCGGGAGGAGGCCATCTACCCGCCCTCGATGCTGAAAAAGCGCGTGTATATCATCGACGAGGTACACATGCTCTCCAAGGACGCCTTCAACGCCCTGCTGAAGATCATGGAGGAGCCGCCGGCGCACCTGTTGTTCATTCTGGCCACCACCGAGCTGCAGAAGGTGCCCGCCACCATTCTGTCCCGGTGCCAGCGCTTCTCCTTCAAGCGGATCCTGCCCCACGACATGGAGCAGCAGCTTCTCCGGGTGGCGCAGGCGGAGGCCATCGACCTGACGAGCGACGGAGCGGAGCTGCTGGCGCGGATGGCCAACGGCGCTCTGCGCGACGCGCTGAGCTTGCTGGATCAGTGCCGCGCCGCCGGCACCACGGTGGATGCCCGCGCCGTGCTGGACACACTGGGTCTGGCCGGAAGCACCCAGACATTGCAGCTCATGCGGCTGCTGCTGGCACGGGAGAGCGGCGACGCGCTGGCGCTCCTTGACCAGCTGTACCGCGGCGGCAAGGACGTGACAGCTCTGCTGGGCGAGCTTAGCGACCTGTGCCGGGATATGACGGTGATGAAGGCCGCGCCGGAGGGCGGCGCGGCGCTGCTCAGCGGCGTATACGACCGCAAGAGCCTGTCCGATATGACGGCGGACGTGCCCATGCGCCGCCTGCTGTTTATGACCGATACCATCCAGCGTACCGCCGCCGCGCTGCCGGACAGCATTCGCCAGCGGACGGACGCGGAGCTGTGTCTCCTGCGGCTGTGTGACGAGAGTCTGTGTGGCGACCCCTCGGCGTTGGAGGGGCGCGTTTCCGCGCTGGAGGATGCTGTGCGCAGCGGCGCGGCACCTGCCCGGCGTCCGGCGGCAGCCCCTGCGCCCGCGCAAGAGGAGCGCCCCGCGTCTGTCCGGGAGGAGCGCCCTGCACCGGAGCAGGAGGAGGCTCCGGCGACGACGGCGCCCGCGCCATCCGCACCGGCAGCGCCCACCGGCGGCGACGCCAACGTATGGTCGGCGCTGCTGGATCACTACAAGGCGCCGCTGCCGCCCCACTTCCGCGCCATGCTGAACATGGTGCGGGGCGAGGTGCAGGACGGCGTGCTGACCGTTCTGTGCAGCAACGATTTCGCCAAGTCGCAGCTGGACACGCCACAGGTGGTCAAGGTGCTGCAGGAGGTCACGTCCCGCCATCTGGGGCAGGACATCCGCGTGCAGTTCCAGATGGGCGGCGCTGCCGTGAAAAAAGCCGCGCCCCGCGCCGCCGCGCCCCGCCCGGCGCCAAGACCGGCACCGGCGCCGGAGGACGACTACGAGCGCCCGCCCCTTCCGGAGGAAGCCCCGCCCGCCCCGGCGGACACGCCGCCGTGGGAGGAGCCGCCCGCCGCAGGACGGGATAAGCTGGACGAGCTGGCGCAGAACGGCCGGCAGCTGGACAACTTTCAAATCAAATAATGGGTATAAAGGAGAAATGACACATGGCTAAAGGATACAGCGCCCGCAGGGGCTTCACCGGCGGCGCCGGTATGATGCAGCAGCAGGCACAGATGCAGCAGAAGATCATGAAGATGCAGCAGGACATGGCCAAGGCACAGGAGGAGGTCGAGCAGGCGCAGTTCACCGCCTCCGTGGGCGGCGGTGTTGTCACCGCCGTCGTCTCCGGCAAGAAGGAGCTGACCTCCCTGACCATCAAGCCCGACGCGGTGGATCCGGAGGACGTGGAGATGCTGCAGGATCTGGTGATCTCCGCCGTCAACGAGGCGCTGCGCCAGGCGGACGACGCCATGAGCAATTCCATGAACGCCCTTACCGGTGGGCTGAACATCCCCGGTCTGGGGCTGTAAGCGACCACATACGCGAGAGGAGAGGGCACGTCCCTCTCCTTTTTGCGGCCTTTCATCAGGCGGCGTGGGGCGCTCCCGCGGCTGCCTGAAGCAAAAAAGAACCGTCCGCAAGGACGGTTCTTTTTTGCTTTGTATGGGGGATTTACTCCGCCTTGGGAGCCTCGGCAGCAGCCTTGGCAGCGGCGGCCTTCTTCTCGGCGGCAGCCTTCTGCGCGGCCTTGAACTTCTCCTTCTCCTCAGCAGTGGGGATGGGCTCAATGGCGTTGCGCGGGCAGGCCTTGGCGCACATGGTGCAGTTCTTGCACTTGCTGTAGTCGATGACGGCTACGTTGTCGATGACATGGATGGCATCGAACTTGCAGGTGCGCTCGCACATGCCGCAGGCGATGCAGCTGTTGGCGCAGACCTTGGTCACAGCGGGGCCCTTGTCCTTGTTGGAGCAGTTGACGAACACCTTCTGCTTGTAGGGCACCT
>ERZ827423.715-NODE-715-length-38816-cov-11.092051_pt1 | contig 38816 bp, 34 predicted proteins | sample MGYA00519775_ERZ827423 | MGnify/ENA primary metagenome ERZ827423 (study PRJEB31778, sample SAMEA3449296) | human gut metagenome | biome: human gut; feature: human-associated habitat; material: faeces | place: United Kingdom | collected 2010/2012 ... | reverse complement strand
CACGGTGCCGGCTTACTTCAACGACGCGCAGCGTCAGGCGACGAAGGATGCCGGACGCATCGCCGGACTGGAGGTCGAGCGCATCATCAACGAGCCGACCGCAGCAGCGCTGGCTTATGGAATCGACAAGACCGACAAGGAACAGAAGGTCCTCGTTTATGACCTGGGCGGAGGTACGTTCGATGTCTCCATCCTGGAACTGGCTGACGGTACATTTGAAGTATTGTCCACAAACGGTGATACGCATCTGGGCGGCGATGATTTCGACAATGTCGTCGTCGACTGGATGGTCGATACCTTCAAGAAGGAAAACGGCATCGATCTGAGAAACGATAAGATGGCGATGCAGCGTCTGAAGGAAGCAGGCGAAAAGGCGAAGAAGGATCTCTCTTCCATGGTGCAGACACAGATCTCCCTGCCATTCATCTCTGCCGGCGCAAGCGGACCGCTGCACTTTGAAGCGAGCCTGACCCGCGCGAAGTTCGACGAGATGACCAGACATCTGGTCGAGCGCACGATGGAGCCGGTACGCAACGCGCTGCGTGATGCCGGATTGACCAAGAACGATATCCACCAGGTGCTGCTGGTCGGCGGATCCACGCGTATCCCTGCCGTACAGGAAGCGGTCAAGAAGGAACTGGGCAAGGAGCCGAACCACTCTGTAAACCCGGATGAAGTCGTTGCGATGGGTGCTGCGATCCAGGGCGGTGTCATCGCCGGCGATGTCAAGGATGTCCTGCTGCTGGATGTCACTCCGCTGAGCCTGGGCATCGAGACGATGGGCGGCGTCATGACGGTGCTGATCCCGCGAAATACGACGATCCCGACGAGCAAGTCGCAGATCTTCTCTACTGCCGCAGACAATCAGCCGGCCGTAGATATCCGCGTGCTGCAGGGCGAGCGTCCGATGGCAGCCGATAACAAGGAGCTGGGCATGTTCAAGCTGGATGGCATCGCGCCGGCACGCCGCGGTGTGCCGCAGATCGAAGTGACCTTCGATATCGATGTCAACGGCATCGTGCATGTATCCGCCAAGGATAAGGGAACGGGCAAAGAGCAGTCCATCACCATCCAGAACTCCAGCGGCCTGAGCGAAGAAGAGATCGACCGCATGGTCCGCGAGGCGGAAGAGCACAAGGCTGAGGACGACAAGCGCAAGGAAGACATCGAGACGCGCAACCGCGCCGAGAGCTTCATCGCGCAGATCGATTCCACGCTGGCGGACAACGGCGACAAGATCGACGCTAAGCAGAAGGAAGAAGTCCAGAAGCTGCGCGACGAGCTGCAGAAGGCGCTGGATGAAAACAATATGGAAGAAGTCAAGAGCAAGCTGCAGGTGCTGGAGCAGGCGATGCAGGCAGCCAGCCAGCAGATGTATCAGCAGCAGGCTCAGCAGAACACGGATAACGCCTCTTCCGCAAACAACGGCGGCAAGGACGATTTCGTCGACGCTGAGTTCGAAGAGAAAAAGTAAACCAGATCATTACAATTCCTAGTGCTTGCGCTAGGTTTTGTAATTTGTAAAAGACAGGGTTGCAAAGCAGTCATTTACCTGTTATCCTAAAACAATGCAGATCCCTGCACATACCGGGCAGACTGTACTGAGTCAGGGTGAGCTGCAGCATGCAATAGAGAGGTGAGCCAGATGAGCGAAAAACGGGATTATTATGAGGTCCTCGGCCTGAGCAAAGGGGCGAGCGACGAGGAAATCAAGCGAGCATATCGTAAAATGGCCAAGAAATATCACCCGGACATCAATAAGGAGCCTGGAGCGGAAGAGAAGTTCAAGGAAGTCAACGAGGCGTATGAGGTCCTCAGCGATCCGCAGAAAAAGGCGGCCTATGACCAGTTCGGCCACGCCGGCATGGAAGGCGGCGGCTTTGGCGGATTCGGACAGGGCGGCGCTGATTTCTCAGGCTTCGGCGGTTTCGATGATATTTTTGGCTCCTTCTTCGGCGGCGGTTTCGGCGGCGGAAGCAGACGGGCGAACAATGGTCCCCGCAAGGGAAATGACCGCTTCATGCAGATGCGCATCGATTTCATGGATGCGATCTTCGGCAAGACCGAGACCATCAACATCGATGTGGATGAGCAGTGTAAGGAATGCGGCGGCAGCGGCGCATACAGCTCCAGCGACATCCACACCTGCTCGCGATGCAACGGCACCGGCTATGTGACGACGCAGTCGAGGACGATGTTCGGCGTCGTGCAGCAGCAAAGCGTATGTCCGGAGTGCGGCGGGACCGGTAAGAAGATCAGCCGCAAATGCACCAAGTGCGGCGGACGCGGCTATGAGCATAAGCGCGTCAAGCTGGACATCAAGATCCCGGCCGGCATCCAGAGCGGCCAGCAGGTCCGCGTCAGCGGAAAGGGCGAGCGCGGCATCAACGGCGGACCGAACGGCGACCTGTATATCGAGATCCTGGTCACGCCGCATAAGGTCTTCCAGCGCGAGGGCAACGACATCCACATCAGCGTGCCGGTGAGCGCGATCGACGCGACGCTAGGCTGCAAGGTGGATGTGCCTACGGTATACGGCGATGTCTCGCTGAGCATCCCGGCCGGCACGCAGCATGGCACCAAGTTCCGCCTGAAGGGCAAGGGCGTAAAGTCCGCGCGCAGCCAGGGCGATGAGTATGTCGAAGTGCAGATCGAGATCCCGACCAAGCTCAATCATGAGGAGCGGGAGCTCTATGAAAAGATCCGCAGCAAGAAGGGCTATGACTCTCCTTTCGAGCGGTTCAAGCGCGCATTTAAATGATCAAGAAAATGAGGATGCCAGTTTGGTGCATCCTCATTTTTGTCGTGTGCTTGAACATCAGTGGAAAGCAGTCATGAAAAAAGCGGGATGCGCTCCCGCTGTGTGTCGTTCATATCAGCTGCGTCCGACAAAACGCAGCGTATAGCGTTCGCCTGGAACAAGGCCGAAGAGCATGAGGGAATCATCCTCAAAACGCTCTCCTTCGCTCAGTCCGCTGAGCATCACGATGCCATTGTCCACCAGCTGCTCATCACTGTCGTAGAGCTTGTAGTCAAAGCTGTCGTATGTCCCGCTGCCGCGGATCTTTTCGCCCTGCAGCACGATCACCGCTTGATCTGGCAGATATTCGTCCTGGATGACGCTGACCTCATCGATCCGGATCGTCGAATGAGATGCGCTGCCGTAGTCCTGAATGTTCAGCTCGACGGGCAGCTGATCGGTCCGGATATCGATCGCTTTCAGCGGCAGATCGTCCAGGATCTCGATGCTGCATTCGTCAAAGGCAAAGGATGAGCCGCTGACGGTGAAGAACACCGTTCCTTCCGACGATGTCCCCTGACTGATGTCAGACGCGGGGATCTTCACATTGGCCAAAAGCCGTTCTCCTTCGCTCTGGTTCGTGTATAGGCCGAAATCTTCTGCGTGGATGTCGTGTGAGCCGGTGTAGACCGTTTCCTCATCGCCGTTGACGATGCGGACATCCACCTGCGCATCGGCGCTGATGTTTCTGCCGGCGCTGTCGCAGAGCGCGAAGAACAGGCTGTAGGTCTCGCTCGTCTCATCGTATTGGAAGGACCAGTCTTCCAGCGTTTCCGCCCGGCTGGGCGCACAGGCGCAAAGCGCAACCATCAGCAAGCATGTCAGGAAAGCAGGCCATCGTTTCACACGGATCACCTCCTGTTCAGCATGCAGGACACTCGGCTGCAGCAGTCGCCCAGGTAACAGTTGTCACAGCAGGAGAGCTCCATCCGCTGTGCGCGAAGCTCCTTTTCGCTCGGCAGTGCATAAGGCGCGCATCTGCGGATGCCGCATGGGCTGCGCAGGCCGAAAGCGAGCTGCTTGCCGTTTCCGGTCTTCAGATAGCGGTAGACTTCCGCATAGAAGCTGACGCTGTCACCGACCGCAAACGAGGCAAAGTCTGCCCCATCCATCCAGACGTGATCTTCGATGGCATCGGCCGTCATCCCATCCGGATACATATAGGCGAAGAAGATGCGGTTGAAACAGATCCGTTTCTTGTCCTTGCTGCGCCTTGCGATCGTGCCGTAAAAATCGCTGATCGGCGTATAGATGGCGCAGATGAACAGCGATCCCTTGTCGTTTGGGGAACGCATCTGGATGTCGATATACTCGTCATAGGTGAGCTTTTCCCCGCCGACGATGTCATTTTTGCTGTCCGGATCAAAGTTGACGAACCGGTCATCATAGATGAGCAGTTGCTTCTTTCCATAGTACTGTTGCTTGATCCGTTCTCTCGCTTGTTCTTCCAGCTGCAGTTCGTCGTTTTCTTGTTCTTGCACATTCATTTCTCCTCCTCCGATAAATAAGTGCCGCCATTGACGGCCTGACATATTTACGGATGATGAATGAGACAAGCTGGAGCTGTTTATCCCTCTGCCTTGGGCGCGTCTTGCTTCTTCTTGTGATAGCGGTCCTGATCCAGGAAGAACATGGTAAACGTCGCGCGGCAGAGCAGGACCTCCTTGTCGTTGAAGATGAAGATCTCATAGACGCCGGTCGTGCGGCCGCGGGAGATTTCCTGGGCAATTGCGATCAGCTTTCCGCCGATGCCCGGTTTGATGTAATTGATGGAAGCGGACAGCGTGACGCTGTCTCTTCCGGTCGCGAAGCTGGCCGCGCCGGCAGCCGTATCACCCAGAGAGAACAATGCGCCGCCATGGACGAAGCCATGTCCGTTGAGGATCTGCTCATCGATGACCATCTCCACCTTGGCATATCCTTCATGGACGTCGATGACGCGCATGTCATTGCTCTGCAGATATTTCGAAGAGCTGTTGAGCCGCTCTTTCAGCTGTTCCATCGTTTCATTTTCCAAAATCATCGCCTCACTTCATCTGTATTATACCTGATTTTACCGTTGCTTTCCATCCCGATGAATGCAGTTGTGACCATGTTTGATGCGATATGCTATAATGAGACAAGATCAGGATATGCCTGAAGAGATGAGGATGGAAAGATGATGAGACGGAAAATGATCAGCGCAGGCCTTTGCCTGGCGCTGCTGTGGATGAGCGGGTGCGGGCAGAAAGGCGAGCCGGAGAAGTTCACTTACTTCCTGTTCGCCACGCCGCTGAAGGAACATGAGACATGGCTGAAGGCCAAGACGGGCTTTCAGGCGGCATGCAGCGACTATGGGCTGAAATGCGCCTGGGAGGGGCCTGCGGGGATCGATACGGAAATGATGGAGGAAGTGATGGAGACCGGCATCCTGCAGAAAGCAGACGCCATCATCACTCAGGGCGTGGTCGACCCTGATATGGTTCGCGAGGCACAGGCACAGGGCATCCCGGTCGTTCTGGTGGACAGCGATATCCCGGAATCTGCCAGCTTTGCCTACATCGGCAAAAACTTCCGGCAGCAGGCAGAGATGCTGCTGGAGGATATCGAATCCCGCTATGGAGAGGATGAGCATCTGGTCGTGGCCATTCAGGTCGCCGAGCTGGGCTTTCAGATCGCGAAGGATCAGATCGCTGCCGTGGAGGAAGTGTTCTCTGCGCATCGAGGCGGTTATGAGATCGTCTCGGTCAGTCAGTCCAAGTCAGACAATGTTCGGGCAAAGCAGGAATGGGACGGCGTGATGGCCGAACATGCGGACATCAATGTCGCCATCAACTTTGCCGGAGAGTCCGCTGCTTCTTGTTATAAGGCGGCGGAAAAATATGACCTGCGCGATCAGATGCTGATCTATGGCGTGGATGAGGTGCCGGAAGTGATGGAGATGATCCGTCAGGGCAAGGTGGACGGCAGCATCGTGGCGTCATTCTATGAGTACGGCTATCGCAGCGTAGAGATGCTGTATGCGTACATCACCGAAGGGAAGAAGCCGGAAGAGCGGGTGCAGGATGTCGTGATGATCATGGTCACGAAAGAGAACATCGACACCTATCAGAAGGAGCTTTCCGCATGAAGAAGCCATGGACGCTGCGCAAGCGTGTCTTTCTGTCTTCAGTGGCCATCATGGGCATCGTCACGTTCTTGCTGAGCGTATTCAATGTCATGGAGATCTATCTGACCGAACGGAATACGACTGCGTTTGAGACATACATGAACCTGAGCACGTTTTTTGACAGCCTCAGCGAAGCAGGCGGCTATCTGGAAGAATATCTATATACGGAAAATGAAGATTCGTTGACGGATTATGATGAAGCGATCCAAACCGCGGAGCAGAGCATCGAAAATCTGGATCCAGCTTTCCTGAAAGATCAGATGTGGCATTTTCAGCTGCTGGAGAACATGCTGTACAGTTATGAGGATCTGGGCGCAGAGCTGATCGCGGATCCGCTGGATGATGCGATGTATGCGAAGACGGTCAATGCGCAGGATCTGATCCAGGCGACTTCCGGCGACTATTATCAGCGGCTGACCAACCGGGTGGAGCATCATGTGGAGCAGCTGCAGCTGGTCAATCGAGCGATCGTGATCGGCTCGCTCGCCGTCATCGCTATCCTGCTGTTCTGGATCATCTATGTCGCGTTCATCATGCTGCGTTCCTTCATCCGCCCGCTGTATGAGGTGCTGGACAACATCGAGAAGATCAATGAGGGAACTTATGATTTTGGTGCTGTCGCGGCCAACGGCATCGAGATGCAGACGCTTTGCCAGACGCTGCAGACGATGGCGGACACGGTGCACCAGCGGATCCAGGAGACCAAGGAAAAGGCGCATCTGAAGCAGCTGCTGCTGGAGAAGGAGAACGAGAGCCTGCATAAGGATGAGCTGCTGGCCCGCAGCGAATTCAAGATGCTGCAGAATCAGATCAATCCGCATTTTTTGTTCAACACCTTGAACATGATCCATCGTCTGTGCGCATGCGGAGAAAGCGACAAGGCGGCGGAGACCGTGCTGAAGACGAGCCAGCTGCTGCGCTACAGCCTGGACAATCAGAATCAATACAGCAGCATCCGCAAGGAGCTGGCGGCGATCCGCTCTTATATCGACATTCAGAAGCTGCGCTTCGGTGAGCGCATCCGCTTTTTGATCTTGAACGATCATGCGGAGGGCTGTCTGGACATGGCCTTTCCCGGGATGATCCTGCAGCCGCTGGTGGAAAACGCGGTCAAGCACGGACTGAAGAATGTGACCAGGGACGGCGAGGTGGAGATCTATCTGGGCGCGGATGCCCAACGGCTGACGATATCGGTATCGGACAATGGAGAAGGGATGCCGAAGGAAGAGGCTGAGGCGCTCTTGCAGCGCTGTTCCCGGGCGGAAGAGTCCGCGCAGCTAGGATTGTTCAATGTCGTGCAGCGGCTGAAGATGTTCTTCAAGGAACGCGCGGACATTCAGATCGAAAGCGATCGTGACTGTGGCTTCAGCTTTGCCGTCATCATCTCGCTGCAAGATGAACATGAAGGAGGGGAAGGACATGATCAAGATATTGATCGCAGAGGATGAGCAGATCGAACGGGAGTTCATCGCCAATATCGTCAAGACGTCTCAGCCGGAGATCTTGCTGCTGCAGGCGGAAAACGGGGAGGAGGCGCTTCGGCTGTATCAGGAGCATCAGCCGGAGATCGTCTTCCTCGACATCAATATGCCGGTATACAACGGCCTGGAGGTGCTGCAGCGGATCCGCGCCATTTCCGGGACGGCCAGCAAGGTGTTCATCTTGACCGCATATGATTATTTCTCTTATGCGCAGGAGGCGATCCATCTGGGCGTGGAGGAGTTTCTGCTGAAGCCGGCCGAAGCGCAGAAGATCGCGGCTGTGCTGAGCAGCGCCGTGGAGAAGCTGAAGCATGAACGCAATCACCGTCAGCAGACGAGCCGGCTGGTGGAGCGCTATCATCATTTGCGGCCGCTGATGGAACAGGACTGTATCTCCATGATCCTCAGCGGAGCGAAGGAGGACGAGCTGCTGGAACAGCTGAAGCTGCTGAACATCCATTTCGTGTCTGGCTGCTGCTTTCTGCTTGACCCGCTTGCGGATCAGGAGATCGAGGATATCTGCCGCATGGCGGAGGATATCGGGTTCTCCTGTCTCGCGTGCCAGATCGACCGATCCACGATCCTCTATGTCCTGGCAGGGTTTTCGATGGAAAAAGAGGATGTGCGCGCGATCGAGCAGATGATCAAGAGCCGCGCGGGCATCGGAGCACGTGCGGGCACGATCGAAAACGAGCTGCCGGCGCTGCATCAGTCGTATTTCCATGCGCTGAACGCTGCCTGTGCCCAAGAAGAGCCGGATGATGATGATGATGAACGCTTCTGTCAGATCTGGGTGCAGAAGCTCTTCGAAGCCGGCGCCAGTGAGGAGGATGAGCTGCTGCGGCAGACCGTGCATGGCTATGTGCTGGCTTTGTTATACCGCAAGCATGGGGAGCCAGAGGAAGTCAGCGCGATGTATGGCCATGTGGCCGACATGCTGTGCAAAAAGATCAATGCGGAAGAGCATGAGGAATTCATGCAGGCGCAGGAGATCGCGGCAGGCATCAATTTCAGCGTGCAGGCCAAGGAGGCAGAGCTGCGGATGACGCTGGCGCTCATGCGTTCGCTGAAGCTGTGGCGGCTGATGCGCTATCAGCGGCTGGATCACATGACGCGCAAGGCGGTGGAATATATCAAGGCCAATTATCAGCATCAGATCAGCCTGCATGATGTGGCGGAGAGCCTGCAGATCTCTGATTCTCATCTCAGCCGCCTGCTGAGCAAGAGCAACCGCGGCTTTTCTGATCTGCTCAACGAATACCGCATCCAGCAGGCCAAGCATCAGATCCGCAGCGGTGAGATGATCAAGCAGGTCGCAGATCAGTGCGGATTCCGCTCACAGAGCTATTTCACCCAGATCTTCAGAAAGTTCGTCGGCATGTCCCCGAAGGAGTATCGGGATCTGTTCATCCAGTGAGCGAAAAAGCGAAAGGGATGGCAGGATGCGCTTTCCATCGGCGTGATCCTGGTATATAATTTTGCATGATAAGAAACAAGGGGATGATCATATGCGTGCAAGAGGGGCATTTTTTACTGTGCTGTCAGCGGTATTGTCCGGGGTGACGCCGGCCTTTGCCAAGCTGATCTATGCGGATGGGGTGAACACGGTGACCCTGGTGTTCTTCCGCAATTTCTTTGCGATCCTCCCGCTGCTGCTGATCTGCCTGTGGCAGAAGTGTTCGTTCCGCCTGTCGGCGCGCCAGGGCGTGCAGCTGCTGCTGAGCGGCGTGTTAGGGCAGACGCTGACGGTGCTGATGCTGTATGCGAGCTATCATTATGTTCCGATCGCGACGGCGACGACCTTGCACTTCATGTATCCGATCTTCATCACGCTGATCTGCGCGCTGGTGTTCCATGAGCATATGACCTGGTTTCGCCTGGTGGCGCTTGGCGCGGCGACGCTGGGCGTGGGCTGCTTCGTCGATCTGGGCGCAGGTAGCGACATGAGCGGGATGAGCCTGGCCCTGCTCTCGGCCCTGACCTTCGCTTACTATATGGTCTCGGTGGAAAAGACCGGGCTGAACCGCCTGCATCCATTCGTCATCACGCTGTACTTTGCCGTGATCATCAGTGTGACGATCTTCGCGTACGGCATGGCGCGCGGAGAGCTGCAATTTGCGTTCCCGCCGCAGACATATGGCAAGATGATGCTGTTCTCGCTGCTGACTTCCGTGGCGGCGCTGGGGCTGCTGCAGCTGGGCATCCGCCTGCTTGGCGCGGCTGATGCGGCGATCCTGTGCATGTTTGAGCCGCTGACCTCGTTTGTCGCCGGGGTGCTGCTGCTTGGAGAAGAGCTTTCCCTGCTCAAGGCAGCCGGCAGCGTCCTGATCCTTGGCGCCGTGCTCTTCATGATCCTGATGAACCGCTTTTCGTTAAGCAAAGGGAGGCAATGATGAAAAAGATCAAATTTGAAAAATGGCAGCTCATCCTGCTTTCGGTGTTTTATATCGTCTTCGGCATCATATCGGCCGCTGTTCCCCGGGAAAGCTTTCTGACGTTCTTCAATGTGCTCGGCTTGCTCATCATGGTGGTCGGCGCGTTTTCCATCCTGGTCTGGTTCTTGCGGCGCGGAGCGCATGCCGCGCACAGCAATCAGGTGGCGTGGGGCACGCTGTACATCATCGCGGGCATCCTCGTCTGGATGCGCCCGCAGATCATCGTATCGAATTACCCGATGGTGTTCGCCGGCTGTGTCTGCATAGACAGCGCGCTGCGTCTGCAATATGGGATGGATCTGCAGGGCATGCGCGTCAGGGGATGGCAGCTGATCGCCGCCAGCGCGCTGCTCACGATCATCCTGGCGCTGGTGATCCTGCTGGCAGACCTGCAAGGCAGCGCGCTCGTCGTCTTGTTTACCATCCTGCTGTGTCTGGACGGCGCCAGCAATCTCGCGGTGCTGGTCTATGGCAGGATGCTGCGGAAGGCGCGTTCGGCAGTGCGCAGCCCGGCCCGCGTCAAGGAAGAAGAATGAAACCGGTCCGCCGGTTTTTTCTTTTGTGCATGTGAATTGACATCAGGCGGGAAATGGCGTATCCTGATGATGAACCCCCACCCAGGGGGTATGGGAGGAAGACGATGAATCAGAATCAACAGAAGGTCATGCGGCTGCTGCTGACGGCGCGCGGACAGATGGACGCGGTGATCCGGATGATGGAGGAAGGCCGCTACTGTGTGGATATTTCTAATCAGCTGCTGGCGATCGACGCGCTGATCCGCAAGGCGAACGCAGATGTCCTCAGCAATCATCTGCGCACCTGCGTCAAAGACAGCATCGAGCATCATGAAGACAGTGAGAAAAAGCTGCAGGAGGTCGAAGCGCTCCTGCATAAGATCGCCAGGTAAGGAGGGATGAGCATGATCGAAACATTCAAGGTGAAGGGCATGCACTGCGCGTCGTGCGCCAGTGCGGTCGAGCGCATCCTGAAAAAACAGGAGGGGGTGCAGGACGCCAGCGTCAACCTGCTCAGCGAACAGGTCAGCATCACGTCAGACACCTATCTGCAGGATATTCGCGTGATGCAGCAGGCGCTGGAAAAGGCCGGCTTCGCGCTGGAGCGCATTCAGGAGAGCAGCGAGATGACCATGCATGTGTCAGGCATGCATTGCGCGGCCTGCAGCGCGGCCGTCGAGCGGATCCTCAAGAAGCAGCCCAATGTCACGGATGCGCAGGTGAACCTGCTCAGCGAGCAGGTGCGCGTCTGCTATCTGGGCAGTCCAGATGTGGCGCATTGGGAAGAGGCGGTGAGCAAAGGCGGCTATCATCTCGAGGAAAAGCAGCCGCAGACGATGCGGGAGGTCCGCTTTCATATCGGCGGCATGCACTGCGCCAGCTGCAGCAGCGCATGCGAGCGCATATTGTCACGCATGGACGGCGTGCAGGAGGCGAGCGTGAACCTGGTCAATGAACAGGCACAGGTCACTTATGATCCTTCAGCGGTCAAGCTCAGCGAGATGTTCGCCGTCATCAACAAGGCCGGCTATCAGGCCGAGGCGCTGAAGGCGGAAACGATCGAGGAGAAGAAGGAGAGCAATGCGCCGATGATCATCATGCTCGTGCTGGGCGCGATCCTGCTGTATATCGGCATGTCGCATATGCTGCCTTTCCCGCTGCCGCTGCCGGATATCATCGACGATCAGACGCATCCGTTCAATTTCGCGACGATCCAGCTCATCCTGACCACGATCCTGCTGATCATGGGCAAGGATTTCTATGTGCGCGGCATCCCTGCGCTCTTGCATCGGGTGCCCAATATGGATACGCTGGTGTCCATCGGCACGCTGAGCGCTTATCTGTATTCGGTGTATTCCACGATCCAGATCGGCATGGGAAATGTGCATGCCGTGCATGCGCTTTATTTTGAAGGCGCGGGCGTCGTGGTGGCGCTGGTGCGTTTCGGCAAGCACCTGGAGGCCATCAGCAAGCGCAAGTCGATGGGAGCGATCCGCGCGCTGCTGCAGCTTCGCCCGGATACGGTCACGCTGTTCAAGGATGGCAAAGAGATCGAGATCGGGGTGGAAGAAGTGTGTGTAGGTGATGTGCTCGTGGTCAAGCCGGGAGATCATATCCCGATCGACGCCGAGGTCATCGAGGGCAGCGCCAATGTCGATGAGAGCATGCTCAGCGGCGAGAGCATGCCGGTGAAGAAGAAACAAGGAGACGAGGTCATCGGCGGCACGATCGACCTGGATGGCAGGCTTTTGGTGCGCTGCAGCCGCGCGCTGGAGGATACGACGCTTTCGCACATCATTTCCATGGTCGAGGAGGCGCAAGGCAAGAAGGCGCCGATCGCACGCATCGCGGACCGCATCTCGCTGATCTTCGTGCCGGCGGTCATGAGCATCGCGCTCATCGCGGGCATCATCTGGTATCTCGTCAGCCGTGATGCGGGACTGGCCATCCAGATCTTCGTGAGCGTGCTGGTCATCGCCTGCCCTTGTGCGCTTGGTCTGGCGACGCCGACCGCCATCATGGTCGGCAGCGGAAAGGCGGCGCAGCTGGGCATATTCATGAAGAGCGGCGAGGCGCTGGAGAATGCCGGGGAGATCGATACGATCTTGCTGGACAAGACCGGCACGCTGACCGTGGGGAAGCCCAGCGTGGTGCAGATCGTCAGCGATCAGCCCCAGGAAGCGCTGCGCTATGCCGGCATGCTGGAGCAGGGCAGCCGTCATCCGCTGGCGCATGCCATCCTCTCCCGCTGTGAGCAGGAGGGCATCGAGCTGGCAGCCGCCGAACATGTGGAGACCATCAGCGGCATGGGCCTGCGCGCACAGATCCAGGGCCATGAGGCCGCCTTGGGCAACCTGCGGCTGATGCAGGAAAGCGGGTGCGACGGTCTGGATCAGGAAGCGTTCGCGCGTTATTCCGGCGAAGGGTGCAGCGTGATCGCGCTGGCGGTCGACGCGCGCTTCATGGGCTTCTTCGTCATCGCGGATCAGCTCAAGGAAGATACGCCGGCAGCCATCGCGCAGCTGAAGCAGCTGGGCATCACGCCGGTCATGGTGACTGGCGATCACCCGATCAGCGCGCATGCGATCGCCGCCCAGGCCGGCATCGACGAGGTGATCGCGCAGGTGCTCCCGCAGGAAAAGGGCGAGGTCGTCAAGCGGTTCCAGCAGGCGCATAAGGTCGCCATGGTGGGCGATGGCATCAATGACGCCGTCGCGCTCACCCAGAGCGATGTGGGCATCGCCATCGGCAGCGGCAGCGATGTGGCGGTGGAGAGCGCGGATATCATCCTGATGAAGGACAGCATCCACGATGTCGTGACGGCCATCCGGCTGTCCAAGGCGGTGATCCGCAACATCCATCAGAATCTGTTCTGGGCGTTCTTCTATAACAGCATCGGCATCCCGGTGGCCGCCGGCGTGCTCTATGCCTTTGGCGGCCCGCTGCTTTCGCCGGTGTTTGCCGGCGCGGCCATGGCGTTTTCCAGCGTATGTGTCGTGACCAATGCGTTGCGGCTGAAACGGTTCCGAGCGTAAAAAAGATCCCGAGAGGTGCGTCACTCACCTCTCGGGATCTTTTTTATGGCTGCAGCTGCAGCTCTTTGCACATGGCGATCATGCGCATCCTGCGCGCATCGCTCAGCGGCGCATCGCGTGCGGTGAGCCATCGCGCCAGCACATCGGCGTCCTTGAGCGCTTCGCTGTAAGGGTCATGACGCTGTCCCTTGTCAGAATGATGGCTGATCGCCGTACAGATGCGCTCGATGTCGGCCGAAGCGAAGCCGTGTTCCTGCAGGATCGTCTCCGCCAGCAGGGCGCTCTTGCGCGCATGGCCGGGATGTCCGCAGTTTTGCAGATACAGGGCGCAGTCATGGAGGAGCCCCATGCTCATGCACAGCACAGGATCCAGATCACGTGCGGCGGCAAGCAGGGCCATGCTTTGACAGACGCCCAGCGTATGAGAGAGCGCCTCGGCGCGCAGGGCGGGGATGCGGATGGCGCACAGCCGGCTGATGATGTCTTCTTTCAGCGCTTCTGCCTGATTCATCTGATCATCTCCTCATCAAAAAAGGACGCGCTTTTCGGCGCGTCTGTCTCATCAGTCCGTAACGACGACGTTTGCGGCCTGCTGTCCGCGGTCGCTTTCCACGATCTCGAAAGACACTTTCTGTCCTTCTTCCAGAGAGCGGAAGCCATCTGCCTGGATCGCGCTGTAGTGGACGAAGATGTCTTTTCCTTCATCGGAAGTGATGAATCCATAGCCCTTTTCTGCGTTGAACCATTTTACTTTTCCTGTCATTTGTCATACCTCCTTAGACTTTGAAATAAGTAATCATAAATAAAAAAATCATGCGCCCTGCTTCCCGGACATCAAACACTCAACTCGAAATAATGATTTCCAGGTAAAACGCATGAAATTATACTTAAAGTTGCTTATGTTCACCCTCATGATATCGGATGCGCGCATAATTGTCAATGAAATAATGAGAGAAAGTGCAGAAAGTCCTATGGTCCATGCTGGAAGAAAGATGTTTTTGCGCTTTTCATTTTCGATTCTGGGAAAATAGAGTATAATAGGATAGAAAAAGAAAAAACGTGGGAGGTTTTGTTATGATCGTAATTCAGGATGATATGCTTCGCGATGTCATTGCCCGTACGCTTCACATCAGCGAAGAAGAGATCACGGAAGAAAAGCTGCTCGAGCTGAAAGGGCTTTCGGCCCGCTATGCCGGCATCACATCGCTGGAGGGCCTGCAGCATGCCGAGAACCTGGAGTATCTGGATCTGTGCGGCAACAGCATCGAGATCCTCGATCCGATCCGGGATCTGCGCAACATCGAGCGGCTGAACGTGTCCAAGAACCGCCTGCGCGATCTGCAGGCGCTGCATGGCTACCGCCAGCTGAAGAAGCTGGACATTTCCCGCAATAATCTGTATACGATGGACATTTCCGCGGTGGCGGGCATGATCGACCTGGAAGAGCTCAACCTGGAGCGCAGCAAGGTGGACAACATCATCTATCTCGAGCATACCAAGAAGCTGCGCGTGCTGCATATCGGAATCGAGAACGGCCCTTTCCCCATCAGCATCCTGGGCACCTTGAAGAACCTGAAGGAGCTGCACATGAACAAGATGTGGCTGTACAGCATCGATGATCTGACATATCTCAAGAGCGTCGAGGTGCTGGATCTGTCCACCAATCTGTTCTCGGATCTCTCGCCGCTCACGTCCATGAAGAACCTGCGCTCGCTGGATGTGTCCAACTGTCCGTATCTGAAGGATTACAGCGTGCTGGCGGACATGGAGCATCTGGAAGTGCTCAATCTCTCTTATAACCATCCCAGCCATTTCAGCTTTCTCAAGAAGCTGACGCATCTGCGCGAGCTGCGCATGGTGCAGACGGGGCTGAAGGATGTCAGCGTGCTGGCAGAGCTGAACCAGCTGGAGAAGCTCGACCTTTCGGAAAACCACCTTGAGCATTGCAGCGCGCTGAAGCATCTGGAGAATCTGGTGTATTTCAAGGCCAGCCACTGCCAGCTGCGCAATATCGACTTCTTGAAAAATTCCCACCGTCTGGTGGAGCTCAACCTGTATACGAACCTGATCGAGCGCATCGATACGCTTCGTTCCTGTGAGCGCATGACGGTGCTCAATGTGGGCAACAATTCCATCAAGGACATCACCTGCCTGGAAGAGATGAAGCAGCTGGAGGTGCTCGGGCTGGAGAACAACAATGTCGCCGACATCACGCCGCTCTCGGATCTGAAGAATCTGTGCACGATCGATCTGTACAACAACATCATCACGGATCTTGCGCCGCTCTCCGGGCTGGAGTATCTCTCTTACCTGCGGCTGGATCACAATGCGATCGTCGATCTCAGCCCGCTGTCTTCGCTGAAGTATCTGCGCTCCCTGACGCTGAAGGCCAATTATATCACGGATGTCTCTCCGCTGAAGGACCTCGAGCTGCTGCAGGAGCTGCGGCTGGATGACAATCCGATCGAGGATACTTCCGTGCTGGAGGAGATGGAGTTTTACGACCGGTTTTCCATGAAGTGATTCAAAAGGACAGCCTCGCGCTGTCCTTGATCGTTCATATAAGTTAAATAACTAAAAAAGTTCACAAACAGCGTGAACTATGCTATACTTTGGATGGTGATGCGTATGACACAGAAAAGCGTGCCAAAGGCGACGCTGCAGAGATATCCTGTCTACCTGAAGGCGCTGCGCAAGCTGAAGCGCGGAGGAACGCAGCGGATCATGTCCAAGGAGCTGGCGAGCGTGGTGAACATCGAACCGACGACCATCCGCCGTGACTTTTCCTTCCTGGGCAATCTGGGCAAACAGGGCTATGGCTATGATGTGAACCTGCTGATCGACATCTTCAATCAGCAGCTGGGGATGGACTTCGATGAGAAGATCATCCTGGTCGGCGCCGGAAACATGGGCAGGGCGCTGATGAAATACAACCGCTGGGACTATGTGGTCGGAGAGATCACCTGTGCCTTTGATATCGACCCTTCGCGCCGCGGCGAGACGTTCGGCGTGCCGGTCTATTCCATGGATGAATTGGAGGAGAAGATCCCGGAGGGATGCCGTATCGCCATCCTGGCGATCTCCAAGGATATCCAGGCGACGGTGAACCGGCTGATCGCGTGCGGAATCACCGGTCTGGTCGATTTCACGCATGAGCACATTCAGGTGCCCAAAGGGGTTGTCTTGAAGACCGTGGATGTGGTATCATCTATTCAGGAACTCGTCTTTGAGACGAATTCATTAAATGCCAGGCGATGAAGCAGAACCCGGCAGGAAAAGCGGACGGAAAGCGATTCTGTGATGGTGGAAGACAGAAGCGTCGGCTCCTGAGGGGAACAGCTGCGGAGCTGAACCGGAGAAACCAAGTAGACGGTTCCGTGGATGAGCGTTAATCATGAAGAGATGCGCGCATATATCGCGCGAATCAGGATGGCACCGCGTAAGATCACGTTCCTGGATGACAGGGACGTTTTTTTCGTTGATGAGGGAGGAAACAGTATGTTTGAGTTTATGACCGTCCGTGAGCTGTATGAGATCGTATTCAGCGGCTCACATGTCGAGCTCGATTCCATCGAGTATGTGCAGCTTCAGGGGTGGATCCGCACCAACCGCTGCAGCGGAAAGCTGGGCTTCATCGAGCTCAATGATGGGACCTATTTCCGCAATGTGCAGCTGGTCTATGATGTCGATCTCAAGAACTTTGAGGAAGTGGCCAAGTATACGACCGGCAGCGCGCTGAGCGTGACCGGCAAGTTCGTCTATACGCCGGATGGCCGTCAGCCTTTTGAGATCCAGGTCAAGGAGATCGAGCTGGAGGGCGCCTGCGACCATGACTACCCGCTGCAGAAGAAGCGGCACAGCTTTGAGTTCATGCGGGAGATCCCGCATCTGCGCCCGCGGGCAAATACGTTCTATGCGATCTACCGCCTGCGTTCGGTGCTGTCCATGGCGATCCATGAATTCTTCCAGGATCAAGGCTTCGTTTATGTGCATACGCCGATCATCACGGGCAACGACGCAGAGGGCGCCGGAGAGACGTTTACCGTAACGACGCGGGATGATGCCAAATACGATGAGGATTTCTTTGGCAAGCACGCTTCCCTGACGGTGTCCGGCCAGCTTCATGTCGAGGCGTTCGCACTGGCTTTCCGCGATGTGTATACGTTCGGACCGACGTTCCGCGCGGAAAACTCTAATACGACGCGTCATGCTTCTGAGTTCTGGATGATCGAACCGGAGATCGCTTTCGCCGATCTGGAAGATGACATGGACCTGATCGAGGATATGGTGAAATACTGCATCAATTACTGCCTGGAAAATGCGCCGGAAGAGATGAAGTTCTTCGAGAAGATGATCGACAAGGAATGCATCGCGCGCATCACCAAGGTGCGGGACAGCGAATTCAAGCGCATGACGTATTCCGAGGCCATCGAGCTGCTCAAGCAGGCCGATGTGAAGTTTGAAAACGATAAGATCGAGTGGGGCATGGACCTGCAGAGCGAGCATGAACGCTATCTGTGCGAGAAGGTGGTCAACGGCCCGGTGTTCCTGACGGATTACCCGAAGGATATCAAGGCGTTCTACATGCGGCTCAACGATGACGGGAAGACCGTAGCCGCTTGTGATCTGCTCGTGCCGGGCGTCGGCGAACTGGTCGGCGGCAGCCAGCGTGAGGAGCGTTATGACGTGCTGGCCTCCCGCATGAAGGAGATGGGCATGGAGAGCGACAGCCTGCAGTGGTATATGGACCTGCGCCGTTTCGGCGGATGCAAGCACGCTGGCTTCGGCTTGGGCTTTGACCGCATGCTCATGTATCTCAGCGGCATGCAGAACATCCGCGATGTGGAGCCGTTCCCGCGTACGCCGCGTAACCTCGTATTCTGATATCGAACAGACAGGCACGGTCCTGTCTCTTTTCGTTTGCGCGCATTGTATTTTTTATGGTTTCTGTTATACTTATTATGCGTTATGAGCAATTCTGAGAAGGAGGATGTGCATGCGTTATGAGCCTAGACAGCGCCAGCGCAAATGGATATGGCGCATCGTCATCGCAGCGGCGGCTTTGCTGATCCTGGTCTCCTTTCTTCTTTACCATTTTGTCGTAGAACCCCAGGAGGTGCGCGGTCATTTTCAGGCGTGCGGATGGGGCCCTGACGAGATCAGGGAACAGCTGGAAAAACAGCAGGAGGAAATCATCGAGCTGGAGGATTATCTGTTTTACGGAGAGAGCCTGGCTTTATATATGGACCCTTATGACGGGGAGGGAGATCCGATCGTCGGCAAGACGCTGGAGCTGGTCAATATCTGCAGCGGCACACAGTACAGCTTTACGGTCGGTGATGCCGCGGATCGGCAGATCTATCTGCCGGATCTGGAAGAAGGCACTTATGAGATCTACATCATGGACAGCTTTACGCTGAAACGCGCCGTGTTCGCTTCATCGGTGCAAAGCGAGACGTTCGATACGGTGCGCCGCGGCGGAAAGGTCAAGCGGGTGCAGCTGATCGCCGACAGCAGCATCCTGGATGATTACGGCGGATCGCTGGATCAGCACTATGCGTTCCTTAACGTGACCTCAGCGACGGCGGATGCCCGCACCGCGGATGTGATGATTGATCCCTTCGGCATCTACACGACCATCTGGGGCGGAGTGGATTACGGCCTGCAGGGCAACGGCATCCGCGAATCGCAGGAGGCCTATGACATCGCGGTGCAGATGAAGGACCTGCTGGAGGGCTATGGTCTGAATGTCATCATCACGCGCGGCGAGGATGAGCTGGTGGAGTATTATGGAGAGAACAGCCGCGTGGCCAAGGGGTACGAGGCAGACGCGAAATATGTGATCAGCATCGGCTTCACTTACGGCGAGGGCAGAAGCGGCCTGGAAAGCTATCACGGCATCCAGTCGTCGAATCATCTGACCAACAGCATCATGTATTATCTGCGCGAGCAGTATGGCATCGAGGGCTCTTCGTCCTATACCTCGGAGACGAGCGTGCCGGGCGTGTTCTCCACGTTCAGCAGCGAAGGGGACGACGGCCGTCTCGTCTATGACAGCAATTTCCTGTTCAGGGAAGCCGGAGGAAAGGCGACGTTTGCGGGACAGATGGATACGCGCAGCCAGCAGAATGAAGCGTACAGCGAAGCGAACGGCATGCAGGGGATGGAGTTTGACTTCGCCTGCCTGAGCGACAGCGATGATGTGCGCAGCTATCAGGAAAATAAGGAGACGATGATCCGGGGCATCGTGGAAGGCTTTGCCGATGCGCTGGATCTGAGCCAGCAATGAGACGAAAGGGGAGAGACACATGAAGTATCAGATCAGCAAAGGATCAAAGGCGTTCGGTGCCAGTGTCATCTTCCGCAACATTCAGTTTGAGATCAGGAACAATGAAAAAATCGCGGTGGTCGGGCGTAACGGCTGTGGCAAGACAACGCTGTTGAAGATCATCGCAGGCGAGGAAAGCCTGGACAGCGGCGACATCCATATCGAGAACGGCGTGCGCATCGGCTATCTCGCACAGACGACGTTCATGGATGAAGGGCAGAGCGTGCAGCAGGAGCTGGAGCATGCCTTCGATCATCTGAAGGCACTGGAGCAGCGGCTCAATGAAGCGGCCATCGCCATGGCGGACGATCCCAGCGAGAAGAACCTGAACCTGTATGCCGCGCTGCAGGAACAGTATGAGGCCGGGGGCGGCTACAGCTGGGAGAGCGAGCTGCGCAGCGTCTTTACGCGCTTCGGCTTCCATGAGAGCGATCTGCAGCGCAGGGTGAACGAGTTCAGCGGCGGGCAGAAGACCCGCCTCGCCTTTGTGAAGCTGCTGCTCTCTCAGCCGGACATCCTGCTTCTGGATGAGCCGACCAACCATTTGGATATCGCGACGATCGAGTGGCTGGAAAACTACATCAGCCGTTACCGCAAGGCCGTGGTCGTCGTCTCGCATGACCGCACCTTCCTCGATCACATCACCGATGTGGTCTATGAGATCGAGTTCGACGTCATGCGCCGCTATCCCGGCAATTACACGCATTATGTCAATACGAAGAAGCAGGATCTGGAGCTGCAGAAGAGCGCGTATGCGCGTCAGCAGAAGGAGATCGCCCGCATGGAGGAGCTGATCGAAAAGTTCCGCTATAAGAAGAACAAGGCGGCGTTCGCGCAGTCCAAGATCAAGTATCTGGAGCGCATGGAGAAGATCGAGGATCCGACCAGCGACGATCATACGTTCCATGCGCGCTTTCACACGGCGCGCAAGGGCGGCCGGCGCGTGCTGGAGGTCGAGCATCTGCAGATCGGCTATGATCATCCATTGTGCGAGGTCAGCCTGAGCGTGACACAAGGACAGCGCGTCGCCGTGATCGGCCCTAACGGGCATGGCAAATCGACGCTGATGAAGACGCTGATGCATCAGGTGCCGGCGCTTTCCGGCACATTTCTGCTCGGACATCAGATCGATGTGGGCTATTTCGATCAGGAGCTGGCGCAGTTTGATTCCAGCAAGACCGTGCTGGAAGAGGTGTGGGACAGCTTCCCGGACCTTGACCGCACGAGCATCCGCACCGCGCTGGGCAGCTTTCTGTTCACCCAGGATGAGGTGTTCAAGACCGTGGACTGCCTGTCCGGGGGAGAAAAGGTCCGCCTCAGCCTGGTGAAGCTCATGTTGTCCAAGCCGAACTTTCTGATGCTCGATGAACCGACCAATCATCTGGATCTGCTGGGCAAGGAGGCGCTGGAGGAATCGCTGGGCGAATACGAAGGAACGATGCTGTTCGTTTCGCATGACCGCTATTTTATCTCCAAGCTGGCCACCGCCATCCTGGAGATCAAGGATGGCCAGGCAACGTATTACCCGCTGACTTACGAAGAGTATCTGGAAAAGGACAGACAGGCGCCGAAGGAGCAGGCGCATGAGACCAAAGAGAGCGGTAAGAAGCCGTATGTGCGCAATTTCAACTATGCCAAGGCGATCCGTCAGCTGGAGGAGCAGATCGAGAAAAAGGAAACGGAGCTGGAGGCGCTGCGGGAGCTACGCTTCGAACCGGAATATTATCATGATTTCAAGAAGATGAATGAGCTGGATCAGCAGATCGACGATGTGCATGTCGAGATCGACCGGCTGATGCAGAAATGGGAAGAATACAGCGAACAGCTGGAACAGAACGCATAGGCGGCCATCGGCCGTCTTTTGTTTATCCTTGTCGATCTTGTCCATACTGCAGAGGGTGATATGCATGAAAGAGCTGAACACAGCGCTGGAAGAACGGCTCTGTCTCTCAGAGAGCTTCGATCTGGTGCGCCGCGTGCTGCAGGCCGCATCCGGATCGTATTACTTTTATTTTGTGGATGGGTTCGTCAAAGATGAGATCATGGAGAAGATGATGGAATTCTTGATCGACAGCGATGCGCAGGGCGAAGCGATGCCGCAGCTGCAGCAGGAGCTGTTTCCATATGTCGAGGTGACGCTTTGCGGCGATGTGGAGCAGACTGCCCTGCAGGTCCTCAGCGGCGTGATGGCGGTGTATCGCCAGCATGATGACACCTTCGTGCTGATCGATGCGCGCACATACCCGACGCGCTCCATGAGCGAGCCGGAGGATGACCGTGTGCTGCGCGGGTCCCGCGATGGCTTCGTGGAGACGCTGGTCTTCAACACGGCGCTGATCCGCCGCCGGGTCAGGGATGTCCGTCTGCGGATGGAGCATGTGCAGGTCGGAGAGACGAAGGATGACGTCGTCCTCTGCTCACTGGCCGGCTGCCGCGATGAACAGCTGTACGCCGCGCTGAAAAAGCGGCTGTGCGTCCTGCAGGTGCATTCGCTGACGATGGCGCAGGAAAGCCTGGCTGAGGTGCTGTTTGACAAGCATTGGTGGAACCCGTTCCCGCTCGTGCGCTATACCGAGCGCCCGGATGTGGCAAGCGCGCATGTGCAGGAAGGGGGCATCGTGGTGATCACGGATAATTCTCCCTCGGTCATGCTGCTGCCGGTGACGCTCATGGATTTTGTCCAGGAGGCGCAGGACTATTACTTCCCGCCGCTGATCGGCACATATCTGCGGATCATCCGCATCCTGATCTTCCTGCTGGCGCAGTTTCTGACGCCGGTGTGGTTCTGGCTCAACAGCAATCCGGACCTGATGCCGGAGGTGTTCAGGTTCACGCTGATCGATGGCGGTGCAAACATCAGCATATTCTGGCAGCTGATCATCCTGGAGATCGGCATCGACGCCATGAAGATGGCCAGTCTCAACACGCCCAGTTCGCTGAGCAGCTCCTTCAGCATCATCGGCGCGCTCATCCTCGGCGATTTCGCGGTGAAGGCAGGCTGGTTCGACGCGGAGATCATCCTCTATATGGCGTTTGCGGCGCTGGCCAATTTCACGCAGCCCAGCTTTGAGCTGGGGTATGCGATCAAGCTGGTGCGCATGCTCATGCTGGCGGTGATCGCGCTGTTTCCTGCCTATGGGCTGTGGATCGCCCTTGCCCTGCTCGTGCTGCTGCTGATCAGCAGCCGTGCACCGGGAACCAGAGGATATCTGTATCCGCTGATCCCCTTTGATGCCCATGCCTGCGGCAAGATGCTGCTGCGCCGTCCTCTGCATAACAAACGGAAGGATGAAAACGAGTAAAAACATGCGGAGGAATAGGGGCGTTTGGATCAGCGGCGTATGAGGGGAGCAGGGAGTGATCAAGATGGATGGAGAACTGGATGAGATGGAAATGAGGATCGAAGAGCTCAGCGCGCAGTATGTCACGGCCAGATCGCGCAAGTGCAGGACGATGGAGGAACAGCAGCATCTGAGCGATGTGGCGGACCGCATCGATGAGGCGCTGGCGCGCTGCCCGGTCATGACCGAGGCCTTCATCCGCAAGGTGTATCTGGAGAAAAGAAGCCTTTCTCCGCTTACGCAGAGACAGCAGAAACGGCTGAAAAAAGAGGGACTGAAACGATTCTTTGATTGCTTCTGTGAATGAAAAATGATATCATAATAGATGTAAGCGATTTAACTGCTTTCATCATGATTAACATATATGGCAAAGTCAATAAAAGAGGAGGATTATGTATGTTAAAAGGTATTGCGGCATCTGCCGGTATTTCCATCGCCAGAGTTTATAAGCTGGAAGCACCAAAGGTGGAGATTGTAAAGAAGGAAGGCGATCCGGCTGCGGAAGTGGAGAAATTTAACGCGGCGCTTGAAAAGACGAAGAAGGATATCGAAGGGGTGAAAGAGCGCGCGGCAAAACGTCTGTCCGAAGAGGAACTGGCGGTATTCGATGCGCACCTGATGATGGCAGGGGACCCTGAGTTTGCCAGCCAGATCGTGAACATGATCGAAACGGACAAGGTCAATGCGGAGTATGCGGCTGACGCGGTCGCTACCCAGATGGTGACGATGTTCGAATCCATGGATAATGATTACTTCAGAGAAAGAGCGGCAGACATCAAGGATGTGACGTTCCGCCTGAAGTGCAACCTGCTCGGTCTGACCATTCCGGACCTGACGGCGATCGATGAAGATTCCATCATCGTGGCATACGATCTGACGCCTTCTGATACGGCGCAGCTTAACGAATATGTCAAGGGCTTCGCGACGGCCATCGGCGGCAAGACGAGTCATTCCGCCATCATGGCGAACTCCCTGGAGATCCCGGCAGTCGTCGGCTGCGGAGAAGAGATCCTGAACGCGGCTGCGCAGGGCGATCTGATGATCCTCGACGCGGTCGATGGCAATGTGATCATCAACCCGGATGAAGCAGCGGTCAAAGAATATGAGGCCAAGGCAGAGGCGTTCAAGGCAGAAAAGGAAGCGCTGAAGGTGCTCGTGGATGCCAAGACGATCACGACCGACGGACATCAGGTCGAGCTGGCCGGAAACATCGGCGGCATCAAGGATGTCGAGGGCGTCCTGAAGAACGGCGGCGAAGGCGTCGGTCTGTTCCGCACCGAGTTCCTGTACATGGATTCTGATCACTTCCCGACAGAGGAAGAGCAGTTTGAGGCATATAAGGCCGTGCTGGAAGGCATGGGCGGCAAGAAGGTCGTCGTTCGTACGCTGGACATCGGCGGCGACAAGAAGCTGAAGTATTTCACGTTCCCGGAAGAGATGAACCCGTTCCTGGGCTATCGTGCTATCCGTCTGTGCCTGGACCGCACGGATATCTTCCGTACGCAGCTGCGTGCACTGATCCGCGCTTCCGTATATGGCAAGCTGTGCATCATGTTCCCGATGATCGCTACGGTCAAGGAATTCTGCGACGCGAAGGCGATCTACGAAGAGGAAAAGGCCAAGCTGATCGCTGAAGGCGTACAGGTTGCGGATAACATCGAAGTCGGCATGATGGTCGAGATCCCGGCTGCGGCCGTGCTCGCCGATCAGTTTGCGAAATATGCGGACTTCTTCTCGATCGGCACCAACGACCTGATCCAGTACTCAATGGCCGCTGACCGCATGAGCGAGCATGTGTCTTATCTGTACCAGCCGTACAACCCGTCCGTGCTGCGCCTGGTCAAGATGACCATCGAAGGCGCGCACAAGGAAGGCAAATGGGCCGGCATGTGCGGTGCGATGGCCGGTGAGGAATATGCAGCGCCGATCCTGCTGGGCCTGGGCCTGGATGAGTTCTCCATGTCAGCTACGCAGATCCTGAAGGCGCGCAAGATCATCAATGGTCTGAGCAAGAAGGAAATGGAAGAGCTCGCTGCAGAAGCGGTAAACAAGCAGACTGCAGATGAGGTCCTCGAATTTGTCAAAGCAAAACTGGCGAAATAATGACGAGAGCAGCGAACGCTGCTCTTTTGTTTTTCTGATGCCGAATTTGCCGGAAAACCGGCCGAAAAGGACCAAGGGGATGACTTCTTCCTGAAGTGTGCTAAGATATAGACGAACAAAGAAAGAGCTTATAACACAGAACCTCACGGGCTGTTTCGGAAGTGTAGAGAAAATAAGCCAGATCATAAGATCGAAAACAGCGAAGCAGCAGAGGATCTGTCAATGGTCGGCGCGGATGCCTGTGATCAGGGGGAGCAGCAATTCATCTGGGATCATAAGACAGGATGATGAAGGATGGCTCAGCTGATCTAAGGAGGATAAGAGATCCAGAAAAGGCCGCGGCGATGTCCGAAATCAGGGGAAATGGACGAAACGGATGCGTTGGTGAGAGATACAGGACATCCGGAAGTCTGAAAAGACTGTAACCTGATTCGGAGTTATAGAGGAAAAGGGATACGGAAGCGTATCTCTTTTTCTTTGGTCTGGCGGACATTGTCCCTCTGCCCGATTCTGTAGTAAAATGGATACAAAAGAGAAATGAGGGATTATCGATGAATCAGAAAGATGATCATGGAAAGACGATCGATGCGCTGAACGAGATGGTCGGCAGCGGGATGAAGCAGCTGGCGATCTCTCAGCCCTTCGCCAGCGTTCAGGAGAGAAAGGCGCTGCTGCCTGTCGTGGAGGAGAGCTGTGCGAAGCATCACACGAACTATTATCTGGAAGACAGGCTGCTGGTCAGCGACCTGTTTCCCATCTCGTTCAGCGAAGGGCGCTGCGTGATCTTGTTTTATCGGGATGAGCAGGTCATCCGCAGCTATCTGAACCTGAAACGGGTCAAGGCAGAGGCGCTGCGGCGCAAGGAGTATTTCACGGTGCGTGCGGCCATCGCCTATCAGTTTGGCGCGCTGCTTTCCTATCCGCAGCAGCGGATCGAGGAGATGATCGCCGAGAATCAGGAGCGGGAGCGCTATGATGAGGGATGAGCATATCCTGGTCGATCCGGTCAATGAGCGCACGCTGAGCCTGGTGATCGCCGCGGCGCTGCACACGCTGCATCCGAAAGCCGGCGTGCGCGTGGAGCACAGCCTGGATGATGGATTATATTGTGAGTTTGACAACATTCGCTGCGATGATGCGCTGCGGGCAGAGATGGAAGCGAAGGTCACAGAGATCATCGATCAGAAACAGCGGATCGAGCGGCGGTATATGGACAGGGAAGCGGCGGCACAGCTGTTCGCGCGCGCAGGCATGGTAGACAAGGCTGCCAATATCCGTCACAGCCGGGATGCGCGCTGTCCGATCGACCGCCTATGCGGGCTCGATGATCACATGTACGGCGATCTGCCGCCGCATGCCGGGATATTGCCGCGAGTCTATGTCCGGCAGATGATGCACGGGCTGTGGTTTGGCTTTCATGGCTCTCCTAAGCCCCAGGATAAGCTGCTTGCCGTCTATGACGCCTTCGAACGATGGGGACGCCGCCTCGGCATCAACAATGTTCCGCAGCTGAATGCCGCCGCGAAGCAAGAGGGCATCGATACGCTCATCGCGATGAGCGAGGCGCAGATCGAACGGCAGCTGGTGAAGCTGGCAGATACCATCGTCTCGATGCAGCCGCTGCGCCGCTTCGTGCTGATCAGCGGCCCGAGCTCGGCCGGCAAGACGACGTTCTCCCGGCGGCTGAAGATCCATCTGCGCATTCTCGGCTTCCAGCCGCAGGCGCTGTCGATGGACGATTTTTTCCGTGACCGCTGCGAGTATCCGCGTCTGGCAGACGGCTCATATGATCTGGAGAGCCCGAAGACGCTGGATCTGCCGCTGCTCAGCGAGACCGTAAAGGGACTGCTGGCCGGCAAAGAGATGCCGATCCCTTCTTTTCACTTTGCCAAAGGCTGCCGTGAATGGAAGGGCAGGACGATGCGGCTGAGGGAAAATGACATCCTGATCATGGAAGGGATCCATGGGCTCAATCCGCTGGTGGCGCAGGATCTTGCGCAGGATGAGCTCTTCCGCATCTATGTCAATGCCTTGACACATCTCAACCTCGATGCGCATACGCGCATCCCCACCAAAGATTACCGGCTCATCCGCCGGTTGGTCAGAGACCGGCACAGTCGCGGATGCAGCGCCGCAGAGACGCTCAGACGCTTTCCCCGGGTGCGGGAAGGCGAGGAACGCTACATCTATCCTTATCAGGAAAACGCGGATGTGATCTTCAACACGTCGATGCTGTATGAGATGCTCATCCTCGCGCCGCTTGCCAGCAGGCTGCTGGCGGAGATCGGCGAGCAGGATGAGATGTATGATCAGGCGCAGCGGCTGCTGTCGCTGCTGCAGTATGTCGATGAGGCAGATGGGACACATGTCCCCGGCTATTCCATCCTGGCGGAATTCACGGGCAGCAGCGTGTTCGAATGAATGTTCAGGAGCGTCTTTCCTGCCACAGGGCATACAGATAGGCAGACAGGAACAGGATCAGGCAGTAGATGACGATCTGCAGCTGGGTCGGGGAGAAGAGCTGAAACAGCGTCCATGAGCCAAACAGGAAGAACACGGTGGCGGAAAACAGCCGCAGGGCGGAGTCGCTGATGTGTTTCATCAAGAAGCGTCCGGCGGCGAGCGCCAGCAGGTTGGCGGCGAGCAGGCCGAGGCAGCTGCCCAGGAAGATCGCGGCATGCGCGTCGTGCTGGGCTGCCAGGGTGAGGACGCTGATCTGGGTCTTGTCGCCCAGCTCCGCGATGAAAAAGGCGGCGGCCACGCTCAGCCAGTCTGCGTGAAAACGCCGTCCTTCCTTGATCTCTTCCGGTTTGGGCTTCAGGGCGCTGAAGCCGAACAGCAGGAACAAGACGGCGGCCGCCGGCCGTATCGCGTCGATCGGGATGCAGGCGTTCAGCCAGCTGCCTGCCCAGACAGAGAGCAGCGACAGCAGGACGATGGACAGCGTCATGCCCGAGATGACGCTGCGCAGGGAATAACGCCGGGAGAGCGCCAGGACGAGAAGCTGGGTCTTATCGGCCATTTCGGCCATGAAGATGAGGATAAAGCTCGTCAGCATCATTTGAGATCACCTGTTAGAGTCTATGCGCTGCGCCTGCCGGATATGAAAAAAAAGCCCTGCGGGCTCATGATGTGATATAAACGGCGCTTTCGTGATCGAGCTCCTCCACCCGGACCAGGATCTGTTCATGCAGGGCGCTGGGGATGTTCTTCCCGATATAATCAGCGCGGATGGGGAGTTCACGGTGACCGCGGTCGACGAGCACGGCAAGCTGGATCTCTCTGGCACGGCCGAAGCTGGTGATCGCGTCCATCGCCGCGCGGATGGTGCGTCCTTTGAACAGCACGTCATCGACAAGGATGACCTTGCGATCCTGAACCGGAATGGCTTCGCTGCGGCTCTGGGTGCGCTTGTGATCATCTCTCCAGAAGCTCACATCGAGCGAATAGACCGGGATCTCGACTTGTTCGAACGAACGGATCAATGCGGCCAGCCGCCTGGCCAGATAGACGCCGCGGCTGCGGATGCCCACCAGGATGATGTTGTCGACCCCTTTGTTATGCTCGATGATCTCATGGGTAATGCGCTTCAGGGAGCGCTGTATTGCCAGATCATCCATAATGAGTTTCTTTTCCATTCAATCACCGTATCCAGTATACCTTGTTTTCTTGGAAACTGCAATTTGCCTTTCCGCAAAAAACGCGTAAAATCAGCAGATTGTCAGAATTGTTTCATTCTGATATAGTAAGGCGGGAGGCGATGAAATGGATGACATCAGTGAGAAGACGATCCGGGCGGCTGCCGGCCTCTATGGCATCGTGCATGTGCGCCACCTCTGTGAGATCGTTGAACATTATACAGGGAAGCGGTATTCCCGCGCCCAGCTGAATCAGATGATGGATGAGCAGGACTGGCATCCGCTGCGCAGGGAACAGGGGTTCATCTACCGCCCGGATGCCTTTGCCGCATTGGCGGAATGGAACAGCGTGCTCGCACGGGCCAAGGGAAAGCCGTTCTGGATGCCGCCGCTGACGCAGTTCCTGCAGTATGCGGATCTCGATCATCTGCCCGTGAGTGCGTCCATGCAGGCGCTGCAGGCACTGTTCAGCACGCAGATCCCGGAAGCAGAGGCGAAACAGCTCATCCGTGACATGCACGGTGACCTGCGTAAGGGCGCGGCGATGTCGCAGGTGATGAAGCGGATGATGGATGCCGGCATCCGGATCGATCCAGCGCATATGCGGCGCTTCGGCGACCTGCTCGCCCAGCTGTGCAATGAGACGCGCATGTTCATGAACCACGGCTTTACGCCGCAGGAGCTCATGAAAAGGACTGGGTGAGATCGCAGGGGGTGATGTGCATCAGCGCGATGAGCGCGTTGGGATCCATCTCGATCTGCACGCCGATCTTTCCGCCGCTGAAGCAGATCGTGTCAAAGAGCAGGGCGCTCTCTTCGATGAAGGTGCGGTAGGTCTTCTTCATCGCCAGAGGAGAGCATCCTCCGCGCACATATCCGCTGACCTTGGTGATGTCTTTGACATGGATCATCTCTGTATGCTTGACCCCGGCCGCTTTTGCGGCTTTTTTCAGGTCCAGCACGGCGTTCACCGGCAGCATGAACACAAGGTATTCTCCGGTGTTGGCCTGTGTGATCAGTGTCTTGAACACGGCGTCGGGATCCTGGTTCAGCAGCCTGGCGACCTCGGCGCCGTCCACGGCTTCCTTGCCATGGGGATAAGTGTGCACGGCATAGGGGAGCGCAGCGCTGTCCAGCGCGCGCATGGCGTTGGTCTTGTTGATTTTCATGTCGATCACCTCGTTAAGCAACAGTATAGCATAATTTACATTGCCCTGCCTTTCTTTTCCGCAGATGCGCGGGTATAATAATCAAGGAAAGGGGATGAGGACATGACAGTCAAGATGATCGCGCTCGATCTGGATGGCACGCTGCTGCGGAATGACAAGAGCATCGATCCCAGTTCGGCAGAAGTGCTGAGACGGGCGCAGGAACAAGGCATCATCATCACGCTGGCCAGCGGGAGAGACAAGAACGGATGCCGCTTCGTCTATGAGCCGCTAAAGCTGGAAGAGGGGAACAATTATCTGGCGCTGGTCAACGGGCAGATGATCTACAGCTTTGCCCGGAAGGAATATGAGCTGGATGATGTGCTGGACAACACGGATGCGCAGAAGATCATGAAGACCGTGAAGGATTATGATGTGGAGGCGATCTTCTGCTGCGGCTATGACTTCTATGATTACATCTCCCGGCGTCGCAAGGTGGGCAAGAAGCTCTCCCAGCTGGTGAATGGCAGATCGGGCGATTACGGGCTCGCTTCGGGCAAGGAGCACCGCAATTTCATCGCCATCAAGGACAAGAACGACTTTACGCAGGACATCAACAAGGTGATCCTCGTGCATACGAAACGCTATTTCCGCCGTCATCTCCATGAGATCCGCGCCCAGCTCAGCGATTATGATCTGCTGGAAGTAGGACCGGAGTGGATCGAGATCATGCCGCGCAATGTGAACAAGGCCAGCGCGCTGCGTCATATCGCCGAGGAAAACGGCTTTACGATGGATGAGGTGATGGCGTTTGGCGACGCGGAGAATGACATCGAGATGCTGCGCAGCTGCCGTTACGGCATCGCCATGGGCAATGCGATGGCGGCGGTCAAGGAAGCCGCTTTTGCCATCACTTCCAGCAATGAGGAACAAGGCATCGCCCGCGCCATCCGCCGCTATGTGTTCCAGGAGGACCACGCATGAAGATCCGCGCAATAGTGTGTGATATGGATGGTACGCTGTTGAAGCGAACAGGCGGAACAGACCATATCGGCGAACGGACCAGGCAGGCGCTGCTTGAAGCGCAGGCGCAGGGCATCCGGCTCATCCTGGCCTCCGGACGGCCGCATGGGCGGCTGATGCGCTATGCGCAAGAGCTGCACATGCTTCAGCACGGCGGCTGGCTCATCGAAGTCAACGGCACGGCGCTTTATGATCTGGAAAGCGGCCGGCGTGAGGTGCTTGCCCAGCTGCATCGCGCAGAGATCCGCGAGCTGTATGCCCAGCTGATGCAGATGGAATGCGAAGTGAGCGCTTATCAAGATCGGGGGCTGTGGTATCATATCCCGAAACGGCTGATCGCACCCAAGCTCGCTTACCGGCAGGCACACGGGCTGAGCGAGGACTGTCCGCTGACGGCCGGGGCATTCGCCCTGGTGAGCGACAACCGCAGCGGTTATCCCGACCAGCATGAGGCAAATGGATGGGAGGATCTGCCTGAACAGATGAACAAGCTGTGCGTGGCGGACAGCGAAGCGCGGATCGCGTCGGTCATGGCGATGCTGGAGAAGCGATTCAGCGGCCGTTTCTGGTGGGGACGGACCAGCGCAAACTGGCTGGAAATCATGCCGGCGCACGTCAATAAGGCCGAAGGACTGAAACAGGCGGCATCGCGCATGGGCATCGATCCCTCGCAGATCATGGCGTTTGGCGACGGTGAAAATGACATCGGCATGCTCTCGCTGTGCGGCTATGGCTATGCGATGGGCAATGCGCTGGACAGCGTCAAGAAAGTCGCGTATGATGTGTGTGAAAGCAATGAAGAGGAAGGCGTGGCCAGGACCGTGGAGCGGTGGCTGCGCGGAAAGGAGTGCTGAACGAGATGAAGATCATTCATGAAACAGAATTCAACGAACTGATGAAGAAAGAAGGGCTGGTGCTGGTCGATTTCTTCGCGACCTGGTGCGGACCGTGCAAGATGCTGGCGCCTGTGCTGGAAGAGACTGCGCAGGAGCTGCAGGGAAAGGTAGAGATCGTGAAGGTCGATGTCGACCAGGACGCATCGCTGGCGGCACAGTTCCGCATCATGTCGGTGCCGACCATGATCCTGTTCCGCAACGGAGAAGCGATCCAGAAAATCAGCGGATTTCAGCCGAAGCCGCAGCTTGTCTCTTTCCTGAAGCAGTTCATCTGATCATTTCCGCGTGCTCGCACGCGGTTCTTTTTTCTTTCCCGCCGTGCCGTGAGATGGTATACTGAATGCGAGGTGTTGCAGATGAAGATCACAGGACTTTCAAAGAGCGCGGTGATGGAGGCTGCCCAGCGCGCGTTTTTAGGGAAAAGCCTCGAGCTTGAAGAAGGCAGTCTGTTCCTGCGCGGGGTCGAGCCAGGCGCATGGCGCTGCGAAGGCATAGCGGACATCCAGCATGTGTCCACCTGCATGGGTTATCATGAAGAGATCATCAACGGAAACCGCACAAGGGTCAAGACGATGATCCCGCTGCTGTTCGTGAAGGAAAGCCGGTATGCGGTGATCTATGAGGGAGAACAGTGCTGTTATGTGCCGATGGAAGATGAAGGAGAGATCACGTTCATGCCCTATGCGCAGTTTTTGACCTGGATCGTGGAAAACACGCATCCCGCAGCGGAAGAAACGGCGGGATGATCCGGTGTGGTTTGCGTCTTCCTGTATCGTTTGATATAATGAAATCAGCTAGATAGCGGGAGGATAAAAGAATGAAAAAACTGATGAAAGGCGCCGTGCTGGGAACACTGGCGTCCGTACTGCTGCTGAGCGGCTGCAGCAACGAACAAGCTGCGCCGGCAAACGAAGAAAAGCGCGTGTGCACCGTGGACAACGGTGGTGTGGAAGGTCTGGATATGACCGTGACCGCGACCGGCAATGACGAAAAGCTCAATACGGTCGAAATGGCCATTTCCATGAACCTTCAGGCGATCCTGGAATCCAGCGGCACCGGCGTGGAATTCAATATGGAGGACATGACGGATGAGCTGAAGACACAGGTGACGGAATCCATGCGCGATGAGATGTCCAAGCAGATCGCCGACGAACTGGGTCTTCCGGAAGATGCGTTTACTGCAGATGCGTCGATCGACGGCAATACGATGAACATCAACATGACCATGGATGTCAGCAAGATGGGCGATACGTATGCGAACAGTTCGCTGGATGAGTTTGCACAGACCATCGAAGACGATCTGAACGCCACTTGTCAATAAGCTGGAAAAAGGACGGAAATCGGGAAGTTTCCGTCTTTTTCAATGAAATGGGGGAAAAGGATGAGAAGGAAAGATAACGTCCGGCGGTTCTTGCTCAGCGCGGCGCTGGCGGCATTGTCGCTGAGCGCATGTGCGTCTGCACCGCCGCAGGTTGAAACGATCACGATCGATGGGGAAGATCTGATCATGGACATCAGTGAGGAAAAAGCATTTTCCTTTGACTGTCAGCCCGCAGACGCGCAGCGGGAAGAGCTTGCGCTGAAGGCGCCTGCTCAGCTTGGCGCAGAACTGGAAGATGAGCGGATCATCATCGATCCAGATGCAGCAGGCACATTTACATTATATTTGCAGAGCGATGCGGTCACGAGCAATGCGATCACGGTGACGGTCATCGACTCGGTCCGCATCGAAGCGGAAAAACAAGCGGAGGAAGAGGCCCGGCGGCGGGAAGAAGCTGAACGGCAAAAGGCGCAGGAGGAAGCGCGCCGGCAGGCAGAAGCGGCCGCGCAAGCAGAGGCGGCACAGCAGGCCCAACAAGAGCAGGCCGCATCGCAGCGCACGCCTGCATCAGGCGGCAATGCGCAGACGCCGGTGCAGGCATCGGTGTATATCGCCGCTTCCGGAAACGGGACGAAGTATCACAGCGATCCGCATTGCAGCCGCATGAACGGCGTCATCGAAATGAGCGTCGAGGAAGCGCAGGCAATGGGATATACGCCTTGCAAGAAGTGTTATTGATGAATGAGACCGGTGGTGAACTGCCGGTCTTATTCATATGGCGATCGTATCGTCTATGGAGAAAGCAAGCTGAGGGGGCTTGACGCATCGGCGATGATCAAGCAGGCAGACGAGGTTATCCGAGGAGATACTGCCGGATGACAAAAGAAATCCTCGCCAATCGGGGACGCATGAATGATGATCTGAGGATGAGTGAAGAGCTGTCTTCCCTTATTTCTTCAAGTGGGGATGATGATCATTCATGCCGGCCATCGAGCGAGATGAGTTTTTTTGTCAAGTACAAAAAATTACAATAAAGTGCAAAACATTACAATTGATTTAATTTTATAATGAGATAGGACCTTGAAAAGGAAATGAACACATCATGAAGGAATGCTGAATAGAAAGGAGAGATCGACTGAAGACAATGGGAATTAGCATCCTGGCATGAATGCTAAGATCATCTGATGAACATGATCGGGGAAGAGAAAGGAGAGTCACTGATGAAAAGGACGAACAAAGCGATATGTCTTCTGCTGGCCTTGCTCATGCTGGTGCCCTCATTCGGGCAGATCAGCGTGCAGGCGGCAGATACATATGAAAACATTGCAAAGGACAAGCCGGTCACGGCGACATCCAGCATTGAGGATCATCTGCCTGAATTGGCCGTAGACGGCATCAAGACATCAGAATCCAGCTGGGCGACAGATGCGATCAGCGAGAATCCCTCGCTGACCGTAAACCTCGGTGCGGAGGAGAAGATCGCGCAGATCGCGCTGACATGGAACGAGGATTTTGCCTTTAAATACAGAGTGTTTACCGCCGGCAGCAACGAGCAGTATTCCCTGCTTGTCTTCCACGAGGAAGGAACAGGCGGAGAGGAGATCTGGGATGTCAGCGAAGATCATGCGGCCGTTCAGTATGTGAAGATCGAACTGGTGGAAGCCAAGGGTGGCGAGGACAGCATCGGCCTGCAGGAGCTGGAGGTGCTGCAGAAGAAGGAAGACACTCCTGCGCAGCCGGAGAACCTGGCGCTGAACAAGCCGGCTTACGCATCTGGAAATGAAGCCGGGCTGGACCGCCTCGGCCCTGCCGGCGCGTTCGATGGAAAATGGAGCGATGATTACGATGAGCGCTGGTCCAGCGGCAACATCACCCAGAGCCCGCAGTGGATCTATGTCGATCTGGAAGAGGAGACGACATTCTCCTGCATCCGGATCTACTGGCAGGAGGCGTATGCGACCGCATATGAACTGCAGTATTCGAATACGGCGGAAGAAGGCAGCTGGACGAGCATTACCGCTGTGGATGATGGAGAAGGCGGCTGGGTCACATTTAACTTTGATCCGATCACGGCCCGTTATGTACGCCTGTATGCCACGGCGAGCAACGGGGTCGGCAGCAACAAGCCGATCTCAGTATGGGAGATGATGATCCATGCATCGCATTATGAAGATATCTCGCTCGATGATATCGCCGAGGACTTCACCGTAGGCACCATCACGCCGGATATGACGAAGATGCCTTCCTTCAGCTTTGCGGATGGCCGGGTCAGCGCGGAATTCTTCTGCAGCGACACGGATGATGTCGTGGATGATGAAGGCAGCATCACACAGCCGCTGGTGGATAAGGATATCCTCGTGACCTATGTGCTGAAGGACAAGGTTTCCGGAGAAGAAAAGCAGGTGATGAACCTGGAAGTGAACATTCCTGGCCGGTATCATCCTGAGGCTTCTGACAATCCGGCGCCGGTCACCCTGCCCAGCCTGCAGGAATGGAAAGGTGCTTCCGGCAAGTTCACGCTCAGTGAAGAGAGCCGGATCTGTGTAGAAGATGACACGCTGATGCAGGCAGCGCTGATCACGCAGGCGGACATCAGCGATCTGTTCGGCATGAAGATCGAAGTGACGAAGGACGCCGCTCGTGCGGGCGACATCGTCCTGACCACAGAAGGCGCAGATCCTGACATCAGCGAACAAGGATATATCCTGGACATCCAGGATCAGGTGACGGTCCGCGCTTCCGCTTACCAGGGCGTGTTCTTCGGCACGCGCAGCGTGCTGCAGGCACTGCTTTACAGCGGAGATGAGACCATCGCGAAAGGCGTAGCGAGAGACTATCCGAAATACGGGATCAGAAAGTTCACCCTGGATGTCGCCAGAAAGTATATGCCGATGTCTTATCTGAAGGATCTCGTCCGCTATGCGTCATGGTATAAGATGAGCGACATTCAGATCCATCTGAATGACACATCTTACAATGATCATTCCCGTTTCCGCCTCGAGTCGGATATCGAAGGACTGACTGCGGAAGACGGCTATTATACGAAGGATGAGTACAGAGATTTCCAGTATTACACGCAGGATTACGGGATCCGCATCATCTCTGAGTTCGATACGCCTGCGCACTCTCAGGTGTTCATCGACAATGTCGATCCCTCTCTTGGATTTGACAAGACGCATCTCGATATCCGCCTTGATTCAGAGAACAAGGACAAGGTCTATCAGTTCATCGCTGACCTGTATGATGAATATCTGGGCGGAGATGATCCGGTATTCGTCACGGATATGTTCAATGTCGGATTAGACGAATACAACTCTAATTATAAAGAAGACATGACGCAGTATACCAAGTATGTCATGGAATTGGTCCATGACCGCTATGGCAAGACGCCGATGGCATGGGCGAGCATGGGATGCCTGGACAGCACGCAGACGACCTTGCCGGACTATCCGGTGATGGATGCCTGGGCCAATTATGCCATCAACCTGAAGAGCCTGTTCGCGCAGGGCTATCAGCTGGTGAATGCGACCAACAAATATGGATATGTCGTTCCTGGCGGAAATAACGGTTATCCGGATTTCCCGAAGGAAGAAGAGATCTATTACAACATGAGCGCCGGCAAGTTCATCGATAAAAACAATGCCGGTGTCACGGTAGCGGAAGGACATCCGCAGATCGCTGGCGGATCGGCCACATTATGGAATGACCGCGGGATCTTCAACGGCATTTCCGTCTATGATGTATTTGCCCGCACGAAGAGCATCATCCCGCTGTATGCGCAGGCTTACTGGTATGGACAGGATGAGGATCTGTCTTATGAGGAATTCAAGGCTGAACAGGAGATCCTCGGAGACGGACCGCAGGTGGAATCTTCTCACCGCATCGAGTCTGCGGATTCGATGATCTGCTCCTTCGACATGAATGAAGCGAAGAATGAAGAAGGAGACAGCTTCGAGATCAGCGACCATTCCGGCAACGGTTATGATGCCCGCGTGGTTCAGGGAGAACTGAGCAGCGGCACGCAGGATCGTCAGCTCGTCCTGGAAAACGACGGCTACATCGAGATGCGTCATCGCTCGCTGGGCTGGCCATACACCGTGGCATTTGAACTGAAGATCAATGAGAGCAGCGACGATGAGATCGTGCTGTTTGAGGAACAGATGCCGCGCGAAGAATGCAACGAGACGATCACGACCGGATATGAGACAAGAAAGATCTACATGAAGAGGACGGACGGCGGATATCAGCTGATGTTCGACCGGGACAATTACCATTTCGAAAGCGACTATGTGTTTGAGACCGGAAAGGCCTACAAGATCGCTTTTGAAAGCAATCAGAAGACCTCGGAAGTCTTTGTGGATGGCCGTCATGAGATCACCTTCTCCGGACCGGTGCTGACCAATTCCGGAAACAAGTGGTATGACTCCGGAAGCATCTATCTCCCATTGCAGAAAGTCGGTCAGGGCCTGAATGGAACCATCGATGATCTGATGGTATTTGACCGCGAACTGGATGAAGAAGAGATCGGTGAGATCCAGGATATCGAGATCGAGCGTTCGGTCACGCTGAACAAGCCGGTCACCGTCAGCAGCCTGGATCCGCTTTCCCAGGGCAAGCAAAACGGAGAAAACGCAGTAGATGGAGACAGCGACACAAGATGGACGTCGAATCGGGCAAATGGTTATGATCTCAATGAGTGGATCGTCGTCGATCTGCAGGGAACATATACGCTGAACCGGGTGGAGATCGACTGGGAGGCCGCTGCAGGCGCAGTTTATGAAGTGCAGGTATCGATGGATGGAGAGACTTACACTACGGTCGCTGTGGTGAATGATGGAAAAGCATCAGAGAATCGCGTCATCTCCTTTGAGCCGACAGAAGCAGCCTACCTGAAGATCAACTGCACGAAGAAGGTATCGAACCGCTATGGATACTCCATCTGGGAACTGCGCGCATTTGAAGCAGCACAGGTGGATAAAGGCACGCTGGCCGAAGCCATCGATGCGGCAAAGTCCATCGAAGAGGAAGGCCATACGGCAGACAGCTGGACCGCGCTGCAGGATGCATTGGCAGCCGCAGAGACGATCATGACCGATGAGGGCGCGACCCAGGAACAGGTCGATCAGGCCGCATCTGCCCTGCAGTCTGCGATGGATGCCCTGCAGGTCAAGGCAAGCGCATCTGCGCTGAATGCCCTGCAGGACATGGTCGATAAAGCCAATGCGCTGGGATCAGATGATGAGGCGCTGAATGCGGCGATCGAAGCTGCACAGGCACTGCTTGATGATCCGGACAACACGTCCGTGACCGCAGTTGTGAGCGCATTGCTCGAGCTGAGCGAAGCGATGCAGGATCTGAATATCGATGAAAGCACAGATGCCCTTCGCAAAGACGTCCAGGCGACGATCGACTTCATCAACGAGAACATCCTGAACGATGTAGAAGGACTCCGTCCAGGCAAGGTAGAGGCGCTGAAAGACGCAGTCAAAGCGGCACAGGATGTCGTCAACGACCCGGAAGCGACTGCAGAGGAGCTGAAGGCCGTAAATAAGGCGATGACCAAGGCAGCACAGGAGCTGTGGGAGATCGTCTCCAAGGCAGAGC
>ERZ827423.711-NODE-711-length-38944-cov-12.241045_pt1 | contig 38944 bp, 34 predicted proteins | sample MGYA00519775_ERZ827423 | MGnify/ENA primary metagenome ERZ827423 (study PRJEB31778, sample SAMEA3449296) | human gut metagenome | biome: human gut; feature: human-associated habitat; material: faeces | place: United Kingdom | collected 2010/2012 ... | reverse complement strand
CTTTTTCTTTTCCCGCTCTTCCTTCCTCGCTTTTTTCTTCCCTTTCGTGTATAATCTTGCTTGACGAATGCTGAGAAATGAGGGATGAGCGATGAGAGAGATCGATACGGTCTTGTTTGATCTGGACGGCACGCTGCTGCCGATGGATAATGATGCCTTTACCAAAGGGTATTTCAAGCTGCTGGCTGCGGCCATGATGCTGCATGGCTATGAACCGCAGAAGCTGGTCGATTCCATCTGGGCGGGAACGGCCGCAATGGTGAAGAACGATGGCAGCCGGACCAATGAGGAGGCCTTCTGGGCGTGTGTCTATGAGATCTACGGGGATAAGATCATCCAGGACAAGGCGCTGTTCGAACGATTCTATACCGTGGACTTCCAGCAGGCCAGATCGTTTTGCGGCTATGCGCCGGCTGCGGCGCAGTGCGTACGCGAGGCACAGGCAGCCGGCATGCAGGTCGTCTTAGCGACCAACCCGATCTTTCCGGCCGTTGCCACAGAGAGCCGCATCCGCTGGGCCGGACTTGAGCCCGAGGAGTTTGCGCTGTATACGACCTATGAGAATACCGGCTACTGCAAGCCGAACCCGGCGTATTACCGGGATCTCATCCGCAGGCTGTCACTGGATCCGCAGCGCTGTCTGATGGTCGGCAACGATGTGAGTGAGGACATGGAGGCGGCCTCCGCGGCCGGCATGCAGGTGTTCTTATTGACGGACTGTCTGATCAACCGGAAGGAGCGCGATATCCGCGTCTATCCTAACGGCGGCTTTGATGAACTGAGGGAGATGCTCAGCCGATGAGCGCTCCCTCGCTTTTTTTTCTTCTTTCGTGTATAATGGCAGAGATAAGCGAAAACAGGAGGGATATTCATGGACATCAGAAAACTCGCGCTGGAGACGTGCCCGTCCCGGTTCAGCCGGAGAAACAAGAAACGCTTCCTCAGCGCGCTGGATGAAATATTTGAAGAAGAAGGATATGCGGGCAAGGACATCGACAAACGCCGTCTGTTTCTGACCAGGGATCGGATGTATGCGTTCGAGAAGACCGCCAAGCTGTATGTCGTCGTGCCTTATGATACGCCGGAGCGTCTGCTCTGGCATAAGACCAAGCATTATCCCCTTGATGGGAACCGCTCGCTGAACAGCAATATGGTCGCCACGTATGTGCCGGCCGTGATCTTCTATGTGCTGATCCTGTTGTTCATCACCTTCGTGGTTCCGCTGTTTGAGGATCCGTTGGTCCAGGGATTCATCAACCTGGTGGTGTTCATCTGCACGCTGCTGCTGATCGTGCTGCTGATCAAGGGCGTGAGCAACCGGCACAATCATAACCGGAACTCAGCGGCCGTCATCGCCGCGGTGGAATTCATGCAGTCGCTGAACAAGGATCAAAAGCGCAGGGTCGGCTTTGTCTTCACTGACCGCAACCGCCGCCGCTGTGAAGGGGCAGCGATCCTCATGAAGTATTTTCAGGAACAGAAGAAGAATCCGGACATCATCGAGCTGAACTGCATCGGGACCGGAGACACCGTGGGCATCGGGTATCGGATGCATGGCAAGCGGCTCGCTGCGCTGCTGAACGCGGGAAAGAACGGCATGAAGACCCGCATGAGCGACATGAACGGAGACCGCTGTCTGCAGACCTCGATGTATTATTTTGAGAAGGGCGTGATGATCAGCTGCGGCACGCCGGATGAAAAGGGCGGACTGCTCGTTTCCAACACGCAGAACGGCAAGGACCGTGTCATGGAGGAACGCAATCTCAGCACGGTGAAGCAGCTGCTCATGAAGGCCGCTGAACGCCTCTGATATGAACCGCCGGCATGAACAAAAGCAAAGGCCGCTGAGCGTCAAGCGGATCCTTTCCTTTTTCAAGAGCAAGATCTTCTTCGTCGGCATCATGATGCTGGCACAGCTGATCGTGCTGGCCGTATTGACGATGCTGCTGAGCTATCAGTTTTACTGGTTTTATTATATCCTGGTCATCCTGAGCTTTCTGGCCAGCATCTATGTCATCAACCGGGAAGATAATCCCAGCTTCAAGATCCTCTGGGTGCTGCTCATCATGGCCGTTCCGGTCATGGGCGGATTATTCTATATCTTATTCGGCGGGCGCAAGGTGCCCAAGGAGCTGCGGGAACGCGATCAGCAGTCGCTGCAAGAGCTGCGCACGGTGATGAATCAGAATCAGGAGATGGTCGAGTATCTGCGCGAGGCAGAGCCGGATGCGTTCCGGCAGGCATGCTTTGCCTGGAACAGCGGGTATTTTCCGGTCTACGCCGGCTGTGAGGTCACGTATTTCCCATTGGGAGAAGATAAGTTTGAAGCGCTGCTCAGGGAGCTGCGCAAGGCGAAGAAATTCATCTTCTTAGAGTACTTCATCATCGCAGAAGGCATCATGTGGAACAGCGTGCTGGATATCCTCAAGGATAAGGTAAAGGAAGGGGTGGATGTGCGGCTCATCTATGATGATGCCGGCTGCATCACCACGCTTCCTCCGGATTACTGCAAGACGCTGAGGCGTTATGGCATCAAGGCGAAGCTGTTCAATCCCATCGAGCCGCATCTGGCGATGCAGATGAACAACCGGGACCACCGCAAGATCGCGGTGATCGACGGCCTCTGCGCTTTTACCGGCGGCGTCAATCTGGCGGATGAATACATCAACCGCTATGAGCGGTTCGGCCATTGGAAGGATATGGCCGTGATGATCCGGGGCGAGGCGGTGGCGACCTTTACCGCCATCTTCCTGCAGTTCTGGAACTTTGATGAGCAGGAGAAAAGCGATCCCAGCGCCTTCATGGCCTGCTCGATGAATCATTCGATGCCGGCGGAAGGCGTCGTGATCCCCTTTTGTGACAGCCCGACCGATGAGGACTATGTGGGACAGCAGACGCACATCAATCTCATCAACAGCGCGCGGCGCTTCCTCTATGCGACGACGCCCTATCTCGTCATCGATCAGGAAACGCGCATGGCGCTCATCCTGGCGGCCAAGAACGGAGTGGATGTGCGGATCCTGGTGCCGCATATCCCAGACAAGAAGATCGTCTTTGAGGTCACGCGCAGCAATTATGAGCGGCTGATCGAGGGCGGGGTAAAGATCTATGAATACACCCCGGGCTTCGTGCATGGCAAAGTGATGCTCAGCGATGAACAAAGCGCGGTCGTGGGGACCGTGAACATGGATTATCGTTCGTATTACCTGCATTATGAATGTGGAGTGTGGATGTATCAGACGCCTTGTCTGCGGGACATCCGAAAGGACCTGGAGGAATGCTTCGCACGTTCGCATCAGGTCACGCTGGAGGAATGCCGCAGCGTGAGCGTGCCGCGCCGATTCCTGCGGGCGTTCCTCAATATCATCTCCCCGATCATGTAGGGAGGAAAGGAGCATATATGCGTACAGAAGATGTGCTGAAGACAGCCAATGACACGATCGTCGTCAGCGCGGATGAACCGCTGGCACGAAGCGTAGAGCAGTATGTGGAGGCCATGCAGCGTCAGTATGGCTTCAGCGAGGAGGAGATCCGCGCCGCCGTGGACATCGCTGTCCTCTCTCAGCGTCAGGAGCGGATGATCGACGAGCGGATCAGGGCATATATTGCGCAGCATCCCTGCTCGCCGGGCATGGACCTGAACGCCTATTGCGCCCCGCTGCTCAATGGCGTCATCACCGTTGAGCAGGTCAGCAGGCAGCTGAAGGCCTTGGGCGATGCCGGGGAAAGGCATGAGACCTTCGTACCAGCAGAGGATCGTCCCGCGCAAAGCGCACCTGCATGTCATGACGACGCGCTCATTCACACCTTGTGCTGCTGGAGCAAGATCTTATGGTGGGGCGGGATCGCGCTGGCGCTCGTGCTCTTAGCAGGCGGCCTTGGCGAGCATCTGTTGAATCAGCTTTACGGAAGCGGCCTGGCTTTCGGTTATTATTCCAACGGCACCGCTGCGCAGCTTGCGGCGCTGTGGGATTTCTGTCTGATCTTCATCCGCTGCCTCATTGCTGCCGCTGCCGGCGTCACGGGTTCGCTGATCCTGCGCGCGCTGGCAAGACAGCTGGAAAACGCCGATGCCTGAGGGCATCTTTTCTTTTGCTTGACATTGGCGGGAAACAGGCGTAAATTTAGGTTGCGAATTGTTAGGAGTCTAACTGTTGGGAGGGCTTACAATGGAAAAGTCGTTTAACCTGATGATGTTCCGCCTGCATCAGTCTTCACGCAGCCGCCTGCGGCCGGGGATGACGAAGGCCGGGCTGAGCAGCGGGCAGCCGAAGGTGCTGCTGTATGTACGCGACCATGACGCCTGCCGGATGAAGGATGTCTCGCAGTATTGCAGCATCACGCCGGCGACGGCATCGAAGATCATCGAGAAGCTGCAGCGTGATGGTTTTCTGGAATGCAGCCGCAAGACGGATGACCGCCGCAGCGTCTTTCTGCACATCACAAAGAAGGGAGAGGAGGCGCTGGTCCAGTGGGAAGAGACCTGTGCCCGGCTGGAAGAGGAGATGCTGCAGGGCTTTGACCGCAGCGAGCAGGACCAGTTTTATGATTTTCTGCTTCGCGCTTATGACAATCTGAACGAAGGAAAAGGGGATGAGCAAGGTGCGTGATCTGCGCAAGATCTTTTCGTGCATGAAGCCATACCGTGGCGCGTTCGTGCTCGCGGCGCTGTTCGTCATCGTGGAAAGCGCCTTTGAGATGGTCATCCCGATGATCATGGCCGATGTGATCGATGTCGGCGTGGCCGCGCATGATGTGAACTACATCCTCGTGCAGGGCGTGAAGATGTGCGGCTGTGCGCTGCTCTCCCTGATCACCGGCCTGCTGTATGCGCGCTATGCGGCCATTGCGGCCAATGGGTTTGCGGCCGAGCTGCGTGAGCGGGAGTTCGCGGCGATCCAGACATATTCCTTTTCCAATCTCGACCATTTCGAAAACGCATCGCTGATCACGCGCATGACGAGCGATGTCAATGTCATGCAGAACATCGTCAGCACCGGTCTGCGGCCGATGGTGCGCGGTCCGATCATGCTCGTGCTGGGCATCGCGATGGCGTTCATGATCAATGGCGAACTGGCATTCGTGTTCATCGTCTGCGCGCCGCTGCTGGGGATCATCCTGTTTCTGATCGTGCGCAAGATCGCGCCGATGTATGCGCTGCTGCAGAAGGCGATCGACCGGGTGAATGCCATCGTGCAGGAAAACCTGACGGCCATCCGCGCCGTCAAGGCCTTCGTGCGCGGCGAATATGAAGAAGAGAAATTCGACGCGGTCAATCATGAGCTGATGCAGACATCGAAGAACACGTTCCATTACGCCGTATTGAATCTGCCGGCCTTTCAGCTGACCATGTATGCCGCCTGCATCGCCATCCTGTGGTTTGGCGGGCAGCTGATCTTCGCGGGCTCCATGAAGGTCGGAGAGCTGACCGGCATCCTGAGCTATGTCATGCAGATCATGAACTCGCTCATGATGATCTCCAATGTCTTTCTGCTGCTGACGCGTTCGCTGGCCAGCGCGGGACGGATCGTGGAGGTGCTCGAGGAGCCTGCCGATATCACGGACGGCGATCCTGCGCTGCGCCTGACACGGGGTGACATCGAGTTTGACCATGTCAGCTTCAAATACCATGCGCAGGCAAAGGAGAACGTGCTCACGGACATCAATCTGCGGGTGAAGGCCGGAGAGACGCTGGGCATCATCGGCGGGACCGGCAGCGCGAAGAGCACGCTCGTGCAGCTCATCCCCCGCCTCTATGAGGTGAGCGAGGGCACGCTGCGCGTAGGCGGTCATGATGTGCGTGCGTATCCGCTGGCTCATCTGCGCGATGCCATCGGCATCGTGCTACAGAAGAACGTCCTCTTTTCCGGAACGGTGCGGGAAAATCTGAAGTGGGGCAATCCCGATGCGGATGATGCGGAGATCGAATGGGCGGCGCGCACGGCATGTGCCGATGAGTTCATCCGCGGCCTGGATAAGGGATATGATACTTACCTGGAAGAGGGAGGCGTCAATGTCTCCGGCGGACAGAAACAGCGGCTGTGCATCGCGCGGGCCTTGTTGAAGCATCCCCGCATCCTGATCTTCGATGATTCCACCAGCGCGGTCGATACGGCGACGGATGCCCGCATCCGCGAGGGGCTGGCGGCGCTGAAGAACACGACGAAGCTGATCATCGCACAGCGGGTCACTTCGATCATGCACGCGGATCAGATCATCATCCTGGATGAGGGACGCATCACGGCATGCGGCACGCACAGCGAGCTGCTGGCCAGCAGCCCGGTCTATCAGGAGCTGTATGCGTCGCAGCAGAAGGGGGTGAGCGAAAATGGCTAAGCCGATCGGAAAGCGCCCGGAGAATTTCTGGAAGACGCTGCGCACGCTGCTGCATTACATGGGCAATCACCGTTTCCTGCTGCTGGCCGTGGCCGTGCTCGTCTCGCTGAGCGCGCTGGCCAACCTGCTGGGCACATACATGCTCAAGCCGATCGTCAATGACTACATCATCCCCCGCGATGTGAACGGGCTGATCCACGCGGTGGCGCTCACCGCCTGCATCTACGGCGCCGGTGTGCTTTCGGCCTATGGCTACACGCAGATCATGGTGGTGGTCGCGCAGAAGATCGTCTGTGAGATCCGCGAGGATCTGTTCCACCGGATGCAATCGCTCCCGCTGCGTTACTTTGACACCAATCCCAACGGTGATACGATGAGTCGTTTCACCAACGATGTGGATACGATCTCGGACGCCCTCAATAACAGCTTTGCGATGATGGTGCAGAGCTTCATTCAGATCGTGGGCACGCTGACGCTGATCTTCATCCTCAACTGGCAGCTGTCGCTGATCGTGCTGCTCTGCTATATCCTCATGTTTGCGTATATCCGCTTCAGCGGGCAGCGCAGCCGCCATTACTTCGGGCAGCAGCAGCGCTGCCTGGGCCGGCTCAACGGCTTTGTCGAGGAGATGATCCAGGGGCAGAAAGTCGTCAAGGTGTTCAACCATGAGCAGGCGAACATGGCAGAGTTCCGCGCGCGCAACGGCGAGCTGCAGCAGGCGGCGACCAGCGCGCTGGCTTATGCCGGCACGATGGTGCCGATGGTGGTCAGCCTCTCTTATGTCAATTATGCGATCGTGGCCATCGTCGGCGGCATCATGGCCATCAACGGCTGGACCGACGTGGGCTCGCTGGCCAGCTATCTGGTCTTCGTCCGGCAGACTGCGATGCCGATCAATCAGTTCACGAGCCAGTCCAACCTGATCCTGACGGCCATGAGCGGCGCAGAGCGTATCTTCGAGCTGATGGAGCAGGAGCCGGAACGAGACGAAGGCAGGGTCACGCTGACCAGCGTGGCGCGCCGCAGCGATGGCTCCTTGTATGAATGTGTGCAGAACAGCGGGATGTGGGCATGGCGGCATCCTCGCGCTGATGGAAGCGTGGAGCTGGTGGAGCTGCGCGGCGATGTGCGCTTTGACCATGTGCGCTTCGGCTATGACAGCGGCCGCCCCATCTTGCACGATATCTCGCTGTATGCGAAGCCGGGACAGAAGATTGCCTTCGTGGGCGCGACCGGCGCGGGCAAGACGACGATCACCAATCTGATCAACCGGTTCTATGATGTCGATCAAGGCAGCATCACTTATGACGGCATCGATGTGCGCCTGATCCGCAAGGCGGACCTGCGCCGTTCGCTGTCCATCGTGCTGCAGGACACGCATCTGTTCACCGGGACGATCGCGGACAACATCCGCTATGGCAAGCTGGATGCGTCGATGGAGGAAGTCGTGCAGGCGGCCTGTCTGGCCAATGCGGATTCGTTCATCCGCCGTCTGCCTAATGGCTATGACACCCGGCTGAGCGGGGACGGCGCTTCGCTTTCGCAGGGACAGCGCCAGCTGCTGGCCATCGCGCGCGCCGCGATCGCCGATCCTCCGGTGCTCATCCTCGATGAGGCGACCAGTTCGATCGATACCCGCACCGAGCGGCTCATCGAAAAGGGCATGGATTCCCTGATGGAGGGGCGGACCGTCTTCGTCATCGCGCATCGTCTGTCCACCGTGCGCAATGCCGATGCGATCATGGTGCTCGATCATGGCCGGATCATCGAGCGGGGCTCTCATGATGAGCTGATCGCGCGCAAAGGCACATATTACCAGCTATATACGGGAATGTTTGAGCTTTCCTGAAATTTATACACACAAAATGAAATGTATAGATGAAAGTTTATTTTGACTCTGTTATAATTGTTCAGATCACTGCAGTCGATCTCGGCTGCATGAAAATCGGGGAGGAAAGAACATGCATTCAGTACTGACGGTGCTGCTGCTGAGCGCCACTTGCACAGACAGTTTCGTCGCGATGATGGAACGCGGATCCAACATGCGGGAAATGCGCTTTGCCAAGGGCGGCTGCCATGCGATGATCTTCGCCGCCGTGAACACGCTGATGCTGGCGGCGGGCATGGCCGTGAGCGGGCTGCTGCGCGCGGCGCTGAACCCGGAGGACGGCCGGATCCTTCCGGCGTGCTTCCTGGTGGGGCTGGCGACCTTTCTGCTGGTCAAGACCATCCATGGCAGGAAATATGTGGAGCATCTCGATCTGGGCTTCTGTTACCGCAAGAGCCTTTGCCTGGCAGCGGAGACCGGCCTGGATACGCTGATCCTCGGCGCAGCGCTCGGCTTTCTGCATATCGCGCCGCTGCCGGTGATGAGCGGGATGTTCCTGATCTCGTTTGCCGCGATATTCGCGGCGCTGTGGATCGGCTACTATCTGGGCGCGGCTTATCAGAAGATCATGATCGTGGGCACATCCGTGGTCTATTATGCCACGACGCTGCTTCTGCTGCTGCCGGCATAGGACCAGCGGCAATCAGACGACAGGGAGTGGATGGTATGGAACAACGCAAGGCGAGGATGAAGGATTTTCTGGCAGAGAGCCTGGTCGTGCTCATGCAGGAAAAGCCCTTCGAGAAGATAACGATCAAACAGATCTGTGACCGCACGGGCGTGATCCGTGCCACATTCTACAATCATTTTGAAGACAAGTACGCTGCGCTGGACTATGTCTGCGGCATGATGCTGTGTGAGAAGCGCCAGGCGCTGATCGCTGCAGGCGAGATGGAAAGCTATATCCGTTCGCTCTGCATAGAGATCTATGATCATGCGGGGTTTTTCCGCAAGGCATTTCAAGTGCAGGGACAAAACGATTTTGATACCATGTTCCTGACCCATGCGGGCAGGGGCATCCGCGCCATCCTGGATCAGGAGGGCAGATGGGAGGGGGCGTATGACAGCGAGGAGCTGTCGCTGTATTACGCCAACGCCTTCATGTATCTGTGCAAGGAATGGCTGCGCAAAGGATGCGTGATGAGCGCGCAGGAATTCTGCGGCTACAGCCTCGGCCTGCTGATGAACGGGCTGAAGGACTATATAGGTGAAAAAGGATAGAGATGAATGACGGGGTGATGGAATGACGTACCGTATCGGATTTGACATTGGAAGCACGACGATCAAGGCTGTTGTGATGGATGACAACGGCACGATATTATATAAGAGCTATGAGCGCCACATGGCGCAGATCCGCGAGATGGCGCTCAAGAAGATCGAAGAGCTGAAGGAAATGCTGGGCGATGAGCCGTTTTACTTCGCACTGAGCGGCAGCGCCGCGCTGGGCATGAGCCAGGAAGGAGACCTGCCGTTTGTGCAGGAAGTGTTCGCCAGCGCGCAGGCCGTGCGCAAGCATTATCCGGAAGTGGATGCCGCGATCGAGCTGGGCGGCGAGGACGCTAAGATCTTGTTCTTTCAGGGGGCGGTGGAGCAGCGCATGAATTCTACCTGTGCCGGGGGAACAGGCGCCTTCATCGATCAGATGGCATCGCTGCTCAACATCGATCTGGAGACGATGGACAAGCTCAGTCTGGCGCATCACCGGCTGTATCCGATCGCTTCACGCTGCGGCGTGTTCGCCAAGACGGATATCCAGCCGCTGATCAACCAGGGTGCCGATAAGGCCGATCTGTGCGCGAGCATCTTTCAGGCAGTGGTCGACCAGACCATTACCTCGTTGGCGCAGGGTCACCGCATCGAGGGCAATATCCTGTTTCTGGGCGGTCCGCTCTATTTCATGAAAGGGCTGCGGCAGCGCTTCAAAGAGACGCTGAACCTCGATGATGACCATGCGGTGTGCCCGGATATCGCCATTCACTTTGTGGCGTTCGGCACGGCTATCTGCGCGAGCGAGCGCTTTACCTATGATGAGCTTCACGACAAGCTGGAGGCATTGAAGAACATGCCGGTGCGGGAAGAGGAAAGCGAGCCGCTGTTCGAAAACGAGGAAGACTATGAGGAATTCGTCCGCCGCCATCAGCGCAGCGACGTCAGCTACGGCGACATCTCCACGTATACGGGAAAAGCGTATCTGGGCGTGGACAGCGGCAGCACGACGACCAAGCTGGTGCTGGTCGGAGAAGCGGAGGAACTGCTCTATGAGGCATATACGTCCAATCAGGGCAGTCCGCTGGATGTCGTGGTGGAGCATCTGAAAAAGATCTATGCGCTTGGCGAGGGCCGCATCACGATCGCTGGCAGCTGCGCGACCGGCTATGGCGAGGAGCTCATGAAGCACGCCTTCCATCTGGATGAGGGCGCGGTCGAGACGATGGCGCACTATGAGGCAGCCCGCCATTTCAATCCGAATGTCGATTACATCCTGGACATCGGCGGACAGGACATCAAGTGCTTTAAGATCAAGGATGGGCGCATCGATGACATCGTGCTCAACGAGGCCTGCTCTTCAGGCTGCGGATCGTTTCTGGAGACGTTTGCGAAGAGCCTGGGCTACAGCGCGCAGGAGTTTGCGCAGCTGGGCCTGAAGGCGCGCCACCCGGTCAACCTGGGCACGCGCTGCACGGTGTTCATGAACTCCGGCGTCAAGCAGGCGCAGAAAAACGGCGCGAGCATCGAGGACATTTCGGCAGGCCTTTGCCGCAGCGTCGTGAAGAACGCGCTGTATAAGGTCATCCGTGCCCGCCGCCGCGAGGACATCGGCGAGGAGATCGTCGTACAGGGCGGCACGTTCCGCAATGACAGCGTGCTGCGCAGCTTCGAGCAGGAGCTGGGCACGCAGGTCATCCGCCCCAGCATCGCGCATCTGATGGGGGCCTATGGCGCGGCGCTGATCGCCAAGCGTCATTCCAAGGGGACCTCCACGATCCTGAACGAGGAACAGGTGAACAGCTTCACCCATTCGTCGACGGGCGCAGTCTGCAATGGCTGCACGAACCATTGCGCGCTGACCGTCAATGTGTTCGCAGACGGACAGCGGCTGATCGCCGGCAATAAATGCGAAAAGCCGACGCTGCGCGCCGGTGCGAAACAAGAAGCGCTTCCGGACCTGTACAAGGTGAAGAACGATCTGCTGCGCAGCTATCGCGGCCGCTATCATCATGAGAAGAAGATCGGCATCCCGCTGGTGCTCAACATGTATGATCTGTTGCCGTTCTGGGTGGAATTCTTCCATCAGCTGGGCTATGAGACGCTGATCTCGCCGCAGACGAACAAGGCGATGTATCACAGCGCGCAGCACAGCATCCCCAGCGATACGGCCTGCCTGCCGGCCAAGGTGGTGCATGGTCATATCCAGTGGCTGCTCGACCAGCATGTCGAGAAGATCTTCTATCCATGCATGACCTACAATGTGGATGAACAGATCAGCGATAATCATTTCAACTGTCCGCTGGTCGCCTATTATCCGGAACAGATCGATGCGAACATGGATATGGAGGGAACCGATTTCCTGCATCCGTATATCGTGCTGGATGACATGAAGAACTTTGAAAAACGCATCAGCGAAGTGTTTGCGGCGCATGATATGCCGCATGATCGCCGGATCATCCGCAAGGCGGCCGAAGCGGGCATGCGCGAATACCGCGCATTCCACGCGCGTCTGCACGAGGAGCATGAACGAGCGGTTGCCTATGCCCGCGCGCATCATCACCCCATCGCGGTGGTCTGCGGACGCCCTTATCACGGCGATCCGTTCATCTCTCATGAGATCACCAAGCTGCTCACGCAGCTGGGCTTCGTCGTGGTGAGCGAGGAAAGCGTGCCGCTGCAGGAGAAACGCGCGGTGGGCGTGCTCAATCAGTGGACCTATCACGCCCGGCTGTATCAGGCGGCGTACTACGCGGCCGCTCAGCCGGACATGGAGCTGATCCACCTGGTCAGCTTCGGCTGCGGCATCGACGCGATCACCAGCGATGAGGTCAAAGCGATCCTGAAGCAGAAAGACCGCTTCTACACACAGATCAAGATCGATGAGATCGATAATCTGGGCGCGGTAAAGATCCGCCTTCGTTCCCTGAAGGCGGCCATTGAGGAGCGAAAGGAGGAAACCGCATGAGTTACGGTATATTCACCCCGGAGATGAAGAAGACGCACACGGTGCTCGTGCCGGGGATGCTCGCCATCCACTTCCGGCTGTTCCCGGCCATCTTCGAGACGGGCGGCTATCATGTCGAAGTGCTTTACAATGAAGGAGACGAAGTGGTGGAGGAAGGCCTCAGCCATGTACATAATGATACGTGCTATCCGGCACTGCTGGTCATCGGGCAGATGATCGCGGCGCTGAAGAGCGGGAAATATGATCTCAACAAGGTGGCGCTGGCCATCACACAGACCGGCGGCGGCTGCCGTGCCAGCAATTACATCTTCCTGCTGCGCAAGGCGCTGGCGATGGAAGGCTGGGAGCACATCCCGGTGCTCTCGGTCAATTTCTCCGGATTGGAGAAGGAAAATGCCGTGGAGCTGACATTGCCGCTGGGCAAGAAGCTGCTCTATGCTTTCCTGTATGGCGATGCGATGATGTGGCTGAAGAATCAGGTGAAGCCCTATGAGCGAAACGCCGGGGATACGGACCGGCTGGTCGATCAGCTGATCGCTGAGCTGGAGGAGAAGTTCCGCAAGGATGATTACAGCGCCAGCAAGGCGTTCTATCGTGAGATGATCCGCCGGTTCGCGGCCATCCCGCGTCATCATCAGAAGAAGATCCGCGTCGGCATCGTCGGCGAGATCTACATGAAGTACGCTCCGCTGGGCAATCACCACCTGGAAGATTTCCTGATCGAGGAAGGCTTTGAGCCGGTGCTCAGCGGCGTGGCCGATTTCGGATTATACTGTCTGGAAAACACCCGGATCGATCATCGCTATTATCACCGCCACGCCTTGACCTTCCCGTTTCTGACGCTGGCGCAGAATGTCCTGATGCGCATGCAGGAGACGTTCATCCGTCTCGTGGAGGAGGATGGCACGTTCCATGCGCCGGATCGTTTCCGCGATGTCATCCGCAATGCGGATGGATTCATCGATCAGGGCGTCAAGATGGGCGAAGGATGGCTGTTGACGGCAGAGATCGTCTCGCTGATCAAGGAAGGCGTGTCCAACATCGTCTCTGCGCAGCCTTTCGGCTGTCTGCCGAACCATATCGTTGCCAAGGGCATGGCGCGCCGGATCAAGGAAGCTTATCCGCAGTCGAACTTGGTGGCCATCGACTATGACCCCAGCGCTTCCCGGGTCAATCAGGAAAACCGCATCCGCCTGATGCTGGCGAATGCGCGCCTTTCCGAGGAAGAGCTGGAGGATGATGCGGAATGTGCCTACGCCGGCGCAAAGAAGGAAAAATACGCATGAGGAAACAGGATGCATGTCCTGTTTTTCTCTGTGCGTGCGGAAAGGAGGCGCCGCCATGCGCTATGATGTGCTGTTGTTTGATGTAGATGACACGCTGCTTGATTTCGGCGCCTGTGAGCAGGAAGCGCTGCATGCCACCTTTGCACGCTTTGCGCTTCCCTTTTCCCCGCGCGAAAAGCAGGCTTTCCACGCCATCAACGATGTGCTGTGGGCCCGCTATGAGCAAGGGGAGATCAGCCGCGATGAGCTGTGTCGGACGCGCTTTGCCCGGCTGTTTGCGCAGATGGGGGCGGCGGTGGATCCGCTGGTGTTCGAAGAAGCGTACCAGCATGCCCTCTCGCTGGGCCACGCGCTCATGCCGCATGCGCGTGAGGTGCTGATCGGCTTACAGGGCAGGGCGCGCGTCGTCCTCGCCAGCAACGGGGTGTGCGCGACGCAGCACCGCCGGATCAACGAGGCCGGCATCCGCCCTTATGTCGACGCCGTCTTCCTGTCAGAGGAGATCGGCGCGCGCAAGCCGGATCCCCGGTTCTTTGACATCGTGCTGAAGGCGCTGGGAGAGCCTGCGCGCACACGCTGCCTCATGATCGGCGATTCGCTGCGCAGCGACATTCAAGGGGCAGCAGGCGCTGGACTGGACAGCGTATGGCTGAATCCGCAGGGGAAAGCGGCATCGATGGCTGTTCAGCCGACATATGAGATCAAGACGCTGCTTGAATTGGAAGAGATCCTGGAGGTGAGTGATGATGAAGCAGAAGAGCAAAGGACAAAGGCTGCTGGAGGCCGCGCGTGCTTCCCGTCAGAAGCAGGGCAGCAATAAGCGGCTTTCACAGATCGTGGGCAAGCCTAACGATCGGGCCAAGTTCGCAAAGACCAATTTTAACGGATGATGAAGGGGGAAAAAGAATGAACCGGCTGAGCATGAGCGAAGCGCCGGTTAGCCGGCTGTATCTGAGCTATCTGCTGCCGACAGTGATCGCCATGGTATCCAATTCGCTGTACTGTCTGGCAGATGTCTATTTTATTTCTATCGGGTCGGGCACGCTTGGTCTGGCCGCGGTGAATATCGTGATGCCGATGTACACGCTGTATTCGTGCATCGGCTTGTTGTTCGGGGTCGGGGCGTCGACGATCATCGCGATCGAGCGCGGCGCAGGACATGAACAGCGCGCCGATCAGGCGTTTTCGATGAGCGTGGCGGCCGTGGTGATCAGCGGATCGCTGCTGATGGTGCTTTCGCTGCTCTTCATCGAGCCGCTGGCGCGTCTGCTGGGCTCCTCTGAACAGCTGCTGCCGTATGTCATCGAATACCTGCGGCCGGTGGCCGTCTTCACGCCGGCCTTCATCGCCATGTATGCTGCCGGCATCCTGATCCGCTGCGATCATGCGCCGCGGCTGGTGATGGGGGCCATGCTGACCGGCAATCTGTCGAACATCGTGCTTGACTATGTGTTCGTCATCGTGTTTGGCTGGGGGCTCACCGGCGCGGCAGCCGCCACAGCGCTGTCGCCGATGATCACACTGATCATCACGGCCTTTCATTTCATCCTGAAGCGCAACCAGCTGCATTTCTGCCGCTTTGCGATGGACGGCGCGCTGTTTCGGCGCATGCTGAGCAATGGCGCGGGCAGCGGCGTGCTGGAGCTGAGCGCCGGCGTGATCATCTTCGTGTTCAACGCCGTGATCCTGGCCGTCAGCGATGAGGTGTTCCTGGCGGCATATGCCATCATCGCCAACATCGCTTATGTGCTCAAAGGGCTGTTCGGGGCCTTTGGCCAGGCGGCCCAGCCCATCATCTCGCATAATTACGGAGCCGGCGACATGCGCCGGGTGAAGCAGACGCTGCGCATCGCGCTGATCTCTTCGCTGCTCTTTGCGCTCGCGCTCTATGCCCTCTGTCTGTTCTTTCCGACACAGCTGGCGGCCTTCTTCGCCAATCATGACCGTGCCGTGATCGCGTTAGGTGCAGCCGGCATCGTGCTGTATTTCTCCTCACTGCCGTTCTCTGCGCTGAATACGGTCATCATGTATTATTTCCAGTCGATCGAGCAGGGACGATGCGCCACTTTGCTCGCCTTGCTCAAAGGCACGCTGTTCGCCTTCATCGGCATGGCGCTGCTCTATGCGCTGTTTCAGGAAAACGGCATCTGGCTGACGATCACCTTTGCGGAAGGGTGCGCGCTGATCCTGGCATGGATCATGCAGCGCAGGATAGACAGAAGCTGAAGCATGCCGCGCTTGCCGCGGCTTTTTTACTGCCCGTGCGAGGAACATGCAGATTATATGGTGAAGGTATAGTGATTTTTGTCGAATTGTGCTATATTTATTTACAAAAGGGAGGGCTTTCAATGAATGCAAAGGAAGCGATCATCACTGCGCTGAAAGAATACCGCGCCATTACCGGGCTGCGCAGCTACCTGATCGAAGATGAAGACGACATCAACAGCGCTGCCGAAAAGAATTATTTCTGCAAGTGCCTGAAGACGAGCGCGGCCGCGCTGCGCCACTGTGAGGAGTGCACGAGCGAAAACTACCGCAATGCGCTGCAGTCAGACAAGGTGTGTATGTATTCGTGCCATGCCGGCCTGGTCAAATGGTCCATGCCGATCCGCTGCAATGCGTTCAGCGGTGTGGTGATCAGCGAGGGCGTCATCACGAAGCAGCAGGTCAAGGACGCGGAGACCTGGGTGCATTATTTGAGCGAGCATTATAATGTGCGCAAGGATGTGCTGCAGGACAATTATCAAGTGATCAAGGAGATGACCGAGGAGGAGGTCAACATCTCCATCAAGCTGCTGAAGGATCTGATCGATTATCAGCTGGCGATGCTGGACGCACATCCGGTCCAGGGATAACGGAAACAGCCGGAGGGCCGATGATGACGCCCTTCGGGTTTTTTATGCATCCGGTTTTCGTTTCTGTCTCAAAGATGCTATACTCTTTGATGTAATGGGGTGTGGCATGTGAAGAAGAAAGTGGAAAAATTCTGCCGGATCAATGATGAGAAGCTGGAGAAAGACATTCAGGAGCTGCAGTGCTATGTGAACCTTCTCGAGGAACGGCTCAGGCAGGTGGAGGATCCCAATCTCTATCGCAAGATGAAGAAGCTGGACCGCGACGCCCGCCTGATGATCCATGACCTGAAAAATATGAAGCTGCTCAACCGCGAAGAATAGAGTCACGAAAACCGTGCTCTTTTCTTTTGCGCGCTCTTTTCATCAGTACCAAGTTGTGCTATCATATTGAATATGAAAACGCTTTACTTTCATTGAATAAAAACAGAAGGAGGGTGAGAGATTTGGAACGCTGTGCAGGAGTCCTGGCCGCCGTGTCATCGCTGCCGGGAAATCAGGGAATCGGCGATTTCGGACGCAAGACGAGAATGTTCATCGACATGATCGCCAGAGCGGGATTCACGATCTGGCAGCTGCTGCCGACGCAAGCGCTGGGCTATGGAAATTCCCCGTATCAGCCGTTTTCCTCGTTTGCGGGAGATCCGTTGTTCATCAACATCGATCGGCTGAGCGAGATCGGACTGTTAAAGCAGAGCAGCATCAGAAATCTGAACAAATTCAAGGAGAGCGTCAGCTATGACGAAGTGCGCGCTTTCAAGGAAACGTATTTCCGCAAGGCATTCTATGAATTCAAGAAGAACTTCGCTTCATTCCAGCAGGAGTATGACTGCTTCTGCAGGGAATGTGAATGGCTGGAGGATTATGCGGTATTCATCACGTTCAAGAAGCTGAACGGGATGAAGGCGTGGACGGAATGGCCTTTGGAGATGCGGGAATGGCCGAAGCGCCGCAGCATCGATCTGGAGCCGTATGGGAACGATATCTTCTATGAGAAGTTCCTGCAGTACATGTTTTACACGCAGTGGGTGGAGATCCGCGACCATGCGCATGAGAAGGGGATCCGCATCATGGGCGATATCCCGTTCTATGTGGGGCTGGACAGCGTGGACGTCTGGGTGAACCGCGACTGCTTCCTGCTGGAAGAAGATGGCACGCCCAGCTATGTCGCCGGCGTACCTCCGGATTATTTCTCTGAGAGCGGGCAGCGCTGGGGCAATCCGATCTATGACTGGAAACAGATGGAAAAGGACAAGTATGAGTTCTGGGTGCGCCGTTTGGCGTGGCAGAACGAGTGCTATGATATCGTGCGGATCGACCATTTCCGAGCGTTTGACACATACTGGAAGATCCCTGCTTCCTGTGAGACCGCCATCGAGGGCGAATGGGTCGAAGGGCCGCAGCAGGCGTTCTTTGACCGCATCTATGCCTGTCTGCCGGATATCGAGCTGGTGGCGGAGGATCTCGGGGAGATCCGTCCGGAAGTGACGGAGCTGAAGGATGCCAACGGCCTGCCGGGCATGGATGTGCTGCTGTTTCGCATGGAGCCTAAGCTGCTCAAGAAGCCGGCCGCCAAAAACAGCATCGTCTATACCGGGACGCATGACAATGACACGGCGGAAGAGGCGTATGGCAAGTTTACGCACAACCGCCGCATCGCGCTGCGCCGGTTCTTCCATAACCGCGACTATCGCGAACGCAATTTCCACGATCTGCTCGTCCATTTCGCGCTGGATTGTGACGCGGACTGTGTCATCATTCCGGTGCAGGATATCCTGGGGCTGAAGGCAGAAGGGCATATGAACCGTCCGGGCACCTTAGGTTCCCCGAATTGGGAGTGGAAGCTGAAGGACTACAAGGTGCTCACCAAGGAGATGAGCAAGGTCAAGAAGTGGATCCGCAGTGCCAAACGATGAATCAAACGGAACTGAACATGGCGTTCGGTTCTTTTTTTCGTACCACGAAAAAAGAAGGCCGAAGCCTTCCGTTCATCGCTTTGTCTCTTTGCAGCGCTCGTAAATGATCTTGAGTCCCTTGAAGGTCAGATCGCGGTCATAGACGTCGATCAGATCGGTATGCCGATAGATGATCTTGCCTAAGCCACCGGTCGCGATGACCTTGATGTCCTCGCGGCCCAGCTCTTTCTTGAACTGGCGGATGATGTATTCGGTCTGGCCGAGAAAGCCGTAGAACAGACCGGCCTGCATGTTGCTAGAGGTGTTCTTGGTCAGGATCGTCCCTGGCGATTTGATCTCGACCTCCGGCAGCTGTGCCGTCTGCGACCACAGCGCGTTGGCGCCGGACTCTACGCCCAGGGCGATGACGCCGTAGCTGAACACGCCGTTTTCATCTACATAATCGAAGGTGGTCGCCGTGCCGAAATCCACGATCAGCGCCGGTCCGCCATAGACATAGTAGGCGCCGGCACAGTCGACGATGCGGTCTGCGCCGACGGCCTTGGGGTTCTCCATCTGCACGGAGATGCCGGTGCGCACGCCGGGACCGATGATGATCGGTTCCTTGTGCAGATATTTGCGGATGCAGTTGCGGAACGAATGCATGACCTTGGGCACGACGCTGGCGATGATCACATCTTCGACATCGCTGCTCACGACGCCCGCGTCATTCATGAAGTTGGTCAGCATGAACCCGTACTCATCGCTCGTGCGCTTCATCTTCGTCGTCAGGCGGTATGTATGCTTCAGCCGGTCCCCTTCATAGAGACCGATCGTGATGTTGGTGTTTCCGATATCGATGACAAACAGCATGTTCATTTCCCCCTGTTCAGCGTGAGCATGTGCTCGAGGATCTTGATGCCGAGCTCGTATTTGCTCATCTTTGCGCACGGATGCGCGCCTTCCTGATCGAGAATGGTGGCGATGTTGGTGTCGCCCTGAAAGCCTGCGCCTTCTGTGTGCAGGTCATTGGCCACGATCATGTCGCAGTGTTTGGCGGCAAGCTTGCCCATGGCGTTTTCCAGCAGGTTCTGCGTCTCCATGGCAAAGCCGCACAGCACCTGATGAGGCTGCTTGTGCGTGCCCACATAAGCGAGGATATCCGGGTTCTTGACGAATTCCACCCGCAGGCTGTCGCCTTCCTTCTTGATCTTCTGCTCGCTGACGTGCAGCGGACGGTAATCGCCGACCGCTGCTGCCTTGATGATGAAGTCCGCCGTCTCATAGTGCGCGCGCACGGCTTCGAACATCTCCACTGCGGTGGTCACGCGGATCACCTGCGCCTGTGCGGGCGGCTGCAGCTGCACCGGACCGCTGATGAGCGTGACCTCTGCCCCCATGTCCAGCGCTGCCTGCGCGAGCGCATAGCCCATCTTTCCGGATGAGTGGTTGGTGAGGTAACGCACCGGATCGAGCGCTTCCTGGGTCGGGCCGGCGGTGATGAGGACGCGGCGTCCCTTCAGCTGATCTCCGCGGTGGAAGAAGCGTTCCACATAATTCATGATGACGCTGAGATCGCACAGCTTGCCTTTGCCGCTGTCGCCGCAGGCCAGATGGCCGCTTGCCGGCTCCAGGATATCATAACCGTATTCCCGGCACAGCAGCAGGTTGCGCTGGGTGATCGGGTTTTCATACATCTGTGTGTTCATGGCCGGACAGATGACCTTCTGCCGGCTGCAGGCGAGAAAGGTCGTCGTGAGCATGTCATCCGCGATGCCGTGCGCCACCTTGGCGATCACGTTGGCACTGGCCGGAACCAGGATGAACAGGTCTGCCTTCTTGGCCAGGGAGATGTGATGGATGCTGCGGTTCTGGACCTTTTCGAATGTATCCACGACCACATTGTGGCTGATCAGGGCCTCAAAGGTCAGCGGAGCCACGAACTGTGTGGCATTCTTGGTCATGATGACCTCCACGTCATAGCCTGCTTTGATCAGGTCGCTCGTCAGCTGCGCCGCCTTGAACGCGGCGATCCCTCCGCAGACACCCAAAACGATTGTCTTCTTCATCTCGTTCCCTTCTTTCCGGACAATAGGTATATTATAGCACAGTTTCAAGAATTGTAACGGTTTGTTGAAAAAAAGAACAGGGCGCTTGGAAAACGCTGATGCGCTTTATATAATAAGGACAGGAGTGTGATCGGATGAAGTGTGCAACAGCGGCGGAAATGCGGGCGATGGATCAGCGGGCGGTCCATGCGCACGGCATATCGGAGACGGAACTGATGCAGAGGGCAGCGCAGGCGATGCTGGATGCGCTGTGTGCGCATTATGGGCGCACATGCCGTTACGGCATCTTTTGCGGCTGCGGGAACAATGGCGGAGACGGCTATGCGCTGGGCGAGCTGATGGCGGATGCCGGCATGTCGCTGACCATCTGTGCCCGTGATGGACAGCTTTCCCCTGGCGCGGCCGTTTACGCAGAGCGCGCGGCAGAGAAGGGCGTGCGCATCGCGGGGATGGATCAGGCGGATGAGGTGATCGCGGACAGCGATGTGCTGGTGGATGCGCTGTTCGGCACCGGGATCAGCAGAGAGATGAGCGGAGCGGACGCCGCGCTGGCCGATCGGTTAAACGAGAGCGGGAAGCCTGTGGCCGCGGTCGATATCCCCAGCGGCATGCATGCGGACGGGGAATGGATGAGCGCCCATACGGTGAAGGCGGAGCTGACCGTCACCTTTGTCTGTCTGAAGGAGGCGATGCTGAAGCTTCCGCAGCGCGAATGGTGCGGAAAGATCGAAGTGCGCCCCATCGGCATGCCGCCGGCGGCGGTCCAGTGCGCGGATCCGGCGATCGTGCTGGATGATGAGCGCGTGCGGGCCATGCTTCCGCGGCGCATGCCTCATTCGCACAAGGGCACATATGGCAGGGTGCTGCTCATCGCCGGCAGCCTGAACATGAGCGGCGCGCCCCGGCTGTGCGCGCAGGCGATCCTGCGTGCCGGTGCCGGCCTGCTCACCTGCATGACCCCGGCGGGCATTCATGACATCGTCGCCTCTGCCATCCCTGAGGCGATGTATCGTCCGCTGGCGATGGATGAGAACGGGCAGATCGCCGTCAGCGCGCTTCCGCAGCCCGAGCAGCTGCGCGGGTTCGATCTCATCGTGATCGGCAACGGCATGGGACGGGGCAGCTCCACCCGGGCCGCCGTGCAGCTGGTGCTGGACAGCGGGGTGCCCTGCATCCTCGATGGCGACGCCCTGTATGAGGCGGGCATGCACGGGCTGCTCCCGACGCATCGTGACAGCGCGCTCATCGTGACGCCGCATCTGCGGGAGCTGGAATATCTCAGCGGCATCCCGCTTTCGCAGATCAGCCGCGATCCGCGTCAATGCGCGCTCACGCTGGCACAGCGCTATCCTTATCTGTGCATCGCGGCCAAAGATGACTTCACCTGGATCGTGCAGGAATCGCGTCAGGCAGTGAACATCACCGGCAATGACGGCTTGGCGAAAGGCGGCAGCGGCGATGTGCTGTGCGGGATCATCGCCGGTCTGTACGCGCAGGGAAGACAGGCGTTTGAGAGCGCCTGCGCCGGCGTGTATCTGCATGCGTCGGCGGCCCGTCATCTGGCAGCGCATTGCGATACGATGAGCATCCTCCCGCATGAGCTGAGCGAATGTCTGGGCAGCGTATGCGCCTCGCTGCGGCGTCAGCGGCCATAAGGGAAAACGGCAGGTTTATCCGCCGTTTTGCGTTTTTTCATGACTTGCCGGCATCAGGGATGATATACTGAATACTAAGGAGGATCATGACCATGTTACAATTCAAAAAGATCTGTACCTGGGTGCTGGCGGGCGCGCTGGCCTTTTCCGTGGCTGGCTGTCAGCCGCAGACACAGCCTCAGGCACAGAGCGAAGAACCGACCGCGGAACAGGAGCGCTTCGACGCGTTCATCGAAAAGGAATTTGTGGATACGATGGAAAGCGACTATACGACGGCGCATGTCTATCTGCAGGATCCGGAGAGCTTCGGCGTCGACCCGGACAAGATCAGCGTTTCCCTGGGCACGCGGATGGATGAGGAGAGCCAGCAGGCGTCTTTGGATGCCTTTGAGGCGACGTGCGAGGAATTCCGCACCTTTGATCGGGATGAGCTGAGCGCAGAGCAGCAGGACATCTATGACATCTTCGATTATCAGGTCTCATTGAGCGAGTCGCTCAGCGATGAGCGCTTTGATTATTATGCGCCGATGTTCGAGAGCATCTCCGGCCTGCATTATCAGCTGCCGACGCTGTTCGCCGACTGGCAGCTGCGCAATGAAGAGGATGTGCAGGACCTCATCACGCTGATGAGCGATGTGCGTCCATATGTGGACAGCGCCCTGGAATACACACGGACGCAGGAAGAGAAAGGGCTGCTCATGCTCGATCTGGATTCGGTCATCTCTTATTGTGAGGGGATCGTGGAGAGCGGCGAAGACAGCGCTGTGCTGCAGGCGATGAATGACAGCATCGCTGCGCTGGAGCTGGGCGAAGAGAAGATCGCGCAGTATCAGGAACAGCTGCGCACGGCATTCTCCGATTCATTTCTGAGCGCGTATCAGGATATCCTGGATACGATGCGGGAGCTGCAGTCATCCGGCGAAAACAATGAACAGGGACTGGCGCAGTTCGAATATGGAAAGGAGTACTATGCGCTGCTTCTGCAGCAGAGCATCGGATCGAACAAGACGCCTGAGGAAGTCAAAGCCATGATGGAAGAGGCGTTCAACGAGCATCTGCAGCAGCTGCAGATGTATGCGATGGCTTATCCGGAGGAGACGGAACAAGTGCTGAGCCAGGATCTGCCCAAGACCGGATATACGAGCTATGATGAGATCCTTCAGGATCTGCAGGGCAAGATCTTCGACAGCTTCCCGCAGGTGGAGGACCTCAGCTATCAGATCGAGGATGTCAATGAGGAGATCGCCTCGGACAGCGGGGTCGCCGCTTATTTCAACATCCCTTCTTTGGATGGAGATACGGTGAAGCAGCTGCGGGTGAATCCGAACAATGCCGGCGTCGATTCGATCGATACGTTCTCTACCGTGGCGCATGAAGGCTTCCCGGGCCATATGTATCAGTATGCTTACATGTATGAAAATATCGACAGCAACTTCATCAAGGCGCTGGCCAATGTGGGCGCCTACACCGAAGGCTTTGCGGTCTATGCGCAGTATGAGAGCCTTCAGTATCTGGAGGGCATCAGCCAGGAGCTGCTCGATGTCTACCGCGAATATGAGCTGCTCACGTACTGTCTGGTGATCGCCGCGGACATCGGCATCCACTATGAGGGATGGTCCCTGCAGGAGTTTGAGGATTACTTCACGGAAATGGGGCTCTCCATCGGCAGCGGCGACGCGCTCTATCAGCAGCTGCAGGCCAACCCGGCCGTATTTGAGACGTACTATGTCGGATATCATGAGATCATGGATCTGTGTGAAAAAGCGGAAGACGCGCTGGGCAATGCCTTTGATGAAAAGGCGTTCAATGAGGCATTGCTGGAAAGCGGAACGGCGCCCTTCAGCGTCGTGGAGCGGCATATCGACGCTTATATCGAAAGCGCATCCTGAGGCAGCGAAAGCTGCCTTTCGTGCATTCAGGGGAAGAGGAGCGCATATACTGCGGCGAGGTGATGCGCGTGGAGAGGGTGCTCACACAGCTCAATCAGCTGATCTGGGGACAGGGGATGACGGTCCTGCTGATCTTGAGCGCGCTGTATTTTGTTTATTTCGCCCGCCGTTATCCGCTCATGCGCGTCAAGCGCAGATCGAGCGGGGAGCAGAAGAGCAAGGATGCGTTTTTTACCGCGCTGGCCGGCACGCTGGGGATCGGCGGGATGGTCGGCGTGGCGGCAGCGCTCGCCATGGGCGGAGCGGGCGCGGTGTTCTGGATGGGCGTGAGCGCGCTGGCCGGTATGGTGCTCAAGTATGTGGAGGTCACGCTGTCCTGCGCAAGCCAGGTCAAGACGGCGCAGGGCTGGCGCGGCGGCGCGATGGTGATCCTGGAAAAGCTGCGTCATCCGGCCGCGGCGGCATGCTTCTGCCTGTGCTGCATGGCGGCGGCGTTCGCCATGGGCGCGCTGGTGTCGGCTTCCAGCGTCTGCGCCGCTTTGCACATGGCGTTCGATCTTCCGCCCTGGATCAGCGCGGCCGCCTTTGCCCTTGCCGCAGCCGTGGTGCTGCGCGGCAGAGGACAGGCGATCCTGAAAGCGAACCGTGTGCTCATCCCGCTGGCGACGCTGCTGTATGTCGGGATGTGCCTGTGGATCATCTTTACGCATGCGGAGCGCATCGGCACGATCGGTGAGCAGATCCTGCGGGAAGCGTTCGACTTTTCCGCCGCCGCATCCGGTGGATCGGGATTCGCGCTGAGCAAGGCCGTGCGCTATGGTGTGAGCCGCGGCATCTTCTCGCATGAGGCCGGGATGGGGAGCGCGCCGCTCTCTTATGCGTCAGCACCGGTCAGCGACCCCGCCCGTCAGGGCCTCATGGGCGTGGCAGAGGTCTTCGTCGACACCTTCCTCGTCTGCATGCTCACCGCGTTTGCGCTGCTGATCATCGGCATCGATGGATATGGGCAGGACGGCATGACGCTGATGATGGCGGCCTTCAGCCGGGCGATCGGTCCTGCCGGTCCGGCGCTCATCGCGTTCTTTATCGTGCTGTTCGCCTTTCCCTGTGTGCTGGGCTGGTATTATTACGCGTCTGTCTGCCTGACGTATCTCAGCGGCAGCACGCTGCTGGCCGATGGCTATCGGCTGTCGTTTTTGCTCATGATCGCCGCCGGAGCCATGCTCAGCGGCAGCCTGATCTGGGAGATCAGCGATCTGCTCAACGGGTGCATGACGGTCCTCAACCTCGCGGCGCTGTTTCTGGCGCGCCGGCTTACGGATCCCTGAGCATGACCTAGACATGCGTCTTGTCCAGGCATAGGATATGAGGGAAAGGAGTGAGCATATGCTGCATGGAATCGACATTTCCAACTATCAGCGCGGGCTGAGGATCGCCGATATCCAGGCGGATTTCGTCATCGTCAAGGCGAGCGAGGGAGTCGGCTATGCGGATCCTTCCGCAAAGGATCTCGCGCATCAGACGCTGCAGAGCGGCCGCAGGCTGGGCATGTACCATTTTGCGCATCCGGGCAAGAATACGGCGCAGGCGGAGGCAGAGTGGTTCCTGAAGATCGTTCAGCCGTATATCGGCAAGGCCATCCTGGCGCTGGACTGGGAGGCGGACACCATCTCGGATACGGCGTGGGCGAAGGAATGGCTGGATATCGTTTACCAAAAAAGCGGGGTGCGCCCCTGGATCTACATGAGCGAATCGGTGGCAAACCGCTATGACTGGACGGACGTGGCGAAGGATTACCGGCTCTGGATGGCGCAGTATCGCAGCACGCAGCCGGCGTATCAGTATGATATGCGCAAGGCCGGCACGCCCGGCGCGGTTCGCCGCTGGCCTTCGATCATCTGCTGGCAGTGGAGCGACAATGGCCGGCTGAAGGGCTGGAACGGCGCGCTCGACATGGATGTGTTCTATGGGGAGCGCAGCACGTGGGATAAGATGGCGAAGGCGGCGCCGGCGAACAAGAGCGAGGCGCAGATCGCCGATGAAGTGATCGCGGGCAAATGGGGAAACGGCGAGGAACGCACGCGCCGGCTGAAGGCGGCCGGTCATGATCCTGACCGTATCCAGAAGCTCGTGAACGAGAAGCTGAAGCCAAAGAGCGTGGATGAGCTGGCGGAAGAGGTCATCGCAGGCAAATGGGGCAATGGAGAGACGCGGACAAAGCGTCTTACGCAGGCCGGTCATGATGCCGCTGCCGTGCAGAAGCGGGTGAACAAGCTGCTTGAGGAGCGAAGCCGGAGCTATCATACGGTGCGTGCGGGTGATACGCTGAGCGCCATCGCCCGGCGCTATGGCACCAGCGTGGCTCAGCTGGTCAGCTGGAATCACATCGCGGATCCTGACCGCATCCGTGTGGGCGAACGGCTGCGGGTGCATTGACAGCCGCGTTCCGGTATATTAGAATAGGGTGGATAAATTTGCCGCCGGGCAAGCATTGAGCCGCATCGACAGGCCTGAGAAGATGCGTGTTCGATGCTTTTTTTTTGCGGCAGGGGAGGAATGTGCATGAACCTGAATCTCTTCTTCCGTTATGTCTCAGCGAGCGTGGCCGGGATGATCGCGCTATCCTGTTACATCCTGGCCGATACGTATTTTGTCTCTGCCGGCATGGGCGCGGACGGCCTCACCGCGCTGAATCTCGCCATCCCCATATACAGCTTCATCCATGGCAGCGGCCTGATGATCGGCATCGGCGCAGCGACGCGCTTCACGATGCAGAAGAGCCGGGGACAGGACAGGGAGGCGGATGCGTACTTCACGCATGCGCTGCTGAGCGCGGGCGTGTTCGCGCTGGTCTGTGTGGCAGGATCGTTTGGTGCAGAACAGATCGTGCGAATCTTCGGCGCCCAGGGAAGGGTGGCGCAGTACAGCGCTGACTATCTGCGGGTGATCATGTCGTTCGGCCCGGCGTTCCTGCTCAACAATGTCCTGCTCGGCTTTGTTCGCAATGACGGCGCGCCGCGGATGGCCATGAGCGCCATGATCATCGGCTCGCTTTCCAATGTGGTGCTGGACTGGGTGATGATCTTCCCTTGCGGCATGGGGATCGTCGGCGCCGCTGTAGCGACCGGGCTGGCGCCGATCATCAGCGTGCTCATCCTCTCACCGCATGTCCTGCGCAGCCGCTGCGGCTTTCATGTGATCCGCTGCCCGCTCTCCTGGCGCAAGGCCGTGACGCTGCTTTCGGCCGGCGTGCCTTCATTGGTGAGCGAGGTGTCTTCCGGCGTGGTGATGATCGTATTCAACTTCCTGCTGCTTCATCTGGGCGGCAATACGGCCGTGGCGGCATATGGCGTCATCGCCAATCTTTCTCTGGTGGTGATCTCCATCTGCACCGGCATCGCGCAGGGCATCCAGCCGCTGCTCACCCGCGCCTGCGCGGCGGGCCGAAACAAGGAGGCGCGGCTGGTCCTGCGCGCCGCGCTGATCTGCATGCTCGTCTTCTCCGCTCTCGTCTTTGCGCTCACGCAGCTGGGGACAGACGGGATCGTCGGCGTGTTCAACAGCGCGCGTGATCCGCAGCTGCAGCAGACGGCTGACGCGGGGATGCGGCTGTATTTCCTGGCTGTGCCTTTTGCCGGCTTCAACATCATCCTCTCGATGTATTTTACTTCGGCTGCCCGCCTGCGGGAGGCGCATGTCATCTCGCTGCTGCGCGGCTTTGTGCTGATCATCCCGACGACGTTTCTGCTGGCTGCCGTTCTGGGGATCACGGGCGTATGGTGTGCTTTCCCGCTGACGGAGGCGCTGTGTGCGCTGCTCGCCCTGGCGTTTTGGACATATGCCGGAAAACAGCGGCTGGCCGCAGTGAGCGCATAAATGAAAAAGGGCCGTGAAGCCCTGATCATCCCTTGTCATCAGACGGGGAAAGATCAGCGTTCACGGTCTTTTTTTGCTTCCTGTGCCTGTTTCATGAGCGCTTTTCCGCTGAGGTCATAGATCAGCTGCTGCGCTGCCCTTCCGCTCATGCCGCCATGGCTGAGCTCCCACTTGCGGGCCTCTGCGATCAGCTCCTCCTCGCTCAGGGTGATCTCCGGATAGCGCCTTGCCAGTTCGCACACGATCTTCATGTAGTTTTTCTGATTCGGCCGTTCGTAGCAGATGGACAAGCCGAAGCGCGCCACCAGGCTGAGCTTTTCCTGCACGGTGTCGCTGTGATGCAGCTCATCCTCGTTCATGTCGCTGCGGTCGCTCCATGTCTCCCTGATCAGGTGGCGGCGGTTGCTGGTGGCATAGATGAGGATGTTTTCCGGCCGGGTCTCCACTCCGCCTTCGATGACGGCCTTCAGGAATTTATAGTCGGTCTCGAAATCTTCGAAAGAGAGATCGTCCATATAGATGATGAACCGGTGGCTGCGCAGCTTGAGGCGTGCGATCAGCGCGGAGAGATCCTTGAACTGATGGCGGTAGATCTCGACCATGCGCAGGCCGTCTTGATAAAACTCGTTGACGATCGCCTTGATGCTGGTGGATTTGCCGGTGCCGCTGTCTCCGTAAAGCAGGACATTGTTGGCGCTGCGCCCTTCGACGAAGGCGCGCGTGTTGTCGATGAGCAGCTGTTTCTGCATCTCATAGCCGACCAGGTCGCTGAGCACGACGTTGTCCATGTTGCGGATCGGCAGAAAGGTGAGATCACCTTCTCTTTGCTCGAAGCGGAAGGCGCGGTTGAAGGCGAATATGCCGGCGCCGTATCGGGTGTAGAAGTCGGTCAGCGCGTCATACATCTCTTCCGCGCTCTCGCTGTTCTCCAGCTTGTCCACCATCTGCAGCACCATCTCGCTGACGCCGCGGTTGTACATGCGCTCGCTCTTGGCGACGGCGTGATAGTGGGTGATCAGCGAGAAGCAGTCGAGATTCAGCCGTTTTTCGAGACGGCTGAAGTCATAGTCGAACAGTTCCCGGAACACTTGCAGATCCTGCAGGACGAACAGATTGACCGTCCCTTGCGGAGCCGGCTTCTTCTCGCAGACCAAAGAGAAGGAATTCTCGTGGGTCATGAGCAGCCAGGTCAGATAACAGTGCCACAGATCGCCGTCGAACCCGCATTCGGTAGACAGATCGAGCAGCGCCTTGATCTGGGCGTGGATCCGGTCGATCAGTTCGTATTTCGGTGCGCTTCCTTCATCGAACTCGCGAATGATGCTGCACAGCTGACGGAAGATGCTGTCAGCGGGGAACCCGCGGTAGACGACGAGACGGGCGTATTCCTGATACATAGATGAAGCCCCCTTTGCGTATATACCATGTATTATAGCGAAACTGAAGTCGTTTGAAAAGCGGGAAAAAGAGCGGTTTCATAAAATAATGAAACAAACAGCAAGTATTTTCAGAAAATATTATCAATTGTATTGACATGCCTCATAAAAAGTTTTAAACTATGAACAACACCGGATCTGAAAGGAAGTGGACGCCATGATGGGCCTGGCAGTGATTATTATTATTATCCTTATAGTCCTAAGCAAGTCTGTTTTTCTTTCAAGAATACCGCAGAGCGGTTCTCCGGCAACAGATCTCTTTTGTCATTGCTGAGTGATGATGAGGATTGAAAGAAAAGCAGCACTATTTCAGATAGGCTGCTTTTTTGTTAAATAGGAGGGGTTAAATGAACAGCAGAGATGTAGAGGCCGCGGCGAAGCGCTTGCAGGGCAATATCCATAACGTGAAGGTGACCAGCTCAAAGACGTTTTCGGCCATGAGCGGATGCGACCTGTTCCTGAAGAGCGAAAACCGGCAGAAGACCGGTTCCTTCAAGGTCAGGGGCGCCTTCAACAAGCTGGCGCGGCTGAAGGAAGCAGGCAGCACGCGTCCGGTCATCGCGAGCAGCGCGGGCAATCATGCACAGGGGGTAAGCTATGCGAGCGCACAGCTGGGCATGCAGGCGACGATCGTGATGCCCAAGAGCACGCCGATCGCCAAGGTGATGGCCACTAGAGGATATGGCGCTGAGGTCGTCTTGGCCGGCGACAACTATGACGAATGCTATGAAGAGGCGCTGCGCATCCAGCAGGAGCGCGACGCGGTGTTCATTCATCCCTTTGACGATGAGGACGTGATCGCCGGGCAGGGGACCATCGCCTATGAGATCTGCCGCGATCTGCCCAACGTGGACATGATCGTCGTTCCGGCAGGGGGAGGAGGCCTGCTGGCCGGCATCAGCTTCTACGCGAAGCAGATCAATCCCCGCATCAAGATCGTCGGCGTGCAGGCTGAGGGCGCGGACGCCATCGTGCGTTCCTTCCGCAGCGGGAAGCATTGTTCGACGGACACCGTGAATACGATCGCGGACGGCATCGCGGTCATGAACCCGGGAGAGAAGACGGTAGCGCTCATCCAGGAGAACGTGGATGAGATGGTGACGGTCAGCGATGATGAGATCGCTTCTGCGATCCTGCTGCTGCTGGAGCGGGAAAAGCAGGTGGTGGAACCGGCCGGCGCATGTTCGCTGGCGGCGGTGCTCAATCACAAGATCGATGTCGCGGACAAACGAGTCGTCTGTGTCCTTTCCGGAGGAAACATCGATGTGTCCTTCATTCACAAGGTCGTGGAAAAGGGCCTGGTGACCAGAGGACGGAACATGAAATTCAAGACGCCGATGCTCGATGTGCCGGGATCGCTGGAAAAGATCGCGGGCATCCTGCATGAGGTCAATGCCAATATCATCGAAGTGCGGTATGACCGCATTTCAGCGGATCTGAACCTGAATGAGACCATCATCCATATGGGGGTCGAGGTCAGCAGCAAGGAGCATGGCGAGGCGATGATCCGTGAACTGAGGGCGAACGGCTATGATGTGACATTGGAGTAAAGGAGGAAGACACGGATGAAGATGAATGGTTCACAGATACTGATACAGTCTCTGATCGACCAGGGAGTGGATACGATATTCGGTTATCCCGGCGGATCAGTGCTGAACATTTACGATGCATTATATGAGAAGAGCGACGAGATCCGCCATGTGCTGACTTCCCATGAGCAGGGGGCGGCGCATGCCGCGGACGGCTATGCGCGCAGCACCGGGAAGACCGGGGTCTGCCTGGCCACCAGCGGCCCGGGAGCGACCAACCTGGTCACCGGCATCGCGACCGCGTACATGGACAGCGTTCCGGTGGTCGCCATCACCGGCAATGTCTCCAATGATCTGCTGGGCAGAGATTCGTTCCAGGAGGTGAACATCGCGGGCATCACGATGCCGATCACCAAGCATAATTTCATCGTGCAGCGGGTGGAGGATCTGGCCGCCACGGTGCGCAAGGCGTTCGTGATCGCCAATTCAGGGCGCAAGGGGCCGGTGCTCATCGACATTCCCAAGGATGTGACCGCAGCGGTCACGGAATATATCCCATTGCCCAAGTACCGTATCCGCAAGCTGCCCAAGGTGGATGAGGCCAAGTTCGAGGAGGCGATGAACGCCATCAAGGAAGCTAAGCGTCCATTGATCTATTCCGGCGGCGGCATCATCAGCGCCGGAGCGACCAAGGAGCTGCTCAGCTTCTCCAAGCATATGGATATTCCGATCACCACGAGCATGATGGGCCTGTCTTCCGTGCCGTATGATTATGATCTGTATCTGGGCATGATCGGCATGCATGGCACGCCGGTGGCCAACTATGCGACGCTCAACACGGATCTGATCATCGCGATCGGCGCGCGTTTCTCTGATCGTGTGGCAGGCAATCGTGAGGAATTTGGCAAGAATGCCAAGATCATCCATTTTGACATCGACGCGTCGGAGATCTCCAAGAACGTGCATTCGGATATGGCCATCGTGGGAGATGCCAAATACATCCTGAAGCACATGATCGAGCGGATGCCGGAGACACGCCATAAGGAGTGGACCGACACGCTGAAGGATTTTAAGACGAAGCTTGGTCTGCCTAAGCCGAAGGAGGGGGACGCGGTCGATCCGCGCGATCTGGCCTTGACGCTGCATCAGATCGTCGGCGAGGATGCGATCATCGTCACCGATGTCGGCCAGCATCAGATGATCATGGCACAGTATTATCAATTCACCCGTCCGCGCAGCTTCGTGAGCTCCTGCGGCTTGGGCACGATGGGATTCGGCATGGGCGCCGCCATCGGCGCCAAGATCGCCAACCCGAAGCGTCCGGTCGTGCTCGTCACGGGGGATGGCAGCTTCCACATGAACATGAACGAGCTGGCCACCGCGGTCAGCGAGAAGCTGCCGATCGTCGTGCTCATCTTCAACAATCATGTGCTGGGCATGGTGCGCCAGTGGCAGACGCTGTTTTATGAGCACCGTTACTCTAATACGACGATCGACCGCGCCACCGACTATGTGAAGCTGGCGGAGGCGTTTGGCGGAAAGGGCCTGCGCATCAAGACCCGCTATGATATCGAACCGGTCATGAAGGAGGCCATGCACAGCGATACCGTCTGTGTCGTCGACTGCTGGATCGACAAGGATGACTGTGTCTATCCGATCATCCCGCCGGGAAAAGGTGCGAAGGACATCATCATCGGAAACTAAGGGGGAAGCATATGGAACGAAATGTATTATCGCTGCTGGTCGCCAACCATTTCGGCGTGTTGACCAGAGTGACCAATTTGTTTGGCCAGCGTGGGTTCAATATCGATTCGCTGGCGGTGGGAGAGACGGAAAATCCGCGCTTCTCCCGCATCACGATCACCACGCATGGCGATGAGCGCGTGATCAATCAGATCAAGCTGCAGCTGGCCAAGCTGGAGGATGTGAAGGCCGTGGTGGAGATCCCGGAAGAGCAGCTGTTCATCCGGGAGGTCGTATTGATCAAGGCAGAGCCGAAGAAGGCGCAGATGGAAGCGTTCGAGCAGGCCGTGTCTGATTTCGGCGGACGGCTGCAGATCGTGGAAGGCGATGTGTATGTGATCGAGCTCACCGATACGCCGGACAGCATCAACTACTTCATCGAAGAGCTTCAGGACTTCCATATCCGGGAGATCAGCCGCACCGGCGGCGTGGCGCTGGAGCTGTCGAGGGAGACCGTATACTGATATTACCGCACCCATGTGCGTTAATATAGATGAGGAAAACAGTTAGCAAGAGGAGGAATTTGAAATGGTAAAGGTATATTATGATGCAGACTGTAATCTGGATTTACTGAAAGGAAAGACCGTTGCGATCATCGGTTTTGGCAGCCAGGGACATGCGCATGCGCAGAACCTGCATGACAGCGGGATCGACGTCGTCGTCGGACTGCGTCCGGGATCCAAGAGCCGCGCGAAGGCAGAGGAAGCCGGACTGAAGGTCATGGATACGGCAGATGCGGCCAAGGCCGGAGATGTCGTGATGATCCTGGCGCCGGATCAGAACCAGCCGGATATCTATGAAAAGGACATCAAGCCGAACCTGGAGCCGGGAAACATGTTGATGTTCGCCCATGGCTTCTCTATTCACTTCAAGCAGATCGTGGCACCGGAAGGCGTCGACGTGACGATGTGTGCGCCGAAGGGCCCGGGTCACACCGTGCGCAGCCAGTATCTGGAAGGTAAGGGCGTTCCTTCTCTGATCGCCATCCATCAGGATGCGACAGGCAAGGCGCGTGAGTATGCGCTGGCTTATGCAAGCGGCATCGGCGCAGGACGCGCGGGCATCATCGAGACCACGTTCAAAGAAGAGACCGAGACAGACCTCTTTGGTGAGCAGGCCGTGCTGTGCGGCGGTGTCTGCGAACTGATGCAGGCCGGCTTCGATACGCTGGTAGAAGCTGGATATGCGCCGGAAATGGCTTATTTCGAGTGCATCCATGAGATGAAGCTGATCGTCGACCTGATCAACAGCGGCGGTTTCGCGATGATGCGCTACTCGATCTCCGATACGGCTGAATACGGCGATTACATCACTGGCAAGCGTCTGATCACCGAAGAGACCCGCAAGGAGATGAAGAACGTGCTGCGTGAGATCCAGGATGGCACGTTCGCCGGAAACTGGATCACGGAGAACAAGGCTGCCGGACGCGCACACTTCCTGGCGATGCGCCGTGTGCATGCGGAGCATCCGTCTGAAGAAGTCGGCAAGAAGCTGCGCAACATGATGAGCTGGCTGAAGAAATAAACGATTGGAAATCAGGTGAATACAATGAGCAGACCAAGTGACAGAGTATTAAAAGGAGATGCCTGCGCACCGCAGCGTTCGCTGTTCTATGCGCTGGGCCTGACCCAGGAGGAGCTGGAGCGTCCGCTGATCGCCGTGGTCAGCGCCCACAGCGAGATCGTGCCGGGACATCTGCATCTGGATAAGATCACGGATGCGGTGAAGGCCGGCATCCGCATGGCGGGCGGGACACCGATCATGGTGCCGGCCATCGGTGTATGCGATGGCATCGCGATGGGCCATATCGGCATGAAGTATTCGCTCGCCTCCCGCGAGCTGATCGCGGACAGCGTGGAGACGATGCTCAACGCCCATGGCTTTGACGGCGCGGTGCTCGTGCCCAACTGCGATAAGATCGTGCCAGGCATGCTGATGGGGGCGCTGCGCGTCAACATCCCGGCCGTCGTCATGAGCGGCGGCGCGATGCTGCCAGGTAATGACCGCGGCAAGGACATGAGCCTTTCGACGATGTTTGAGGCCGTCGGCGCCAAGAAAGCCGGGCTGATCGATCAGGATGAGCTCACCTATATCGAGCAGAACGCCTGCCCGGGCTGCGGTTCCTGCTCCGGCATGTTCACGGCCAACTCCATGAACTGCCTGTGCGAAGTGCTGGGCATCGCCCTTCCGGGAAACGGCACCATTCCGGCCGTGTACTCCGGCCGCATGCAGCTGGCCAAGAAAGCCGGCATGGCCGTGATGGACATGGTGGAGAAGGGCATCCGGCCGCGCGACATCGTCAACGAACAGGCGCTGCGCAACGGTCTGGCCTGCGATATGGCGCTTGGCTGCTCATCCAATACCGTGCTGCATCTGCTTGCCATCGCAAAGGAAGCGCAGGTCGAGCTCGACCTCAACGTCATCAATGAGATCTCGCAGTCCACACCAAATCTGTGCAAGCTGGCCCCTGCCGGACCGGATCATATCGTCGATCTGTATCGCGCCGGCGGTGTCCAGGCAGTGATGAAGGAGCTGCAGAAGAAAGGCCTCATCGATGATACGCTGATGACCGTCACCGGCAAGACGATCCGGGAAAACCTGGAACAGGCAAAGAACCTCGATCATCACATCATCAAAGATATCGAGAGCCCGAATTCGCCGACCGGCGGCATCGCCGTCCTCTTTGGAAACATCGCACCGAAGGGCTGCGTCGTCAAACGCAGCGCCGTGGATCCCGCCATGCTCAAGCATACCGGCCCGGCGCGTGTCTTTGACAGCGAGGAAGAAGCCATCGAGGCGATCTACGACGGTAAGATCGTCAAAGGGGATGTGGTGGTCATCCGCTACGAAGGACCTAAGGGCGGTCCAGGCATGCGGGAGATGCTCAACCCGACCAGCGCGCTGGCCGGCATGAAGCTGGACAAGGATGTCGCGCTGATCACCGACGGCCGGTTCTCCGGTGCAACCAGAGGCGCGGCCATCGGCCATGTCTCTCCGGAGGCGGCATCATGCGGACCGATCGCCGTCATCCGCGAAGGCGAGCTGATCGACATCGACATCAACGCAGGAACGATCGATCTGCGGATCAGCGAGGAAGAGATGCAGAAGCGCCTTGGCGAATGGAAGCCATTGGAGCCGAAGGTCAAGGGCGGCTGGCTGGAACGCTATGCCCGTCTGGTTTCCTCTGCCGATGAAGGCGCAGTGCTGAAATGACCGATCAGGGGCAGTCACGCAGACTGCCTCTTTTTCTGTTGAAAAGATTCATCAGAAGTTCAGAATGAACGGTTTACAAAATTGCGGACCGGCTTTAAGATAAAGATATTTGAAAGGCGGAAAGACAAGATGAGACGTGAGGGATTTCTAGTCGTGGCATTGAGCGCGGCACTGTGCGGATGCAGCGGGGAAGTACAGGAGCAGCCGGCAGCGGCGGCCGATTATGAAGGCTATGCGGCAGTGATCGCACAGCTGGATGAGGTGCAGAGCTATCGGGTGAGCACGGTTTCCACAGACGAAGACTACGGGGAAGATTATGCTTATGAAGAGCGCAGCGAGACAACGGTGAGCGTGGGCGAAGAAGGAGACAGCGCGAGCGAGACGACGATGTCGTATCATGTGTATGAAGATGGGACGAGCAAAGACGTGACCTGCAGTTCTTCAGAGCTGGAAGGCAGCGGTCAGGAAGAGAGCTGCGCGCTCGTGCATTCCTATGAAAACGGTGTCCGGACATACAGTGACGGCTACGAGGACGAGACGGCGCAGCGCATGTCCCAGCAGTATTTCATGATGATGGATAATTTGGAAGATGCGCAGTTCACGCTGGAAGGCGACACCTGGACGATCAGCGGGGAGAGCGACGCCGGCAACGTCTATACAGCTACGCTGCGCGTCGATGAAGAAGGCATGCCCAAGACCTTCATTTATTCTTATGACAGCCTGGGACTGAGCATGGAACGGACGATTTCTGACATTGTCCGTTAGCCTTGACACGATCTTTACAGAAACTTAACAGAGGAAAGATGTTTTCCAGACAAAGATACGGTATCATCAATGCAGATCATGGAGATGATATGATGAGACATTTGGCTTTGATCTGGCGCAGCGAAGCAGTGCGCTATCTCTTTTTCGGCGCCTGTACGACACTGGTGAACATCCTCTGTTTTTCTTTGCTTATCCATTGCGGCCTGCATTATCAGCCTGCTAATGTGCTGTCATGGATAGCGGCGGTCAGCTTTGCTTTCGTGACCAATAAGTATCTGGTGTTTCACAGCCGCTGTGAAGCGTCATGGCGCGGTGAGCTGGTGCGCTTTTTTGCCGCGCGTATCGCCACGCTGCTCATGGAGCTGGCATTGATGCAGCTGTTCGTGGAGATGCTTTGCTGGGAGATGACATTGTCCAAGCTTTTGGTCCAGGTGCTGGTCATCGCCGCTAACTATCTCCTCAGCCGCTTCCTCATCTTCGTAAGAAAAGATTGACAGCGAAGCCCTCGTTCATTATAATTGGTTTGAATTCAAACAAAAAAAGGAGGGACAGGATGCTGGAAGATGAGCTGCATTTTCAATTGCTGAGGAGCTTTCACTTCAGCAACCGCGCCATCGTTGCGCAGACGTCTCAGCTGAAGCTGATGCCGGGACAGCCGAAGATCCTGCTGTATCTGCTTGAGCATGACGGGGCGATGGCAAAGGAGATCACCGAGGGATGTGTGCTGGATAAATCGACGGTGACATCGCTGCTGGCCAGGATGGCACAGCAGGAGCTGATCGTCCGTCATCCTCATGCGCGCGACCGGCGCGCCGCCATGACCTATCTTACGGAAAAAGGGCGTGCGCTCGCCGAAGAGGTCCATGACATCTGCCGACGCAGCGATGAGCGTGCACTGCGCGGCATCGATGCGCAGGAACGTCAGACGCTGGTGCGTTTGCTCAGACAGGTCAGCGCCAATCTGGAGGAGCCGGTATGAGCCGCCAGATCGAAAGGCTGGTCTGGTTTTCGGCCGGGATCCTCATCAACTCCTTTGGCATCGTGCTGATCACCAAAGGAGCCTTAGGCACTTCGCAGATCTCCAGCATCCCGTATGTGCTCAGCCTGCAGTTGCCTTCCATCAGCTTTGGCATGTTCTCATTCATCATGAACATGGTGTATATCGTCTTGCAGGCCCTGCTGCTCAGGAGACAGTTCAAGCCGATCCAGCTGCTGCAGATCGTGGTGAATGTCGTGTTCAGCGCCAGCATCGATGTCTTTATGGCGATGCTTTCGTTCTATGCGCCGCAGCAGCTGTTCACCCGTGTGCTCAGCGCCGTCGCCGGCTGCATCGTGCTCGCTTTCGGCATCAGCGTCGAAGTGGCGCCGGATCTCATCATGGTGCCTGGTGAAGGCATCGTCGCCGCCATCAGCAAAGTCAGCGGAAGGCGCTTCGGCAGTGTCAAGGTCATGTTCGATGTGACGCTCATCCTCATCGCGGCGTTGCTGTCGTGGCTGTTTTTCGGCAATATCGTCGGCGTGGGCGTCGGGACGCTGCTCTCTGCCGTCAGCGTCGGCCAGTTCGTCAATCTCATCAACCGCCATGTGTCGCTGCTTCAGCATATCCGGGCACTGGCCGAAGAATAGAAAGGGTGTCATTTATGAAGATCAGAAGAGCGCAGATCAAGGATATGGAACGCATCGATGAGCTGCTCATGCAAGTGGCGATGGTCCATCACCGCGGCCGTCCGGATCTGTTCAAATATGGAACAAGAAAATATACCGATGAGCAGCTGAAAGCGATCATCGGTGATGATGAGCGGCCGATCCTGGCTGCGGTGGATGAAGAAGACCGACTGCTGGGCTATGCGTTCTGCATCTTCCAGCAGCACATCGGCGACAATATCCTGACCGACATCAAGACATTATACATCGATGATCTGTGCGTAGATGAAAAGTTGCGCGGCCAGCACATTGGATCAGCGCTGTACGAGGCCGCTAAGCAGTACGCCAGAGCGCATGGCTGTTACAATCTCACGCTCAATGTGTGGAGCTGCAATGAGGCAGCGATGAAGTTTTACGAATCCTGCGGCCTGAAACCGCAGAAAGTCGGCATGGAGACCATATTATAAAGAATGAGCCGCAGAGATCTCTCCCCTTGCAGCTGCAGGCTGTTGACAAACCTCTGCAAGGCTTTTTATCAGAGAAAGGACAGACCATTTGATGATGGATCTGTCCTCTTTTAATATATTAAGAAATTGGATTCGTCAGTGGAAAAAAAACAAAAAATGCTGTTTTAAACAGCATATGTTTTTAAACGATTCATGACCGTGATCATCTTGAAAATTGGGTATAAGAA
>ERZ827423.708-NODE-708-length-39024-cov-9.282661_pt1 | contig 39024 bp, 33 predicted proteins | sample MGYA00519775_ERZ827423 | MGnify/ENA primary metagenome ERZ827423 (study PRJEB31778, sample SAMEA3449296) | human gut metagenome | biome: human gut; feature: human-associated habitat; material: faeces | place: United Kingdom | collected 2010/2012 ... | reverse complement strand
AGCCGCCGAAGCGGTGCTTAAGCCGTAAGGCGGGAATTGTGCGGTGTTGCCTTTATTCTAACGATAAAAACTCAGAATCGATTGAACCATTCAAAACCTGTTCAATGGAAGCCCTGCTCAATGCAAAGTTGCCATGTGCAGCGCCCAGTTCATCCGTATAGTCTTTATACAGGTAAACCCGAATGTTTGCATAATGCGGCTCATACTGGGTGATCACCGGGTGCAGTACCGGGTTTTGAATTTCCACGGTAACGGTACCATCTGCTGCGGTTGTTTTCTGGAACGTCACATCCAGAATGGCACCGATCATATTGTCCGGCATATCCTGCGCATTGATAAAGTTCCCCAGCGAATAGGCAACAAACGACTTATTCTCATTCGTTCCTGTCAGCCACTGCGCCGTCTGCGTCACATGCGGGTGGGTGCCAATGATTAGGTCTGCACCCTGGTCAGCCAGCCATTGGGCTGTTTCGCGCTGTGCATCCGTAACTGTATGGCTGCCTTCAACACCCCAGTGGCAGCTGACGACCAGAACGTCACAGTTGGGGCGCATATCCGTGATCTGCTTTTCAATCACATCCCTCTGGTCCAGATAAACCACGCCGTATTCACTGCCGGACGGCGTTGGCAGGCCGTTGGTCATCTCCGTATAAGAAAGATAGCCGATGGTAACGCCGTTTACTGTCTGGTACACATAGTCATCATAGGTTTCCAGATTATAAAACCCCATGGACACCACATCATCCGGCATAGCCGCCCAGTGTGCCATCGAAGAGGCAATGCCGCCAGCGCCTTTATCATAGCTGTGGTTGTTGGAAAGGCTGAACACCCGGAAGCCAACATTATACAGCGCATTGGTAATATCCCCAGGCGTAGAGAACATCGGGTAACCGGAAGGTTCATAATCATCATTGACCAGCGTTTCCTGGTTGAGCCAGTTCACATCAAACCCGGCGTAAAAATCCCGCAGATTTTCATAGGCAGGGATAAAGTCATAGTGGCCATCACTGCCGCGCGCCCTGGCCTGGTTGTAAATGCCCTCGTGGATCAGGTTATCCCCGGTTGCAGAAAAGTGTACTGTCTGTACGACCGGTTCCGGTTCAGGTGTTGGCGCGGGCGTCTGTGTCGGTTCTGTCTGTGCCTGGACTTCTTCGGTGCTTTGTGCTGTGCTTACCGTGGCTTTTGCACTGCTTTGACCGTTCCGCATGGATTCTACCAGCAGGGAACCAACCAACACACCGCACACGCCAATTGCAATTACTGCGCACGCAGCAGCTTCATGGGACCTTAAAGACATTGCATTTTACCCTTGAGCATATCCGTCATGGTGTAGTAACCCGGCTCACACCCATCCAGGAAGAGTGCTGCCTGTACAGCGCCATCGGCAAACACACCGCGGCTCTGGGCCACATGGCTGATGGTCACAACCTCTTCCGGGCCGCAGAACAGCACATCATGGTCGCCCACAATGCCGCCGCCGCGCACGGAGCTGATGCCCAATTCCTGCGCGCCGCGCTTCTGGCGCACAGCGTGGCGGTCATAGACATACTCATATTTGCCGCCAGCTTCCTCGTTGATGGCATTTGCGATCATCAAAGCGGTTCCGCTGGGGGCATCCAGCTTGTTGTGATGGTGCTTCTCCACAATTTCGATATCAAACTCGCCATCAAACAGCTTGGTAGCACGGCGGGCCAGCTCGATCAACACATTGATGCCAACCGACATATTGGCGCTGCGGAACACCGGCACCTTCTCGCTGGCCTGTTCCACCACAGCCTCGTCCTCTTTGCTCAAACCGGTCGAGCAAAGCACGCAAGGCGTACCATGTGCCGCGCAGAACTGTGCCGCGTGCACCGTACCGGCAGGGGAAGTAAAATCAATTACGATTCCCTTTGCCTCCGGCAAATCTTCCAGCGAAGCGTAAACCGGGATATCCCCGATCTGACCGGCTTTCTGGTCCACACCGGCAACAATGCGGCAATCGCTGCGGGCAGAGATCTTTTCCACAAGGGTATGGCCCATACGGCCGTTAATGCCCTGAATAATCAAATCCGTCATCTTAATTTGGTTCCTTCCTTTTCCAAAGCACAGGCCCGCGGCGCCGCAACAAATCCGCGGTACTGCGGGCCTGGTCGTGATTATTTTATTTCAGAACGCCGTAAGCCTTCATCTCATTTTCCAGGGACTGCTGTACGGCAGCCGAAGGCTCCACCAGAGGCAGGCGCAATGGACCCGCATTCCAGCCCAGGCGGTTCATTGCCCATTTGACCGGGATGGGGTTTATATCAGCAAACAGGGCATGGCACAGCGGCAGCGCTTTCAGCTGCAGTTCCAGGCTCTTTGCCGTGTCACCGGAAAACCATGCGGCACAGATATCGTGTGCCTGCTGCGGCGCAACATTGGAAAGCACGCTGATGACGCCCTTACCGCCCAAGGACAAGATCGGCACAATCTGGTCATCGTTGCCAGAATAAATGTTCAGTTCCTCGCCACACAGGGCTGCAACATCCGCAACCTGGGAGATATTGCCGCTGGCTTCCTTTACAGCGTTTACATTGGGCAGCTTGGCAAGCTCCGCCAGTGTGGCGGGCTGCAGATTCACACCGGTACGGGACGGAACATTGTAAATGATGCAGGGCAGGGTAACGGCATTTGCAATGGCTGTATAGTGGGCAATCAGGCCCGCCTGGCTGGTTTTGTTGTAATAAGGGGTAACCAGCAGCAGGGCATCTGCACCGGCTTCCTCGGCCTCTTTGGAGATCTCAATGGCAAAGGCCGTATCGTTGGAGCCCGTGCCCGCAATAACAGGAACGCGCTTTGCGGTATGCTTCACAGCAAAACGGATGCACTCCACATGCTCTTCGTGGCTGAGCGCTGCGGATTCACCCGTGGTGCCGCAGATCACAATGGCATCCGTGCCGTGTGCAATCTGATCATCAATAATGCGGCCCAGTTCCTCAAAGTTGACGGTTCCGTCTGCGTGCATGGGGGTAATGATGGCAACAGCAGCACCGGTAAATACAGGTTGTTTCATAGGGAATGTTTCTCCTTCAATCTAGGGGATGATCAGTCAAAATAGCCCTTAACGGCCAACAGTTCTGCCAGCAGAACTGCACCGCCTGCTGCGCCGCGCAGCGTGTTGTGGGACAGGCAGACAAACTTGTAATCGTACTGGGTATCCTCACGCAGGCGACCAATGCTGACAGCCATGCCGTTTTCAATCATGCGGTCCAGCTTGGGCTGGGGGCGGTCATCTTCTTCAAAGTAATGCAGGAACTGTTTGGGTGCGCTGGGCAGGTCCAGATCCTGCGCCGGGCCATGAAATTCTTTCCAGGTTTTCAGGATTTCTTCTTTGGTGGGCTTTTTATCAAAGCTTACGAACACCGCGCCCATGTGGCCATCGGATACCGGTACGCGCAGGCACTGGGCCGTAATGGAAGGTGCAGTTGCGGGCACAATCTTATCGCCATCAATGTGGCCCCACAGCTTCAGCGGCTCCTGCTCACTCTTTTCTTCTTCACCACCGATGTAGGGAATCACGTTATCCAGGATATCGGGGAAAGTCTCAAACGTTTTGCCAGCGCCGGAGATTGCCTGATAGGTGCAGACCAGGCACTTGGTTACGCCGTAATCCTTCATCAGCGGGTGCAGGGCAGGCACATAGCTCTGCAGGCTGCAGTTGGACTTGACGGCAATAAAGCCGCGCTTGGTGCCCAGGCGCTTGCGCTGTGCGGGGATGATTTCCAGGTGGTCTGCATTGATTTCAGGCACTACCATCGGAACATCCGGTGTCATGCGGTGTGCGCTGTTGTTGGAAACCACAGGGCATTCTGCCTTGGCGTAAGCTTCTTCCAGCGCTTTGATTTCGTCCTTTTTCATGTTGACTGCACAGAACACAAAATCCACCTGTGCAGCAACTTCTTCCACCTTGGAAGCATCCAGAACCACCATCTTTTTGACTGCTTCCGGCATCGGTGTTTTCATCAGCCAGCGGCTTCCGACAGCATCCTCATAGGTCTTGCCTGCGGAGCGTGCCGATGCAGCCAGAGCCGTAAGCTTAAACCAGGGATGATTTTCCAGCAGGGTAATAAAACGCTGGCCCACCATGCCAGTTGCACCAACAACGCCAACTTTGTACTGTTTCATCTTAAACTGCCGTCCTTTCCTCCAGAACCCCAACGCACATTTGGGGATTCTGCTTCTGTTCCCAGCCCCATACCATTACCTATATGCAGCTGCCGCCGCAGGTTTGCAGGGGGTAAACACAAACCTGCCGCCGCATTCAAGCCATTTTGCTGCCAAACACGAGATAATAAAAAACCGGCTTGAAAACCGGCACAAAATGCAATATAATGATACATTGCATGAGCACAGCGCAACACGTTAATCCTAACGTGACAGTCCCGCCCCTGTTCGGCTGCGGGCCCAGGAACGATGCGTGCCGTGCACCGCCTTCGGCGGACGTCCCTTTCCATTCCCCACAAGCCTTTGGCTGGCATAAAAGGGAATATACTGATGAAATCCGCGCCTCTGTGCCGCATGGCAGCTGCTGTAAGATACAATCGCCGCCTGCATGCCTCAATAATAGCATTGCGCGGCCAACTTGTCAACGCAAAAAGGAAGCAAAACAATGTTAAAGAAAGATTTTTGGTATGACCTGCCCAAAGAACTGATTGCCCAGGAGCCCGCTGACCCGCGTGACAGCGCCCGCCTGATGGTGCTTGACCGCAAGAATGATACGATTGAACACCGCATCTTCCATGACCTGCCGGAATACCTGAACGCCGGAGATGTGCTGGTCGTCAACAATTCTAAGGTTCTGCCTGCCCGCTTGATGGGTGTTAAAGTGCCCACCGGCGCCGTGTGCGAGGTTCTGCTGCTCCGCCAGGCCCACGGTGACACCTGGGAATGCCTGGCCCGCCCCGGCCGCCGGATGCAGGCTGGCACCAAGCTGAGCTTTGGCGACGGCTCCCTGACGGCCACAGTAGACGAGACCCTGCCGGATGGCAACAAATATGTAACCTTCCAATACGATACCCAGACTTTGTACGAAAAGCTGGATGAGTTCGGCAAAATGCCGCTGCCGCCGTACATCACCCGCCAGCTAAAGGATCAGAGCCAGTACCAGACCGTATATGCCAAAGAGCTTGGCAGCGCGGCTGCCCCCACAGCCGGGCTGCATTTTACCCCGGAACTGCTGGATACCATCCGTGCCAAGGGGGTCAACATTGTGGAAGTGACCCTGCACGTTGGCCTTGGCACCTTCCGCCCTGTCAGCGAGGATAATATTCAGGAGCACCAGATGCACACCGAATGGTACTGCGTGGATGATACTGCAGCCGAGGCCATCAACGCAGCACGCGCCAGCGGCCATCGCGTAATTGCTGTCGGTACCACCAGCTGCCGCACGCTGGAAGCTGTCTGGGCCAAGTACGGCAAGATTGTCCCTTGCAGCGGTACTACCGATATTTTCCTGTACCCCGGTGTAGAGCTGCACGCTATTGACGGCCTGGTGACAAACTTCCACCTGCCGGAAAGCACTCTGATTATGCTGATCTCTGCGTTTTACGGGTATGAGAAAACCATGGCTACATATAAGGTTGCCGTACAGGAAAAATATCGCTTTTTCTCCTTTGGCGATGCCATGTTCATCCAATAAGCCTGCCTCGCAGAACAGTTGACTTATCCTACTGCTTCCAGTATAATAAAATCACAAAGCGGCGCAGGAAAACACTCTGGCGCCGCATGTTTTTGAACAAAATGAAACAGCAAAACAGGGGAGACCATCATTTATGCCATACCGTCTGATTAAAAAAGAGGGTGCAGCCCGCCGCGGCGAGTTCCAGACTGTGCACGGCACGGTTCAGACACCTGCTTTCCAAAACGTTGCCACTGCTGCCGCGATCAAAGGCGGGCTTTCGGCACATGATTTGAAAGAAATCCGCGCACAGGTCATGCTGTGCAACACCTATCATCTCCACCTGCGTCCCGGTGATCAGGTCGTTGCCGATATGGGCGGCCTGCACAAGTTTACCCGCTGGGACGGCCCGATCCTGACCGACAGCGGCGGATTTCAGGTGTTCAGCCTTGCCAAGCTGCGCCACATTACCGAGGAAGGCGTAACGTTCAACTCTCATCTGGACGGCCACCGCATTTTTATGGGGCCGGAACAGAGCATGCAGATTCAGGCAAACCTTGGCTCCACCATTGCCATGGCCTTTGATGAATGCGTGGAAAACCCCGCTGAATATGATTACGCCAAAAACAGCTGCGCGCGTACCGCACGCTGGCTGCTGCGCTGCAAGGCGGAAATGGCCCGCCTGAAGCACGAGGGCAAGGCCGTGAACCCGGACCAGCTGCTGTTTGGCATCAATCAGGGCTGCACCTACAAAGACCTGCGCGTTGAGCACATGAAGCAGATTGCTGAATATGATCTGGACGGTTATGCAATCGGCGGCCTTGCTGTCGGCGAACCTGCCGAAGTGATGTATGATGTGATCAGCGCGGTAGAACCTTACGCCCCGGCGGATAAGATCCGCTACCTGATGGGCGTTGGCACCCCCGGCAACATCATTGAGGGCGTGTACCGCGGTGTGGATTTGTTTGACTGCGTTATGCCCAGCCGCAACGCCCGCCATGGCCACCTGTTCACATGGAACGGCATCATCAACATTAAAAACCTGAAATATGAGCGTGACGAACAGCCCATTGACCCGCAGTGCGATTGCCCGGTCTGCCGCAATTACAGCCGCGCTTACATCCGCCACCTGCAAAAGGCAGATGAAATGCTGGGTATGCGTTTGGCTGTTATGCACAACCTGTATTTCTACAATCATTTGATGGAGCGGATTCGTGAAGCGTTGGATAACGGCACATTCCAGCAGTTCCATGATAAGTATGTGCATCTTCTGGATTCCAGAATTTAAGCGGATTCCGTGTTTCCTTGCTTTACCCCCTTGCGGTTTATGGCGAAAGCCTGTATAATAATAAAATACTGTAAAATCAAAATTTAAGGAGTTCCATATTATGATCGAATTTTTGACCGCTGATACTTCCAGCACCGCCAGCCTGCTTGTCACTTTCCTGCCGATGGTTCTGATCCTTGTGTTCATGTACATCATCCTGTACCTGCCCCAGAAAAAGCAGGACAAGAAAGATGCTGCCATGCGCGCTTCCATCGAAGTAGGCGATACCGTTATTACCATTGGTGGTGTTGTTGGCCGCGTTGCTGCTATCAATGATAAGGATGATACCTTTGTTCTGGAAACCACCAGCGACCGTGTGAAGATTCGCTTCCGCCGTTCCGCTATTTCCTCCGTTGAGAAGCTGGACATGGGCAACACTGCAAAAGATACCGCCAAGAAAGATGCTCCTGCCAAGAAGAACTGATTGGTTCTGACTGTATTACCTGAATAACAAACGCCCCTTTTGCATAGTTTGTACCATGCAAAGGGGGCGTTTTCTTTATGTTTGCTGCTAATTCAAGGGCTTCATCTGCCAAACTTCGATCAAGTCATATCTGCAAAGTCCGCAGTAAATCCAGCGGCCATTTATCTTGGCTGCTGATCAAAAGTTTCGGCTGCGGCGTGGGTACCGCCATCCTGCTTTTCGCTTTGGCCGCACAGATTTTTGCCCATACTGCACTCTCGCTGGAACTTGTCAAACCGGCAACCTGTGCCAGCGTGGCGGTGGGGGCTGTTCTTTCCGGTCTCGTTCTTGCGAACGGTATTGCTCAAAAACGGCTCTTATGCGGTGTTTCCGTGGGCGTCTTTTATGCGCTGTGTTTGAGCCTCACTACCGCTTTGAGCGGCAAACCGCTTGTATTTGATCATGTGAACCTCGCCTTACTTGCAGCGCTGCTGTTCGGCGGCACCGCAGGCGGCGTGCTGAGTGCATTGGGCGCAGTAGGGAACACTGCGCCCGAACGCTGATGCGCGCCCCGCGACCAGCACCGGCCCCTTACACGCCCAAAAGGGCTCTTAACAGCGGTTCATCCGCCGGTGCGGCTGCTGCCCTGGGCAAACAAAAACTTGCGTGCAAAAACGATCTATTCGCTTTCTCTTCTGCGTTTCTGACCGGGTATCTCGCCGGCATTCCGCTCGGCCGGTTTGAGCTCCACGGTGCTTTCACTTCGCTTACAGAGCATGTCATGGCCGCACAAAGTTATACGGCATTCTGGTCTGTCTGGTGCAGTTGGTTTGCCGCGGCATTTTTGCAGGCATCGCTGATTTATCTCTGCGGTTTTCATTTGTGGGGCAGCATTTTTATGGGGGCTTATTTTGCGTTCAAGGGCACTGTATTAGGTGTGTGCGCTTCCGCCATTTATGCGTCCGGCGGGGCACGTGCGCTTGTTGTTTATTGGCTCCTGAACTGCCTGCCGGAGCTTGTGCTGTCGACATTCATGCTTTGGCTTGCGCATAGTTCGTGCAGGGTAAGTCAAAGCCTGTCCAGCATTGTTTTTTCCGGCTGCCGTTGTGCGCTCAACGGCGCAATCCGGCGCTTATCTGTACATTATCTGCTTTGCCTGCTAGGGTGCGCTGTTAGCAGCTTTATGTTTTCCGGTTCAGCTGTCCTCTTCGCCAGTGTCCTGCTTTGAATCCGTCATCGCTTTGGACTGCGGTGCAATATAGCCAGTATCCGCAAGGGGAGAGGCTTCCACCGCCTGTTTCAACTGCTGCTGGTTGATATGGGTATAAATCTGCGTCGTGGATACATTCTCGTGCCCCAGGATTTCCTTGATGGCCAGCATATCCACACCGCCCTGATACATGAGTGTAGCGGCGGTATGGCGCAGTTTATGCGGCGAATAACCCATATTGTCCAAGCCCGCTGATTTCAGGCAGTTGGCAACAATCTGCTCCACACGGCGCGCTGTTAAGCGTCTGCCAGTCTTTTTGGATACAAAAAGTGCTTCTTTATCCCGCAGGTTGTTTAGCGCAGCCCGCGCGGGCAGGTAATGCTCCAACGCAGCCTGGCACGCGGTGTTCAGGTACACCAGGCGTTCTTTGTTTCCTTTGCCGGTAATTTTAATGGTATCGTCCTTAAAATCGCCAAGATTGATTGTGATCAGTTCCGCCAAGCGCATACCGCAATTCAGGAAAAAGACAATAATACAGTAGTCCCGTTCATAAAAGTCACTTTGTATATTTTTTAACAGCCGTATGCTTTCACTGGCACTCAGATATTTGGGCAGGGATTTCTTTGGGCTGCCAAGGTTGATATTATCCGTTGGATTTTCGCTCAGTTCATTGATCTGGTGGCAAAGGTAGCCAAAAAAGCCGCGCAGGGCGCTCAGCTTGCGGGCACGGGCCTTGGCACCGTTATCATTACTGCGGGCGTAATCCAGGTAATTGATAATATCCCGTTTGGTAATGGTGCTGATCTGGCGTTTGGCAATATGGGTCAAGTCAATTTCTTCCGGCGTTGTATCTGGCTGCGCAAGGTTCCAAACCATCATCATATAGCGGAAGAAACCGCGCAGGTCCAGATAGTAACCGTTAATGGTGCGCGGCGAACGCAGCTTGACAACATCCAGATAATGCAGATAATCCATAACAAGATCCGGAATATCCGTATACGGCGCATGCCGGTTTGGGTGCGCCACATCAATGTATGTACTCATTATTGTGAGTAAAGCCCTCCTCCATATTTCGCTAAACTCGTCTTTAGCGAAATTGCATGTTATGCAAAAACACACGAAATCCTGCACCCGCTTGTAGATAGATTCAAGATTTCGTGTGTTCTCTGCATGCCAGTAGCTCCTGGTTTTATTCTTCTTTCCGTTCGCTCTTTTATTTGCCTATTTTTATTTTATTTACTTATTTATTGCGATGTTCATCCAATAGGTCTATCGCAGCCATCACCATGGCATATCATTCGATACCAAATTCAGCCTTTTATCAATCTTCGTCATCACCCAGATTATCTACACGGCCCTGGCCCTTAATATAAAACGGCTCGCTGCCGCGCATGCCTTGCTGGCCCAGCGGCGAAGTAGAAATCGTGATGTTCAGGTTCATCTTTTTCTCATTGCTGACCAGGAACGGGCGCGCTGCATCGCCTGCGGCTTTGAACAGTGCATCGTCCTTGGGTGCATCCAGAACCAAAAGATAACTCTTGGTTGCTCCGTTGATCACCATGATCTGCAGGTATGCGGCTCCCACCATCGGGTACTTTTCCAACTCGGCACACAGCGGGTTGACCAATTCATCCGGGTATACCGAAGGCTCCACGATCGTCACCTTATCGCCGGGCTTGATCTGTGCATTGCGCTGGGCTGCCTGCTGCGCGGCGGTCTGCTTGATTTTTTCCAGCATCGCATTGCGCTGTTTCAGCAAAGATGCAACCATATCCGAGTTAAAGCGCAGGTTATCCGTGAACGGGTTCAGCACAAAACCTGCCACATGGTCGTTACCGTTCAGCATCCGGGCGTAATCATCAAAGCGCAGCAGCATAACCTGACCAGCGGGCTTATTCTGCCACTTATCCAGTTCTTCTGCATCGGTGAATGCGGTAAAGAAAGACTTTCCATCACCAGATTTCAGCAGCGCAAAGGTCACCTTGGTGTCTTTTGGCAGCTGGATTCGTCCATTTTCGTCCGGTTTAGGAGCGTTTTCGCCAATTTCAATCTTAGCCGGTGCAAGGAATACACCGCGCATCATCAGGTTGATAACCGCATTAAAGTTCTGCGGATTGTTTTCCTCACGCAGGGCCGCAGCAGCCTTTTTCAGCGCTGCATTATCAATTTTCGGCGGTTTGGGTGCTGCCGGGGCTGCATTCTGTGCCGGGGTCGTATTCTTTTCCTGTTCGCTCATGATATACTCCTCTTGGTTTGGGTCGCTGCCCATACCTTATTATTTATTGATTTTGATTGCATTGATGGCTTCCCGCAGGTATGCAACGCCCACCAGGCGCAGCCCCGGGAATTGCGCAGCATCCAGCATGTTCAGGTTATGTTTGGGCACAATGGCGGTATCAAAGCCCACGCGCTGGGCCTCCCGCAGGCGGGTTTCCAGGTGCGGCACGCTGCGCACTTCCCCGCCCAGACCCACTTCACCAATGGCCAGTGTTTTTTCAGGTACAGGCAGATCCAGCAGACTGGACGCCATTGCCAGGCAGACCGGCAAATCGCAGGCAGTCTCGTCCAGTTTCAGACCGCCAATGATGTTGATATACACATCCTGGTTGCCAAACACATAGCCCGCGCGCTTTTCCAGCACGGCCAGCAGCAGATACATACGGTTATAGTCAAACCCGCTTGCCGTGCGTCGTGGGCTTGGAAACGCCGTTTTCGTTACAAGTGCCTGAATCTCGCTCAGTACTGGCCGCGTACCTTCCATCACGCAGGCAACGCAGGTACCGGAAATGCCAATCGGCCGCCCTTCCAGCATGACCTGCGAGGGGTTTTCGATTTGTTCCAATCCCTTGCCGGTCATATCAAACATGCCGATCTCATTGGTGGAGCCGTAACGGTTCTTCACGGCGCGCAGCACGCGGTACGGCAGGGTCTTGTCGCCCTCAAAGTACAGCACAGTATCCACAATGTGCTCCATGACTTTGGGACCCGCAATGGCACCGTCTTTGTTGACATGGCCGACAATAAAGGTCGGTATCTCATTCGTTTTTGCCACATTCAAGAAGCGTGCCGAGCTTTCCTTGACCTGGCTGACCGTGCCGGAGGACGACGCCACATCCGTGCAGCGCATCGTCTGGATGGAGTCGATCACTACAAGATCCGGCTTCATCTGTTCAATCAGCCCGCAGATTTCATCCACATCGCTTTCCGCCACAATGGAGATATTATCCTGCGGCACATCCAGCCGAACGGCACGCAGCTTGATCTGCCGTACGGATTCTTCGCCCGTCACATACAGAACCGAGCGCGTCCGGCTTACTTCGCCGCACAGCTGCAGCAGAATGGTAGATTTGCCGATGCCCGGTTCGCCGCCAATCAAAATCACACTGCCCAGCACAATGCCACCGCCCAACACGCGGTCCAGCTCTGCAATGCCAGTTACAATGCGGCTTTTTTCTTCGGTCGTGCTTACGTTTTTCAGTTTCAACGGTTTCAGGCTGGTCTGACCCGTCACACGTACCGGCGCGGCAGCGCGGCCGGAAGAAGACTTTGCCGGTTCTGCCACCACATCTTCGGTCATCGTGTTCCATGCACCGCAGGACGGGCAGCGGCCCAGCCAGCGGGGACTGGTTTCGCCGCACTGGTTGCACACATAAATTGTTTTCAGCTTATCTTTTGGCATGGTTGCTCCCCCGGCCGCATTTTTCGTACCCTTTTATTATATCCTAAATCTCGTGTGGGGGCAAGGTATGCTCCAAAAATAAAGCGGCAGGCTGCCGCCCGGTGTGCCGGGGATGCAACAGCCTGCGCGCTCATTTTATAAATTCAGACAATCAAAGCATTACCTTGTGGTAGGTCTTTTTCCCCTTTTTGATCACAACACCATTCTGGAGTTGCTCAACCGTCAGACCAAAGGTCGGGTCGGTCACTTTCTCGCCATCCACCAGAACGCCGCCCTGCTGTACCAGCTGGCGGGCTTCACGGTTGGAACCGCACAGCTTGGCGCCAACCATGGCAGCCAGCAGGCCAACCTTGCCGTCCTTGACCAATGCGGCATCCAGCTGGGTGGTAGGCATGTTCTCGTGGTCGGCTACGCCGCTGAACAGCTGGCGGGCTGCACTCTGGGCCTTTTCAGCTTCCTCGGCACCGTGCACCATGCTGGTCAGCTCGTAAGCCAGGATTTCCTTGGCCTTGTTCAGCTGCTCGCCTTCCCAGTGGTCCATCTCATCGATCTGCTCCAGCGGAAGGAAGGTCAGCATGCGGATGCACTTGAGTACATCAGCATCGCCGACATTGCGCCAGTACTGGTAGAACTCGAACGGGCTGGTCTTGTTGGGGTCAAGCCAAACGGCGTTGCCGGCGGTCTTACCCATCTTTTTGCCCTGGCTGTCGGTCAGCAGCGTGATCGTCATGGCGTAAGCATCCTTGCCCAGTTTGCGGCGGATCAGCTCGGTGCCGCCCAGCATGTTGCTCCACTGGTCGTCGCCGCCAAACTCCATGTTGCAGCCGTAATTTTGGAACAGGTGGTAGAAGTCGTAGCTCTGCATGATCATGTAGTTGAATTCCAGGAAGGACAGGCCCTTCTCCATGCGCTGCTTGTAGCATTCGGCACGCAGCATGTTGTTCACGCTGAAGCAGGGGCCAACTTCACGCAGCAGCTCAATGTAGTTCAGGTTCAGCAGCCAGTCAGCGTTGTTCAGCATCATGGCCTTGCCTTCGCCAAACTCAATAAAGCGCTCCATCTGGCGCTTAAAGCACTCGGCGTTATGGTCAATGTCCTCTTTGGTCAGCATTTTGCGCATGTCGGTACGGCCAGAAGGGTCGCCGATCATGGTGGTGCCGCCGCCAATCAGGGCAATGGGTTTGTTGCCTGCCATCTGCAGGCGCTTCATCAGGGTCAGGGCCATAAAGTGGCCGGCGGTCAGGCTGTCGGCTGTGCAGTCAAAGCCGATGTAGAAAGTAGCCTTGCCGTTGTTGATTACTTCCTTGATTTCTTCCTCGTCCGTTACCTGGGCAATCAGGCCGCGAGCTTTCAGTTCGTCATAAATGGTCATGGGGTTGCATCCTCCTTGGTTTGTGCGGCAAGGGCAAAAAATAAAACGCCCCTGCCAAATGTTGAATTTGGCAGAGGGCGATCAAATACGCGGTACCACCTCTGTTTGCCCGTGTCTCACGGCGGCGGGCCTTCGCGGGTGCGGCAGCCAAAGTGTACAACTGCGACACCCAAACGCTGTAACGTGCGCACACGGCCCAGCCTAACAGCCTTTAATCAAAGGCGTTCAGCCTGCTGCTCAGGGATGTATTCACCGCTTTGCCTGCCAGCCCCTTACACCAACCGGGGCCTCTCTTTCGCATACAGCAAAACGGTTACTCGTTCCCGTCCTTGCATTTAACTGTTTACTAAATTAGCATATGTTGCCGCTTTTGTCAAGCGTTTGGCGGCAGCTTATTTTTCGATCTGCTTTTCATAGAACGTGATGGACAGCGAAACGCTGATATCATTATTGACCGAAAGATTCTCGTTGGCCGAAACCGCGATCTGTTCAATCGCGCAGCGAAAGCGGCAAAGGAAGCAACATCCTCAATCATGCCGTCCTGCGGCAGACCTGCACCTTCCAGTTTGATGATGCGCTGGGTTTCGCCGCGCACTAAGCCCGCATAGTTGACCACGCGGGCCGTACCCTGAATGCGGCTGACCAGCATCATGATAAAGAAGAACAAAACAATCAGCACAACGGTAAGCACCGTCATGCCGACACGAGATACATAGGAGGCCTTTTGACCTTTTTTACTTGCCGCAGCAGTTTTAACCATGTTCATCTCCACCATGGCAGACCGCTACAGACTGCCGTGAATTATTCGTTGTTATTCTAGCCTATTTCATCTGTTTTGGCAAGCATTCATTTCCTACTCGTGCAGCCCCGCCGGGCATACGCATTCATACGTTGGCCCTGCGGAGCTGTGTTATTTTTTATTCAATTATAACTGCATCCGGTTACGATTCAAGACTGCCATGCAGCTCAACTGTTTTGCGCTGCATTATAGCTTGCCAAGCGCTCCTCAAAGTCCTTTTCTGCATCCTGCACAGTGGTCAGGTCACCACCTGTTGCGATATTCCACAGGGTATCATTAAAGGCGCTATCAATTAGTTGCAATGCTCATATCAAGGTCATGGTCAATGCAGCTGTTCTCCAACAGCTCAAACATGGTTTCAAACTCCAGGTCAATAATAGTAATCTGTTGTTCCAAGCAAAACCACATCCGATTTTTCTGCCGCTGTCACAATCGCATCCAACTGTTTATTACAGCCATCAATTTTGGAATAGCTGATAGTAAATGTTGGGGTAAATCTTGTTCCAGTTCAGCGCAACAGCTTCAAAGTTGGACCAACTGCCGTAAACAGTCAATTCCTGCTGTGCAGCGGTATCCATGGACGGAGCAGACCTGCCATTCTGCGCTGCCTGTTCAGGCTGTGTTTCTGCTTTCTGGCATCCGGTCAAAAATATGGCAGCAGACATTCCCGCCGCAAGCAGCAGAGGACATTGTTTTTTATAGTTCAATTCCTCTTATTTATCGCAAATTTGCGTATTTCCTCGACGATATTATTGATGGCAACAGGTTTATCAACGATGAACTCCCCAAGAAAGACTCCGGTCTTTCCCCTGTTTCTATCAGCGTTGGAGTTGCTTTTACTGACCGCAAAAAATCGAGCAGATTCATCTTCAAGGATGCTGACAAAGCTCTTTATCTGGTAAAAGAAAACAGCAAACGCGGATGTGCAATCTATTAACGTCTCCTTTTCATTATCATTTGCTCCCAGCTGGTACAAGTTGGGAGCTTTTTTCTTCGTTCAAACATAAAAATTCATATCAGATGTATCTTTATACTGTATTTTAACGTACACTCATAATATTTCTTCATGAATCTTGTCGAAACATATTGATTTTGAGTATATTTTAGGTTAACATTGTAAATAGCTTTTGTTGTATTTGCCAGGCCCCATACATTTCAGAAAGGTCGATGCCGCATGTATCATTCGGCTATGGAACCCCGCCCCGTCAGCTGCTCATCTTTTGTACCTTTACTGCGCAGGATGAGCTATCTCATCCTCAAACGCGGGTTTGATCTTGTATTTTCTTTAGTTCTGCTTGTTACCTGCGCACTGCTCATGGCTGTGATTGCGCTTGTTGTTTGGCTGGATTCCCCCGGCAAGATCATTTACACACAAATACGGCTTGGATACGGCGGGAAGCCTTTTACTATCTACAAATTCCGTTCTATGCAGCAAAGCACTGCCCCGGATGATGCGAAGTGGACCAGTGAAAACGACACACGCATTACCCGCGTTGGCCATATCCTGCGCCTGACCCACCTGGACGAACTGCCGCAGCTGCTCAACATCTTTATGGGCGAAATGAGCTTTGTTGGCCCGCGCCCCGAACGCCCCACTGTTTATGACGACCTTGACGGCAAAGTCGAGAACTTCCGCAGCCGTATGCAGGTTATGCCGGGCCTGACTGGTTACGCGCAGGTCAATGGCGGCTATGATTTGAACCCTGCAGAAAAGCTCAAATATGATTTGATCTATATCAATCACTGCTCTGTACTGTTTGACCTTTGGTGCCTGCTAAAAACAATACCTGTTGTTTTTACAATGAAAGGCGCAAGGTAATATATTTTTGCCGGAAAGCAAAACGCCCCGTAAGCATTTTGTTATGCACGCTTACAGGGCATGAGGCTTTCATATCGTCACTTATTTTTATGGGGAATCAACTATCGCACAAAATCCAAGGGGCTATATGCAGAAAAACTCCCGCGAGCGACCTGCCTGCGGGAGTTATGGAGGTGACGGGCAGATTTGAACTGCCGAATGAGGGTTTTGCAGACCCTTGCCTTACCACTTGGCCACGTCACCATAATAAGCAAAAAGCCGGCGTAAACCGGTTCCTTGCTGTTTGTCTGGAGCGGCCGACGAGGCTCGAACTCGCTACCTCCACCTTGGCAAGGTGGCGCTCTACCAGATGAGCTACGGCCGCATACTGCAGTTTCTTTACCCTGAAACTGCAAAACAGGTGGTGCCTCCGATCGGAATCGAACCAATGACACGGGGATTTTCAGTCCCCTGCTCTACCGACTGAGCTACAGAGGCATAATGGCGACCCGGATCAGGCTCGAACTGACGACCTCTAGCGTGACAGGCTAGCGTTCTAACCAACTGAACTACCGGGCCAAGCCCTTTCGCGCTTTGCATCAGGCGTTACCTGACCGCTGCAACATGATTGATTATACTGGATTATACCCCAACTGTCAAGCACTTTTTTGATTTTTTTGCCATTTTTCTTGTGTTTCGCGCATCAGCGTCAATAAAGTTTTGGGCGGGTGCTCTTGTGCTTTCCTCTGCTGACCACGGCCATGCCGCAGCGTTAATTTGCAGTTGCTCTTTCCCGACTACAACATTTTTTGTTACAGCGTTAATGTGCAGAAAGCCGCCGCGTCATCATCGCGCAAGGCCACAAGAGCTCTTTCGTTATTTTCAAAATCGTTTGGCTCCATCTTCTCTGCCCCAAAAATGCTGCTGCTTTCCATGGGCAGCCTGCTGCAAAAGCGATGGTCCCATCCCACAGTTCATGGCCGGGTGCCATTACGATAATTTTCTCCAACTTATTCTCCTTGAAACCCTTCGGATTTTAACGAATCGAACCGCAAACAAAAAGCACAGCAGTTTTTCGATACATCTGTATCACAACTGCTGTGCTTTTGGCAGGGGTAGAAGGATTCGAACCCTCGGCACGCGGTTTTGGAGACCGCTGCTCTACCAACTGAGCTATGCCCCTTTGTTCATACAGGCGACGCTAATAAATTATATAGCATGGATACGGCCTTGTCAAGAGCTTTCTTACGGATTTCTGCAATCCTTTTTCCAGCCGGCCCGGGCGTCGGCATGCCCGCTGTTTTTACAAGCAACGGAGGCCGCCAGATAACGGGCGGCCTCCAAAGATTCCAGCTGAAATTATGATTTTTTGCCAAATTCGACAAAGGCGTCGATCACTGCGCGGTAGTTCTCTTTTGGCATGCCCATGTTTTCCGTGTAGTCGAGGATATAAGCGATCAGTCCGCCGTTTGGCGTGTCCATGCTCTCGATAATACGCCGAACTTCTTCGCGGTTTTCCTCGGGCGTGCCCTGAATGCTGGTCGTCTGGTAATCGGCAGGCGTGCAGAAACATACCTTGCCGGCGTACAGCTTGCCCATGTACTCGATGCCGCTTTTGCCGTCCGGCGCGTTGAGGGCGGGCTGGCCGAGGTTGAGCATGTCCACGCCGACTTCTATCAGGTCGGGAACAATCTCATCGACCTTGCCGCAGGAGTGGAAGAACACGTCCAGACCATGTTCGTGTGCGATTTTGAACTGTTCTTTATAGCGCGGCTTAAACACGCGGCGCCAATAGTCGGGCGCGACCATCAGGTCGGTCTGGGTGCCCCAGTCGTCCCAGAAAGATACGGCGTGGAAGCCATAGTCCGCCATCTGGCGTATTACGTCGTTTTCAAAGCCGAACACGAGATCGGCGAGCTTCTCCACATTTTCAGGCTCAATGAGCATATCCTCCATAAGGTTGCAGAACCCGCGCAAAAAGCTCATGATGGTGAACCCGGTGAGGTAGAGGCTGCCCATATAATAGCGGTCGTCTCCAAACTCCTTGCGCGCCTCAATAATATCGGCAAAACGCGACTTGTCAAAGGCGTTGGGCTTGAATTTCGCATTGTATTCGTCGAATTTGCTGAAATCCTCCAGCGGCGGGTTTTTCGGGTTGCCCATGGGGATAGACGGATCGTCGCTCTCCCAGCGGAAGCCCCACTCGGTACCCTGTTTATCCTCGCCCAGATAGAAGCGGACAAGGTCGGTCTGAATAATATCGGAATTGCGCCTGTCGCCGTTGAAGAGGAAGAGAGGGACATAGTCCGGTTTCTGAAAGTGGATTGCGCGTTTTACCTGCTCGTATCTTGTCATTGTGATTGCCTCCTCATTTTTTCTTGCCAAATTTACGGGCCGCTTTGAACAGCGTGACGATGTTTTCAGGCGGAACGTCTTCCTGAATGCAGTGGGCGCAAGCAAAGATATATCCGCCGTCCACATTTAATATGTCGATAATGCGCTTGGCGTCAGCCTCCACTTCCTCGGCATTTCCAAAGGGGAGCACGGCCTGGGTGTCAAAGCCACCGTGCAGCACGATCTTATCGCCGAAATCGGCCTTGACGCGTTCCGGTTCCATCCTGGTCGTGCCGGGCTGAATGGGATTGAGAATATCTACTCCCGCATAGATCAAATCGTCTATTATGTCGTATACACTGCCGCAGGAGTGGTGGAGATAGGCGGCGTCCGTAAACTGCTTGGTGTAGTCAATCCGCATTTTCAGATAGGGATTCACATATTTCTGGAACATTTCCTTGGAAACAAAGAGACTGTTCTGCGTCGCGAAATCGTCGCCGCTTGCGGTGTAGTGGATATATTTGCCGAGGTAACTGTAATAGGTTTCGGTCACGCGTTTCTGGTATTTCCAGTAAATATCGAAAAACTTCTCTACAAAACCGGGATTGAGCGCCATCTGGATCATGAAATGTTCAAACCCGCACATCCAGCACCCCAGTTCAAACACGCCGTATACGGGAAGATCCGCGCAGATGACATAGTCCGTCTCCTCGTAAAGGCGTTTGGCCAGCGCCGCCTCGCGCGCGAGCGCTTCGCGGTCGATCGAATCCGGATCCGGCCAGTCGAACCGGTCCAGGTCCGCTTCCTCCGCACCGCAGAGCGGAAACTTGACAATGTCCCAGTAGAGCCCTGTAAAAACGCGCTCGATACCGAACTCGTCTATGTAGCGCGTGGGCGACAGATTGCGGTACTGCGAACGCTTCGGCACCTGCACGGCGCCTACGCCGCGCGTATCGATGTCCAGCGCTTCAAGCAGGCGTTCGTCCAGCCGAACCACCTGGCCCCAGGGCAGTACGCCGCCCTTGGGCGGTTCGTAGGGAAACCCGAGATGGTCGAGCAGCGTATACATGCTCATCCCCTGCATGGTGGAAAGTGGACAGCCGCCAAGGTCGAGAATCAGGTCGTCCGGCGTCTGGTGGTTGAGAATCGCCTTGAAGTTTTCTCTCCGGCCCATGGAATCTCTCCTTTTGTCATAATATTGTTGTGTACAGGACAGGCTTTTTGTGCTATACTGTTGTCGCAACGTATGGAATATTATTTGTATTTGATTTTACAATAGCACACTGCAAACGGCTCTGTCAATAGAACCGCGCATATGTATTTGTAAAAGAAAACGGCTCATTTAAACGTTTTTTTGACATCCGGTTTCGTGAAGGCAAAATAGTACAATGAAACGCAAAATAATTCAATCAATCCGCGGTGGATTGCCGTACAATATAGGTGAAACAGATGGAACAGATGAAAAATGACGCTGCGAATAAAATCGCGCTTACTGTGGAAAACGCGTGTAATGTTTCGTGCCGCGCCATCCGTCCGAATCAGTCGAGGCAGCTGCCGGACTGCACGTTCTGCCGGCTGTGCAGCGCGGAACAGTACCGTACCGGGCGTGCGCGGAAATGCGAGGGGATCGTCAACTACGCGTATTACCAGTCCGAAAAGTGGGGCGGGAAATACGAGTTTTTGTGCCCTGCCGGCTGCGCGTTTATCGCGGTTCTGCTCAGACAGAACGACGAGGACGGAATCGCCATGCTGACCGGCCCGTTTCTAATGGTGGAGCTGGACGATTTCTGTGAAAACGATCTGTCCGTTCTGTTTCAGGCCGAGCCCTCGTCCGAAGTGGTCCGCGCTGCGGCTGCGCTGCCGTATATCGACTGCCGGCGCGTTCCGTATATTACGGATATGATGTTTATGCTGTGCGGGTATGTGAGCGGCAGAGAAATTATCGACCTGCAGGTGATGGAGTATTCAGCCAAAAGCCAGAGCGAGGTTTTCAGCGCGATTGAAAAAATCAAAGAGGACGGACGGGCCGATTACATATATCCGATCGAGATGGAAGGGCGGCTGCGCTCTTATATCGCGCACGGCGACCGTACCGGCGCGCAGAACACCCTGAACGAGATCCTGGGGCACATCTACTTTTCCGCGGGCGCGGATTTCTCAGCGTTGAAGGCGCGCGTGATAGAGCTGCTGGCGCTGTTGTCCCGCGCGGCAATCGAGGGCGGCGCAAGCGTGAGCGAGGTGTTCGGCATCAATACGGACTACATCGACAAGGTCCTGTCCTTCGACAGCATAGACCGGCTCAACTACTGGCTGGCGCATGCGCTGGTCCGCTATACGGCGACCGTGTTCCCGCAGGCGGACACAAGACACGGTGACATTTTAAAAAAAGTAATGCGCTATATCCATAAAAACTGCGCCGAAAAGCTGACGCTCAACGAGATTGCCGACCATGTGAACTATTCCGTTTCCTATCTCTCCCGCATCTTCAAGGAGGAAACGGGGGAGAGCGTCACAGCCTATGTTAACCGCGTGCGCATTGAGCGGGCAAAGGCGCTGCTTGCGAATGACGCGCTGACGCTCACTGAAATTGCGTCCCTGTCCGGGTTCGAGGACCAGAGCTATTTCAACAAGGTGTTCAAGCGGGTCTACGGCGAAACGCCGGGCAGATTCAGAGCCAAGCTCAGCGGGAGCGGCTATCACCACGTTTCATAGGGACTCACCTAAACGATATAATACTGATAATGGAGGAGACAAAATGAGCAAGCTTGAAGAAATGAAGACTTTCCTGCAGCAGGGCAGAGCAAACAACGTAAAGCAGCTGGCTGCCGAAGCGCTGGAAGAGGGCATTCCCGCGGCGGAGATTCTGGAGCAGGGCCTGCTTGCCGGCATGAATATTGTCGGCGAAAAGTTCAAGAACGGCGAGGCCTATATTCCGGAGGTCCTTATTGCCGCGCGCGCCATGAACGCGGGCATGGAAGTGCTCAAGCCGGCCCTTGCGGGCGACGCGACCCAGATTAAGGGGAAAGCTGTAATCGGCACCGTCAAGGGCGACCTGCACGACATTGGCAAAAATATCGTGAAAATCATGTTCGAGGGCAAGGGCATTGAGGTAATCGACCTCGGCGTCGACGTTCCGCCCGAGAAATTCGTTGACACCGCGATAGCGGAGAACGCGCGTATCATCGGCTGTTCCGCCCTGCTGACGACGACCATGGCCGTGATGAAGGACGTTGTCGACTACGCGGAGAAGAAAGGCGTGCGCGACCAGGTGAAAATTATGATCGGCGGCGCGCCGGTTACGGACAACTTCTGCCAGTCGATCGGCGCTGACGCATACACGAGCGACGCCGCTTCCGCTGCGGAAAAGGCGATTGAGCTGCTCGCGTAAAGAGAGCGCATCACAAAAACACATGTACCCGATGCGGGCGTTAGGGCGTTTCCCGACGCGCCCGCATCGGCTTTTTATTTCGATAGAGGATAGCGTATGAATAACGAGAAAGCTCCGGCCCCCGAGTGCAGGGGGCAATGCCTGTTTGGGAAGTGTCCGTTTGAGCGCTGTATCCGCGCCAGGAAAGCGAGCGGCGGTCCGTCCGCCGCCGCGCAGAAGGCGGGGATGGAGATTCTCACCAGCGCCGGCGCGTTGCCGCGCGGCGACCGTCGGGGGCTGGGTATTGCCGTCGACATCGGGACGACGACGATCGCCGCCGCGCTGTACGATCTGGACGCAGGCAGGCCGCTTGCGGTGCAAAGCTGTGTAAACGGACAGTACCGGTACGGCCTGGACGTACTCTCCCGGATCCAGTACAGCACCGCTGAGCCGGACGGCCTGGCCGCGCTGAAACAGACGGTGGTTTCGGATCTCAACGCGTTGACGGACGGCCTCTGCGCCGCCGCTTTGTGCGCACCGGAGGACGTCGCCTGCGCCTGTGTTACGGGAAACACAACCATGCTCTGCCTGCTGACGGGGATCTCGCCCGCGTCGATGGGCGTTTCACCGTTCACAGCGCCGTCTTTATTCGGAGAATGGCGGACGGGCGCAGACCTGGGCCTCTGTGTAAAAAATGCGGACGTATACCTTGCGGATTGTATCAGCTCGTTTGTGGGCGGGGATATCAGCTGCGCCGTGCTGCGTTCGTCCATGCTGGAGAAGGGAAAAAAATCGCTGCTGCTGGATATCGGCACGAACGGCGAGGTCGTCCTCTTTGACGGAAGCGCGCTGCTCGTCACATCCACTGCCGCAGGCCCCGCCTTTGAAGGCGCGACCATCTCATGCGGCAGCGCGGCGGTTGCGGGCGCGGCGTCGCACGCCTACCTTGCCGGCGGGAAGTTCCACTTTTCCGTTATCGGCGGCGGCGAACCGCAGAGCCTGTGCGGTTCCGCGCTGATCGACGCCGCGTCGATCCTGCTGGAGGCGGGAATTCTGGACGAAAGCGGGCGGCTTACCGGCGGCGCGGCTGCGTCGGGATACCGGCTGAGCGAAAAAATCGCGATTACGCAGAAGGACGTGCGCGAGCTGCAGACGGCAAAGGCCGCTGTCGCGGCGGGCGTGCGTACGCTGCTGCACGAGGGCGGCGTCGGCTTCGGCGAGCTGGACGCGGTGTACCTCGCGGGCGGGTTCGGAAACTATATGGACGCGGAAAGCGCGGTGCGGATCGGGCTGCTGCCCGCGTCGCTTGCCGGGCGGATCGTGCCTGTCGGCAACGCGGCCATGGGCGGCGCGGCGCTGATTCTGGCTGACAGTGAAAACGAGCGCGCCTGCGCGCGGATCGCTCGCATGGGCGCGCATGTGGAGCTGGGAAGCAACCCGTATTTTATGGAGCAGTATATAGACTGTATGATGCTCGGTCCGGCGGACTGAGCGATGGACTGGAGGAGGAACGCGCTGTGGAAATGTTGATACGCGACGCCGGCGCCAGGATAGAGCTGGACGCACTGTTTGAAAAGCTTGCCATTGTACGGGGCGCAGACGAAGAGACGGACGCGCTGGTAGAGCGGCTGTTCGCCGATGCGGAAAAAATTGCCTGTCCCAAGGCCTTTTACCGGCAGGCGAATGTGGACGAGATCCATGAAAATTACGCGGTTGTGGACGGCGTACGGTTCTCTTCGCCTCTTGTCAGCCGCAATCTGGGAACAGAAAACAAGACGGTCTATCCCTATACCGCAACCTGCGGCAGGGAACTGTACGAATGGGCCAAGTCGCTGACCGATTTTTACGAGCAGTATATCGCGGACTGCGTGATGGAGCTGTATCTGCGCCGAATTATGGGAACGCTGCACGACGAGGTGAAACGCGTCCACTTTGCGGGCCGGGATATGTCCGCTATGGCGCCGGGATCGCTCGAAACCTGGCCGATCAGCGAACAGGTTCCGCTGTTCACATTGCTCGGCAAGGGCGCGGTAGAAGCGGGAGTGGAAGTATCGGAGTCATTTTTGCTGTACCCGATCAAGTCGGTCAGCGGGTTCTATTTTTCCGCGGCGCAGCATTTTGAAAACTGCGCCATGTGCCCGCGCATCGACTGCCCGAACCGCCGCGCGCCTTTTGACGAGGCGCTATCCATGCTTGCAATGGGCGGCGGATGCGGTGTATAATAGAGATGCGGGCGAAGGCGGCTGCCGGTCTGAACGGATTTAGCGCGCTGTTCGCCTATGCGGAAAGGAGAATGCATATGCGGCGGCTTATTGCTGCGATTCCGGCTACGGGAGACCATTTCCCGCTGATTCTGGTACTCGTCGGGCTTGTGCTCGCCGCCGGCCTGTGCGCAGCGCTGCTGATCCTTCGCGTAAAAGCCAGAAAACGCGCGGAAGCGGAGCCGACGGAAGAGCAGGCGCTGCACGGAGACGCGACGGATCAGCAAATGCGGGAAAACGACAACAACGGCTGTGAAGCGGAGCAGGACGGGGACGAGCGGTCCTAAGACGTACCGGCCGGGATTTCTCGTGCAAGGAGAGAAAAACATGATATTGCCCTGGAACAGGCGGGAAGCGTACGTGACAATGTCGATGCAGAAACAGGCGGAAGTGCGCGACCGGCTCACTGCGGGCGGCGTTGCGTACATCCTGCGCACTGTCAACCGCAACAGTCCGTCGCCGTTTTATTCGTCCCGGGCGCGGACGGGAACGTTCGGCCAGGATGCGCAGCTTTTTTGCACCTATATTTTCTATGTTGCAAAAAAGGACCTGCGCAAGGCGAAGCTTTTGCTCGGCGGCCAGGGCGCATAGCAAGCGCCTGCGCCGGCGCAGGATACGGCGGATGTTGGGGGCGCGGTTTCCCCATAGCCTGCTGACGATATGTTCTGTTTAATATAAACCAAAGATAGTAGCCTTTACTCTTTTGGCCTGAAATAGTATAATATTATATTATAATTTTGCAGGACAGAGGAAGAAGGCACTATGTCGGAACTGAAAAACAGAGGTTACCGCGTGATCGACGCGCACGCGCATATTTTTCCCGAGAAGATTGCGGCCAAGGCTGCGTCCGCCATTGGCGATTTTTATGATATTTCCATGCACCACGCCGGTCTGCTCAGTGAGCTGACCGGTTTTGGCGCGCAATGCGGGATTGCGGGTTTTCTCGTCTCTTCGACCGCGACGGTGCCGCATCAGGTGCCGTCGATTAACAATTTTATTCACGCGAGCTGCGCGGACAATCCGAATCTGGTCGGGTTCGGCTCTCTGCATCCGGATTACGAAGGCTATGCGCAGGAGCTGGACCGCATGGTTGAAATCGGCCTGCGGGGCGTGAAACTGCACCCTGATTTTCAAAAGTTTGCAATCGACGATCCAAAGGTCTATCCTATTTACGATAGCATCCGTGCCCATGGACTGCCCATTCTGATGCATATGGGGGACGACCGGTACGACTATTCTCATCCAAAGCGTCTTGCGCGGATGCTGGAGGATTTTCCCGGCCTTGTGGTGATCGCCGCTCATTTCGGAGGATATCAGAGCTGGGACGAGGTGCCCCGCTATCTTGCGGGCCGTCCGGACCTGTACTTTGACACTTCCAGTTCGCTCGCGTTTATCTCCCGGGATCAGGCGCGCAGCCTGATCGAGCTGATCGGGGAGGATCGGTTCTTTTTCGGGACGGACTATCCCATGTGGTCGCCGGGCGAGGAGCTCGACCGTTTCTTTGCGCTGGAGCTGACCGATGCGCAGAACCGTAAGATTCTGTATGACAATTTCGCCCGCTTATTCCATATTGACGGATGAATCAACAGGGTTTTCACATGTTTTTCCGCATTTACGTCGGGACGTCTCGATGGAATCCGACAACGTTCGTTGCCGCGTATTGCGGTTTGTCGCGAACGGTGACGCGTGGGCGGGTTTTCCGGCGTTTTTTGCGATAAGTTGCTGTTTACAAATTGAAACTGATCTGTATAATAAAACTAGAATGTACAGACGGGGGGACGAATGGATGTTTTCAAAAGACAACGCGCAGGTGTGCGCTCTGTGTGAACATGGCACCCAGCTGCAGAATGTGAACCATGTGCTTTGCAGAAAAAAAGGCGTCGTTTTGGCCACTTACAGATGCCGTAAATTCGCATATGATCCGCTCAAGCGCGAACCGAAGCGTATATCTGTACTGAACAGCGGATACACGCCGGAGGATTTTTCGATCACCTGATGACAACAGCGCAGCGGCATGAACTGCTTTGCCGCGGCCCTTTTGAAACCCGAATGGGAACGAGATCCGAAAAAAAGACAGAGGAGCAAAGCTCACTCTGTCTTTTTCACTTTCAAAAGGCGGCCGGCCCAGGATAGCAGGTCCGCCTGCGGCGGTTGCCGGCCTCCGAGGGCGAGGTTTTTGATCCGGGAACCTGTGCGGGGACCAAAAGAACGCCTCTTTGCCAGAGGCCGGGAGAATGTGCAGGTTAAATATGGTATAATATAAAAAAAATGGGTCAATAAATATTGACACAACTCTTTATATATGTTACAATGCTAAATTGATATTATAATGCCTATTTATATGCATTGCTCTGCTTTATTGTGGATTATAGCACAGTATTGGGGACTGGTCAAGAGAAAATAGGAATTTGGTTATCAACTGCGGTTCACAAATTATCTATGGGAGTGATTGCTTGTTATGTTGCCAAAAGTAGACCCGTCTGTACTGGGCGCGCATCTCGTCACCCTCGGGAACAACCAGAGGGTGAGTTTTGCCAAAATCAAAGAGGTGCAGGAAACCCCGTATCTCATTGAGGTCCAGAAGAAGTCATACGACCTGTTTATCAACGAAGGGCTGCACGAGGTGCTGCGCGACGCGTCCGGCGTGACCGATCACACCGGCAACTTAATTCTGGATTACGTGAGTTTTTCGATCGACGATACGCCGAAGTATACCGTAGAGGAGTGCAAGGAGCGCGACGCGACCTATTCCGCCGCGATGCGCGTAAAAATCCGGCTTACGAACAAGTCCACGGGCGAGATCCAGGAGCAGGAGATCTTCGTGGGAGAAATCCCGCTGATGACCGACACCGGCACGTTTGTCATAAACGGCGCGGAGCGCGTCGTCGTCTCGCAGCTGATCCGCTCGCCTGGCATTTATTTTGGAATTCAGTACGACAAGAGCGGCAAGCGGCTTTATACCGGAACTGTCATGCCGAACCGCGGCCTGTGGATCGAGTACGAGACCGATTCCAACGACGTGGCATATACCCGCGTGGACAAGAACAGGAAAATACCGGTCACAGTGCTGCTTCGCGTGCTCGGCCTGCATACCAATGAGCAGATTATCGACATGTACGGCGGGCTGCCCAAGATTATGGCGACGCTCGAAAAGGACAGTACGGACGACTATCAGTCCGCCCTGTTCGAGCTTTACAAGCGCCTGCGCCCGGGCGAGCCGCCCACGGTGGACAGCGCCGAGTCTCACATCAACAACATGATCTTCAACGGCCGCAACTATGACCTGACGAGAGTCGGCCGCTATAAATACAATAAGAAACTGGCCCTGGCCGAACGACTTGAGGGCCTGACCCTTGCGCAGAATGTGATTGCGCCGCTGACCGGCGAACTGCTGTTTGAGGCGGGGACGCGCCTTGGCGCGGAGCAGGCGCAGCTGATTGAGGACAATGGCGTCAGCACCGTATATGTAGACGTGAACGGAACCGAGCTGAAGGTGTTCAGCAACGGTATGGTCGACATGTCCAAGTTTGTCGGCTTCGACCCGCAGGAGGCGGGGATCAACGAAAAGGTTCGCCTTTCCGTGCTGCAGGAGATTCTGGAGACGGCCGAAAACGACGATGAGATTAAAAAGCTGGCCAAGGAGCGCAGGGGAGAACTGATCCCGCTGCATTTGATCCCGGAGGATATCTTCTCCTCAGTCAACTATATGCTGGGCCTGGATTACGGCATCGGCACCGACGACGATATCGACCACCTCGGCAACCGCCGCATCCGCAGCGTGGGCGAGCTGCTCCAGAACCAGTTCCGGATCGGCTTTGCGCGCATGGAACGCAGTATCCGCGAGCGTATGAACATCCAGGACACGGAAATCGTTACGCCGTCGGCTCTGGTGAACACCCGTCCGGTCATCGCGGCCATCCGCGAGTTTTTCGGGTCCTCGCCGCTGTCTCAGTTCATGGACCAGACCAACCCCTTAACCGAGCTTACGCACAAGCGCCGCCTGTCCGCGCTCGGCCCGGGCGGCCTGACCCGCGACCGCGCCTCATTCGAGGTGCGCGACGTGCACTATTCCCATTACGGCAGGGTCTGCCCCATCGAGACCCCGGAAGGTCCGAACATCGGCCTGATCTCGTATATGTCAAGCTATGCGCGTATCAATGAGTACGGCTTTTTGGAGGCTCCCTACCGCAAAATTGACAAGGAGACCGGCGTCGTGCTCGACGAAGTGGAGTACATGACCGCCGACCGCGAGGATAAATTCATTGTGGCGCAGGCCAACGAGCCCATCGGCGAGGACGGCCGCTTCCTCAATGCCAAAGTCGCCGCCCGCCACCGCGAGGAGATTATGGAAATCGCCCGCGAGCGCGCCGATTACATGGATATTTCGCCCAAGATGGTCGTTTCGATCGCGACGGCCATGATTCCGTTTCTGGAAAACGACGACGCAAACCGCGCCCTGATGGGCTCGAACATGCAGCGGCAGGCCGTGCCCCTGATCCGCACGGAGGCCCCCATTGTCGGCACCGGCATGGAGTACAAGGCCGCGCTGGACTCGGGCGTGTGCATCATCGCCAAGGAAGACGGAGTCGTCACCGACGTGACCGCGCGTCAAATTGAAGTGCTCGGCGACAGCGGCCTGACAACGACGTACCGGCTCACCAAATTTGTTCGCTCCAACCAGGGCACCTGCATGAACCAGCGGCCCATTGTGAGCACGGGCCAGCGCGTCCGGAAGGGAGAAGTGCTGGCCGACGGCCCATCCACCGACAACGGAGAGCTGGCGCTCGGCCGCAACGTCCTGATCGGGTTCATGACCTGGGAGGGCTATAACTATGAGGACGCGATCCTCATCAACGAACGGCTGGTCAAGGACGACGTATACACGTCGATCCACATAGAGGAATACGAGCAGGAGGCCCGCGAGACAAAGCTTGGCAGCGAAGAGATCACCCGCGAGATCCCGAACGTGTCGGAAGACGCGCTCAAGGACCTCGATGAAAACGGCGTGATCCGGATCGGCGCCGAAGTGCGCGCCGGCGACATTCTCGTTGGCAAAGTAACGCCCAAGGGCGAGACTGAGCTGACCGCGGAGGAGCGCCTGCTGCGCGCCATCTTCGGTGAAAAGGCGCGCGAGGTGCGCGACACCTCCCTGCGCGTGCCGCACGGCGAATACGGCACCGTTGTGGACGTCAAGATATTCACCAGCGAAAACAGTTCGGAGCTCTCTCCGGGCGTGAATAAGGTCATCCGCGTCTATATCGCGCAAAAGCGCAAGATCTCCGTGGGCGACAAGATGGCGGGCCGCCACGGCAACAAGGGCGTTATTTCCCGTATCCTGCCGCAGGAGGATATGCCGTTTATGGACGACGGCACGCCCCTTGACATCGTGCTCAACCCCCTCGGTGTTCCGTCCCGGCTCAATATCGGGCAGGTGCTGGAGGTCCATCTCGGCTATGCGGCCAAGGCCCTCGGCTGGAAGATCATGACCCCGGTATTCGACGGCGCGAACGAGAACGACATTATGAAAGCGCTGGAGCTTGCGGGCTATGCTCCCCACGGCAAGAGCCGCCTGCGCGACGGCCGTACCGGCGAGGCCTACGACCAGCTCGTCACAGTCGGCTATATGTATTACCTTAAGCTCGCCCACCTTGTCGACGACAAGATCCACGCCCGTTCCACCGGCCCGTACTCCCTGGTCACCCAGCAGCCGCTGGGCGGAAAGGCCCAGTTCGGCGGCCAGCGTTTCGGCGAGATGGAGGTGTGGGCGATGGAGGCCTACGGTGCTGCCTATACCCTGCAGGAAATCCTGACCGTAAAATCGGACGACGTGGTCGGGCGCGTCAAGACCTATGAGGCCATCGTCAAGGGCCAGAACATTCCCAAGCCCGGCATTCCCGAGTCTTTCAAAGTTCTCATCAAGGAGCTGCAGTCGCTCTCGCTCGATGTAAAGGTCCTCTCCAAGGACAACGAGGAAATCGACCTCAACCAGCCGATCGACGACGACAGCAGCGGAATCGACCTGGATGTGTCCGACAACTTCGCCGCGCCCGACTTCGACGAGGGCGATATGGACGCCGGCGGCTTCATCTTCGAGGAGCAGGAACAGTTCGACAGCAGCCTTTCCAGCTTCCTGGACGACGAGCCGCTCGACGACGATTTGCTGCCCTATGACAGCGAAAATCTATAAGGGAGAGAAGGGATTGCGTGAGTATGGAATTCAATGAATTTGCATCCATTAAAATAGGTTTGGCTTCTCCGGAAAAGATTAGGTCATGGTCTTATGGCGAGGTAAAAAAACCCGAGACAATCAACTACAGAACCCTTAAGCCGGAACGCGACGGCCTGTTCTGCGAGCGTATTTTCGGTCCGACCAAGGACTGGGAATGCCACTGCGGAAAGTATAAAAAGCTGCGTTATAAGGGCAAAATCTGCGAGCGCTGCGGCGTGGAGATCACCATGGCCAAGGTGCGCCGCGAACGTATGGGCCATATCGAGCTTGCCGCGCCCGTATCGCACATCTGGTATTTTAAGGGTATTCCGTCCCGCATGGGTCTGGTGCTCGATATATCGCCCCGTATACTGGAGCGCGTGCTCTATTTCTCGGCCTATATCGTGACCGATGTAAGCGACGATATCACCGAAATACAGAAGGGCCAGGTCCTGACCGAGAGGGAATATCAGGACTTCAAGGAAAAATATGAGGACGATTTCCAGGCCGGCATGGGCGCGGAAACCATTAAAAAGCTGCTTGAGGAGATCAACCTTGAGGAGCTGTCCGCGCAGCTGCGCGAGGATCTGGAAAACGCGACGGGCCAGAAGCGCGCGCGCATTCTCAAGCGCCTGGAAGTCGTGGAGGCGCTGCGGATATCCGGCAACCGCCCCGAATGGATGATTCTCGAGGCGCTGCCCGTGATTCCGCCCGACATCCGGCCCATGGTTCAGCTTGACGGCGGCCGGTTCGCGACTTCCGACCTCAACGACCTGTACCGCCGCGTAATCAACCGCAACAACCGGCTCAAGCGCCTGCTTGAGCTGTCCGCGCCCGATATCATCGTCAAAAACGAGAAACGGATGCTGCAGGAGGCCGTCGACGCGCTGATCGACAACGGCCGCCGCGGCAGGGCGGTCAGCGGCCCGAACAACCGTCCGCTCAAGTCGCTGTCCGACATGCTCAAGGGCAAGCAGGGCCGGTTCCGCCAGAACCTGCTCGGCAAGCGTGTCGACTACTCCGGCCGTTCGGTCATCGTGGTCGGTCCCGAGCTCAAACTGCACCAGTGCGGCCTCCCGAAGGAGATGGCGCTGGAGCTGTTCAAGCCCTTTGTTATGAAAAAGCTTGTGGAGATGGACGTCTCCAAGAATATCAAGAACGCCAAGAAGATGGTCGAGCGTGCCAACGACTGCGTCTGGGACGCGCTGGAGACAGTTATCCGCGAACATCCCATCCTGCTCAACCGCGCCCCGACCCTGCACAGACTGGGCATTCAGGCGTTTGAGCCGGTCCTTGTCGAGGGCCGCGCTCTCAAGCTCCATCCGCTCGTCTGTACAGCGTACAACGCCGACTTTGACGGCGACCAGATGGCCGTGCACGTACCCCTGTCCACAGAGGCGCAGGCAGAAGCGCGATTCCTCATGCTCTCCGCAAATAACCTGCTCAAGCCCCAGGACGGTAAGCCGGTCACGGTCCCGACCCAGGACATGGTGCTGGGTTCGTACTATCTGACCCTCGTCAATCCTGAGGCCAAGGGCGCGGGCAGCATCTTTTCCTGTATCAACGAGGCAATGCTCGCCTATGACGCGGGCTATGTCCATATCCACGCGCCCATCAAGGTGCGCCTGAGCGGCGAAGTGGACGGCGAGATGAAACACGCGCTGGTCGACGTGACGATCGGCAAGCTGATTTTCAATGAGAACATGCCGCAGGCTCTCGGTTTTGTCGACAGAAAGGACCCGGACCACGCGTTGGATCTGGAGATCGACTTTCTGTGTACGAAAAAGATGCTCGGCGTAATCATCGACCGCTGTATCAAGGTGCACGGTATCGCGCGCACAGCCGAGCTGCTCGACGTAATCAAGAGCCAGGGCTTCAAGTATTCGACAAAAGGCGCAATCACCATTTCAGTGGCCGACATTGAGGTGCCGGAAGAGAAAGCGACGCTGATTGCCGAGGCGGAGAAGAAGGTCGATACCATTACGCGCGATTTCCGCCGCGGCCTGATCTCTGACGACGAGCGTTACAGGCTCGTGATCGGCGTCTGGGATGAGACGACCAAGCTCGTCACAAAGGCGCTGACCGACCACCTGAGCGAGTTCAACCCAATCAACATGATGGCCAACTCCGGCGCGCGCGGCAGCATCAGCCAGATCCGCCAGCTTGCGGGTATGCGCGGCCTGATGGCCAACACCTCCGGTAAGGTTATCGACGTGCCCATCCGCGCCAATTTCCGCGAGGGTTTGAACGTACTGGAATACTTCATCTCCTCCCGCGGCGCGCGTAAGGGCCTGGCCGATACGGCCATCCGGACCGCCGACTCGGGCTACCTGACCCGCCGCCTGGTCGACGTCGCGCAGGACGTGATCATCCGCGAGGACGACTGCGGCACGGACGAGGGCATCTGGGTAGAGGAAATCCGCGACGGCAGCGAACGCATCGAGAAGTTCTTTGACCGCATGGTCGGCCGTTATACGGCGGAACCCATTATCCATCCCGAGACAGGCGAGGTGCTGGTGGAGAAAGATGTGCTGATGGACGACGACGACGCGAACCGCGTGATTGCCGCCGGCATTGAGCGCGTTAAAATCCGCAGCCTGCTCACCTGCAAATGCCGCTATGGTGTTTGCGCCAAGTGTTACGGTATCAACCTTGCGACCAGCCAGCCCGTTGACTCGGGCGAGGCGGTCGGTATCATCGCGGCGCAGAGTATCGGCGAGCCTGGTACGCAGCTCACCATGCGTACCTTCCATACAGGCGGTATCGCCGGCGCCGACATCACCCAGGGTCTGCCCCGCGTCGAGGAGCTGTTCGAGGCCAGAAAGCCCAAGACCATGGCCATCCTTTCTGAGATCGCCGGTAAGGTCAGTATTGAGGAAGTGAAAAACAACAAGGTCGTCACCGTTACCAACGACAACGAGCTGGACCAGAACAGTTACGTCATCCCGTTCGGCGCGCGGTTAAAGGTAAACGACGGCGATGTGATTGAAAAGGGAGACGCCCTCACCGAGGGCTGGGCCAATCCGCACGACATCTACAATATTCTCGGCGTGGAAGCGGTGCAGAACTATATTATCAAGGAAGTACAGCGCGCCTACCGTATGCATGGCGTTGACATCAACGACAAGCATATCGAGGTCATCGTACGCCAGATGATGAAGAAAATCCGCATTGAGGATCCCGGCTCCACATCGTTGCTGCTCAACAAGATTGTCGACAAAGCGGAGCTCGACGCGGAAAACGCCGCCGTCCGCGCGCGCATGGAAGCGGGCGAAGAAGGTCTGCGCTTTGCGACCGGAATCCAGACCCTGCTCGGTATTACCAAGGCGTCCCTGGCGACGGATTCGTTCCTGTCCGCGGCGTCTTTCCAGGAGACGACCCGCGTTCTGACGGAGGCGGCGATCTGCGGCAAGACCGACCCGCTGATCGGCCTGAAGGAAAACGTCATTATCGGCAAACTCATCCCGGCCGGCACGGGCCTGGAGCAGTACCGCAACGTGGAAATCGTCGAAAATGACAGCAACGAGCCCGAAATCATTGACGTTGAGTATTGACAATACCGGCCCGAAACTATATAATATTTGACGTATGCGAAGCGAGGTGCAGGCGGTGGAAACGGAGCTCTTTGCAGGAAAACCGGTCGTCACCGGCCTCAAGCAGGCGCGCCGCGCCGTCATGGACGGCAGAGCCGCCGCAGTCTATATCGCGAGCGACGCGGAGGACAGGATCCAAGCGCCGCTTCGCGCGCTTTGCGCAGATCGCTGCGTTTCGGTTTGTTCCGAGTTTACCATGGAACAGCTCGGCAGAGCCGCCGGGATCGCGGTGGGCGCCGCGGCCTGCGCAGTCTTGCATTCAGCTTAGTACCTTTTTTAATACTAAGAATATTTCAGGGAGGAGGTGTCATATGCCGACATTTAATCAGCTCGTCAGAACGGGCAGGGAAGTATCTCGCAAAAAATCGACCGCGCCCGCGCTGCAGAGAGGGATGAACACGCTCAAAAAGCGTCCGACCAAGCAGAGCTCGCCGCAGAAGAGAGGCGTCTGCACCGGCGTAAAGGCGACCACGCCGAAAAAGCCGAACTCGGCGCTGCGTAAGATTGCAAGAGTGCGTCTGACCAACGGGATCGAAGTCACAAGCTACATTCCGGGCATCGGCCACAACCTGCAGGAGCACAGCGTTGTCCTGATCCGCGGCGGAAGGGTTCGCGATCTGCCGGGCGTTCGGTACCACATCATCCGCGGCACATTGGACGCGCAGGGTGTTGCCAACCGCCAGCAGGGCCGTTCCAAGTACGGCGCAAAGAGACCCAAGTCCAAATAAGTCAGAGGTTCGCTTTAAAAGTACGCAGAAAATCGACTGTGCTTTATAAGGTTTATTGATATATATGCTGTGAACCGATTTAAAGCGCTGACGAAAGAGACCGTAACTTTCGAGTACCTATGATATCATTCATGTGAAGGAGGGAAGTAAAGTGCCAAGAAGAGGTTCTATAGCGAAAAGAGATGTTTTGCCTGATCCCCTGTATAACAGCAAGCTCGTCACACGCCTGATCAACAACATCATGCTGGACGGCAAGAAGGGCGTCGCGCAGAAGATCGTATACGACGCTTTTGAAATCGTTGGTGAGAAAACGGGGAAAAACCCGCTGGAAGTCTTTGAGCAGGCGCTGGAAAATATCATGCCTGTGCTCGAGGTCAAGGCCCGCAGGGTTGGCGGCGCCACCTATCAGGTGCCGATGGAAGTGCGTCCCGAGCGGCGGCAGACCCTGGGTCTGCGCTGGATTACCACGTATTCCCGCGCCCGCAGCGAACGCACTATGAAGGACCGGCTGGCCAACGAAATTCTTGACGCGATCAATGATCAGGGCGGTTCCATCAAGAAACGCGACGACATGCACAAGATGGCGGAAGCGAACAGAGCGTTCGCCCACTATCGCTGGTAATCAGCGGCTATACTGAGGGAAAGGAGGCAGACAATGCCAAGAACCCATGAAATCAGCAAATACCGTAATATTGGGATTATGGCACATATAGACGCAGGCAAAACCACGACCACGGAACGCATTCTCTTTTACACTGGACGCAACCATAAACTTGGTGAGACCCATGAAGGCAATGCGACTATGGACTGGATGGAGCAGGAGCAGGAACGCGGCATTACCATCACTTCTGCTGCAACTACAGCCGAGTGGCTTGGACACCGGATCAATATTATTGATACGCCGGGACACGTCGACTTCACCGTCGAAGTAGAGCGCTCGCTGCGTGTGCTGGACGGCGCTGTTACCGTTTTCTGCGCGAAAGGCGGCGTAGAGCCGCAGTCTGAAACGGTTTGGCGTCAGGCGAACAAGTACCAGGTACCCCGCATGGCCTATGTAAATAAAATGGACATTATGGGCGCGGACTTCTACAATGTTGTGCACATGATGAAGGAACGCCTCAAATGCAATGCGGTACCCATTCAACTCCCAATCGGTTCGGAAGCCGATTTTTCCGGAATTATTGATCTTCTGGAAATGAAGGCTTACAAGTACTATGACGAACTCGGCCGGGACATCCGCGTAGAGGAGATACCGGACGAGCTCAAGGACCAGGCGGAAGAATACCGCCAGGCCCTCATTGAGGCGCTTGCCGACAACGATGAGGACATCATGATGAAATACCTCGAGGGCGAGGAGATTTCCATCGAGCAGATGCAGGCGGTGCTTCGCCGCGCAACAATTGCAAATGCAATCGTACCCGTCGTCTGCGGCACGTCCTACAAGAACAAGGGGGTCCAGAAGCTTCTGGACGCGATTGTGGCGTATATGCCGTCCCCGCTGGACATTCCGGCCATCAAAGGCGTCGATCCCGACACCGGAGAAGAGGTGGAACGTCATGCGGACGACAACGCGCCCTTCTCCGCCCTTGCGTTCAAGATCGCGACCGACCCGTTTGTCGGTAAGCTCTGTTTCTTCCGCGTCTATTCGGGTAAGACGACAAACGGCGCAAACGTCTACAACTCCACCAAGCGCAACCGCGAACGCTTCGGCAGAATTCTGCAGATGCACGCGAACCACCGCGAGGAGATCACCGATATCTACGCCGGCGATATTGCCGCCGCCGTGGGCCTCAAGAACACGACGACGGGCGACACGCTCTGCGACGAGAAGGCGGAGGTCATCCTTGAATCCATGGAGTTCCCCGAACCCGTTATCCGCGTTGCCATCGAGCCCAAGACCAAGGCCGGCCAGGAAAAGATGGGCGTCGCCCTCTCCCGGCTTGCCGAGGAGGACCCGACCTTCCGCACCTATACGGATACGGATACCGGACAGACGATCATCGCCGGCATGGGCGAGCTGCATCTGGAGATCATCGTCGACAGGCTCTTGCGCGAGTTCCGTGTTGAGGCGAACGTCGGCAAGCCCCACGTCGCTTACAAGGAAACCATCCGCAAGTCGGCGGATGTGGAAGAACGCTATGTCCGCCAGTCCGGCGGTAAGGGCCAGTATGGCCACGTTAAGATCTTATTGGAGCCCAATGAACCCGGTAAGGGCTACGAGTTTATCAATAAGATCGTGGGCGGCGTCATACCCAAGGAGTTCATCCCGGCTATTGACGCGGGCATTCAGGGCGCGATGCAGACCGGCGTACTCGCCGGCTACAACGTGGTTGACTGTAAGGTCACCCTGTACGACGGTTCTTACCATGAAGTCGACTCTTCGGAGACCGCGTTCAAGATCGCGGGCTCTCTGGCCTTTAAGGCCGCCATGCGCAAGGCCGATCCCGTGCTGACCGAGCCGATCATGAAAGTGGTCGTTACGGTACCGGAGGAGTATATGGGCGATGTAATCGGCGACCTGAACTCCCGGCGTGGACAAATCCAGAGCATGGAAGCCGTAGCGGGCGCACAGCAGATCACGGCGCACGTCCCGCTGGCTGAAATGTTCGGCTACGCGACCGACCTGCGCAGCAAATCCCAGGGCCGCGGCCAGTACTCGATGGAGCCCAGCCACTATACGGAAGTTCCAAAGTCGGTGCAGGAAGCGATTATCGCCGGCAGCGCAAAGAAATAACCTGAATAGTGTAATCCCAGAATTCAACTATAATCATATTCCGAAAAAAGAAAGGGGTATTATCCAATGGCAAAGGCAAAATTTGAGAGAACCAAACCGCATGTCAATATCGGCACCATCGGTCACGTCGACCATGGTAAGACGACCTTGACTGCTGCAATCACCAAGACCCTGAGCATGATGGGCCTTGCGGACGTAAAACCGTTCGACGAAATCGACAAGGCTCCCGAAGAGAAAGAGCGCGGCATCACCATCAACACAGCGCATGTCGAGTATGAGACGGCTACCCGCCATTATGCACACGTCGACTGCCCGGGCCACGCCGACTATGTTAAAAACATGATCACCGGCGCCGCGCAGATGGACGGCGCGATTCTCGTTGTTTCCGCGGCTGACGGCCCCATGCCCCAGACCCGCGAACACATCGTTCTGGCCCGCCAGGTTGGCGTTCCTTATATCGTCGTGTTCATGAACAAGGCCGATCAGGTTGACGATCCTGAGCTGCTGGAACTTGTTGAGATGGAAGTCAGAGACCTGCTTTCCACCTATGAGTTCCCCGGCGATGAAATCCCCATCATTATCGGTTCCGCCCTCGGCGCGCTCGAAGGCCCGGACGATATTAACGATCCTGCCTATGACTGCATCAAGAATCTGATGGACGCTGTCGACACCTATATCCCCACCCCGGAGAGAAAGGCCGACCTGCCCTTCCTGATGCCTGTTGAAGACGTGTTCACCATCACCGGCCGCGGCACCGTCGCTACCGGCAGAGTTGAGCGCGGTCAGTTGAAGCCCGGCGACGAAGTTGAAATCGTCGGTCTGACTGATGAGATCCGTAAGACGGTCGTTACGAGCATGGAAATGTTCCATAAGGTACTCGACTATGTTGAGGCCGGCGACAATGCGGGCTGCCTGCTGCGCGGCGTGCAGCGCAAAGAGATCGAGCGCGGCCAGGTTCTGGCCAAACCCGGTTCCATCAAGCCGCACACCAAGTTCACAGGCGAAGTCTATGTCCTGACCAAGGACGAAGGCGGCCGCCACACCCCGTTCTTCAACAACTACCGTCCGCAGTTCTACTTCCGTACCACCGACGTCACCGGCGTCATCACCCTGCCGGAAGGCGTTGAGATGGTGCAGCCGGGCGATCACGCTACCTTCGGCGTTGAGCTGATCCAGCCGATCGCTATGGAAGAGGGCCTGACCTTCGCAGTGCGTGAAGGCGGCCACACCGTCGGCTCGGGCCGTGTCACCAAGATCATCGAGTAGTTTCTACCCGACATCAAGACACGCTTGAACTAGCGTTTTAAAGAAACCTCCCAAGGATGAGAATCCGAGGGAGGTTTCTTTATATATGGAAGGGCAACGCTCCAAAGTATGCACGCCGTGGCATAATGAGCAAGGCTTTTTGTAAGCTTTTCCGTCAGATGAAGAAATAGGTGAGTTAATTTGGCACAGACTACCAATGACATCAAGAACGGTTCTGTTCTGAACCTCGATGGCCAGCTGTGGACCGTCATCAAGTTCCAGCACGTCAAGCCGGGCAAGGGCCCCGCCTTCGTGCGCACCACCATCA